>WNGC01000089.1_pt1 | contig 82039 bp, 75 predicted proteins | sample 5400051 | NCBI WGS metagenome assembly WNGC01 (sample SAMN13153368, study PRJNA577476) | soil metagenome | isolation source: 20 cm soil or saprolite under grassland replicate 2 | place: USA:California | collected 2016-06-15
TTGGACCGCCAAGTGGATCGGCTCCGTGCCGAGCGCGGCGGATAGCTTGCCATCGCCGTCGCCACTGTTGCGCCGGGCATTTCGCGTCGCGAGCGCAGTCGCCGCGGCGCGACTCTATGTCACGAGCCTCGGTCTCTATTTTCTCGAGCCGCTGATCTTTGCGAACGTCCCGGCGTTCTTGTGGCTCAGCTACTATGGTCTGCGGATTGCGCGCAATGTCCGGCCCGATGTTCCTGCCTGACCGCCAGGCTGCACTCGCTCTCCTGCTTGGCTGCCTCCCGGGGCCGCTGCTCGCGCAGCGCCCGTTGGAGGTCAACGGACTGCGCGTCGAATACCTCACCAATCCCGTGGGCATCGACGCGGCCCCGCCCCGCCTCAGCTGGCGGTTGGAAAGTACGACTCGCAACACCGTGCAGGCGGCGTATCAGCTGCAGGTGGCCACGAGCGAGGCCGACCTTGGTCGCGGGACTGATCTGTTGTGGGACTCGGGGAAAGTGTCATCGGATGCGTCACTGTACGTAGATTACCGCGGTCCGGCGCTGGTCTCGCGCACACGCTACTACTGGCGCGTGCGCGTCTGGGACGCGAGGGGCCGAGCGTCACCGTGGAGCGCCATCGCGTACTGGGAAACGGGGCTGCTCAGGCCGGACGATTGGACCGCCAAGTGGATCGGCTCCGTGCCGAGCGCGGCGGATAGCTTGCCATCGCCGTCGCCACTGTTGCGCCGGGCATTTCGCGTCGCGAGCGCAGTCGCCGCGGCGCGACTCTATGTCACGAGCCTCGGTCTCTATCTCGGTCTCTATGAGCTCCAGCTCAACGACCGGCGAGTCGGTGATCAGCTTTTCACGCCTGGGTGGACGTCGTACCATCGCAGGCTCCAGTATCAGACCTACGATGTGACCGCACTGCTGCGACCCGGAGAGAACGCGATCGGTGCGATGCTCGGCGACGGCTGGTACCGGGGCTACCTCGGGTTCAACGGTCAACGGAATCTCTATGGCCGGCGCTTGGCGCTCCGCCTACAGCTGGAGATTCGCTATCAGGATGGGCGAACCGAGCGGGTGACGTCCGATGCGGGCTGGAGGATCACTCCCGGCCCCGTCGTGGGCTCGGACATCTATGGCGGCGAAACGTACGATGCGCGCCGCGAGCGCGCGGGATGGAGTAGCGCGGCCTATCGAGACAGCGACTGGGCTCCCGTCGCATTGCTCGATGCACCGCCCGCCACACTGATTGCGCCGGTGTCGCCGCCGGTTCGTCGGGTCCGCGAGCTCCCTCCAGTAGGTATCCGGCAGCTGCCATCCGGTGAGACGCTCTTCGATCTCGGCCAAAACTTCACCGGGTGGGCCCGGCTCAAGGTGCGTGGATCGGCCGGCACGACCGTCACACTTCGTTTCGCAGAAGTCCTGGATCGCACGGGCAATCTATACACGGCGAATCTGCGGAATGCGAAACAGACGGACCGATACATTCTGAAGGGTGGGGGAGAGGAAATCTTCGAGCCGCACTTCACGTTCCACGGCTTCCGATACGTGGCGGTGCAGGGCCTTCCACAGCGAGCGGACACGGGGACGATCACCGGGATTGCGGTGTCCTCCGATCTGGCTCAGACGGGTCAGCTCGTCACGTCCGACTCGCTGCTGAATCAGCTGCAGCACAACATCGTGTGGGGTCAGCGCAGCAACTTCCTCGACGTGCCCACCGACTGCCCGCAGCGCGACGAGCGTCTGGGATGGACGGGCGACGCGCAGGTCTTCGCCCGCACCGCCGCGTTCAACATGGACGTCTCCGGTTTCTTCGCGAAGTGGCTCGGCGATGTCGCCAGCGATCAGCGTTCGGGCGGCAGCGTCCCCTGGGTGATCCCGAATCCGTTGGGCGGCGACTCGACAGACTTCGCGGGAACCGCGGGATGGTCCGATGCGGCGGTCATCATTCCGTGGACGATGTATCTGTCCTACGGTGACCGCGGGATGCTCGAGCGTCAGTATACCAGCATGCGCGCCTGGGTCGAGTACGCACGCCGCCGGGCAGGGTCGGAACTGATCTGGAGACCGGGATGGCAGTTTGGGGACTGGCTCGCGCTCCACAGTGACGATCCGTCATATCCCGGTGCGACGACCGGCACGGACCTGATCGCCACGGCGTTCCTCGCGCACTCCGCGGACCTCGTAGCGCGCACGGCCGCGGTGCTGGGGCGGGATGCTGACGCGACCGCGTACGGCAAGTTGTTCCGTGACATGCGAGGGGCGTTCGACCGGGAGTTCGTCTCAGCCACGGGTCGCGTCGGCGAGAACACGCAGACCGCGTACGCGCTGGCGCTCGCCTTCGATCTCCTGCCCGATTCGCTCGTGCCGTTGGCCGCCGGGCGTCTGGTACAGGATGTGCGCGCGCGGGCGCACCTGACGACGGGGTTCCTGGGCACGCCGTATCTGTTGCACGTGCTCAGCGCGACGGGACACACCGACGTGGCGTATCAACTCCTGATGCAACGCACGTATCCGTCCTGGCTCTATCCGATCACGCGGGGCGCGACGACGATGTGGGAACGTTGGGACGGCATTCGGCCGGACAGCTCATTCGAAGATCCGGGGATGAACTCGTTCAATCACTATGCGTTCGGCGCGGTCGGAGATTGGATGTATCAGAACATCGGCGGAATCGGCCTCGATCCGGCTGAACCCGGCTATCGGCGCTCCCGCATCGCGCCGCGACGAGGCGCCGGCCTGACGAGCGCGAGCGCATCGCTCGAGACGCCGTTCGGCGCGTTGACGTCGGCGTGGAGGACCGAGGGCCAGCAGTTCGCACTGAACGTCACGGTTCCCGCCAACACCGCGGCGGAGATCACGCTGTGGGACACGCGGGTCGACCGCGTGCGCGAGAGTGGCACTGCGCTCGACGCGAGCGCGGGCGTGCGGAACGTGAAACAGCGCGGCAATGATGTCGTCGTCGAAGTTGGGTCGGGTCGGTACAGCTTCACGGTTGCGGGATCTGAAACCCCGCCTTAAGCGGCCTCGTTGAACGCTGGCATGCACGCGAGTGTAACGCCCGTTTCCCTCGCGCCGACAAGCGAGCGCATCGAGGCGCTCGACACCCTCCGCGGCGTCGCGGTTTTCGGCATCCTCCTCGCGAATGTGCTCGTATTTTTCGGCCTGTTCATGTTGCCCTCGGATCGCGCGGCCGCCCTTCCCACCGCCCGTGCCGACGCGGTCGTCGCATTTGTCGAAAAGGTCCTGGTGGACGGCAAGTTCTACTCCATCTTCTCGCTGCTCTTCGGGATCGGCTTTGGCTTGCAGCTCGCGCGTGGCGGCCAGACAGCGGTGCCGAGGTTCAACCGCCGGCTGCGCATCCTGCTCGCGATCGGTGCGATTCACGCCTTTCTGATCTGGGCCGGTGACATCCTGATGCTGTACGCATTGCTCGGATTCACACTGCCGTGGTTCGCGCGGAAGACGAGCCGCGAGCTGCTGCGCTGGGTCGTGATCTTGTTGGCCATCCCGACTGCGCTCTATGCAGTCGCGCTCGTCCCGTGGCTGCTGCTGCGGTCTGGCGCTCCGCCCATCCCCTCCGATACAGGTCCGCCCGCAAGCATCCTATCGATCTTCGAGGCGATGGGGCGGGGTGGGGTGAAGGACGCGTTCGTAGGAAACCTCGTGTTCGTCGGTGTGCGCTGGGCCGATCTGTTCGCCACCGTGCGGTTTCCCAAAGTCCTCGGCATGTTCGTGCTCGGCCTCTGGGTCGTGCGCGCGGGGATCGCGCATGCTCCCGCGAATCATCGCGCGACACTCGCGCGCTGGAGCTTGCTGGGCCTGGGTCTCGGTCTCCCGCTGAATATCTTCGCGGCTTGGGCGCTGCATCGTTGGCCGTACTTGCCACCGTCGCTTGGCGGGCTGCTGGGCGTCGTGATGCAGGCTGCCGGTGTTCCGCTGCTCGCGGTCGGCTACGCCTCGACGGTGGCGCTACTCGTCGTGAATGGCCGGCGCCTGATCTCCCTGTTTGCACCCGTGGGACGGATGGCGTTGACGAATTACCTCATGCATTCGGTGATTTGCGTGATACTGTCCTACGGGTTCGGCTTCAGTCTGTGGTGGCGGATCGGCGCGTCGACCGCTCTGGCGATCGCGGTCGCGATCATCGTGGCGCAGATCCCGCTCAGCACTTGGTGGCTCTCCCGCTATCGCTTCGGGCCGGTCGAATGGATCTGGCGCCGGCTGACCTACGGGCGGCCGCTCGCGTTGCGCGCCGGGTAAACACTTTGCCCCTCCGCCTCGTAGGCGTCCTCGCCGACGGGTGATAAGATTCCGTTTGTGATTGGCCGCGCCGCGGCTCACGTGGTCTTACAAAAGCGCGCCTAACCCTCAGGAAGTCCACGTAATTCAAGCACTTCAGTCCTAGTTCAAGTCCCCAATTGCCGAGTGGGTGCGGGGCCTCCATTATCGTGCCCCGCTGTCCACTTGGGGGTCGTCCATGGTCGTCGGCCGCACGCTTACCTGCCTCGCCATCATCGTCGCGATGGCGGCGTGCTTCGATGGCACAGGCGATTCTCCCGCCGGTCCGTCGGTTTCGCCCCCGCCACCCGGTCAGCAAGCCGGCCCGGATCTCACCGCCGCCATTGCGGCACAGCGGCAGCACACGCCGAAACTCCTCGATATCCCGGGAGTAGTTGGGACCGCGGTCGGACTCTCTAATGGACACGTTGGCGTGTTGCTGCTGGTTGAGCGCGAGGGGCTGGCCGGCCTGCCTCAGGTGCTCGACGGCGTGCCCGTTGGTGTCCGGGTGACTGGGCGCATCATGGCCTTCAGCGATCCCACGCAACGCCAGCGGCCGGCGCCGCTGGGATTCTCCGTGGGGCATCCGGCGATCACCGCGGGCACGATCGGCGCGCGCGTGCGCGATGCGCTGGGACACGTATACATCCTCTCGAACAATCACGTCCTGGCCAACTCGAACGGCGCGAGCATCGGCGATCCGGAGTACCAGCCCGGTCCCTTCGACGGCGGGACATCAGCGGACCAGATCGCCACCCTGACCGACTTTCAGACGATCAACTTTACCGGCGTGAATAACACGATCGACGCGGCCATCGCGCTGTCCAGTGTCGCCGTGCTGGACAACGCCGTGCCGGCGGACGACGGCTACGGCATGCCGAACTCGACGATCTACGGCGACGCGAATGGTGACGGCCTCTTCGATGACCGCGACGCGCTGCTCGGTCTCAACGTGCAGAAGTACGGGCGCACGACCCGTCTGACGCATGGCCAGATCACCGGCGTCAACGCCACGATCACAGTCTGTTATGCGGTTTCCGGGATCACCTGCACCAAGACGGCGCGGTTCGTCGACCAGCTGATCATCTCGCCTGGCGGATTCAGCGGGGGCGGAGACTCCGGCTCGCTCATTGTAACCGATGACGCGAATCTGAATCCGGTCGCACTGCTGTTTGCAGGCAGCGCATCGGTGACGATCGCGAATCGGATCGACATCGTGCTCAATCGCTTCGGCGTGACGATCGACGGCTTCGCGCCGCCGCCGCCGGGTCCACTCACGGATCTCGCGCTGACAGGTCTCAGTGGGCCGAGCTCGCTCGTGCAGAACACGACGGGCAACATCACCGTGGTCGTCAAGAACTTCGGCAACCAGGACATCGGGAGCTTCGACGTCACGCTGCAGGACACGACCGAGCACGTGACCGTCGGCACGCAGACGGTCGGCGGGCTGCTCGCCGGCGCCGGCACGACGCTAACCTTCGCGTGGACCCCCACGACAACCGGGGACCATAGTCTGGTCGCGAGCCACAGCCTGACCGACGACCGGCCCGGGAACGATCGGCGCTCGCTGACGATCCCGGTCAGTGCTCCGATCACTGACATCGCGGTCACCGGGTTCACCTCGGCAGGCGCGGTGACTCAGGGACATGTCGTCAACGTCGGTGTGACCGTCGCGAACGTCGGCAATCAGAACGTCGCGGGCAGCTTCGACGTCACCCTGCAGGATGCGACGGACGGCGTCACGATCGGGACGCAGACCGTGAATGGACTCGCCGTGGGAGCCAACAAGCTCCTGACGTTCAGCTGGGATCTGACGCAGGCGTCGTTGGGCGACCACACCCTGATCGCCACGCAGAGCCTCTCCGACGACAACTCGGCCAACAACCAGCGCAGCGCGGTCGTCACCGTGAAACCTAGGCCAACCGATATCGCGGTCACCGCGATCACGGCCCCCGCGCGCGTGGCCCTCGGCGACACCGCGCACATCGTGGTGACGGTGAAGAACGCCGGCGAGCTGGATGTCACGACGAGCTTCAACGTCGAGCTGACCGACGGGTATAACGGCCCGGTCGTCGGCACGCGAGCCGTGGCGGGCCTCGCGGTGGGCGCGAGCGCCACGGTCGACATCCCGTGGAGCACGGCGGGCGCGGCCACGAACGGCCACACGCTGTTCGCCACCCAGAAACTGCCCGATGATGTCTGGTCGAACAATAGTATGGCGATTTCGGTGATCGTGATGCCGCCCGCGGATATCGCCGTGAACATGAACGCGCCCGCGACCGTGATTCAGGGCACGAGTGCCGCTGTTGTGGTCAGCGTCCAGAACGTCGGCGGCCAGAACGCCAGCGCGAGCTTCGACATCACGCTGCGCGACGCCACGGCCGGCGTCACCATCGGCACGCAGACGATCACCGGGGGAATTCAGACGGGCGGTGCCGCGTCGCGGACGTTTACCTGGAATACCGCGGGTGTCGCGCTGGGCAGTCATACGCTCGTGGCGACCCATACCTATACGGACGGCAACACCGCCAATAACCAGAGTTCCGTCACGGTCTCCGTCAACGCCCCGGCGAACGACGTCGCCGTGACAGCCATGAGCGCGCCCGCCTCCATCCCCAAGGGGAGTACCGCCACGATCGGCGTGACCGTGCAGAACGTCGGCGGGCAAAATGTGACCAGCAGCTTCAGCATCGTCCTGACGGATCAGACGGCGGGCGGCGCGGTGCTCGGCACGCAGACCGTCACGGGCTTGGCACCGGGCGCGAGCGCAAGCCGGTCGTTCAGCTGGAACACCGGCACTGCGGCCGTCGGGTCACACACGCTCGTCGCGAGCCACACCCTGACGGATGACGTCGCCACCAACAATTCGCGCTCCGCGAACGTCAACGTGTTGGCAACGCTGGCGGACCTCGCGTTGGCCAGTATCTCCGCCCCGGGTCAGGTGACCGTGGGTGACACGCTTCCGGTCGTCGTGACGGTGCAGAATGTAGGCGGGCAGGATGTCACGGCGGATATCGACGTCGTGCTGACGGACGGCTCAGCGGGCAACGCGGTCGTCGGCACGCAGACCATTCCGGGTCTTGCCGCGGGAGCCAGCGCCGCACGCACCATGAGCTGGAACACCGCCGGTGCGGCGATCAGCGGGCACATCCTGACGGCGACGCAGAAGCTGCCCGACGCCAATTCGAGCAACAACGCGCGCGCGATTGCGATTACGGTAAGCGCGCCGAACATGCACGTTGGGAATCTCGACGGCGTGGCGGTAAGCGGCGTGGACACATGGTCGGCGACCGTGCGGATTACGGTGCATGATTGGCGGCACTACCCGCTCAACGGGGTAACGGTACGGGGCAACTGGAACTCCGGTCCCGAAGTGCAATGCGTCACCAGTGACGCACCCGACGTTGGTCCGGGGACGTGCACGATGGTCCTTGCATCCATCCCGAACGCCACGCACCTGGCCTATTTCGGCGTGAGTGGGATGACGCTCACAGGGTACACGTACAAGTCAGCCGCGAATCATGATCCGGATGGCAGCAGCAACGGCTACGGGATCTACGTGAGACATTGATGCTGACACGCGTCATCGCCGAACGCAATATCAAGCGGCGCAAACCCCGATCGACGGGGTGCTAGGGGATCGACGTCATCCCTGTCCCCAGTTGCTTCCACAAGTAGACGTAGGTCAGCGCAAGCTCTTTCGCGACTTGCGCGCTCGTGACCCCCGCGCCGTGTCCACCTTCCGTGTTCTCGAAGTAATAGAACGGTATCCCCATCGACTCCATCTTGGCCGCCATCTTGCGCGCGTGCCCGGGGTGCACGCGATCGTCGCGCGTCGTAGTCGTGAACATCACCGTCGGATACTTCGTCCCCGGTTTCACGTTCTGGTACGGTGAATACCGCGAGATGTAGGCCCAGTCTTCCGGCTTGTCGGGATCGCCGTACTCTGCCATCCAGCTCGCGCCGGCGAGGAGGTGACTGTAGCGCTTCATGTCCAGCAACGGGTTCTGAATCAGCACGGCGTTGTACAGCTCCGGATGCTGGGTGAGCGCGACGCCCATCAACAGGCCGCCGTTCGAGCCGCCGCGGATTCCCAGGTGCTGCGGGCTGGTGATGCTGTCGCGGATCAGCTCCTGCGACACGGCCGCGAAATCGTCATAGATGCGTTGCCGGTGCTCCTTCAGTCCGGCACGATGCCACTGCGGGCCGAACTCGCCACCGCCGCGAATATTGGCGAGGACGAAGACGCCGCCGCGCTCGAGCCACGCGGCGCCGGTATTCGTGTTGTAGGACGGCGTGCTGGCGATCTCGAATCCGCCGTAGGCGCCGAGCAGGGTGGGATTATTGCCGTCGCGCTTCATGTCGCGGCGATGCACGACGAAGAACGGGATCTTGGTGCCGTCCGCCGACGTCGCTTCCTGCTGATCGACCACCAGCCCCGCCGCGTCGAACATCGCCGGCAGCCGTTTGACTTCCGCGACGCTGCCGTTCTCCGCCGTCACGAACAACGTTGTCGGCTGGATGAAATTGGTGAAGGTGAAGAAGTACCGGTTCGAGTACGCGGATGTGGCAGCCACGCCGACGGTGCCAAGATCGGGTGCGGGCACTTTGTCGAAGGTCCAGCGCCCGCCCTGATAGCGGTAGCGTCGCAGCTCGCCGCGCACGTTGTTCAGGATGTTGAGCAGCAGGTAGTCACGTGTGGACGTCACGCTATTGATGGTCTCACGCGGACCCGGCTGCGTCACGAGCTGAAAGGCGCGTTTGCCGGCGCGAAAATCGTCGACCGACATCGCGATGAGCGAACCGGTCGGCCAGGTCTTGCCGCTGACGGTCCACGGATCGCGCACGTACACCACGAGCTGGCCTTGCACGAGACGGATGTCGGCGTCCGCGGGCGTGTCGATCTTAACGACCTTTCCTTGGTCGTACAGGTATTGCGCCCGGTGGTAGAAGTCCGTCCCGTCCGTGATCATGAGGTAGCGGCGCGCGCCGTCATTCGTGCTGAATGACCCCGCGCTCACATGGTCGGCGGGCGCTTCGTACACCGTTGTCGCAGTCGACAACGGAGTGCCGCGCTTCCAGAGCTTGATGACGCGAGCATAACCGGAGGTCGTCATGCTGCCAGGTCCGAAATTCGTGGCCACGAGCAGGGTGTTGTCATCGACCCAGGTGGCGCTCGTCTTTGCCTCGGGGATGGTGAATCCGCCGGCGACGAACTGCCTGGTCGTCAAATCAAACTCACGCCGTTCCGTCGCGTCCGACCCGCCGCGCGACAGGGCGAGGATGCAGCGCCGGTATTCGGGCTCGAGGCAGGACGCGCCCGCCCAGGACCACGTCACGCCCTCAGCCTTGCTCAACGAATCGAGGTCGATCACGGTCTCCCACACCGGATTCGCGCTGGCGTAGCTCGCCCATGTGGTCCGCCGCCAAATGCCGCGCTCGTGATCGGCGTCCTGCCAGAAGTTGTAAAGCGAATTCCCGAGGATGCTGGGGTAGGCGATTTTGTCCTTGGAATCGAGAATTTGCTTGAGCCGATCGTAGAGCGTTTGATAGAGCGGTCCCTGGCCCAGGACGGCAATCGTTGCCGCGTTCTTGGCATTCACCCACTCCATGGCGCGCGCACTTTCGACGTCCTCGAGCCAGACAAACGGGTCGTCGGGAGGGGCGCTTGGAGAAGTCGGCTGCTGCACGGCGAGGGCGAGGACGAAGAGCAGGTGAGTCATGGTCGGGCTCCTGGGGAAGCGTTCATGACGGCTCTCGTAAAAGTACGAGCCAACCCTTTGGTCCACTAGGAGTTTTGGCCTTACCGCCTCTTCCCCAGCCGATTACCTTCCCCCCGGCATGAATGTCATTCCCCAGCGCGTCAAAGACGGCTTCGTCAAGATGATCGGCCCGCTGGCACGTCTTCTGATCAAGCGCGGCGTGCATCCGAATGCGATTACCACCGTCGGCACACTGGTCGTAATCGTTTCGGGAGTGGCGTTTGGGGTTGGCGCGATCCGGTGGGGAGGCCTGCTTCTCCTGCTGAGCGGCATCTTCGACCTGCTGGACGGGCAGGTGGCGCGGCAGGGTGGCAAGATCACGACGTTCGGCGCCTTCTTCGATTCCACGCTCGACCGCATCGGCGAGGGGGCAGTTTTTAGCGGGTTGATCTTCTATTTTTTGAGCGGCCCGCTGCCGAGCATCCTGAAGACGCGCGCGGTTGTAGCCGGGCTGGTCGCGCTGGTCGCGTCGTTCCTGGTCTCGTATACACGCGCGCGGGCCGAGGCGCTCGGCGTGGAGAATCGGGTGGGCATTGCCGCGCGCGCCGAGCGCATTCTGCTGCTTGGCCTGCCCGCGCTGGTCTTGGGCGCGGGCCCCGGACGTCCCGGCGTCGTGCTGTTCTGGATTGTGGCGGTGCTCGCGTTCGTCTCCGCGATCACGGTGATCCAACGGGTGGTGCACGTCGCGCGCGTCGCGCGCGGCGCGCCGCCACCCTCGCTGGTTCCGAAACGTGAGACGTTGCCTGGAATGGCGGCCGGACGCCGCAAGGCTCATTAATGGAAATTGATGCGGCTAACGGAAAACTGGGTGTCATGCTCGTGGGTCTCGGCGCGGTTGCGACGACCTTCATCGCCGGGGTCGAGAATGTGCGGCGCGGTCGCGCGCTGCCGATCGGCTCGCTCAGCCAGATGGCGACAATCCGGCTCGGCAAGCGCACCGAGAAGCGGATGCCGAAGATCAAAGAGTTCGTTCCGCTCGCGGACCTGAACGATCTCGTCTTCGTGGCGTGGGATCCCATTCCCGATGACGCGTATACCGCCGCGGTGAAGGCCGGTGTGCTCGACCAGCACGAGCACCTCGAGCCGATCAAGCCGTTCCTCCAGAGCATCAAGCCGATGCCGGCCGTCTTCGATCAGTATTATGTGAAGCGGCTGCAGGGCACGAACGTCAAGCGCGGCAAGAACAAGCGCGAGCTGGCCGAGCAGCTACGCGAGGACATGCGCAACTTCAAGCAGAGCGCCAAGCTCGATCGCCTGGTCGTGGTGTGGTGCGCGTCGACCGAGGTGTTTCTGACGCCCGGTCCCGCCCATCAATCGCTCGCGGCGTTCGAGACGGCGATGGAGCAGAACGATCAGTCGATCGCGCCGTCGATGATCTATGCGTACGCCGCGCTCATGGAAAACATCCCGTTCGCGAACGGTGCCCCCAACCTCACGGTGGACCTGCCGGTGATGGAACGATTGGCGGAAGAGCGCCACGTGCCGATCGGCGGCAAGGACTTCAAGACCGGCCAGACGATGATGAAGAGCGTGCTCGCGCCGGCGTTCAAGGCGCGCATGCTGGGTCTGTCGGGGTGGTATTCCACCAACATCCTCGGCAACCGCGACGGTGAGGTGCTGGACGATCCCGAGTCGTTCAAGACGAAGGAGGAGTCCAAGCTCGGCCTGCTCGAGCACATCCTGCAGCCGGAGCTCTACCCCGAGCTGTATGGCAAGGTCTACCACAAGGTTCGCATCAATTACTACCCGCCGCGCGGCGATAATAAGGAAGGGTGGGACAACATCGACATCTTCGGATGGCTCGGCTATCCGATGCAGATCAAAGTCGATTTCCTGTGCCGCGACTCGATTCTCGCCGCCCCGATCGTGCTCGACCTCGCGCTCTTCTTCGATCTCGCCGCGCGCGCCGGGCTGTCGGGCATTCAGGAGTGGCTCTCCTTCTACTTCAAGAGCCCGCAGTTCGCGCAGGGCCTCTACGCCGAGCATGACCTCTTCATTCAGCAGACGAAGCTCAAGAACACGTTGCGCTGGATGATGGGGGAGGAGCAGATCACGCATCTCGGCATCGAGTACTACGAGTACGCGGAGAAGTAAGCTCACTCCAGGAGATAATCCCGACATGATTCTCGGATTGCTGCAGAATCCCGCCCCCCCCCAGCATGCAGCGGGCGGTGAAGCCGCGCTCGTACTGCCGAACCTCGACCAGGCCACGTTTTTGGGCGGGATCGGGGGCCGCGCGTTACTGCTGTGGGGCTTGGTCATCTGCGCGCTGGGACTGCTCTTTGGTCTCGCGCAGTACACGCAGCTCCGCAATCTCCCCGTGCATCGGGCGATGCGGGAAATCTCCGAGCTGATTTACGAGACCTGTAAGACCTACCTGATCACCCAGGGACGGTTCCTGCTGATCCTGTGGGTTTTTATCGGCGCCATCGTGGCCGTGTATTTCGGCGCCCTGGCGGAGTCCGTGAATGCCGCCGGTGTGACGGAGCGTGGCTTCCCCGCGGTCAAGGTGATCGTCATCCTGCTGTTCAGCCTGATCGGGATCGCCGGAAGCTATGGGGTGGCGTGGTTCGGCATCCGCGTGAACACATTCGCGAACTCCCGCACCGCGTTCGCCAGTCTCACCGGAAAGCCATACCCCAACCATGCGATTCCGCTGAAAGCCGGCATGAGCATCGGGATGCTGCTGATCAGCGTCGAGCTGCTGCTCATGCTCCTGATTCTGCTCTTCATCCCCGGCGATTACGCCGGTCCGTGCTTCATCGGCTTCGCGATTGGCGAGTCCCTCGGCGCGGCGGCGCTGCGCGTCGCGGGCGGCATCTTCACGAAGATCGCCGACATCGGGGCCGATCTCATGAAGATCGTCTTCAAGATCAAGGAAGACGACGCGCGCAACCCTGGCGTCATCGCCGACTGCACCGGGGACAACGCGGGGGACTCGGTGGGGCCGAGCGCGGACGGGTTCGAGACGTACGGCGTGACGGGGGTCGCGCTGATCTCGTTCATCCTGCTCGGCGTGCACGACCCGCTGGTCAAGGTGCAGTTGCTCGTGTGGATCTTTGCGATGCGCGTCATGATGATCGTGGCGTCAGGTCTCTCGTACTTCCTGAACGCCGCGTTCACGAAAGCGAGATACCAGACCGCGGACCATATGAATTTCGAAGCGCCCCTCACGACGCTGGTCTGGCTGACCTCGTTCGTGTCGGTGGCGCTGACGTTCCTCGCGTCCCGGCTGCTGATCCCCAGTATCGGCGGCGATGCCACCCTGTGGTGGAAGCTGTCGCTGGTGATCACGTGTGGCACGCTCGCGGGCGCGATCATCCCGGAGCTCGTCAAGGTCTTCACGTCGGTTCACTCGGCGCATGTTCGGGAGATTGTCACCTCGTCCCGCGAAGGCGGGGCGTCGCTGAACATTCTGTCCGGCTTCGTCGCCGGGAACTTCAGCGCGTTCTGGTTAGGACTGACCATGATGGCGCTGATGGCCATCGCCTTCGGCGTCAGCACCACCGGTCTGGGCGCGCTGATGGTTGCCCCGGCGGTCTTCGCGTTCGGACTGGTGGCGTTTGGATTTCTCGGCATGGGGCCGGTAACGATCGCGGTGGATTCGTACGGCCCGGTCACCGACAACGCGCAGTCGGTCTACGAGCTGTCGCTGATCGAGCAGGTGCCGAACCTGCGCGGCGAGATGGCGCGGGACTTCGGGTTCGAGCCGAATTTCGCGCGGGCGAAAGCGAACCTGGAAGAAAACGACGGAGCGGGAAACACATTCAAGGCGACAGCAAAGCCGGTGCTCATCGGTACGGCGGTGGTCGGTGCGACGACGATGATCTTCTCGATCATCGTGGCGCTGACGCACGGCTTGCAGCCCGAGCTGCTGTCGAACCTGTCGATTCTCCATCCCCCGTTCCTGCTCGGCCTGATCACCGGCGGCGGGGTGATCTACTGGTTCACGGGCGCTTCGACGCAGGCCGTGACGACCGGCGCCTACCGCGCGGTCGAGTTCATCAAGGCGAACATCCGGCTCGAGGGGACGACCAAGGCTTCGGTCTCGGACAGCAAGAAGGTGGTGGCGATCTGCACGCAATACGCGCAGAAGGGGATGTTCAACATCTTCCTGACGGTCTTCTTTGCGACGCTCGCGTTCGCGTTCTTCGAGCCGTACTTCTTCATCGGCTACCTGATCTCGATCGCGCTCTTCGGCCTCTACCAGGCGATCTTCATGGCCGATGCGGGGGGCGCCTGGGACAACGCCAAGAAGATCGTGGAGACCGAGCTGAAGCAGAAAGGCACGCCGCTGCACGACGCCACCGTCGTCGGCGATACCGTGGGCGACCCGTTCAAGGATACCTCGTCGGTCGCGATGAACCCGATCATCAAGTTCACGACGCTGTTTGGCCTGCTCGCGGTCGAGCTGGCGGTCTCGCTGACCGCCCGGCGCGGGGCCACCTTCAGCCTGGTGCTCGCGGGGGCGTTCCTCGTCATCGCGCTGGCGTTCGTCTGGCGCTCCTTCTACGCGATGCGAATCGAGCACGCCGTCCGGCCGGAGGCAGCGCGAGCGCGGGTCCAGGCGCGCTAACGAGGACGTCGTGACGACGACCCAGATCGCCGTCACGGCGCTCGGCGCCGTCGCCATCGTCTGGGTGCTGTGGTACTTCCTGTTCTCGCGTGGGGAGGCCGTCGCAGCGCCCACGACCGCAGGCGGTGTGCAGGAAGTGCGTGTCACGGTGAAGGGCGGCTACACACCCGACACGATCGTAGTGCAGGCGGGCAAGCCGGTCCGACTGCAGTTCTATCGCGACGAGACGGCCGACTGCTCGGAGCGCGTCGTGTTCGAGAAGTTTGGCATCGATCAGCAGCTGGCGCCGTTTCAGACCACCACGATCGAGTTCACACCGGAGCAACCCGGTGAATATCCCTTCCGCTGCGGGATGAGCATGCTGAAGGGACTGCTCGTGGTAGAGCCGCCGGGCGAGCGGCGCGCCGCCTCGTCCCCACACAAGTTCCACGATGCCGCCCCCGCCCATGAGTAAGACCCGCATTGTGCTGCCGATCGAAGGGATGACCTGCGCGAGCTGCGCCGCGACGGTGCAGGAAGCGCTGGCCGGGGCGACGGGCGTCACGTCGGCCGGCGTCAACTTCGCGACGAACAAGGCCGCCATCGAGTACGACTCCGCGCAGACGAACGTCGGCCAGCTCATCAAGACCGTACGCGAGGCGGGCTACAACTGCGGCAAGGCGACCGTGACGTTCGGGATCGTCGAACTGCACTATGCGCCGAGCGTCGCCCCGCTCGAGGAGTCGCTGGCGAGCGTCCCTGGGGTGATTCGTGCCGTCGCCAATCAGGCGACGGAGACGGCGGCCGTGGATTACGTGCCGGGCGTCGTGACTGCGGCGGACCTGGAGCAGGCGGTTACCGCGGCGGGATTCGAGGTTGCCGAGCCGATCGCGGCGGAGGATCCGCTCGAGCGTGAGCGGATCGCGCGCCGCCGCGAGATCCGCGCGCTCACGTGGAAGCTCGTCGTCGCCGCGGTCGTGACGATCGTCGCGATGCTCGGCTCGATGCTGCTCATGGCCGATCGCCCGATGGGCGAGAACGGCACGATGAAACAGGTGGATCTCCTGGGGCGGGCGCTCATGCCGCTGGCCGTCTCGCTGCGCGACTGGATCGCGGCGCGCGGATGGGTCCTCGACCTCGACGGAATCAAGTGGGGACTTGCCGCTCTCACACTGCCCGTCGTCGCCTGGTCGGGTCAGCAGTTCTACAGGGGCACCTGGAGCGGGCTGCGGCACCGTACGGCCGATATGAACACCCTCATCGGAGTCGGAACAGGGGCGGCCTACCTCTATTCACTCGTCGCCACCGCCGCGCCGACATTCTTCCTGCGCGCCGGCCTGCCCGCCGACGTCTATTACGAAGCGGTCGCTGCCATCATCGCGCTCGTGTTGCTCGGTCGCGTGCTCGAGGCGCGCGCGAAGGGCCGCACGTCGGAAGCAATCCGCCGGCTGGCGTCGTTGCGCGCGAGATCGGCGCACGTCATCCGCGATCGGCAGGAGACGGAGATCCCGGTCGAGGCGGTCGTCGTCGGAGACCTGGTGATCGTCAAACCCGGTGAGAAGGTGGCCGTGGACGGCGTGGTCACCGAGGGCGCGTCAGCGGTGAACGAAGCGATGCTCACGGGTGAGCCGATGCCGGTGGCCAAGAAGCCCGGTGACGAAGTCATCGGTGGCACGCTGAACACGACGGGCAGCATCACGTTTCGCGCGACGCGTGTGGGCAAGGAAACCGCCCTCGGCCAAATCGTGCAGCTCGTCGAAGACGCCCAGGCCACGAAGGCTCCGATTCAGAAACTCGCCGATCGCGTCGCTGGGGTGTTCGTCCCGATCGTGATCGCCATCGCGATCGCGGCGTTTGTGGCCTGGTTCGATCTGGGACCGGCGCCGCAGGCGCGCGCGCTCGTCTTTGCGACCGTGGCGTTCGTGACGGTCCTGATCATCGCCTGTCCGTGTGCGCTCGGGCTCGCGACGCCCACGGCGATTCTGGTCGGGACGGGTAAAGCGGCGGAGTATGGGATTCTGATTCGGAGCGGAGCAGCGCTGGAGCGGCTGGCCAATGCCCGCACAGTGCTCCTCGACAAGACCGGCACGATCACCGAGGGCAAGCCGACCGTCACGCACATCGTCACGGCCAAGAAGCCGGACGGCACGCCGATCAGTCCGGCCGACGTGCTCAAGTGGGCGGCGTCCGTCGAACAGCGCTCCGAGCATCCGCTCGCCGTCGCGATCCTGAAGGCCGCGCAGGACAAGCAGGTGTCACTGCTGCCGGTCGAGAAGTTTGCCGCGATGGAAGGACGCGGCGTGCGCGGCACCGTGGATCGTCGGATCATCGAAGTGATTTCGCTGCGGCATGCGCGGGAACGCAGCCTCGAGCTTGGCTCGCTGGGCGCGGACGCCGATCGACTGGCCGCCCAGGGCCGCTCGCCCGTGATCTGTGTCGTCAACAACACCGTGTATGCGGTGATCGCGATTTCCGACCCGATCAAGCCGACGTCCAAGACGGCGATCGAGCTGCTCAAGGAGCGCGGCATTCCGGTGGTCATGGTCTCGGGCGACTCGAAGAAGGGCGCGGAGGCGGTGGCCGCGGAAGTCGGGATCGATGAAGTGATCGCCGAGGTGCTGCCGTCGCAGAAGGCGGATCTGGTGAAGAAATTACAGCGTCAGAATGGCAGCGCGCACATCGTGATGGTCGGTGACGGGATCAACGACGCCCCGGCGCTCGCGCAGGCGGATGTCGGGATCGCCATCGGTACCGGCACCGACATCGCCATGGAAGCATCGGACGTGACATTGATTCGTGGCGACCTGCGCGCGGTGTACACGTCGATCGAGCTGGCGCGGCGCACGATGCGGACGATTCGCTGGAATCTGATCTGGGCGTTTGGGTACAACGTGCTGCTGATTCCGATCGCCGCGGGCGTGTTGTATCCTGTCACGGGATGGCTGCTCTCGCCGGTGCTGGCCAGCGCGGCGATGGCGTGGTCGAGTCTCTCCGTGGTACTCAATAGCCTGACGCTGCGGGCGTTCAAAACTCCAGGAGCAGCCAGTCATGCGTTACTTCCACAGAACTAGCGCGAGCCCTGAAGCCGTGCTCGATGTGGCCAAGAGCTTTTTCGGCGGCCGGCTCGCGCCGTTGGAGGAGTCGCCGCGACGTCGCGCCTATCAGGGGACATTGGGACGCATCACGATCAGCGCGCGACCCGAGGGTGGGCACTACACGTTCGTGGAAGCCGCGACCGATCAGGTGGGCGAGTCGGAGCTCGACAAGCTCGCCAAACGGTTTCTCGCGGAAGTGCACAGGCTCGTCGAGCCTGCGCACATCACGCGCGGCGCCTACTAGCCCGCGATCTTCGCGTTGTAGCCCGCTTTGACGATCGCAGCGACGAGCTGGTCGGTCGTGACGGAGTCGTCGTCGAAGTCGATCTCTGCTTCGCCGTCCGGCAAGTCGATGATTGCCGAATAGACGCCGCCGACGCCTTTCAACGCCTGCTCGACCTTGGCCTGACAGTGGCCGCAGGTCATCCCGGTCACGCGCAGCTTGATGTTCGCCATGGCGCTTCCCCCTCGACTATAATTTAGGGCCATGGCTCTTCCTGCGACTCGGCCTAGCGCCGCCGTACCCGCCGGCGCGGCACTCTCCGCCGACCAGCTGCTCGAGATCTACTATTACCTGCGGCTTACCCGGACGCTGGAAGAGCGCCTGGTCGCGCTCTACCGCCAGACCAAGGTGATCGGGGGGCTATTTCGCTCCCTGGGCCAGGAAGGCGAATCGGTCGCCTCGGCGTATGCCTTGGAGCGGGGGCGGCACAAGGACATCCTGTCGCCGCTCATTCGTAACCTCGGCTCCCTGCTCGTGATGGGGGCCCAGCCGATCGAAATCCTCCGCCAGTACATGGCCAAGGCCGACAGCCCCACCCATGGCCGCGAGCTGAACCTCCATTTCAATGATCTGGAGAAGGGCTACCTCGGCCAGATCTCGCACCTCGGAGACATGATCCCGGTCATGGCCGGCATTGCGCTGAGCTTCAAGCTGCGCGGCGAGGCGCGGGTGGGGCTCGTCTATATCGGCGATGGCGGGACCTCGACCGGGACGTTTCATGAAGGCTTGAACCTGGCCGCGGTGCAGCGCCTGCCGCTCGTCGTCATTGGTGAGTACAACCACTGGGCATATTCCACGCCGCCTCAGAAACAATTCGCCGTGAAGGACCTCGCCGAGAAGACGATGGGATACGGCATTCCGGCTGTCACGGTGGATGGCAACGACGTGTTCGCGGTCTACGAAGCCACGAAATTCGCGGTGGAGCGGGCGCGGCGCGGCAAGGGCGTACACTTCATCGAAGTGAAGACCTATCGCCGCAAAGGCCACGCCGAGCACGACGATCAGCATTACGTGCCGAAAGAGGAGCTGGAGCAGTGGGCGAAAGCGAACGATCCCGTCGATCGCTACGTGCAACGCCTGCTCGCGGCCGACCGAGTCGCCGAAGGCGACTTGAAGGACATCGACGACCGCGTGCGTGTGGAGGTGGATCAGGCGACGGACGCGTGTGTCGACGAGCCGCTTCCCGAGCCCGAGACCGCGCTGCCGAGCGTGTATGTCGAGCCGCCCGCAGCGGGCAAACTCTGGTTCAAGAGTCTGTAATGGCCCCCCCCGAAGTCACGTTCCTCGAAGCGCTGCGCCAGGGGCTCTGGGAGGAGATGGAGCGCGACGATCGCGTCTTCATCCTCGGCGAAGACGTCGGACTGTATGGCGGCGCATTCAAGGTCACCGAGGGATTCACCAAGCGTTTCGGCGAAGCGCGCGTGATCGACACGCCGATCTCCGAGGCGGCGATCGTCGGCGCCGCGGCCGGCGCGGCGCACATGGGCCTCCGGCCCGTTGCGGAGATGCAGTTCATCGACTTCATCTCCTGTGCCTACGACATGCTGACGAATTACGTCGCCACGGCGCGCTACCGGGCCGGATTGGCGACGCCCATCGTCGTGCGTGGTCCCTGCGGCGGGTACGTGCGGGGCGGGCCATTCCACTCGCAGAATCCCGAGGCGGCGTTCCTGCACACGCCCGGGCTCAAAATCGTCTATCCCGCGACGGTCCGCGACGCGAAGGGCCTGATCAAGGCCTCGATCCGCGATGACGATCCCGTGCTGTATCTCGAGCACAAATGGTTGTATCGGCGGATCAAGGAACCGCTGCCCGCGGGCGAAGAAATTCTCACGCCGATCGGCCAGGCGCGCCTGGCGCGCGAGGGGAAGCATCTTTCCATAATTACCTACGGTGCCACGCTGTGGAAATCGCTGGAAGCCGCCGACAAGCTCGCCAACGAAGATGGCCTGTCGGTGGAAGTGCTCGATTTGCGGACGTTGCTGCCGCTGGATGATGGGGCGATCGTCGCGACCGTGAAGAAGACGAACAAGGTGCTGATCGTGCACGAGGACACGCGGACCGGTGGCATCGCGGGCGAGATCGCCGCGCGCATCAACGAGCAGGCGTTTGAGTGGCTCGACGGGCCGATCATGCGGGTGACCGCGCACGATGTGCCGCTGCCGTATGCACCGACTCTTGAGGACTACGTGCTCCCGCAGACTGACGACATTGTGAAAGCAGCGCGGTGGTTGGCGAAATACTAGGTGTCTGGTGTCAGGTTCCTGGTGTCTGTGGCATTTCTGACACCAGACACCTGGCACCAGAAACCGCTTTGGAGAAAACATGGCACGCGTAGACGTGTTGATGCCGCAGATGGGCGAATCGATCGCCGAAGGCACCTTGAGCAAATGGCTCAAGAAGGTGGGCGATCCCGTGAAGCGCGACGAGCCGTTGTTCGAGATCTCGACGGACAAGGTCGACGCCGAGATTCCGGCGCCGGCCGCGGGCGTCCTGGCCGAGATCAAGGTGCAAGAAGGACAGACCGTGCCGGTGCAGACGCTGGTCGCGGTGCTCGAGACCGAAGCTGGCGCCGTGGCATCGAAACCGGCCGCCGCTCCTGCGCCCGCGAAACCAGAGCCGCCGAAGGCCGCCGCGCCGCCCAGACCCGAGCCATCCAAAGCTGCGCCACCTCCACCATCTGCTCCGGCGCCGGCTCCCACGCTGAAGAGCGACGGCGATGGAGGTGTCCAGACCGCCGAGCAGCGCCTCCGTACGAAATCGACGCCCCTCGTCCGCAAGATCGCTGCCGAGCACCGCGTCGACATCTCGCGGATCCCCGGCAGCGGCTACGCCGGTCGCGTGACGAAACAGGACATCCTGGGCTACATCGAACGTGCGCCAGCCAGGCAGCCCACGCACGACGCACCACGCACGACGCACGGTATTTCCGTCGAGCACGCCGCCGTCGAGCCTTGGCCCGGCGACCGTGTCGAGCCCTGGTCCAAGATCCGCAAGATCACGGCCGATCACATGGTGATGTCTCGGCGTGTGTCGGCGCACGTGGCGAGCTTCTTCGAAGTCGACTTCACGCGCGTGGCGCAGCTGCGCGGCAAGGCGAAGCAGAGCTATGCCGAGCGGGGCGTGAACCTCACGTTCCTCGCGTTCATCGCGAAAGCCTGCGCGGAGAATCTGCGCAAGCATCCGATCATCAATGCCGCCGTATCCGGCGACAGCACGATTTACCGGGCGGACGTCAACATCGGCATCGCGGTCGCGCTCGACTGGGGGCTGATTGTACCGGTCATCAAGCACGCCAACGAGCTCGCGCTTATGGGGCTCGCCCGCGCGATCAACGACCTCGGCGAACGGGCGCGCACCAAAAAGCTGTCGCCTGACGACATCCAGCGCGGCACCTTTACAATCACGAATCCGGGGGGCTTCGGGCCGTTTGCCGGCATCCCCATCATCAATCAGCCGCAGGTCGCGATTCTTGGCGTCGGGGCGATCGAGAAACGGCCGAAGGTGGTCACCGCGCCGGACGGCACGGATTCCATCGCGATCCGGACGATGGGGATGCTGACGATGTCCTACGATCATCGCGTTGTGGACGGCGCGGAGGCCGACCAATTCCTGGCGGACGTGAAGCGGTTGCTGCAAGAGTTTCCCGAGGGAGCGGTGTGAGCATGCCGAAAGTCCTGACCGCCGCGCGCGTGCGCGTGCCCAGCCAGAACGAAACCGAGTACGTCAATACGCTCCGCGAGCTGAGTCAATTCGCCGAGGCGCGCGGCCAGCGGATCTGGTTGTTCCGCAACGCCAAGGACCCACGGTTGTTCATCGAGTTCTCCGAGAGCCCGACCGAGATGTCCCACCGCGCCCAGGCCTCGCGCCTGCCGGAGGAGATCAAACTCGAGCGACGGCTCCAGGCGCTCGCCACGTATGCGCCCGACGCCTGGGAACTGTGGAGTGAAGTCCCCGTCGCCACGACGTCACAGGCGTAGCGGACCATGGCCCGCCGCTTCCTGATGGTAGACAATGATCGGTGGGAGGTCTTTCCCTCCGGCCGCGTGACGGTATACGGCCGAGATCAGTTCGGCCTCATCTTCGAGCAGGGCACGGGACCGCAGCGCCGCCGGCGCGTCACCCATTACTCGCCGCTCGGCGCGCGGTCGCCCGACCGTGCCTTCGCGGAGCTGTCGGACCGTGAGCTGCTCGAGTTGTTCCGCCAGTCGCAGCCGGCGTGGACCGCGCCCGAGGCCGATTACGCCGCACATTGATCTGCATTGCCATTCGACTGCGTCCGACGGCGAGTGCGAGCCGGCGGAGGTGGCGCGTCGTGCCCGCGCGGCCGATCTGGCGGCCATCGCCCTCACCGATCATGACACGACCGACGGCGTCGCCGCCGCGCACCACCAAGCCGCGGAGCTCGGCGTCCGTGTCATCCCCGGCTGCGAGTTCAGCGTTCGCGCTCCCTGGGGTGAGCTGCACGTCCTCGCGTTGTTCCTGCCGTATGACCACGAGCGGCTACAGACGTTCTTGCGCGAGACGCGCGCCGCGCGCCGCCGCCGGGGCGAGCAGATCATCGCCAAGCTGCAGGGCCTCGGGGTGGCGATCGAGCTCGAGGATGTGGAGGCGCAGCTGCTCCGGAGCGAGGGGGGCGGCGCGGGCGGCGCGGGCGGCGGGGGCGGGGGGAGCGACGGCAGCGCGCTGGGACGGCCGCATGTCGCACGCGCCCTCGTCGACTGCGGCGCGTGCGATGACATCACCGATGCGTTCCGGCGCTATCTCGGCCGCGGCCGCGCCGCCTACGTCGAGAAGCCGCTGCCCAAACTCGCGGACGTGACCGAGCTCGTCCACGCCGTGGGTGGGCTAACGGTCGCCGCGCATTTGGGTGATCATGGGACCGAGGCCCACATCCGCATTTTTCAGGATCAGGGGCTCGACGGGGTCGAAGTCCGCCATCCCAGCCATGCCCCCGCCGTCGAACAGCGCCTCACGCGCATTGCCGAGCGTCTGGGGCTCGGGATCAGTGGTGGATCGGACTGGCACGGCGAGAGCGAGTACGGTGAGTCGCACGCGCCGCTCGGGGGCATGCGGGTACCCGACACCTGGCTCGCACCGCTCGAGCGACGCCTCGAGCTACTGGCAAGGAAGCGCAATGAGTGAGCCGCTCGCGATAGGCAGCAAGGCCCCGGCGTTTAAGGCTCCCGCCTCGGACGACCGCACGTATGCGCTCGACGATCTCCTGAAGCAGGGCGCGGTCGCGCTCGTGTTTTATCCGGGCAACAATACCCCCGGCTGAAACCGCCAACTCTCCGCCGTGCGCGATGAGATGGCCAAATTCACAGCTGCCAACATCCAGCCGCTCGGGGTGAATCCGGCGGGCGTCGAGAGTCACAAGAGCTATGTCGAGAAGTTTCAGTTCAACTTCCCCTTGCTCTCGGACCCCGATCGCACCATCGCCGGCGCCTACCACGCGCTCAAAGAGGATGGCAGGGGCATTCAGCGCACCGTCTATGTGATCGGGAAAGACGGCACCGTACGCTTCGCGCAGCGCGGTGCCCCTCCCGTGGACGACATCGTTCGTGCCGGCTGACCTCCGGGGGAAGGTCGCCCTGGTCACCGGCGTCGGACGCGTGGGGCAAATCGGTCATGCCGTGGCTCGCGGCCTGGGGCGAGCGGGTGCCACGCTCCTCTTGGCGGACGTCAACGCTGTCGGGCTCGCCGATCGAGTGAAGGAGTTTAGTGCGGAGGGGATCGTCGCCAAGGCATCGGCCGGCGATCTGACGCAACCCGATGTCGCACGCGCCGCCACGGCCGCGGCACGTGCGCAGTTCGGCGGACTCGACGTCCTCGTGAACGTCGCCGGCGGGTTCTTCAGCTACGGTCCCTTCACGGAAGTGAAGCCCGAGATCCTCGATCGCGAGCTGAACATCAACTTCAAGACGGCGTTCTACATGTGCCAGGCGGCGGTGCCGCTGCTCCTCGAGCGCGGGACTGGCGCGATCGTCAACTTCGCGTCGATCGCCGTGGTGCGGTCCTTGATGCATATGTCCGCGTACAGCGCGGCGAAGTCGGCGGTCGCCGGACTCACCCGCGAGCTGGCGCTGGAATACCGCGACGCCAACATCCGCGTGAACGCGGTGGCGCCCGCGACGGTCCGCACCGCCGACAACGTGGCACAGATGGGTGACAAGCAGCCGCTCGTCGAATTGGAAGAGGTTGTCAATACGGTTCTGTTTCTGGCGAGTGACGAGGCGAGCGCGATCACGGGCCAGATCGTTCCCATCACCGGAAAAGCGTACTAGTGCGGCTCGAGGGCGCGACCGCACTCGTCACGGGGGCAGGACGGCGGATTGGTCAGGCCATCGCGATCGGCCTGGCGGAATCCGGTTGCGACGTCGCCGTGCACTATCACGGTTCTGCAAACGGCGCCGAGGAAACGGCGCGCGCCATCACCAAAGCGGGACGGCGCGCCGAGCTGGTGCGCGCCGATCTGAGTGACACTGCAGCGGCGCGGGGCCTCGCCGACCAGGCCGCCCGCGCGCTGAAACGTCTCGATGTCGTCGTGAACTCCGCGGCGATCATGGTGCGCCAACCTGTGGAAACCGTGACGCCCGAAAGCTGGAATACGACGCTCGATCTCAACCTGCGCGCGACGTTTTTCGTCTCGCAGGGCGCGATCCCCCATCTCCGACGCACCAAGGGCAAGATCGTCAACATCGCCGACCTTGCGGGCCTGGAGCCATGGCCCACCTATATCCCGCATTGCGTCAGCAAGGCAGGGGTGGTGATGCTGACGAAGGCGCTGGCGCGCGCGCTCGCGCCCGACATCGCGGTCAATGCGGTTGCGCCCGGCGCTGTCCTCTTGCCGGAGGACTGGGACACGCAGTCTCGCGATCACATTCGCGAGACGACACCACTCGAGCGCATCGGCTCGCCGGCCGACGTGGTCGCGGCCGTCCGCTTTCTTCTTGCAGGGACGGACTACGCGACCGGGACGATCCTGGTCGTCGACGGAGGGAGATTGCTCCGCTGAGGGACGTCGTGGTCGTTGGTGGCGGATGTTACGGGACGTTCTACGCATCCCAACTCGCAAAGGCGAAAGCGCGCGGCAAAACCGAGTATCGGAAGGTCCTCATCGTCGACCGCAACCGAGATTGCCGGGCGCGTGGCGAGCTCGGCGAGGCGGACGATCGCGCGTTTGTGACGCAAGACTGGTCGACATTCTTCGATGATTGGCTTTCCCACGCGCCACGCACCACGCACCCCGCACCAGACGATCAAATCGTCCCGTCACCCCACATGCCGCATCTCATGTTCGAATGGGTGCTGCGACGGGCGCGGCAACGCTGGCCCACGCGAGCAGTGTCCGTCGACACGGTTCCGGGCAAAATTCCCACCCCGTACGACCGATCCAGCGGCGGCCCGGACGCTACCCGCTACGTCTCGTGGGCAGACTGGATCTGCCCGACGCATTGCATCGAGCCCGCGCTCTGTCCGGCCATCGGCGCGTCACGGACCTGGGAAATGGGGGATACGGTGCGCGAGCTCGCCGAACGGCTCCGGGCGAGCGGTCGCCCTGTCAGCGGGCCCGCGTTGTTCGTGTGCAAGCATCAAGTCTACGGCGTCGGAATGTTCTCGGCGGAGGCGGTGCGCGCCGGCGACCGTTTGGTCGAGGAGACCGGGGCTTCTGGTGAGCCCGCAGAGATCCTGGTGGGGACGATCTCGAGCTGTCATGGGGCACTGAATCTGTTGAAACTGGGTGCGTCTTGAATCGTGCGTGGTGCGTCGTGCGCGGTGCGTGGGACTGCCCGCCCACCTACGTACCACGCACCACGTACCACGTACCACGCACGTGAATCTCGAAGATCGCCGCCGCTATTTGGCGCACGCCCGGGATCTCTTCAACAGCGGCGAATACTGGTTAGCTCATGAAGCGTTGGAAACAGTCTGGCGTTCTATTATTAAGGAAGACGAGGCGCGGGTGTGGCAGGGTCTGATTCAAGCCGCCGCCGCGCTGCTGCACCGAGCCCGCGGGAACCGGCACGGCACCGTTGTGGTTGGAGCGGCGGCGCTCGAGAAGCTGGCCGGTCCGCAGCATCCAGCGATCGAGTTCGAAACGGTACAATTTCGCGCGCAGCTGGCGCGCGCCCTGGCGGGGGAGGGAGATCCCCCACGATTGGAATTCCGAGCACATGGCTAAGCGTGTCGCCCTCATTTACGACGTCGTCATCGTCGGTGCCGGTCCTGCCGGACTGTGCGCCGCGCTGTACGCGGGCCGTGGTTTGCTCAAGGCGGTCACGATCGAGCGCGGCGTGCCGGGCGGCGAGCTCCTCAACACCGATCTCATCGAGGACTACATCGGTTTCGAGAGCATCAAGGGGTGGGACCTCGCGCAAAAGATGACCGAACACGCCAAAAAGTTCGGCGCCGAGATCGTGACCGACACGGTTGAGCGGATCCACAGAGACGCCGACGGCTGGTTCGACGTCGAGACGGCGCGCGGCGACACCTATCGCACCCAAGCCGTCATTCTGACCGCCGGCGGCACGCCGGTAAAGCTCGGCATTCCGGGCGAAAAGGAGTACGCCGGCAAGGGCGTGTCGTACTGCGCGGTTTGCGACGGCGCGTTCTTCAAGGGCGAGCGACTCGCCGTCGTGGGCGGTGGCGACGCGGCCGTCGAAGAGGCCGACTATCTCACACGCTATGCCACAAAAGTGCACCTCGTCCATCGCCGCGACGAATTCCGCGCCTCACAGCTGCTGCAGGAGCGGACCTTCGCCAATCCGAAGATCGAAGTCATCCGAAACACGGTCGTGCCGGAAATCGTGGGGAACGACCGCGGGGTCACCCATGCCGTGCTCGAGAACAAGACCACCGGCGAGCGCGCGAATCTGGATGTCGGCGGCGTATTCATCTTTGCTGGTTTCAAGCCCAACACCCAGCTCGTGGACGGCCACGTGGACCACGATGCCGGCGGCTATATGATCACGGATAACCGCATGATGACGTCGATGGCGGGACTCTTCGCGGCGGGAGATGTGCGCAGCCAGGTGACGCGGCAGATCACGACGGCGGTGGGAGATGCGACGACGGCCGCGATCGCGGTCGAGAAATACCTCAAAGCGCTCCGGGAAGGCGACGGGAAGGGCAAGAAGTGAACATCGTTCCGATCCCCAACGGCATGTTCGCCGAGAACTGCTATCTCGTTGTCGACGAGCAGGCGCGCGCGTGTGCCATTGTCGATCCGGGCGAAGACGCCGGTCTGATCATGCATAAGGTCGAGGCAACCGGAGCGAAGCCGGTTGCGATCTGGCTCACGCACGCGCACGTCGACCATGTTCTCGGGGTGTCCAGGATTGCCGGCGAAACCGGTGCCCCCGTGTGGTTGCATCCCGCCGACCGGCCGCTGTATGACGCCGTCCCCGAACAGGCCGCCTGGTTCGGACTCGCGCCTCCTGGACAACTGCCGGCGCCCGGTCGAGAGCTGACGCATGGTGCGCAGCTGGCGGTCGGCGATTTGCGCTTTGCGGTGCGGCATGCGCCCGGTCACTCGCCCGGCAGCGTGTGTTTGGTGGGACCCGGAATCGTCTTCAGCGGCGACGTGCTGTTCGCGGGATCGATCGGGAGAACCGACCTGCCCGGCGCTGACTTCGAGACATTGATCGCGAGTATCGAACGCGAGTTGCTCCCGCTTCCCGACGATACCATCGTGTACAGCGGACATGGACCCGAAACGACCATCGGACGGGAGCGCCGCACGAATCCCTTCCTCACCGGCGTCGACCGGATCGTCTAAACCGAAGCCCCGCTGCCTGCGCTGCGGAGCCGAGGTTCAGCCCAAGCCCTGGGGCTGCAAGAATCCGTGCCCCAATTGCGGATTCCTCTATCCGCTCGGCGACTGCTCCGATTGAATCACGTCCTCGCGATTCTGCTGCTCGCGGTCGATTGCGCGGCCCGCGCGTGGCGCATTCAGCTCGCGACCTGGGCGGCCGGCGGCCGGCTCAGCTTTCGCGATGCGTTGCGGCTCAACCTGTACGGCGAGGCAGCCTCCACCCTTACGCCAAACCGCCTTGGCGGCGAGCCGGCGCGCTTCCTCGGCATGACCTGGTCCGGATTGCGGGTCGTGCTGGCGCTGGTCGCCCTCGGCGTAGAGGTCGCCGCCGAGTGGCCCGTGTTCGGCGCTATGGCTGTCGCGGTAGCGGCGTACTACGTGCCCGACTGGAGCGAAGCCGCGGACCGGTTTCTGACCCACAGCCTCGCGCGCGATTTGCTGGGTTTCGAGCTCATCGCGCTGGTGGTGCTGCTCGTCGTCTGGACGTTGCAACGGCTGGTGCGACCCGGCGCCATTCGTCACCGCGTGCGGCGCCAATGGCGCGTCGCGCTGGCGCACGTGCGACGGGCGCCGTGGTGGGTCTTGTTGGTCGGTGCCCTCCTCACCCTCATCAGTCTCGCCGCGCGCGCCCTGATATTGCCCGCCCTGGTTTGGGGTCACTCCGATGCGCCACCCTTCGCGGTGATGTTCTTCGGATCGCTGGCGCTGATCCACGCCCCCCTCGTTGTGCCGCTGCCCTCCGGCGGCGGCGGCATCGAAGTCGCATTTCTATCAGGCTTCGCGGGCGACTTCGGCGTCGGCCACCAACTCACGATGCTGCTCCTGTGGCGCTTTTACACGACGGTTCTGCTGACGGTACTCGGTGTCTACCTCTTGATCCGGACGCACGGTGCCGCCGCCGCGAAAGAGCTGTTCACGGTCGGCTGGTTCCGGCGCCGCTAGCGCGGACAAATTGTATGGGCGATTCTTGGCTCGACACGAATGGCGATCGAACCGCGGGAGGAATGGTGGCCGCAGTGAATCAGACCCGCATTGAACGGGATCCCCTGGGAGAGCTTGCCGTGCCCGCCGAGGCGCTGTGGGGGATCCAAACCGAACGCGCCCGGCAAAACTTCCCCATTTCCAATCTTCGCCCCCATCCTGCCTTCGTCGATGCCGTCATCTGGATCAAGAAAGCCGCCGCGCTGACTCACAAAACAACCGGCCGCCTCGATGCGAAGCTCGCCGACGCGATCGTCCGGGCCGCCGATGAGGTGCTCACGGGCCGCCATCGTGAGCAGTTCGTCGTGGATCCCTACCAGGCGGGGGCCGGCACGTCGCACAACATGAATTGCAACGAGGTGCTGGCGAATCGCGCCAATGAGTTGCTCGGTGCCAAGCGCGGCGACTACAAGCCGGTCCATCCGAACGATCATGTCAACATGGCGCAGTCCACGAATGACGTGATTCCGACGGCAATCCGGCTGAGCGCCCTGTCGCTGCTCGCGGCATTCACGGAAGCGCTCACGCGACTCGCGCGCGCCTGCGCCGTGCAGGGCAAGCAGTTCGACAACATCGTCAAATCGGGCCGCACGCACCTGCAGGATGCGACGCCGATTCGGCTCGGCCAGGAATTCGCGGCCTTCGCGCACACGGTCGAGCGGAATCGCGACCGGATCACTCGCGCCGCCGACGATTTGCGCGATCTCGGGATCGGGGGGACGGCGGTCGGTACGGGCCTCAACGCGGAGCCCCAGTATCCCGGGCTGATGGTGAAGCACCTGCGCGCCATCACCGGACTCGATCTCCGAGAGGGCAAGGATCGGGTGCAGTTGATGCAGTCGATGGGGGATGCGGCCGCATTCTCGGGGGCGCTAAGGACTTATGCCGTGGATCTCGGTAAGATCGCGAGTGATCTGCGGCTGCTGGCCTCGGGGCCGCGCACCGGGTTGGCCGAGATCGTGTTGCCGGCGGTGCAGCCGGGGTCGAGCATCATGCCGGGGAAGGTGAATCCCTCGATCGCCGAAATGGTGAATCAGGTCTGCTTTCAGGTGATCGGCAACGATGTCACAGTCGCGACCGCGGCGGAGGCGGGGCAGCTCGAGCTCAACGTGATGATGCCCGTGATCGCGCACAACCTGTTGGGCTCGATGATGATCATCACGAATGCGACGCGCGTGTTGGCCGAGCGGTGTGTCGAAGGGATCGAAGCCGATGCGGCGCAATGTGCGCACTGGCTGGAACGCAGTCCCGCGCTCGTGACCGCGCTCGCGCCCAAGATCGGCTACGCCGAGGCGGCGAAGCTTGCCAAGGAAGCGGTGGCGAAGAACGTCACTGTCCGACAGCTCGTGATGGAGAAGGGCCTGTTGAAAGGGAAGGAGCTCGACGAAGTCCTGGATGTACGGGCGATGACAGAGCTGGGCGTCCCCGGAGAACGGAAATAACTCATCCCGAGGAGACACAATGAACTGGATTGCCGGGCTGGTCGCAGGTGTCGTCGTGTACCTCGCTGACTGGGTGCTGTGGACCTACGTCTTCAGGACCGGGATGGACGCGTATGTGACGCAGATGTCGCCCGAAGAGATGAAGAAGTTCATGGGTCCAGCGCTCGCCAAATCGGCTGTGCTGTCGCTCGCCTTTGGATTCCTGTTCGCGTGGTTCTACGGGCGCTTCCACGGGGCGCTGTGGGTGGCAGGCGGCGGGCCACTGGCCGGCATGGAGTTCGCGACCGTGCTGTGGGTGCCGATCCTTCTGGCGATGGTCGGGAGCAGCGTCTGGTACATGAAAGTGAAGTCGCTGCAGATGGCCACCTGCTGGGCGTGGCTCATTCGCATGAACGCGGCCGGCATCGCGGTGGGGCTGCTGATGAGGTGACCCGAGTCACGGCACCGGCGAGCGCGACGACGTAGAACTCTTTCCATGCGTACCCTCTCGCTTATCCTCGTCGCCCTCGCGGTTGCCGGCACCTGTGCCGCGCAGCGTCGCGCGCGCATCGGTCCTACCGTCTCTTCTATCTCGATCGAAAACGGCTCCGGCTCGAGCGACGGGTTTATGTCGTTCGGCGGCAGTCTCGCGATGCTGTCCGGCGATGACGGCGAGTTCGGCGTCGGGGTCTCGCGCTACGGGGATCTTTCGAACAACAGCTGCGTCCGGCAGATGACGTTCATCGGGCTCGAGTCGAACTACTATCCCATCGGGGCGAAAGGCGTCGCGCCGTACGCGTCGACGGCGGTCGGATTGGCCAGGGTCCTCGATCAGGACCCCACGCTTGCCCTGCTGGGCTGCAACACCGGTGCGCAAACCAGCAACGAGCTCGGACTGGGATTCGGGCTTGGCGTGCGCTTCAGTTTTGGCAAGCAGAGCGCGGCCCTGCTCGAGGGTCGTTTCTTCCAGGTCCCGAACAGCGCCATCAAGGCGCTCGAGGGGCGCGCCAACGTGTCATTCGCGTTCGGGAGTCCGAGCAAGAAGACGCAGTTGTTGAACGGCACGATCGGGCCGGCGGTCGGGGTGCTGACACCCCTCAGCGGGCCTCTCGCAGGCCGCGGTCCGACGGTCGGCGTGCGCTTCCGCCGTGATCAGAAGAAGGGCGGGTCGCTCGGCTTGCAGATCGATTACGCACCGTTACGGGTGCGGACCGGCTGTTCCGCCAATTGTGATCCGTATGCGATCCTGTTTGCTCCGGGATATGAGCCTTCGCTGCATCCGGCCTGGGGACGGTTTTACGCCGAGCTCGGGTTGCTGCTCGCGGGCTTCCCACAGATTGGGGACGATCGTGGCGTTGCTCCGGGAGGGCACGGCGGACTCGGGGCCGACATCTTCAGTGGCGCGACCCTGATGACGAACGTCAACACGCGGGTGCTGTGGCTACAGCGCAATGATCCGAACAACCGCAATGCCTTCATCGTACAGGTAGGCGTCAGCCTGAGCCCACGGCTCGAGCACACGAGCCATTGAATCCCGACAGGACCTCTCGCATATTCCTCCCATGCGCGTTACCACGTGGGCGGAATACGGCCTCATCGTTTCGATTCATCTGGCCAGGCGCGTGGGGCAGGGTCCCGTAGCGGCGCGCGAGCTGTCCGAGCAGGAACGGCTTCCCCACGATTACGTCGAGCAGATCCTCCTGCGCCTGCGGCGGGCGGGTTTGGTCGAATCGGTGCGCGGCGCGCGGGGTGGTTACCTCCTCGCGCGCGCGCCGCAGTCTGTCAGCGTGAAAGACGTCATCGAGGCGTCCGAGCACGTGACGTTCGAAGTGAATTGTGATCTCCACCGCGTGGACGAGGAGCGCTGCGATCCGGCGACCGCCTGCAGTATTCGTCCCGTCTGGCGCCTCCTCGAGCGGCGCATCAACGAAGTGCTCGCGGCCGTCTCGCTCGCCGATCTCCAGCATGCCGAGCCCCAAGTCTACCAGATCGCCGGGGTGGCGTCCGGAAATTGACGACGCTGTCACCTGAGGAGCTGCTGCGGTACTCGCGACACCTCACGCTCCCTGATGTTGGACTCCAAGGCCAATCGAAGCTCCGTGGTGCACGCGTCCTCCTCGTCGGCGCGGGCGGCCTGGGGTCGCCGGCGGCGCTCTATCTCGCGGCGGCCGGCGTCGGCACACTCGGGATCGTCGACTTCGATCTCGTGGATCGCAGCAACCTGCAGCGCCAAATCCTCCACGGTACGTCGGACATCGGCAAGGCGAAGATCGAGTCGGCGCGGGCGCGGCTGGGTGACATCAATCCCCACGTCCAGGTCGAAACGTTCGGCGCACAGCTGACATCCGCCAACGCGCTCGATATCCTCGGCAAGTTCGACATCGTCATTGACGGCTCCGACAATTTCCCCACCCGCTATCTGGTCAACGACGCCTGTGTGCTGCTGGGGAAGCCCGACATTTACGGTTCGGTGTTTCGGTTTGACGGTCAGGTTTCCGTGTTCTTGACCAAACACGGTCCGTGCTATCGCTGCTTGTATGCCGAGCCGCCGCCGCCCGATCTCGTACCTTCGTGCGCGGAGGGCGGCGTCCTCGGCGTCTTACCGGGCATCATCGGCTCGCTCCAGGCGCTCGAAGCGATCAAGCTCATCGTGGGCTTTGGCCAGCCGCTGATCGGCCGGCTGCTGCTGTTTGACGGGCGGCGCATGCAGTTCCGCGAGCTGGCACTCGAAAAGGATCCTGACTGTCCGGTGTGCGGCATGCATCCGACGGTAACCCAGTTGATCGATTACGAAGCGTTCTGCGGCGTCGGGGACGGGGGAGGTGAGATGGGGGACGGCGTCGAGATCAGCGCGAGAGACTTGCTGCGCGAGCGCGCCTCGAAGCCCAACCTCCTCGTGCTCGACGTGCGGGAACGGCGCGAGGCGGAAATCGCGAGTATCGAAGGTGCGCGCCTGATCCCGTTACGCGAGCTGCCGAGTCGGTTGGCCGAACTGCCGTCCCATGCGGAGATCGTGACTCACTGTCATCACGGTCAGCGATCGCTCAAGGCTCGAGAGATTCTCGTTGGCGCCGGGTTTCAGCATGTGCGGAGCTTGGCCGGAGGGATCGACGCGTGGTCGCGAGAAGTCGATGCCGAGGTGCCGAGGTACTGAGTGCCGAAGGGGGGACTCGAACCCCCACGGGCTTGCGCCCACTGGCTCCTGAAGCCAGCGCGTCTACCAGTTCCACCACTTCGGCGACGGTTTTTGAGGAACGGCAATCTAGAACGTTGTATAACCCCAAGTCAATGCGTATCTTGCCGACGACGCGTGGAAAAAATCTCCATCGCCAGGAACCCAAAAGCCCGGCACGATTACCATCTCCTGGAGACGTGGGAGGCGGGACTCGTGCTTACAGGGACCGAGGTAAAATCGCTGCGTGATCGTAAGGCGAGCCTGACTGAGGCGTACGCCCATGTCCGGAATGGGGAAGTCTGGTTGGAGGGCATGACGATTTCGCATTACGGGCCGGGCAGCTACAACAATCCGCCGCCCGCTCGTTCCCGCAAACTCCTCCTCCATAAACGTGAAATCCGCAAACTGCTCGGCGCCACGACGCAGAAGGGGCTGACCGTGGTGCCGCTCGAGCTCTACTTCAAGGACGGGTTGGCGAAGGTCGCGATTGCGCTCGCCAAAGCGAAAAAGGCGCACGACAAGCGCGAGGAGCTGAAACGGCGCGTCGCCGAGCGAGAGATGGCCCGCGTTGTGAAGGGAAGACGGTCATGATGGTCCTGCTGTTACTTGCGTCGCTGATCCCGCAACAGGTCCTCATCGCGACGCCGCGCGGTCAAGCCAGTATCCCCGTCTCCAACGAGACGGGCGCCGCGGCGGTCGCCGCGGTGCTGCTCGCGCGGCCACTGGGACTTACGGTCTCCCTCGATGGCTCGGCCGTGCGCGTCACCTTGGATTCGCGCGTGTTCGACTTTGATGTCGGATCGCCATTTTTCCGTTTCGACGGCGCCACGTACCCGCTCGTGGGTGCGCCGTACGTCGCGCGCGATACGCTGTTCCTGCCGCTCCATTGGCTGACCGGCCACGTGCCCCGGTTGCTGCCCAACAAGTACCGGTGGAATCCATGGCTGGCGCGCCTAGACGAGCAGCCGGCTCCGATTCTGGCGACAGCGCCTGTCCCGCCATCGCCGATCGCCGCCCCCCCCCCACCGCCGCCACCACCCCCACCACCACCCGCCCCAGTGCCCCAGCCACCGCGATCGGCCGCTCCAAATCCGATCACGGGTTTACGACTGCCCCATACGATCGTCGTGGATCCGGGGCATGGCGGCATCGACCCGGGGAATCCCGGTCTGAACTTCCCTGGGGGGCTGACCGAGAAGGACATCACGCTCGGCATTGGGAAGCTGCTCCGGGCGGAGCTGGTGCGACGCGGACTGAACGTCGTCCTCACGCGATCGACCGACACGCTCATCGAGCTCGCGAGTCGTCCGACATTCTGCCGGGCGGTCTGCGATCTGTTCGTCAGCATTCACGTCAATGCGATGCCTGCCGGCAAACGGCAGACGGCAGTAAACGGCGTCGAAACGTATTTCCTGTCCGACGCAAAGACGGAAGATCAGAAGCGTGTCGCGCAGATGGAAAACGATGCCCTGCGGTTCGAGACGACGCCGGTCGTGGACGGGCCGCTCGGATTCATCCTCCGCGATTTGCAGCTCAACGAGTATCTCCGTGAGTCGGCGCGGCTCGCCGAGCTGGTACAGGAGAAAGTTTCCGGAATCCATCCCGGCGAGGACCGCGGTGTGCAGCAGGGCCCGTTCCTCGTCCTGGCCGCGGCCCGCCGCCCGGCCATTCTGGTCGAGGCGGGCTTCGCGACCAATCGCTCCGATGGTGCGTTCCTCGCCTCGGCGACGGGGCAGCACAAGATCGCCGCGGCGATCGCGGATGCCATCGTGGGCTACCTGCTCGAGTTCGAGCGGAAGCTTGCCGGCGTTGGAGGAGGGAGCGGACAAGCGCGATGACCGGTCGTCGCTGGGTAGTGCTCATGGCGACTGCGACAGCGAGCGGGTGCGCGTACTACAACGGGATGTGGAGCGCCGAGCAACATGCCAGTGCGGCGCGGCGTCTGGAGGCGCGCGGCCAAGCGTCTGAGGCGCGCGCGGAATGGACGCAAGCCGCGAGCAAAGCGGAAGTCGTGGCTTTGCGTCATCCGCGCAGCCGCTGGGCCGACGACGCACTGGTATTACAGGTGGAAGCGCTGGCACGCTCGGGCGCCTGTCAGAATGCGGCTGAGCCACTTGGGCGCGCGCGCGCGCGCGTGCCTGCGGGAGCGTTGCGCGAGCGCCTCGATCTTGCCGCCGCCGAATGCGCGCTCGCGCAAGGTGACCCGGTGGAGGCGGACGCGGCGCTCACCGCGTCCCTCGTCTCGAGAGACGCCGAGCGCCGCTCGCGTGCCGAATACCTCGCGGGCCAAGCTGCCATGTTCCGAACGGATTACGCGGGCGCGGTAGAGCATTTCCGTCGCTCGTCCGAGGCACCCGCGCGCGCGCAGGCTCTCGCAAGCCAGTTCCTGCTGCGCGTGGCTCAGGCTCGCACACCCGACGACCTCTCACAGGTCGCCGCAGAGTTGCGCGCGGACCATGGAAATGAGGCGGCGCACTTGCTGTCGCTGCTCACGCGAGTCATGAGTGTCGCGGAGACCCCGGCGGCGCGCTTCCACGGCGCCGAAGTGGCGCGCGATTCGCTCCACGCACCTGCGCTGGCCGCGCGGATGTTTCTGGACGCTGCTGCCCGCGAACCGGCGTCGCTCTACGCGCCGAAAGCGCTGATCGCGGCATTGGCGATCTCGCCCGACCGGCGCGATTCTATCGTTGCCGTGCTGGACTCGCGCTATGTCGAGTCACCGTACACGCGCGCGTTCCACGGCGAACCGAGCCTCGCCTACGCCGCCGCGGAGGACTCACTGGCCAAAGCACTTGGAGTTCCGACGGCGCGAGTCGTCTCTAGTCCGGTCGGACCGAGGTTCGGAGTCCCATTGCCGGGACGCCGAGGCCCGCTGCCTTGAGTGCGATCGAGCTGTTCGGCACGACGTTCCAAAATCCCATTCTGCTTGCTGCTGGCACCGCCGGGTTCGGGCGCGAGCTCGATCACGTGATCGATCTCGATCTCCTGGGGGGCATCGTCACCAAAGCGGTGACGCCGGAGCCTCGAGAGGGACACGCGCCCTTGCGCGTCGCGGAGTTTCGTGGCGGCATGCTGAACGCCGTGGGTCTCGCGAATCCGGGTGTCACGCATGTCGCCGAGCACGAGCTGCCGTGGCTCGCGCAACGCGTACGACGCGCGCGCGTCATCGTCAACGTGGCGGGAGCGCGCGTCCGAGACTACGTGCAGGTGATCGAACGGCTGACGCCGCTCGAGCCGATCACCGCTTTTGAGATCAACGCCTCCTGTCCGAACACCAGTGCCGGTGGCCTCGAGTTCGGCGCGGAGCCGCGCTCCCTGGAGGAGCTCGTGCGGGCATGCCGGGAGGTCTCGACTCGGCCGCTCACCGTCAAACTGTCTCCAGTCCTGCCTGACATTCCCGCGATGGCACGCGTAGCGCGCGATGCCGGGGCCGAAGCGGTCACGCTCGTGAACACGATGCCCGGATTGCTCGACCGGCGGCTTGGCAACGGCAGCGGTGGCTTGAGCGGTCCCGCACTCTTGCCGATCGGTGTCCTGGCGACACGCCGCGTGCGTGAGCAGGTGGGCATGCCGGTGATCGGCGTCGGCGGCGTGCGGACGACGGCCGACGCGCGGGAGTATCTTGCAGCGGGTGCGGCGCTGGTCGCGATCGGGACCGCCGCACTGGCCGATCCTCGCGTCCCAGCGCGTATCGCGCAGGAGCTGATGGATGGCTGAGCTGATCGTCGCATTCGATGTGCCCAGTGGTCGCGACGCCTTGGCGCTCGCGGCGCGTCTCTCGGGATTACGCTGGGCGAAGATCGGCCCCGTGCTGTACAACCGGGAAGGGCCATCACTCATCAAGGAATTCAGCCAGCGCGGCATTCGCGTGTTCCTGGATCTCAAGTGGCACGACATCCCCAACATCGTGGCGAGTGCGGTGACCGCGGCGCGCGAGCTGGGCGTAGCGATGACGACGGTGCATTGCCTGGGAGGACGCGCGATGCTGGCGGCCGCGGCGCACGCGGCTGGCGGTGACACCAACCTTGCGGTTATCGGTGTCACCGTCCTCACCTCGCACGACGCCGGCGAGCTCGAAGGTATCTTGGGGCGTGGTGTACCCGACGTGGGGTTCGAGGCCGAGCGCCTGGCGCGCGCGGCCCTGCACGCCGGGCTGCGCGGTGTTGTCGCGTCCGGCCAGGAGCTTGGATTGCTGCGCGAGGCGCTCGGCCCTGATCCCTGGATCGTGGTGCCGGGCGTTCGCGCGCCCGGGGAAGCGGCCGGCGATCAGGTCCGCACCGTCGAACCGGCGGAAGCAGTCCGGCGTGGCGCCACGCACCTGGTGGTTGGCCGGCCGATCACCGCCGCTCGCGACCCGGTGACGGCGTACCAGCGCCTGGTCGAAGCGCTCGATTGAGGGTATCAAGCAGACGTATGTGGAAGCTCCGGTTCTTGGCTCTGTTGGCGCTGCCCGCGCTGCCCGCGTATGGACAAAGCACGCTGTCCGATGCCGCCCGCCGTGCGCAGCAGGCCTTGTCCGCGCATAATGCCGAGGCCTTGGTCGGCTCGAGCTCCAACGTCGTGCTCCAGATCCCTGGTGCCGATCCTTCGTCACCGCTGGGCCGCTCGCAGGCGATCGAGCTCTTGCGCCGCTACTTCCGGCCAGCTGAGGAGCGGGGCCTGGACGTGACAGCGATTCGGGAGGTCGAGCCGGGGAAGGGTTTCGTGGAGCTCACCCGCCGCTATGTCGTGGCGGGAACGACGGAATTGCGACACGAAACCTTGTTCCTGGGCTACCGGTTACAGGAGCGCGACTGGCGGCTCGTCGAACTGCGGAGTGCGCCGTAATTGATTGTGGTGCGGCCCCTTGCGTGAAGTTGAGACCCCGTCTATTGTTCACGACTCAGCCAGAAAATATTTCACTTTTCCGGAGCAGCCTGTTGAAGGTACGTTCGAGCGTGCGCCCCATCTGCGAGCACTGCAAAGTCGTGACGCGTCGGGGCGTCATTCGTGTGATTTGCAAGCGTAACCCCAAGCATAAACAGCGACAGGGTTAGGGAGAGGCATGGCTCGTATTGCAGGCGTGGATTTGCCGCGCGACAAGAAAATCCAGTACGCACTTCCGTACATCTTCGGCATCGGTCCCAGCAACTCGGTCAAGATTCTCGCGGAGACGGGCATCAGCCCCGACGCCCGCGTGCGCGACCTGCGCGACGCCGAAGTCGCCCGGCTGCGGCAAGTGATCGAGCGGGACTACAAGGTCGAAGGTGCGCTCCGGACCGAGGTCGCGATGAACATCAAGCGGTTGATGGACATCGGGGCGTACCGCGGCGGGCGCCATCGCAAGAATCTGCCGGTGCGCGGCCAGCGCACGCACACCAATGCGCGCACGAAGAAGGGGCCGCGGCGCGCCATCGCGGGCAAGAAGAAGCCCGTCCTGAAAAAGTAGAGGCACATGGCGGACGCCAAACCAGAACCGAAAGCAGACGCAAAACCCGAGGCGAAACCCGACGCGAAGCCGGCACCGGTTCGCGCCGCTGGTGCCGCGAAGCGGACCAAGAAGGTCGTGGAGGCGGAAGGCGTCGCGCATGTCACCGCGACGTTCAACAACACGCTCGTCACGATCACGGATCTGCAGGGCAACGCGATCACGTGGGGCTCATCCGGCAAGGCCGGCTTCAAGGGCTCCAAGAAGTCCACGCCGTTCGCGGCAACCGTGGCCGCCGAACAGGCCGCGCGTGAGGCGTTGAACCTCGGGGTGAAGCGTGTGCACGTGCGCGTGCAGGGTCCCGGCTCAGGTCGTGAGTCCGCCATTCAGGCGCTCGCGAGCGCAGGGCTCCAGATCCGCTCGATTCGCGACGTGACGCCGATTCCGCACAACGGGTGCCGGCCGCCCAAGAAACGGCGGGTTTGACGCGTGGCTCGCTACACGGGTCCAGTGTGCAGGCTGTGCCGGCGCGAAGGCACCAAGCTGTTTCTCAAGGGCACGCGCTGCTTAACCGAGAAGTGCGCGGTCGAACGGCGCGCCTACGCGCCCGGCCAGCACGGCCAGTCGACCGGCCGGCGCCGCAAAGCATCGGAGTACGCCAAGCAGCTGCGTGAGAAGCAGAAGGTGAAGCGGATCTATGGGCTCTCCGAGCGCCAGTTCCGCAACATCTTCGAGCGCGCGCTCAAGGAGCCGGGCGTCACCGGTGAAGCGCTGCTCGTCGCGCTCGAGAGCCGGCTGGACAACCTGGTATACCGGATGGGCTTCGCGACCTCGCGCAAGCAGGCGCGCCAGCTCGTGCGGCATCGCCACATCCAGGTCAACGGCCGCATCGTGGACATTCCGTCGTACGTCGTGCGTCCCGGCGTTGAAGTGAAAGTCGCCGACGCGAGCAAAGAGCTCGTGCTGGTGAAGGTCGCCCTCGAGCAGTTCACGCGGGGGCAGCCGGTTTCGTGGATTCAAGTGGATACCGATAAGGCGATGGGCAGAATGACGGAGCGGCCGACCCGCGACGCCATTCCGATCGCCGCACAAGAACAGTTAATCGTCGAGCTCTATTCCAAGTGATTACGACTCTTGATTTGACGGGGTTGGTCCGGCCGCATCTGGTCGAAATGACCAAGCGCGAGGACAACCCGAATTCCGCCGAGTTCCGACTCCAGCCGCTCGAGCGAGGCTATGGCTATACGCTGGGCAATTCGCTGCGGCGGCTGCTGCTCTCCTCGCTGCGCGGCGCCGCCGTCTGGGCGTTCCGCATCGACGGTGTCGTCCACGAGCACCAGACGATCCCGGGCGTCGTCGAGGACGTGCATCAGATCATCCAGCGCTTGAAACAGCTGACACTGGTGCTCGCGCCCGAAGTGGACGAGGCCGTGCTGCGCTTCAAGGTGGAGAAGGCGCGCCCCGTGTACGCGCGCGACCTCGAGCAGCATGGCTCGGTGACGATCGTGAACCCCGACCAGCTGCTCTTCACCGTGCAGGACGACCGGGACATCTCCGGCGAGCTGTACGTGAACAAGGGCCGGGGCTATGTCGAAGCCGAGCAGCATCCGGTGGATCGCACGCTCGCCGTCGACGTCGTCCGGGTGGACTCGATCTACAATCCCGTGCGGCGCGCCAATTTCACCGTGGCGGAGACGCGCGTCGGGCAGCGCACCGACTACGACCGCCTGACGTTGACGGTCGAGACGAACGGCACGATTTCTCCCGAGGACGCCGTGGCCTATGCCGCCGCGCTGGCGCAGGAGCACTTCCGCTTCTTCGTCGACTTCGGGAAAGTGCCGATCGTGACGGGCGAGCCGGCCGGCAACGGCGGCACGGAAGGGAGCCGGCTGCGGGAAGTGCTGAGTCGCGCGATCGACGACGCGGGATTGTCGGTACGGTCCGTGAACTCGCTCAAGAACTCGAACATCCGCACCCTCGGCGATCTCGTGCGCTACAAGGAAGACGATCTCCTGAAGGTCAAGAACGTGGGCGAGAAGGCGCTGGGCGAAATCGCCGAGCTGTTGCGCCGCGAGGGCCTGAATTTCGGCATGCAGCTGGAAGAGATGCCGGGCGGTGACATTCGCGTCATCGATCCCGGGACGGCGCCGCAAGCCCAGCTGACGGGAGCCGAGGAAGAGTAATGCGTCACCGCGCCAAAGGCCGCCAGCTGTCGCGCACGGCCAGCCATAAGAAAGCGACGCTGAATAACATGGCGACGAGCCTCTTCATGCACGGCGGTATCCAGACCACCGAAGCGAAGGCGAAAGAGCTGCGTCCGTTTGCGGAACGGCTGATTACGCTGGCGCGTCGCGGCGATCTGCACGCGCGCCGGCTGGTCGAGCGGCGGCTCAAGGATAAGCAAGTCACGACCAAACTGTTCGCCGAGATCGGCAAGCGGTTCGCCGCCCGGCCGGGAGGCTACACGCGCATCGTGAAGCTGGGCCATCGCGTCGGTGATGGCGCCGACGTCGCCCGGATCGAATTATTGAGTGAGTGAGAGCGCCCGACGGTGGGACGATCAAAACAGGGGGACCCGACGGGTCCCCCTTTTCACGAAGCCTTGGCCACCCGATTCGACTTGATGCATTGCGTGCAGACGCGGATGCGCCGAACGACGCCGTTCACCACGACGCGCACGCGCTGTAGGTTGGGGTACCAGCGCCGGGGCGTTTTGTTGTTCGCGTGGCTGACGTTGTGTCCCGTAATGGGACCCTTGCCACAAATCTCACACACTCGAGCCATAGATCGATCCGACGACAATGAGTTCCAGGGACGCCGCAAAGAGGCCTAAACCTAAACCGGCCACCCAGGCTCGACAACCCCGCAAGACGGCCGTGATCACCGGCGTCACGGGGCAGGACGGCTCGTATCTCGCCGAGTTGCTGCTCGACAAGGGCTATGAGGTCATCGGCGTCGTGCGGCGCACCTCGCACGACTCCTACGAACGCATCGGCCATCTGCTCGACCGCGTCCACATCGTGGCGGCGGACCTCCTGGACCAGCATTCCCTGACGACGGTCATCCGCGACGCCAAGCCCGACGAGGTCTACAATCTCGCCGCGCAGAGCTTCGTCCCGACTTCCTGGAACCAGCCGGTGCTGACCGGCGAATTCACGGCACTCGGCGTGACGCGCCTGCTCGAAGCGATCCGCCTGGCGCACCCCGAGGCGCGCTTCTACCAGGCAAGCTCGTCGGAGATGTTCGGTAAAGCCGTCGAGACGCCCCAGCGCGAGACGACGCCATTCTACCCGCGTTCGCCGTACGGCGTCGCCAAGGTCTATGGTCACTGGATCACGGTCAACTACCGCGAGTCGTACGGGATGTATGCGGTCAGCGGGATTCTCTTCAATCATGAGTCGCCGCGCCGCGGCCTCGAGTTCGTCACCCGCAAGGTCAGCGATGCCGTCGCGCGCATGAAGCTCGGCAAGGCGAACGAGCTCCGCCTCGGCAATCTCGATTCCGGACGCGACTGGGGCTTTGCCGGGGATTACGTCGACGCGATGTGGCGGATGCTCCAGCAGCCGAAGCCAAAAGACTACGTCGTGGGGACCGGGAAGATGCACACCGTGCGCGACCTGTGCGCGGCGGCGTTCGGCCACGTCGGGCTCGACTGGAAGAAGCACGTGCAGGTCGACTCCCGGTTCGTCCGGCCCGCCGAAGTGGACACACTGCTCGCGGACGCGAGCCGGGCGCGGAGCGAGCTGGGCTGGGCGCCCCAAGTCAGCTTCGAGCAATTGGTCCGGATGATGGTGGATGCCGATTTGGAGCGGCTGGCGTGAAGGTCCTGGTGACCGGCGCGAACGGCTTTGTGGGACGAACCGTCGTCCGGCGGCTGCTCGCTGACGGCGCGAGCGTCATCGCCGCAGTCGGACCGGGGGCGTCCGGTGGTGCGGCGGCGCCGAATCTCACGAGCGTGCCGCTCGACCTCGCCAACGACGTCTCGATTCGCGAGTGTGTCTCGACCCCGGTCGACGCGGTGATCCACCTTGCCGCCATCGCGTTGAGTCGCGCAGCGGACCGCGATCCAGGGATGGCATGGAGAATAAATGCCGAAGGAACGGCGAAACTCACGGCCGAGCTGGCTGCAGCCGCCGCGCGCTGGCAAACACAGCCGGTCTTTCTCCTGGCGTCGACGGCCGACGTCTACGCGTGGCAACAACGACCTATTAAGGAAGAGGACTGCGTGCAGCCCTCCACGGCCTACGCGACGAGCAAGCTGGGCGCGGAGCTCGCCGCACGGCAAGTCGCGCGCTGCCGCGGGTTGAAGGTCATCATCGCGCGGCCGTTTCTCCACTCCGGGGCGGGGCAGGATGAGAGCTTCTGGGTTCCAGCTCGGTCCAAGCTGCTGCGACTCGTGAAGCACACTGGGGCCGTGGCGGTCCCGGTGGGCGATTTGACCGCGGTGCGGGACTTTCTGCACGTGGACGATGTCGCCGCCGCCTATGCCCTGTTGCTGCAACGCGGCATGCCGGGAGAGGTGTACAACATCGCTTCTGGTCGAGCCGTCACGCTGGAGGAAATTCATGCGCGACTGGAGCAGCTGATCGGTATCACCCCGAAGCACGAGAGAGATGCCAGCCAGGTGCGCCGTGAGGCGCGGCCGTACCTGGTGGGTGACGCGGCGAAGCTGCGCGCGGCGACGGGCTGGAGCCCGCGCCGCACGCTCGACGATATCCTGCGAGACGTCCTCGATGCCCAAACGAACTGATCTCGCACGCATCCTCCTGCTCGGCTCGGGACCGATCGTCATCGGCCAGGCGGCCGAGTTCGACTATTCCGGAACGCAGGCGGTGAAGGCTCTGAAAGAGGAGGGCTACACCGTCATCCTCGTGAATTCGAATCCCGCCACGATCATGACCGACCCGGAGCTGGCCGATCGCACGTACATCGAGCCGGTGACGCCGGACTGGGTGCGCAAGATCATCGAGCGCGAGAAGCCGGATGCCCTGCTGCCGACGATGGGCGGCCAGACCGCGCTCAACGTGGCGATGGCGCTCGCGAACGACGGCACACTGAAGCAGAGACCGCGCTCAACGTGGCGATGGCGCTCGCGAACGACGGCACACTGAAGCAGTACAACGTCGAGCTGATCGGGGCCAATGCGCGCGCGATCCGCATGGCCGAAGACCGCGCCGAGTTCAGTGCCGCGATGAAGCGGATCGGCCTGGCGACGCCGGTGGGTCACACCGTGGCGTCCGTCGCGGCCGCTGGTGCAGTCGTCCAGGAGCTCGGCTACCCCGCGATCATCCGTCCGTCCTACACGCTGGGAGGCACGGGCGGCGGCGTTGCGTACAACAGCGCGGAGTTCGACGAGATGGTGGAGCGCGCGCTCGAGCTGTCGCCGGTGCATTCGACCTTGATCGAGCGCAGCGTGCTGGGGTGGAAGGAATTCGAGCTCGAGGTGATGCGCGACGGCCGCGACAACGTGGTGATCGTGTGCTCGATCGAGAACCTCGATCCGATGGGTGTGCACACCGGCGACTCGATCACCGTCGCGCCGGCGATGACGCTCACCGACCGTGAGTACCAGCGCATGCGCGATGCGGCGATCGCGATCATTCGCGAGATCGGCGTCGAGGCGGGCGGCTGCAACATCCAGTTTGCCGTCAATCCGGCCGACGGCGAAATGCTGGTCATCGAAATGAACCCGCGCGTTTCCCGGTCCTCCGCGCTCGCGTCGAAGGCCACCGGGTTCCCCATCGCGCGCATCGGCGCCAAGCTCGCGGTCGGCTATACCCTGGACGAGCTGCCGAATGACATCACGAAGACCACGCCGGCCTCGTTCGAGCCGGTGCTCGATTACGTCGTCGTGAAAATGCCGCGCTTCGCATTCGAGAAGTTTCCGACGGCCGACTACCGGCTCACGACCCAAATGAAGTCCGTCGGCGAAGCGATGGCGATCGGGCGGACGTTCAAGGAGGCGTTCCAGAAGGGGCTGCGCGCGCTCGAAATCGGCCGGCCGGGATGGGTGCTCGGCGCAACGCCGGCGGACGACCGGCTCACGAGCACCTCGCCGGACGACCTGCGCGTCGCGCTGCGGACCGCGACGCCGGAGCGAATCTTCCAGATCAAACGCGCGTTCCAGGCGGGCCTCACCGTCGACGACATCGCCGAGGCCTCGCGCATCGATCCGTGGTTTCTCTACCAGCTCCAGGAGCTCGTGGATGCGGAACGGTGGTTCGGCGAACTCGCGCGCGTGGGGGCGGCGGAGCTGAAGCAGATGAAGCGGCTGGGGTTCTCCGACTGCCAGCTCGCCGCGCTGCGCAACACCACGGAAGCGACGATTCGCGAGCAGCGCTGGAGCTTCGGGATTCACCCGGTCTACAAAACGGTGGATACCTGCGCGGGCGAATTCCCCTCCGCCACCCCGTATCTCTATTCGTCCTACGACGAGGAGAACGAATCCGAGCCGTTCGGGGAGCAGGGGATCGTGATCCTCGGGAGCGGTCCCAATCGCATCGGCCAGGGCGTCGAGTTCGACTACTGCTGCGTTCGCGCCGGCCTCGCGTTCCGCGAGCTGGGGTTCAAGACGATCATGATCAACTCGAACCCCGAAACGGTCTCGACCGACTTTGATATCTCCGACAAACTGTACTTCGAGCCGCTCACGTTCGAAGATGTGCTGGAGATCACACGTTGGGAGCGTCCCAAAGGTGTGGTCGTCCAGCTCGGCGGCCAGACGCCGTTGCAGCTCACCAAGCCGCTTGAGGCCGCCGGCGTGACGGTGCTCGGCACCTCGCCGGACGCAATCGACATCGCCGAAGATCGCGAGCGCTTCGAGGAGCTGGCGGACAAGCTCGGGGTGAGGCAGCCACCCAATGGGATCGCGCGCTCCGTCGAGGAAGCGGTTGGCGTCGCGCAGCGGATCGGCTATCCGGTGTTGGTGCGGCCGTCGTACGTGCTCGGCGGCCGGGCGATGGAGATCGTGTATGACGACGCGTCGCTGCGCGATTACTTCGTCAAGGCGGCGCGCGTTGCCCCGGCGCACCCCGTGCTGATCGACCGGTTCCTCGAAGACGCCTTCGAGGCCGACGTGGACGCCATCGCCGACGGCACACGCTGCGTGATCGGCGGCGTGATGCAGCACATCGAGGATGCCGGGGTCCATTCCGGCGACTCGGCGTGTGTCCTCCCGCCGTACTTGATCGGGGACGGGCAGGTGGAAGAGATGCGGCGGCACACCCAGGCCTTTGCCAAGGCCCTGAACGTCGTCGGCCTGCTCAATGTCCAGTATGCCATCAAAAACGGTGTGGTCTACGTCCTGGAAGTGAACCCCCGCGCCTCGCGCACCGTGCCGTTTGTGAGCAAGGCGACAGGAGTGCCGCTGGCGAAGCTCGCGGCGGCGGTCATCGCGGGGCGGACACTGGACGATTTGGGCGTTCCCGATGAGCTTCCCGTCGCCGGGGTCGCGGTCAAGGAGGCCGTGTTCCCCTTCACGAAGCTGCCCGGCGTGGATACCGTGTTGGGGCCGGAAATGCGGTCCACGGGTGAGGCGATGGGACTGGCCGACAGCTTCGGGATGGCATTCGCCAAGGCGCAGATTGCCGCGGAAGGCAGCCTGCCGCTCGAGGGCACGATCTTCGTGACGGTGAATGACCACGACAAGCCGACGGTGTTGCCCATCGCGCGCCGCTTTCACGAGCTGGGATTCCGCATCCTGGCGACCGAGGGGACACAGCGTTATCTCCGGGGCCGCGGCGTGCCGGCGGAGCGCGTCCTGAAAGTGCACGAGGGGCGGCCCAACGCGATCGATCTGATCGTGTCGGGCGAGGTGCAATTGTTGATCAACACGCCGCTCGGGAAGTTCACGCAGGTGGATGACTACGCCATCCGACGCGCCGCGCTGGTGCACCGGGTGCCGTACACGACGACCATGTCCGCGGCGAGTGCCGCGTGTGATGCAATCATTGCGCTCCGCAGCCGGATCGGGAGCGTCAGGAGCCTACAGGAATGGCACGAAAGAGCGAACGGCGAAAGGTCGCCGACCGTCGGCGGGGGGCAAGTAGCGGCAGCAAAGGCGTAGCAAAACCGGCCGCCAAGCCCAAAGCCAAAGCGCCGGAGTCTCTGCCACCGCCCGCGCCCAGAATCAAATTCCGCGGCAAGCTGCTCGAGAACGAGCCGCTGGCCCGCTACACCACGTGGCGGATCGGCGGGCCGGCCCGCTACCTCGCCCTGCCCGCCGACAGCGAGGATGTGGTCCGCGCGCTCGAGCTGGCGCAGGAGCGCGGACTGCCGTGGGTCGTCCTCGGGCTGGGCTCCAACGTGCTCGTGAAAGACGGCGGCTTCCCCGGCGTCGTCATCCGGATGGGGAAGGGACTCGACCGGTTCGAAATGAAGGGAGCGACAGCGATCGTCGGGGCCGGTATGCCGACCCCGATCCTGGCGCGCCGTACGGCGGAAGCGGGATTCGTCGGTGTCGAACGCTTCGTCGGCATTCCGGGCACCGTGGGCGGCGGGATTTACATGAACGCCGGCTGTCACGGCGCCGAGTTCGCGGAGATCGTGACGGAAGTGTCCGTGATGGATGCGCGGGGGAAAGTCAAGCAGCTGTCGCGTAAGCAGATCTCGTTCAAGTATCGCTCGAGCAACATCGACGGCCTCGTGCTCGAGGCCAAGCTCGTCCTCGGCGAGGAGTCTCCGGCCAAACTCAAGGAGCTCCAGGGAAAACTGTTTCGCTGGCGCAAGGCCGGCACGCCGTTCGATCTGCCGTGCTGCGGCTCGACTTTCAAGAATCCCAGTGGCATTACCAAGTCGGCCGGCATGCTGATCGACGAGTGCGGCTTGAAGGGATTTCAGATCGGTGGTGCGCAGGTATCCACGCTGCACGCCAACTACATCATCAACAAGGGCACCGCGACCGCCAGCGACGTGCTCAAGATCATCGACCACCTCCGCAAGACGGTCGCCAAGAAGACCGGCATCACGCTGGAGCTCGAGTGCAAAATCATCGGCAACTGAACTACTTCGCGCACGAGTCGAGCTATGTCGACGAAGGAGCGGTCGTCGGGAACGGCACCAAGATCTGGCACTTCTCGCATATCATGCCCGGGGCCGTGATCGGCGAGCGCTGCAATCTCGGCCAGAACGTCGTCGTGATGCCGGGCACGAGAATCGGCAACAACGTCAAGATTCAGAACAACGTCTCCATCTACGAAGGCGTGGAGCTGGAAGACGACGTCTTCTGCGGACCCTCCTGCGTGTTCACCAATGTGATGAATCCGCGCAGTCACGTGTCGCGCAAGAGCGAGTATCGACGGACGCTCGTGAAGCGCGGCGGCTCGATCGGAGCGAACGCCACAATCGTTTGCGGCGTGACGCTGGGCGAATATGCCTTCATCGGCGCGGGCGCGGTGGTGACGTCCGACGTTCCCGCCTACGGGCTCATGGTCGGCGTGCCCGCACGCCGCGTCGGGTGGATGTGTCAATGCGGTGAGCGGCTGCATCCAAGCGCGGGGCGTGCGGCATGCGGCGCGTGCGGGGCCAGCTACGAAGAATCGGGGGGCGCGCTCCGGGTGACCAAACCATCGAAGGTGCGCGCATCATGAACGTCCCGATGCTCGATCTGGTCGCGCAGTACCACGCGATCAAGGACGAGGTGCTCCCCGCCATGATGAAAGTCATCGAGACGCAGCAGTTCATCATGGGCGCCTGGGTTCCGCAACTGGAAGCCGAAGTGGCGCGGCTTTCGCATGCCAGGCATGGGATCGGATGCGCGAGCGGCACAGACGCGCTGCTGCTGCCGCTCAAAGCGCTGAACCTGAAGCCGGGTGACGAAGTCATCACGACCCCCTTCACATTCTTCGCGACGGCCGGGACGATTCACAATGCCGGCGGCACGCCGGTGTTCGTCGACATCCAGCCCGACACGTTCAACATCGATCCAGCGGCTGTGAAGCGCGCGATCTCGCCGCGGACCCGGGCGATCATGCCGGTGCATCTGTACGGGCAAATGGCCGACATGCTCGAGCTGATCGCCATCGCGAAGACCAGAGGCCTCAAGCTGATCGAAGACGCCGCGCAGGCCATCGGCGCGCGGCGGAAGATCGACGGCGAATGGCGGATGGCCGGCGAGCTGGGCTGGGTCACCGGGTACTCGTTCTTCCCGAGCAAGAATCTCGGCGCCTGGGGTGACGCCGGAATGATCGTGACCTCTGACGACGCGGCCGCCGAGCGCCTCAAGAAGCTGCGACTGCACGGTGGTGCCAAGCAGTATCATCACGACGAAGTCGGGACGAACTCGCGCCTGGACTCACTCCAGGCCGCGATCTTGCTGGCCAAGCTGCCGCATCTGGCGGCGTGGTCGGCGCGGCGGCGCGAGCACGCCGCCTACTATACCAAGGCACTGGCGGACGTGCCGCAGGTCCAGCCGCCCGTCGTGGACCCCGCCAACGAGCACATCTTCCACCAGTACACGCTGCGCGCACAGCGCCGCGACGAGCTCGCGGCGCATCTCAAAAAGGAAGGGATCGGCCATGCGGTGTACTACCCGGTCCCGCTCCACCGCCAGCCGTGTTTCGCGCACCTCGGCTACCGAGACGGCAGCCTTCCCCACGCGGAACAGGCCGCGCGCGAAGCGATCTCGCTGCCGATCTACCCGGAGCTCACCCGCGCGCAGCTCGATCGCGTGATCGATGCCATCCGCGGCTTCTATCGGTGAACCGCCTCAAGATCGGTGTAGTAGGGGCCGGTGCGTGGGGGCGCAATCACGTCCGCACGGTCGCCGGGCTGGCGGAAGGCGAGCTGACAGCAGTTTGCGACACCGATGCCAAGATCCGCGAACGGGTATCCCGGCAATACCCCGGCGCCCTCGTGACTGCCGACCTGGGGGCGTTGCTTGGGGCGGTGGACGCCGTGATCGTCGCCTCCCCGGCGGCGACCCATGCGTCCGTCGCGCGCCAGGTGCTCGAGGCGGGGAAGCCGGTCCTCGTCGAAAAGCCGTTTGCGCTCACGGTGCGGGACGCCGAAGCGGTCGCCAAACAGGGTGCGGAGCGGGGGATCCCGGTGCTGGCCGGTCACCTGCTGGTCTACCACCCCGCGGTCGAGCGGCTGCGCGAGATGGTGCAGAACGGCGAGCTGGGCAAAGTATTCTATTTATATGGGCTCCGGGTGAACCTGGGGCAGGTTCGAAAGGACGAGAACGCACTCTGGAGCTTTGGACCGCATGACGTGTCCGTGGCACTCTACTTGCTTGGTGAGCAACCCGTTCGCGTGGCGGCCCAAGGGAAGAGCTACCTCCAGCCCGCCATCGAGGACGTGGTCTTTCTCACGATGGAGTTCGCGAGCGGCGTGCTGGCACACGTCCAGATGTCCTGGCTCGATCCCCACAAAGAACGGAAACTGACGGTGGTAGGGGCCAAGAAAATGGTGGTATTTGACGACATGGAGCCGCGCGAAAAGCTGCGGATCTACGACAAGGGCGTGGACCGCCCCCCGGAGTACCGCTCGTTCGGCGAGAGCCTGGCCATTCGGGAGGGCGATATCTTCATTCCCCGTATCCCCGCCGTGGAGCCGCTCGCCGCCGAGCTGGCGCATTTCGTTCGGGCCGCCCAGGGTCGTGAGGCGCCGCGGGCGAGCGCGGAAGACGGCGTACGCGTGGTCCGCGTGCTCGAGGCCGCCTCGCGCTCCTTGGCCCGCGGTGGCGCTCCGGAGACACCATGACGGCGACAGCCGCAGCCCCCACGATGGTCGAGGCCCTGCTCGCGAAGGGAAAGGACCGGACCGCGGTCTTTGGCGTTGTCGGTCTCGGCTACGTCGGACTCCCGCTCGCGATGGAGCTGGTCCGCGCCGGTTACCGCGTGCTCGGCGTCGACGTGAACGCCCGCGTCGTCGACTCCCTCAACGCAGGCCGCTCGCATATTCAGGATGTCCCCGCGGCGACCGTCGCGGATGCCGTTCACGCCAAGAAGTTTTCGGCCACGGCCGATCTGACGCGGCTCAAAGAGCCGGACGTCATCTCGATCAGCGTGCCGACGCCGCTGTCCAAGACCAAAGACCCCGATGTGAGCTATGTGCTCGCCGCGACCGAATCGGTGAAGCGCGCCCTGCGCAAGGGACAGCTGGTCGTGCTCGAGTCCACGACCTATCCCGGCACCACGCGCGAACTGGTCCTGCCGGCGCTCGAATTGACGGGCCTGAAAGTCGGCGCAGACTTCTTCCTCGCGTTTTCGCCGGAGCGCGTGGATCCGGGCAACGAGCGCTTCAATACCCGCAACACTCCCAAGGTCGTGGGTGGCATTACGGCCAACTGCTTGAAGGTGGCGATGGCGCTGTATCAACCGGCGATCGATACGCTGATCCCGGTTTCTTCGCCGGAAGCGGCCGAGCTCGTGAAGATCCTCGAGAATACCTTCCGCAGCGTCAACATCGGGCTCGTCAATGAAATGGCGATCGTGTGCGACAAGCTCGGCGTGGATGTCTGGGAGGTGATCGAAGCCGCCGCCACGAAGCCGTTCGGGTTCATGAAATTCACGCCGGGTCCGGGCGTGGGCGGCCACTGCATCCCGCTCGACCCACACTACCTCGCCTGGAAGATGCGCACGCTGAACTACAAGACGCGCTTCATCGAGCTGGCCGGCGAGCTCAACGCGGAAATGCCCGTATTCTGGGTCGCCAAGGTGGTGGACGCGCTCAACGAGCAGGGCAAAGCCGTGCGCGGCAGTCGCGTGCTGCTGCTCGGCGTTGCGTACAAGAAGAACATCGACGACATCCGCGAGAGCCCGGCGCTCGACGTGATCCGGCTGCTGCACCAGCGCGGCGCGCAGGTGTCGTACCACGATCCCCATGTGCCGATGTTGAAGGAAGAAGGCATCTCGCTGAGCTCGGTGGCGCTCACGCCCGAAGCACTGCGCGCCGCGGACTGCGTCATGATCGTCACCGATCACGATGCCGTGGATTATCAGTCCGTGAAGCGACACGCGCGGGCGACGGTGGACACGCGCCACGTGCTGGCGCGTGAGCGCAAGGGAGAGCGGACGTGAAGGTCGCCGTCGTCGGCACGGGGTACGTGGGCCTCGTGGTGGGCGCCTGCCTCGCGGAGACGGGCAACGAGGTGATCTGCGCCGACGTCGACGCCGCCAAGATCGGCTCGCTCAAGCAGAATAAGCTCCCCATCTACGAGCCGGGGCTCGAGCCGATGGTCGTGCGCAATCAGCGCGACGGCCGCCTGACGTTTACGACGAACGTTGGGGAAGCCGTCGAGCGGTCGGAAATCGTGTTTATCGCCGTGGGCACGCCCCCGGACGAAGATGGCTCCGCCGATCTGCAACACGTGGTCGCTGTCGCGCGCACGATCGGCGACCATATGAACGAGCCCAAGGTCGTGATCACCAAGAGCACGGTGCCCGTGGGAACGGCGGAAAAGGTTCGCGCGGAAATCGCGGGGCGGGCCCGGAAGCCGTTCCACGTGTGCTCGAATCCCGAGTTTCTCAAGGAAGGCGCGGCGGTCGAAGACTTCATGAAGCCCGATCGCGTGGTTGTGGGCGTGGACTCGGACGAAGCCGCGAAGGTCATCGAGGAGCTGTACGCTCCCTTCGTCCGCACAGGCAATCCGCTCATCGTCATGGACATTCCGTCCGCGGAGATGACCAAGTACGCCGCCAACGCGATGCTCGCGACACGGATTTCATTCATGAATCAGATCGCGCGCCTGTGCGAAGCGGTGGGCGCGAGCGTGACGCATGTCCGCCGCGGCATGGGCAGCGACCGCCGCATCGGACCGGCGTTCCTGTTTCCGGGTCCCGGATACGGTGGATCGTGTTTTCCCAAGGACGTCAAGGCACTGGTTCGGACTGCGACTGAGCGCGGCGTGCCGGTCGACATTCTCGATGCGGTCGAAAAGGCGAACGAAGCGCAGAAACGGGTGCTCTTCGAGAAGCTGCACCGCCATCTGGGTGATCTGCACCAGCGGACGATCACCGTGTGGGGCCTCGCCTTCAAAGCCGAGACGGATGACGTGCGCGAAAGCCCGGCGCTCGTGCTGATCGAAGCGCTGCTCTGCGCCGGCGCCAAGGTGCAGGTGCACGACCCCGCCGCGATGAAATCCGCGGCGCGCCAGCTCGGCAGTCGCGTTCAGTATGCCGAACATGCCTACGATGCGCTGCACGGCGCCGACGCCCTCGCGATCGTCACGGAGTGGCTCGAGTACCGCAACCCCGACTTCGCCCGCATCAAGAGCCTGCTGAACCGGCCGCTGATCGTGGACGGACGGAATCTGTACGATCCCGTCAAACTGGGCCGGCTCGGCTTTACCTACGACAGCATCGGCCGCCAGCTCGCATGCGCGTCCTCGTAACGGGCGCCGCCGGGTTTCTCGGCTCACATCTCGTCGACAAGTTCCTGGCCCTCGGCTACGAGGTGCTGGGGATGGACAATCACATCACGGGGAACCCGACCAACCTGGAGCATCTCGCCACTCATCCCAAGTTCCGCTTCGTCAATCAGGACGTGACGCGCTACATCGAAGTCGAAAGCCCACTGGACGGCGTGCTCCACTTCGCGAGCCCGGCCAGTCCGGTGGACTATCTCGAGCTGCCGATTCAGACGCTCAAAGTGGGTGCGCTGGGCACCCACAAGGCACTGGGACTCGCGCTGGCCAAGGGCGCGCGCTTCCTCCTGGCGTCCACGTCTGAAGTCTACGGGGATCCGCTCGTCCACCCGCAGCCGGAATCGTACTGGGGCAACGTCAACCCGGTCGGGCCGCGCGGCGTCTACGACGAGGCGAAGCGCTTCGCCGAAGCGCTCACCATGGCCTACCACCGCTTCCACCATCTCGACACGCGGATCGTGCGCATCTTCAACACCTACGGTCCGCGGATGCGGCCCAACGATGGACGCGTCGTGTCGAACTTCATCGTCCAGGCGCTGCGCGGGGAGTCGCTCACCGTCTACGGTGACGGCTCGCAAACCCGCTCGTTCTGCTATGTGGACGACTTGATCGAAGGCATCGTTCGGCTGTTCGAGCGGGGCACCCCCGAGCCGACCAATATCGGCAACCCGCACGAATTCACCGTCCGCCAGCTCGCCGACTCTGTCCTGCGGCTTACGGGCAGCAAGAGCACGATCGTGCAACGGCCGTTGCCGATCGACGATCCGCGCGTGCGCCAACCCGACATTTCCTACGCCCGGCGGACGCTCGCGTGGGAGCCAACAATCAGTTTGGAGGACGGCCTGCGTCGCACGATCGAGTACTTCAGCGGCGTGGTGGCGCGGGAGCGGGCGGCGGCGACTTGATGCAACGGGTTCTGGTCACCGGCGCAGCCGGGTTCATCGGTTCCCATGTGAGTGAAGCGTTGATCCGGCGGGGCTACGAAGTGGCCGGCGTCGACAACTTCGATCCGTTTTACGCGCGCGAGGTGAAGGAGCGCAACCTAGCCGGCCTGCGGACGCGTCCCGAATTCCAGTTCGTCGAGGCGGACGTGGCGCGCGATCCCCTACCGTTGGACGGCGTCGGCGCAGTGATCCACCTGGCCGCCAAACCCGGCGTCCGCCCTTCGCTCGAGGATCCGGCGTCGTACATGGAAGCCAACGTGACCGCGACGGCGCGCCTGCTTGACGCGGCCCGGCGTATCGGGTTGAACCGGATCGTGTTCGGCTCGTCGTCATCGGTGTACGGCAACGCGACCCCGGCGCCCTTTGCGGAGGACCAGGCGGCCGTCGCGCCGATATCCCCATACGCAGCGAGCAAGCGGGCCGGGGAGTTGCTCGCCCACGCCTTTGCGCATCTCTATCCGCTCACGATCATCTGCGTGCGGTTGTTCACGGTCTACGGGCCGCGGCAGCGCCCCGATCTGGCGATCCATAAGTTCACGGATCTGATCGCCCGGGACCGGCCGGTGCGCATGCACGGGGATGGGTCGAGCGAGCGTGACTACACCTATATTACCGACTGTCTGGACGGGGTCCTGGCGGCGCTGGACTGGACGTCGGCCGCGGTCCCCGGGACCATCGAGACGGTCAACCTGGGCGGGGGTGAGCGAGTGCGCCTCGACCGCTTGATCGCCCTGATCGCCACGGCGCTGGGTCGGGAAGCGCGTATCGAGCGCCATCCCGATCAACCGGGCGACGTGCGGCTCACGGATGCCGATCTAGCCCACGCCGGCCGCGTGCTGGGCTTCAAGCCGCGCGTCGGGATCGAGGAAGGGATTCGCAAGTTCGTCGACTGGTACGAGGAGATTCATGGACGTCAGTCCCGAGCGTCTAGTCGAGCAGGCTAACGAACGCTTTCAGCTGCAGGACTATTACGGCGCGATTCATCTCCTCGAGGAGGTCATCGCGACGGGCCGCGCCTTTGCGGACGCGCATCATCTGCTGGGACTCTCGTACTCACTCGCCGGCCAGCCCGACAAGGCGTTGGAGCAGCTCGATCGCGCCCTGGCGCTCAATCCGAACTATATCGAGGCCTTGATTCATCGGGCGCTGGTGCTGAACGAGCTGGGGCGCGAAGCGGAAGCGAATGCCGTGCTGCGACGCGCCCGGCAGGTCACCTCGGCGCGGCGCGGCGGCTTCCACGGTCACGTGGCGGCGAAGCTGGCGAACCAGCATGCCGTGCTCGGCCAGGCCTATCTCGAAGCGGGCGGTCTGAACGAAGCGATCGCGCAATACGAAGAGGCCCTGAAGCTGGGCCCGGACTTTCACGACCTGCGCTATAAGCTGGGACGCCTTTTGCTCGAGGCGGGGCGCGCGCTGGATGCGCACGGGCATTTCCAAATCATTGTGCGCGAGCGGCCCTCCTTCCTCGACGCCGCGGCGATGCTGGGGCTGGCGTGCTATCTCGCGGGCGACGGGCTGGCGGCGCGGGCCGTGTGGGAGGAGCTGCGCGCCCGGCGGCCCGAGGATCCGCGGGTCGAAGCCTACCTGGCGCTGCTGTCGCGCTCCGACGTGACGCCAGTCCCCGCGGGCGCGAACGCCGAACCGAACGATGCCCCTGCCCCCGCGCAGCGAAAGAAGAAAAAGAAGTGAGACGATTCACGCCTGTCCTGTTGGTCGTGGCCCTGGCCTGCACACGTTCGGCGGCCAATCATGAAGAGCTCGGCGATCGCGCCTATGCCGCCGGCTCGTATGTCGATGCGCTCGCGGAATACCAGTTGGGCCGCAAGGCGAACGCCGGCAGCGCGGACCTGCTGGCGAAGGCCGGCGCCGCCGCGATGCACGCCGAGGACTACGAGCTGGCGGCGGAATCCTATCGCGCACTCGCCAAGCGCGATCGCTCGCGGGCCGACGAAGCGGCCGACGGCCTGGATCGCGTGGCTCGCGCCGCGCTGGCCGCCAATGATCGCACGGCGCTCGCCAGCGCCCTGACGGGACTGCGTGAGGTCGCCCCGCGCCGCCCCCTGGGTCGCTACGTCGTCCTCGCCGCCCTCGACGCCGTGGACCGCGGCGACACCGCCGAGGCACGCGCGCTGTTGCCGGTCGCGGCGGCGTCCGCAGTCGACGCGGCCCGGGCGGACTCGCTACTGTTCGTATACGGGATGATGCTCGTGCGGGTCCGGGAGTGTAGTACCGCCGTCCGAGTGTTCGAGGGCGTCATCCGGCGACAACGGGCCGCGGTGGTGGTCGAGTCCGCTCGGGAAGGGTTGGGGCTGTGCGCGCTCGTCGAAGGACAGATCGCGCTCGAGCAGGGACGTCCCACCGATGCGGAGGGCTGGTTTCGTCGCGCCACCGCGCCGGGCGCGTCTCCGGATGTCGTCCGGGGCGCGTTCCTGGGTCTCGGCGACGTGCGGCTCGCGCAGGGGGACATCGCCGGTGCGATGGAGAGCTACCAACAGGCGCTCGCGGGCGGGACGCCGGGCGACACGATTTCGCAACGGGCGCAGGAAAAGCTCAACGCATTGGGAAAGGCTGAACCGGAATGAGGCTGCAACAGGCGATCGGTGTACTGGCGCTGGGCATCGCGCTGAGTAGCCTGGCGGCGTGCCACCACGGCCCGCGGCTGGCGCCGGTCGTGCCACCGAATGAGCAGCTCGCGCGCGCCATGGATCTGTTTCACCATGGCGATTTTCGGCGCGCCCAGGCGATTCTGCAGCGGCTGACGTTCGATCTCGAGCCAGGCGACCCGACCCTCCCGCAGATCCGCTACTACATGGCGGAGTGCTCGTTTCAGATGGGCGACTACGTCCAGGCCTCCAGCGATTTCCGCAAGGTGTCCGACGAGTTCTCAACGACGGAGTATGCGCCGCAGGCGCTGCTCAGGGCAGGCGACGCGAATCTGCGGCTGTGGCACCGCCCCGAGCTCGATCCGGCGTACGGGGAGACGGCGCTGGCGATTTATCAGGAGCTGGCCGGGCGCTTCCCCGACAGTGACGCGGCGGCGCGCGCCCGCCCGCACGTGAAGCGCCTCGAGAATCAGTTCGCGGAGAAGACGTACAAGACAGGCATCTTCTATCTGCGGCGGAAGGCGTTCGATTCCGCGATCATCTATTTCAAAGACGTGATCGCCAATTATCCCAACTCGGCGCGTGCGCCGGACGCGTTGCTGCGATTGGTCGATAGCTATCGCGCGATCCGGTACACGCAGGAGCTGGACGAGACGTGCGAGCACCTGCGGCGCTTCTATCCCAACGCCAAGGGCATCGACCGGAGCTGTCCCGCCGTCGCCGACTCCAGCGCGAAACCGTCCACGCCGTCGACGCCCGCGAATCACTGACCGGCGTGAGCGGCGGCGGGCCGGCGGGGCGGGCGCTGTTCGGGGGCTCGTTTGACCCCGTGCATGTCGCACACCTGATCGTCGCGGAAGCAGCGGCGGACGCGCTGGGCGTTGCCGTACACTTCCTCCCCGCGCGCGAGCAGCCGTTCAAACGCGCCGCCCACCAAGCCACTGCCGAGCAGCGAGCGGAATTGCTGGAGCTGGCCGTCGCCGGGAATCCCCGCCTGGGGGTGGAGCGCATCGAGCTGGGGCTGCCGACGCCTTCGTACACGGTGCGGACGCTTCGCGCGTTGAGCGAAGCACGGACAGGGGGGAACCGCTTCACGTTACTGCTGGGGGCGGATGCCGCCCGCGATCTTGCGGATTGGTGGGAAGTCGAAGCGCTTCCGGCACTTGCCGATGTCGTCGTCTTTGCCCGGCCGGGCGCGAGCGTGGTCCGACACCCCCTGATTGCGCGGGTCATTCCGGTTCCCTCGATCGACGTGTCCGCCACCAAAGTGCGTGAGCGCGTCAAAGAGGGACGTTCCATTCGATATTTAGTGCCCGACTCGGTGCGCGAATACATCGAGGCGCACGGGCTGTACCGCTAGAGGTGTAATGACCAATCGCTGGTTTACAAAAATCTTTGGGACGCGGTTCAACCGCGAGTTGAAGCGCATCCAGCCGATCGTGGATGCGATTCACCAGCATGAAGCGCGTTTCAAGGACTTTGCCGACGCCGACCTCCAAGCGCAGACCGGCAAGTTCCGCGAGATGATCGCGCAACGCACCGGTGCCCTGCAGGCCGAGGTCGAGCGCCTCAAACAGGCAAAGCACGATTGTCCCGATCCCGCCGAGCGGGCGAACCTCGGCGATCAGCTGAGAAAAGTCGAGCAGTCGTTCGTGAGCGAGCTGCAGCGCACGCTGGACGACTTGCTGCCCGAGGCGTTCGCAACGGTGCGGGAGGCGTCGCGCCGCCTGGTAGGGAGCGATGTCGTCGTGACGGCACACACCCTGAAATGGGACATGGTGCCCTATGATGTGCAGCTTATCGGTGGGATCGTGCTGCACCAGGGCAAAATCGCGGAAATGGCGACGGGCGAAGGAAAGACCCTCGTCGCCACGCTGCCGCTCTACCTGAACGCGCTCGCGGGCCGCGGTGCGCATCTCGTCACGGTCAACAACTACCTGGCGCGCCGCGACTCGCAATGGATGGGGCACCTCTTCAAGTGGCTCGGCGTCACGGTCGGATGCATCGACGACACCCAGCCTGGCACCCCCGAGCGCCGCGCCGCCTACCAATGTGACATCACCTACGGCACGAACAACGAGTTCGGGTTCGACTACCTGCGCGACAACATGGTGGGGAGCCTGGAGCAGCGGGTCCAGCGCGGGCACGTCTATGCGATCATCGACGAAGTCGACTCGATTCTTATCGACGAGGCGCGGACGCCGCTCATCATCTCCGGTGCCGTCGGCACCGAGTCCGACGAGAAATATGCGCAATTCAACGCCCAGGTCGTGCAGCTGGTTCGCAAGCAGACCGCGATCGCGAACGACCTGATCGCCCGAGCCGAGCCGTTGCTGGCGAATCCGGATACGAACTACGAGGGCGCGAAGCTGCTGTACAAGGCCCAGCTCGGCATGCCCAAGAACAAGAAGCTGCTCAAGCTGCTAAACGAGCAGGGTGTCAAACAGCAGGTGCAGCGCGTCGAGCTGGACCGCCTGGCCGACCGGAAATTGCCCGCGCGCGATCAGAAGATGCGCGACGTCGAGGACGATCTCTATTTCGTCATGGACGAGCGCGGCCGGTCCGTGCACCTGACCGACAAGGGCGTCGAGACGATGTCGCCGCAAGATCCGACGCTGTTCGTCGTGCCCGACATCTCCCATGCGGTCCACGAAGTGGACCACGACCCGGATCTTTCGCCGGCCGAGAAGATCGAGCGCCGCCGCGCCGTGGAGGCGGAGTACGCGGCCAAGAGCGAGACGCTGCACATCATTCACAAACTGCTGCAGGCGCACGCGCTCTACGAGAAGGATGTCGAATACGTCGTCCAGGACGCCCAGGTGTTCATCGTGGACGAATTCACCGGCCGGCTCATGCACGGGCGCCGCTGGTCGGACGGCCTGCACCAGGCGGTCGAGGCGAAAGAGGGCGTGAAGGTACGTGAGGAGTCGCAGACGCTCGCGACCATCACGATCCAGAACTACTTCCGCATGTACGAGAAGCTCGCCGGCATGACAGGCACCGCCGAGACCGAGGAAACGGAGTTCCACCAGATCTACAAGCTCGAGGTCGTCGTCATTCCCACGAACCGGCCGGTGCGGCGCGTGGACAAGCACGATCTCGTCTATAAGACGCGCAAGGAGAAATACGACGCGATCATGGAAGAGATCGAGCGCCAGCATAAGCGGGGGCTGCCGATCCTGGTGGGAACCACCAATGTCGAGGTTTCGGAGACGCTGTCGCGCTTATTGAAACGGCGCGGCCTGAAGCATGAAGTGCTGAACGCCAAGTACCACGAGCGCGAGGCGGAAATCGTCGCGCAGGCGGGCCAGCCCGGCTCGATCACGATCGCGACCAACGTGGCCGGCCGCGGGACCGACATCAAACTCGGTCCGGGCGTCAAGAAGTGTCAGGTGTGCGGCATCAAGTCGCGCGAGGCGCCGTTCGGGCAGCTGGTCGAGAAGCCGGACCTGAGCCCCGAGAAGATCAAGGAGCTCAAGTGCAACGAGGACCCCCCGTGCGGCCTCGTTATCGTCGGGACGGAGCGACACGAGGCACGGCGCATCGACCGCCAGCTGCGCGGCCGCTCGGGGCGCCAGGGCGACCCGGGGCAGAGCATCTTCTATCTCTCGCTCGAAGACGACCTGATGCGCCTCTTTGGATCCGACCGCATCGCCCGCATCATGGACCGGACCGGTGCCGAGGAAGGGGAGGTCATCACCCATCCGTGGGTGACGGCGGCGATCGGCCAGGCCCAAAAGCGGGTCGAGCTGCAGAACTTCCAGGCCCGCAAGAAGCTGCTGCAGTTCGATGATGTCATGAACCAGCAGCGCGAAGTGATTTACTCGCAGCGGCTCTACGCGCTCGAAGGCGGTGAAGAGCTGAAGGCCGAGGCACAGCGCATGATCGACGCGGCCGTCGAGAAGCTCGCCGACAGCCTCATCGCGGACTACGACGATCCCGGGCAGTGGGACCGGGCGCTGATCGAAACCGAGTTCCTGCAGAAGTTCATGGTTTCAGTTCCTGGCGTCAGCGATCCCGCGGTAGTGAGGAATCGTGAAGAGCTGGTGCGTGCGGCCCAACAAGTGAGTCGTGAAGCCTTCCAGCAGAAGCTCGGCTATCTCCGCGATGTCGAAACCAAGGTCGGCGCCGCGAACCTCGCCGAGCAAGCGTTGTCGCACGTGACTCTGGGCGTGATCGACGAGAAATGGAAAGATCACCTGTACGATCTCGATCAGCTCCGCGAAGGCATCTACTACCGCGCCTGGGGCCAGAAAGACCCGCTCGTCGAGTACAAGCAGGAAGCGTTCGATATGTTCATGGGTCTGATGCACGATCTGCAGACGACGTTCGCGGAGCGGTGGCTCAAGCTGCAGATCGAGATCGGTCCGCCGCCGGGCCAAGGCGCCCAACGTCCGCCGAGCCGCGGCGTGACGGGTCCGGCCGGTGGGCTACCAGGCGCCCGCCGGCGCGAAACGCCGATGGTCGCATCGAAGCCTGCGGCCGATGGTCTCGTAACGGCCGCCGAGCCGCCGCCGCCGTCACTGCAGCGCGGTGCTCCCGGCGGCGTAACCGAGCCGGCGTTCGCCGCGAACCCGTAAAGAAGTTCAAGAAGTGCCACGGCGCAGGGGCGTAGTGCGCGCGCGAGAGGCACCGCATGGCTGCGCCCCTCGCGTGTGGCTCGAGCTACTGCGTTACGACTACTGCGTCACGACAAACTGGTAACAGGCGCTCTCCAATACGACCGCCTGGCTCGCCTGCTCGATTACCCGAAAGTGAATGTCGAATGTCGAACCGACCGGGAACGCCGCCAGGTTGCGGAACAGGGCGGCCCCACCAATGCCACGGGAATCCGTGGTGATTGATTGGGGAACCGTACCCACCCCCAAGGTGAGCCAATTTGTCCCCGTGCAATCGTCGTTCACGTTCATGTCGGTCGCGCGCTGCAGCTGATAGCTGGTGTTCGGTTGCAGGTCGCGAACCCAGGTATCGAGATAAACGATCCGATCCGCGTCCTTCGGCTGACGGAACTTGACGTGCCCGAATCCCCCCGCGCCGGTGACGTCCCTGAGAATGATTTCATCGTTGAACGGCGGCGTCTCCGGCCCCCAGCTGCTCGCGCTGATGGCGAGCTGCGAGGAGGCGAAGGCTGGCGACACCGGATTGCGGACGTCTGACACGCAGGCTAGTACGGTTGTCAGGGCAAGGAATGGGGCGGGGATCGGGACACGCATGACTCCTCCACGGGTAGATGGGACAGCGTAAACCTCAAAATGCACAATTCCCCGGTGCCGGTGCATCCAGACGCGTTGCACTGCCCGCGGGTACGAAGAAGGTCGCGACTACGGTTGCTTCAACAGTGCCCTCGTTGCGGGCTATCCCCACCATTCCGCCGTTCTCAAAGAACGTGGTACCAGCAGGGTGCACATGCGGGGAACAGTTGGGGTCGTCACCCATGTAAAACGTGATCGTTCCGGTTGTCACCGTCACCAGGACCGGGCCGGGATGATAATGCCAACCGGAATGGCCCCCGGGTGCGACGACAGTTCGCACGACTACGATGTCGGTGTTATCGTGCGACTTGAGCTCGGCGTCATAGTCACCGGCTTTGGATTGAATGTGAAACGTGCCGAGGTTGCCGCGTGCCAGGAGTGTCGGCGTAAAGTCAACGGCGGCAGTAAAACTCGGCGGCTCGGTGATTGCAGGCTTGGCCGCCTCCCGGCGCGTCGCCGAGTCGCTGCATGCGAGCGCTCCGATTGCGGCCGCGATCGCTGAGGCGATGACGGAACGGCATAGGACTTTTGACATGCGAACCTCCGTGGGGCACGGCAGTTAACGAGCTCCGCGGGCGAGCCGGCCCCGACCGGACGCGGAAAACGCTCTGGCGGCGATCACCGCCAGGCGTACATTGACCACACTAGCGTCGGCCAGTGACCCAGCCGTGATCGGAGCGTGACTTGGCCGCCTCCCCGCCGGTCGGCGCGCCTACCGTGGCGGTGGCTGCATGATCGAATTGCGCTTGCTGGGGACGCTGGATCTTAAGGCGACCGACGGACACGCGGTCCACTCGATCCTGGCTCAGCCGAAACGCCTCGCTCTTCTCGCCTATCTCGCCCTCCACACTGACCACGGTGCTCGTCGCGACACCGTCGTTGCGCTGTTTTGGCCCGACCTCGACGCCGCGCACGCCCGGGGTGCTTTGCGACAGTCACTGCGCTTTCTGCGCCGCGAGCTCGGTGACGGAATCCTCAACGGCCAGAGTGACGAAGCGATCGCCTTCGAGCCCGGCACGGTGTGGTGCGATGTCGTGGCGTTCGAACAAGCCTGCAAGGCAGGACACGGCACAGAGGCGCTTCAACTGTATCGCGGCGGATTCCTCGAGGGTTGTTTCGTTTCGGGTGGGTCAACGGACCTGGAAGCATGGATCACCTCTGAGCGAACGCGTCTCGGGCAGCTCGCGGTCCATGCGGCAGGCGACGTCGTGGAGGACGCCGAGCAGGAAGGCGATCTGCCGACGGCCGTGCAAGCCGCTCGACAGGCGATCGCCCTCGATCCTGACGACGAGAAAGGGCTCGCGCGCCTCATCGCGCTGCTTGACCGGTCGGGGGATCGCGCCGGGGCGCTGAGCACTTTCGAGACATTCCGGCGTCGGTTGGAGAAAGAGTACGACGCGACGCCATCGCCCGAAACCGCCGCGCGCATCCAGGCCATCCGCACCCGCCAGACGCCGTTCGCGGAGGCGGCGACGCCTCGTATTTCGCCGCGACGGCGTCCCGTCCGACGTGTGCTATGGTCTGTGATGGGCGGCGCGGTCGCCATGGCAATGATCGGGTGGCTGTCGGTCTCCGAAACGCATCGCAGCTCGGTCGCGGTCCTTCCTCTTACGAATGCCACGCAAGATACCGCGCTCACGTACCTGACCGAGGGGCTGTCGGAGGGCGTGACCGCCGCGCTGTCGCGCATCCCGGGCCTTCGCGTAACCACTGACACCACGGACGCCGTGATTGCCTGGACGCTGCGCCGTCAAGGCGACTCCCTCGTTCTTGCCGTCGAGCTGAGGGGCTCGGCGAAAAGTGCGAGTCAGTGGGCGAGGGAGTTCCCGCTATCGGCGTCGGGCGCGCTCGCGGTCGAGGGTCGGGTGGTGGGTGAGGTCGTGGGGCAGCTGCGACCTCGCCTCATCGACTCGATTGACCTGCGGCAGCTGCATCGCACGACCAGGAGCGCTGATGCGTACCTGCTCTACCTCCAAGGCAGGTACTTCTTGGGGAGGCGCAGTCCGGAGTCCATTTCGCGAGCGCGCGGTCTGTTTGCCCAAGCCATCGAGCTGGACCCGGTCTATGCGGCCGCGTACGCCCGGCTGGGTTACTCGTATGTCGCACTCGCGTACTACTGGGTCATGCCGTCGCGCGAGGCATTTCCGCTGGCGGAGGCCGCGGCTCGCCGCGCGCTGCAGATCGACTCGACGCTCGGCTTCGCGCAGGCGCTCGTCGCCGAGGCGACGGCGAGCTACCATTGGCGCTGGGCCGCCGCCGAGCCGCTGTATCGCCGCGCGATCGCGCTCGATCCGACCGACCCCGAGTCGCACCACCTGTTCGGCGTCTATCTCCGTACGCTCGGACGCTTCGAGGAGGCCGAGGCGTCCGGCGGACGCGGCCGAGCAGTTCGAGAAGCAGTTGGCGCTCGACTCGGTCTATCCGCCGGCCCACTACGAGCTCGCGAAGGTCTTGGCCAGCCAGGGAGCCTACGACTCGGCCATTAAGGAACTTGCAACGGGCGCACGCCAGTGGGGCGACACCGCATACACGCGTCTCGTGCAGGGTAGCCGGGGCAGCTCCGGCTACACCGCGGCGCGCCTACTCGGGGCCACCCGGTCCCTCGAGCGTCTGCGCGTGCGCGCGCAGCATGGATACGTTCCGCCGGTCGGCTTCGCCCGCGAGTACATCCAGCTCGGCCGGCGCGAGGAGTCCTTGGCCTCGCTGCGGCGCGCATTCGAGGTTCGGGATGTCAACCTGGCGACGACCAACTGCGACCCGGAGTATGCCCCCCTCCGGGCTGACCCGCGCTACCAGGATCTCCGTCGCCGCATGGGGTTGCAATAGGGCGCTCTCGCTCGCGTTGTCGCGGTACGAGGGGGTGCTACCCCCGCGACTAGTTTCGCCCGATGCCACTGCGTCTTTCCGAGCACCTCGAACAGGACCGTCCCCGCGAGCGTTTCTGGGCCGTTGGCCCCGGCGCGTTGACGGCGCAAGAGCTGTTGGCCATTCTCCTAGGAACAGGGACCAAGGGTAGGGATGCGCTCGCCGTGGCCGGCGAAGTGCTGGTCCGCGGCGATGGGTCGTTACGCCGGCTCGCCAGCCGCCCCTGGGCCGAAATCGCCCGCATCCCCGGTGTCGGTCGGGCCAAAGCGGCCCGGCTGGCTGCCGCGATCGAGCTGGGGCGACGCGTGGGGACCGAGACGGAGCCGCCACCCGAGCGAATCCGGGGGCCCGGGGACGTCCAGCGCTATTACGGGCTCCGGCTGCGCGACCTCCCAGTCGAGGAGTTTCACGTCCTCGCTCTGGGGAGCCAGAGCCAGGTCTTGGCGGATCTGTTGATTACGCGCGGCATCCTGAACAGTTCACTCGTGCATCCGCGCGAAGTGTTTCGGGCGGCGATAGCGGAGGCGGCAGCCGGGATCATCGTGGTGCACAATCATCCGAGCGGCGATCCCACGCCCTCGGCCGACGACCGAGCGGTGACCCGGCAGCTGGTCGACGCGGGGCGCCTGTTGGATGTACCGGTGTATGACCACGTCGTGATTGGGGGCGGAGGAGGGGAGGGGGGGCGGTACGTGAGCTTCGCGGAGGCGGGGCTATTGTGACGAGTACGCGGGCGGGCACCAAGGGGGCCGCAGGGCCCATCCTGGCGCCGGAGCTGGCCAAGGCCGTCGCGGCGCAACACGAGCGCCTCGACCTCGACGTGCTGTCGCGCGCGTACCAGATCAGCGCGCGGGCCCACGAGGGGCAGAAGCGTCTCTCTGGTGACGACTTCGTATCCCACAGCGTTGCCGTCGCGACCATTCTCGCCGAGCAGCAGATGGATACCACGACGATCGCGGCGGCCTTATTACACGACGTCGTCGAAGATTCCGATATCACCCTGGACATGCTGCGTCGCGACTTCGGAAACGAGGTCGCCGATCTGGTGGACGGCCTCACCAAGATCTCGACGCTGAACTTCCGCTCGACCGCCGAGGAGCAGGCGGAGAACTATCGCAAACTGCTGATGTCGGTCGCGCGCGACGCGCGCGTCATCATCATCAAGCTCGCCGACCGGCTGCACAATATGCGCACGCTGGATCCGTTGCCGCCCGACAAGCGCAAGCGCATCGCGCTCGAAACCCGCGAGCTGTATGCGCCGCTCGCGCACCGCTTCGGCATGGCAGGCGTGAAGGCGGAGCTCGAGGACCTCGCGTTCAAGTACCTCGAGCCGGACGATTACAAGCAGTTGGCACGGCAGGTGAAAGCTCGCCGGGTGGAGCGGGACCGCACCATCGAGCGCATGCGGGTACCGCTGTCCGAGGAATTGCGCCGCTCCGGGATCGTGGGCTGGGAGATCGTCGGCCGGCCCAAGAACCTCTGGTCCGTCTTCAAGAAGATGAAGAAGCGCGGCAAGCCGTTCGAGGAGATCTATGACCTCCTCGCGGTTCGTGTGCTGGTGAACACCATCACCGATTGTTACCACGTGCTCGGCATCATCCACCACACGTGGACGCCGTTGCAGGAGCGGATCAAGGATTACATCGCCAGCCCCAAGTCCAACGGGTACCAGTCGCTCCATACGACCGTCTTCGGCCCGGGTGGTCAGCTCTACGAGATCCAGATCCGGTCGCGCGACATGCATCGCACGGCCGAATACGGCATTGCGGCGCATTGGCTTTACAAAGAGAACGGCAAAACCGCCGACGAGCTGGATCATCACCTCTCGTGGTTCCGGCAGTTGATCGAGCTGCAACAGGACGCGCACAGTCCGGAAGAGTTCCTCGAGTTCCTCAAGATCGATTTGTACCAGGACGAGATCTTTGTCTTCACGCCCAAGGGGGACGTCAAGCGACTACCCAAGGGCGCGACCCCGATCGACTTCGCGTTCATGGTGCACACGGAAGTTGGCCAGCACTGCAACGGCGCGCGTGTGAACGGCCGGATCTCGCCGCTCCATCGGCCGCTCCGCAATGGCGATACGATCGAAGTGCTCACCAGCCCGCAGGCGAAGCCATCCCGGGACTGGCTGGCGCATGTCCAGACCGGCCGGGCACGCCAGAAGATCCGCCAGTGGATCAAGCAGGAAGAGCAGGAACGGAGCGTCACGCTGGGGCGTGAAATCCTCGCGCGTGAAGTCCGCCGCCGGCGACTCGATCCGCCGACACCGGAACAGCTCGCGCAGGCGGCGTCCGCGCTATCGCTCGGCTCGCCCGAGCAGGTAGAAGCGTCTATCGGCCGCGGCGACGTCCAGCTCGGGCAAGTCCTGAAGGCACTGTATCCGGACCTGCCGCCGGAAGACCAGCAGGCACCCAAGCCGACCGCCTTCGGACGCGTCATCGAGCGGCTCCGCCTGGGCCGGGGCATCAAGATCCACGGGGTCGAAGGCTTGATGGTGCGCTACGCCCAATGCTGTCAGCCCGTGCCTGGTGACCCCGTGGTGGGCTATGTCACGCAGGGGCGGGGCATCTCCATCCACCGCAACGACTGCCCCAATCTGCTCACGCTCTCCGGTGACGAGGAGCGTCGGGTGGAGATCGACTGGCGCGAGGTCGAGGGCGAAACCTTCGTCGTTCGGCTGGCCGTCAGTGGCGAGGACCGCCGCGGCCTGTATGCCGACATCTGTGAGGCGATCAGCAGCACCGGCACCAACATTCGCACCGCGGAGCTGGCGTCCAAGGACGGCGTCGTGTTCGGGTCGGTGCTGGTCGAAGTCGAGAATCAGACCCATCTCCAGAAGGTCTTGAAGGCCGTCCGGAAGGTGAAGGGTGTGACCGAGATTGCGCGACGGGATTCGAGCGGCCCCGCCGAAGTCGTCGTCGGTTAGCTTCCCTCCTATGCCGTTTGAGCTGGGTAACGCGCCCTCCCCCGCGGGGGATCAGCCACGCGCCATCGGCGAGCTGACTGCCGGGCTCCGCCGCGGCGACAAGTACCAGACCCTCCTCGGTGTCACCGGATCGGGCAAGACGATGACGATGGCGCATGTCGTCGCCCATTTCGGAAAGCCGACCCTGGTGTTGTCGCACAACAAGACACTTGCGGCCCAGCTCTACGGTGAGCTCAAGGCGTTCTTCCCGGCCAACGCCGTCGAGTTTTTCATCTCCTACTACGACTACTACCAGCCCGAAGCGTACGTGCCGTCGACCGACACGTACATCGCCAAGGACTCGTCCATCAACGACGACATCGAGCGGCTGCGGCTGCGCGCGACGTCGAGCCTGATGGAGCGCGACGACGTCATCATCGTCGCGAGCGTCTCGGCGATCTACGGCTTGGGCGACCCGGAGCTGTACCGCGAGCTGCTGGTGACGGCCGAGAAGGGAGAAAAGCGGGGCCGGGACGCCCTGCTCGCTGATCTGGTCGCCGTGCAGTATCAGCGCAACGACGTCGGCTTCGAGCGCGGCACATTCCGCGTGCGCGGCGATACGGTCGAAGTCTTCCCGGCCTACGACGAGCAGGCGGTGCGCATCGAGTTCTGGGGTGATGAGATCGAGCGGATCGCGAAGATCGATCCGCTCACCGGGAACGTCATCCGGCCGATGGATCGCTCGGCAATCTATCCGGCGACTCACTTCGTCACGCAGCGCGCCACGATCGAGCGTGCCGTCGGGCGGATTCGCGCCGAGCTGGCCGAGCGCCTGGCGGAGCTGCGGGCTCAGAACAAGCTCCTCGAAGCCCAGCGCCTCGAGTCCCGCACGCACTACGATATCGACATGCTGATGGAGGTCGGGCGTTGCGCCGGCATCGAGAATTACTCGCGGCTGTTCAGCGGCCGCCAGCCGGGCGAGCGGCCGGCCTGCCTGCTCGACTATTTCCCGAAAGACTATCTCTGCATCATCGATGAGTCGCACCAGACGCTGCCGCAGCTGGGCGCGATGTACGAAGGCGACCGCTCGCGCAAGCAGACGCTCGTGGACTATGGGTTCCGTCTTCCCTCGGCGCTCGACAACCGGCCGCTGCGTTTCGATGAGTTCATGGGACTCGTGCCCCGTATGGTCTTCGTCTCCGCCACGCCTGGTCAGGACGAGCTGCAGCTCTCAGGTGGTGTCATCGTCGAACAGATCATCCGCCCGACCGGGCTGGTGGATCCCACCGTCGAGATCCGGCCCGTGGCGGGGCAGGTGGATGACTTGCTCGGCGAGATCCGCCTGCGGGAGAAGAAGAACGAGCGGGTGCTCGTCACGACGTTGACCAAGCGCATGGCCGAAGATCTGACCGACTACCTGCAGCAGCACGGCGTGCGCGTGCGGTACCTACACTCGGAAATCGATGCGATCGAGCGCGTCGAGATCATTCGGGGGCTCAGACTCGGCGAGTTCGATGTCCTGGTGGGGATCAACCTGCTGCGGGAGGGCCTGGACTTGCCGGAGGTCTCGCTCGTCGCGGTGCTCGATGCCGATCAGGAAGGCTTCCTGCGATCGGACCGGTCGCTGATCCAGACCGTGGGACGCGCGGCGCGCCACCTCAGCGGCCGAGCGATTCTTTACGCCGATCACGTCACCGGCTCGATGGAGCGCGCCCTCAAGGAGATGGACCGCCGTCGCGAAACACAGCTCGCTCACAACGTCGCACACGGCATCACGCCACGGTCCATCGTCAAGTCGGTGGGGGATATTCGATTCGTCACCCGCGTTGCCGACGCGCGCGTCCCGAAGCAAGGTGCGGCGGGAGGGGGCGCCATCCGGCGGCCTGCCAACGACGCCGAGCGCGAAACCCTCATTCGCATGCTGGAGCAGCAGATGCAGGCGGCCGCCGAAGAGCTCGACTTCGAGCTGGCGGCCCTACTGCGCGACCAGCTCCTCGAGCTCAAGGCCGCTGGCCCCCCGCTTCCCCCTGATGCGCCTGTCCGCGAGCGAGCTCAGCCGGTTCGGTGAGGAACTCGGCCGGTCGCTCCAGGCCCCGAAGGTAATCGGGCTGTCGGGCGAGCTCGGCACAGGCAAGACCACGCTCATTCAGGCGATTTGCCGGGGGCTCGGTGCGAAGGCCCGCGCGACCAGCCCGACCTACGCGCTCGTCCATCACTACGACGCCGGTCCAACGCCGGTCTATCACGTGGACTGCTACCGCTTGCGTCATCCCGACGAGGCCCGTGACCTCGGCTTCGACGACATGATCCGCGAGGGCGCGATCATTTTGATAGAATGGCCCGAGCGCGCCGGCGCGTGGGCGCCGCCGCTCGATCGCCACTTCCAGCTCTCATATGACGACGACCCGAGCCGCCGGGTCGTGACAGCACTGGCGCACGTATGAGCCCGTCCTGGCTCGCGATCGACACGGCAACGGATATCGCGAGTGTGGCGATCGGTACTGCGGACCAGACGCTCGCCGCACGCGCGTTGCGCGGCGCTCGCCAGCACGCTGCGCAGATCCTCCCGCTCATTCAGCAGGTGCTCGCCGCCGCTCGAACGCGACTCGACGACATTGGCGGAATCGTCGTCGGGGATGGTCCGGGAAGCTTTACCGGCCTGCGCATTGGTTGGGCTGCGGCGAAGGGCCTCGCGCACGAGCGCGACCTTCCACTGGTGGCGCTGCCGTCACTACTCGGTACGGCGTACGCGGCTGCACGAACTGGCGCGGTGGCGGCGTGCTACGATGCCTTGAGAGGCCAGGTGTTTGGCGCGATCTACGCGTTTCATCCCCGCCGCGTGGAGACGGTCGTCGCACCGGACGTGTTCACCGTCGCCTCCCTCGCCAATGCCACGACCGTGACACCCGTGCTGGCGGCCGGCGACGGCGCGGAGCGGTATCGGGACGAGATCGTGAGATGGATCGGACGGCCGCCCGTGGCGCCGGAGACGTTGCCTCCGATCGCCGGGTCACTACTCGCATTGGCCCCGATGGCCGGATACGCTGCGACCAGCGAACCCGCCTACGGGCGCCCTGCGGAAGCCCAAGTGAAATGGGAGATGAGCCACGGCCGCCCCCTTCCGAATCCGTCTCGCTAAACCCTCCGACATCTCCGCCGTCCACGCGATCGAGCAGGAGGTCTTTGCCGATCCATGGTCTACCCAGGATTTCCGCGACTGTCTCGCGTCGGACGCGATCTTTCTGGTTGTGGAGAGCGTAGAGCAGGTCGCCGGCTACGTCGTGGCCATTGAAGCAGCGGATGAGGGGGAGATCCTGAACCTCGCCGTGGCGCCGCAGAGCCGCCGTCACGGATTGGGACACGCCCTGGTGCGACGGGTTCTGGAGGCGCTCACCGGCCGCGGCGCGTGCGCGATCTACCTCGAGGTGCGCGAATCCAACGCCCCGGCGAGGCGCTTGTACGCGGCACACGGGTTTCGGGAGGTGGGTCGCCGCCAGCAGTACTATCGGCGACCAGTCGAGGATGCGATCGTGCTCAGACTTGATGCATAACTTTGATACAAGTGGCGTATCTTTGGTTGACAGAATGACTTGCGATTTATATAGTGTTGGGCACCCTTGGCCCACTACCCGCAATATCGTCGGAGGTTGTTGTGAGCCGCAGCCTTAATAAGGTCATTCTGATCGGGAACCTGGGTGCTGATCCCGAGGTGCGCAGTACGAATAACGGCTCCCGTGTGGCAACCCTCTCCGTAGCCACCAGCCGGCAGTGGACCGGCAGCGGGGGGGAAAAGCAGGAAAAGACCGATTGGCATCGCGTTATCTGCTGGAACAATAAGACGGGATCTGGCCTGGCCGACGTCTGCGAGAAGTATTTGAAAAAAGGCGATAAGGTGTACGTCGAGGGCCGGATCGAATACCGGACGTGGGAAGACCGCGACAAACAGACGCGCTACGTCACCGAGATCATCGCGCGCGAGTTGATCATGTTGGGCTCGAGAGGCGGAGCCGCTGCGGTGGGAGCGGGAGCCGCAAAGGGGGCGGCAGAAGCTGGCGGCAAGGCCCCAGAATCGCTCGACGCGTTCCCGGAGGCGCTGGATGAGGAGGACGACGATCTGCCGTTCTAACTGCGCCGCGGTACTGGCCCTGGCGGCGTTGCCGCTCCTGTGGCGCGTTCTGCCGGCGCAGGACACCACGCAAGCCGCTCAACAGCAGGACACGACCCAAGCGGCCGCCGCCTTCCAGGGACAGCTCCCCTCCAGTCACACAGTCGTCCGCGGTGAGACCCTCTGGTCCATCGCGCAGTTGTATTACAACGATCCGCTGCTCTGGCCGGAAATCTACCGTCTCAATACCGCTGTGGTCGAAGATCCGCACTGGATCTATCCGGGTGAGGTCTTGAATCTCTCGGAAATCGTGACCGTGGTGCGGGGCGGCGACACGGTGTCGGCGCGACCGGACACGACGCCGGCCGCCGCGGACACGATCGCCGCCGTTGTGCCAATGGACACGATCCCCGCGGATACGACGCAGCTGATCGTCGAGCCGCCGCCACCCACGGTGGTGGAAACCAACGAGACGATCTTCGATCGCCGCCGCACGAATCAGCAGGTGGTGCAGGATGTGCTGCGTGCATACGTCCATCAGCCGTACCGTCCGGTGCGCGCGGGCGAGTTCTACGCGGCCGGCTTCCTGAGCGAGGCGCAGCGGCTGCCGTGGGGCCAGGTCGTCGGCGCCACTGCCACACCGGCGATCCATCGACTGTCGGACCGCACTTCGGCGACGACGTTCCAGGAGATCGCCATCAAGCCACCCCGGAACGCGTCCTACCATGTCGGCGATTCGCTCCTGCTGGCGCGCCTCGATCCCGGGCTCAATTTCGGGAACTGGGGCGATGTCGTCTACCCGATTGGCATCGCGCGCGTAACGTCCATCGAGAAGAACCAGGTGCTCTCGGAGGTCGTCGCGCAATTCGCGCGCATTCACGAGGGGCACGTCGCCATGCCGCTCGAGCCATTCCGCGATCCGGGGCAGGTTCGTCCCACCCCAGTCGAGAAGGGACTCACCGGCAAGCTGCTTGGGCCGCGCGATCCCCATTCGATCGCGGGCGCGCAGCAGTTCTACTTCATCGACAAGGGTCGCCGGGACGGCGTGACCATCGGCGATGTTTTTGAGGTGTACAAGCCAGCGCAGGGCTTCGCTGGCGCGGCGTCTGAGGAAGTGCGCGCGGTCATGATGATCGTGCACACGCGCGAGCGCTCCGCCACCGGGCTCTTATTGCAGATCAGCAATCCCGCACTGGACCAGGGGCTACCGGTACGACTGGTCAAGAAGATGCCATCCTGACGGGCGGCCGGGCCCCTACTCGTGGGCCCGGCTCGTATTTGTCGTGATTGTCACCCTGCATCTCATTGTTCTGGCGCTGTATGGATTGGCGACGGCGCTCGTCCTGGCTCCCTTCACGGGGTTGCGCCCGGCGCCCTCCACGCTCCCTCCACCCCCCGCGCCCCGAGCGCCCCCGCGGGCCTTGGTGATCGCCTTCCCCTGCGCAGGCGCCGCGGTGCACGTCGTGGCGATCTCACAGCTCACGCTCGTCGGTCTTGGGCCCGCGCTCTCGATGCTGGCCCTGTGCTTGGTCCTGTTGCAGCTCGCGAGCGAACGGTTGCTGCGCGGGTCTGCCGTCTCCTTTTTTACGGCACCGTTGGCGACCGGTCTCGTGGGACTCGCCCTCCTCAGTGGCCTGACGCCGAGTGCTGAAGCGATTGCCGCCCGCAACATCTGGTTTGTCTTGCACGTTGCACTCAGCGTGCTGGGAATCGCATTGATGGCGCTCGCATTCATTGCCGCCGCGCTCTATCTCCTACAGTTCCGCGAGCTCAAGGCCCGTCGCTTCGGCCAGATTTTCCAGCTCTTCCCACCGCTCGAACGGCTCGATCAGCTCAATCGGTTCGCGCTGGTCGCAGGCTTCCCCGCGTTGACGCTCGGTGTGCTCCTCGCGCTGGGGTACGGCGCGCAGTTCTCCGGTGGCCTGCACGTCGCCAAAGCGCAAGTCGTCTGGGGCATCTTCACCTGGGTAGTGCTCGGGTGGGCAGTCTGGGTCCGCGTCGTGCGCCATTGGGCGGGCCGGCGCGCTGCCCTCGCCAGCATCGCGGGCTTTGGCGCGGTCTTGCTGGTCTACGTTGCGCTCAAGCTGACGCAGCCCGGCGCCGAACGGTTCCTATGACGGGTGAGACGGAGATGGGCGGGGGCATCAAGGTCGTGGGCGTGAATCACCGCACGGCGCCCCTCGACGTGCGCGAGCGCTTCGCGCATGGCGCGCACGAAGTGCCGCGCGCGCTGGCACGCGTGATGGCTGCCGGCGCCAGCGGCGGGGTGCTGCTGTCCACCTGCAACCGGACCGAATTCTATCTGGTCGCGGACGACGAGCCGGCGCTCGAGGCGGTGTGGTCGCTGCTCGGCGAGCGACTTCCGGCGACGCCTGCCGCCGGCGCGCGCGAGTACGGTTACATCGCGCGTGACCGCGACGCCGTGCGTCACCTCTACCGTGTATCGGCCGGACTCGACTCCATGATCCTCGGCGAGTCGCAAATCCAGGGGCAGGTTCGCGAAGCCTGGGAGGCGTCGCGCGCGCAGGCCGGCCCCGTGCTGCATCGCCTGTTTCAGACCGCCCTGCACGTGGGCTCACGGGTTCGTACCGAAACGGGCCTCGGGATGGGAACCGCCTCGGCGGCGTCCGCGGGCGTGGCCGTCGCGGGAAAAATCTTCGGAGATCTCGCCGGCCGCAGCGCGCTCATCCTCGGCGCCGGCGACATGGCCGAGCTGGCCGCGACGTGTCTGAGTGATGAAGGCGTGCAGATCACGCTGGTGGCGAACCGTACGCAGGAGCGCGCCCGCGCCATCGCGGAGCGGCTCGGCGGGCGGGCGGTGTCGCTCGAAGAGGCGTGGCCACATTTCGCGACGACCGACATCGCCCTCTGCTCGACCGCTGCACCGCATGCGGTAGTGACCTGGGAGCGCGTCGGGGCAGTGATTGGCGCGCGTGGCGGTAAACCGCTCTGTATTCTCGATCTCGCCGTGCCGCGTGATGTCGATCCCGCGCTCGCCCAGCTCGAGAACGTGTTCCTCTATGACGTCGACGACTTGCAGACGGTGGCCGCGCAAGCCACTGCCCGGCGCCGCGACGAGGTTCCCGCCGCCGAGCGAATCGTCGAAGAGGAAACGGATCTGTTTTGGGCGTGGTACGGCGGTCTCGGCGTCGTTCCTGCGATCAAAGAGCTCCGGCAGCGGATAGATGAGCTGCGCGCCACCGAGCTCGAGCGGGCCCTGCGACACCTGGGGCACTTGAGCCCGGAAGATCGGGCCCGCGTCGAACAGTTCAGCCAGGCGTTGCTCAACAAGTTCCTGCACCAGCCGACCATCGCCCTCAAGACGGCGGCTGAACAAGGACACGGCTACGGCCTGCTGGAGGCCTTACGTCGGCTGTTCGGGATGGAGCCACCCGCGTGACGTCACGAATCCTGGTCACGGGCGGGGCAGGGTACATCGGCAGCGTCATCGTAGATCAGCTCCTCCACCGAGGGCATGCGGTGGTCGTCCTCGACGACCTGAGCACGGGCCACCGCCAGGCCGTGGCGCGCGGGGCCGGCCTTGTCCACGGAAATGTGGGAAATCGCGAGCTGGTCGAGGCGCTGCTCGAGCGGGAGCGCATCGAGGCCATCATTCATTTGGCCGCTTTCGCGTTGGTGGCGGAGTCGGTTGCCCAGCCCCAGAAGTATGTGACCAACAATGTGACCGCCGGCCGTGTACTGTTGGAGGCGGCGGTTCGAGCCAAGGTACACCGGTTCGTGTTCTCGTCTTCGTGTGCGGTGTACGGGCATCCGGCGACGATTCCGATCACCGAGGACACGCCGCAGCGGCCGGTGAATCCATACGGCGAGACGAAGCGGGATTTCGAGAAGCTGCTCGCAGAGGCCGGGCCGCCGCAGGGCATGAGCGTCGTGAGCTTACGCTACTTCAATGCGTCCGGTGCGACCGAGTTACGCGGCGAGGATCATGATCCAGAGACGCACTTGATTCCCAACGTCCTTGCGGCCGCGCTCGGCAAGCGCCCGCTCGAGATCTACGGCACGGACTACCCGACCGGCGACGGCACGGCGGTTCGGGACTATGTCCATGTGGCGGACATCGCGGACGCTCATTTGCGCGCGCTCGACGTCAAACTCGACGGGGGCGCCGCGTTGGCGGTGAATCTGGGTACAGGTGCCGGCCGGTCGGTGCGTGAGGTCATCACTGCCGCTCGCAGCTTGACCGGCCGGGATGTGCCGACCGTCGAGCGGCCACGCCGCCCCGGCGATCCGCCGGAGCTGGTTGCGGCGGTGAGCCGCGCCGCGACGGTGTTAGGATGGCGCGCAGTGCATTCGAGTCTGGAGGGAATTCTGGGCAGTGCCTGGCGCTGGCATCAGGCTCACCCCCACGGTTACCGAGGAGGCTAGGGTGCTCGTACAGGTTCGAGGCGCGATCCCCACGACGCCGTGGGAGCTCGTGCTCACGTCCAGCCGCGAAACGCAGTTCGTTCTCGCCATCCTTGCGGTTTTCTCGCTGGTGTCGTGGTACCTGATCGTCCTGAAGTGGTGGCAATTTCGGCGTATGCGTCAGCTCGGCGACCGGTTTCTCGCCGAGGTCGAGAAGGCGCCGCGGCTCGAGGATGCCTATCACGCGGCGATGCGACTGCCAGCCTCGCCGTACAATCGGTTGTTGCGTGAGGCCGTCCACTTCTTCTCCGAGCTGAAACCGGGAAGCCTGAAGGGCACCGGCGTCGCGACCAATCCCGGGAACCCGGGGACAGCGACGGCGCTGACGACCACGCAGCTGGAAGCGCTGCGGATGGTGCTCGCGAAGGAGGTGGCGGGGGAGCGGGACACCGCCGCGCGATTCATTCCGTGGCTCGCCACGTTCGGCTCCGTCAGTCCGCTCCTCGGCCTGCTCGGCACCGTGCTGGGCGTCATGGACGCCTTCATCGGCATTGCCGTCGGCGGTTCCGGCAACATCACGGCGGTGGCGCCCGGCGTGGCCGAGGCACTCGTGACAACCGTGGGCGGGCTCGCGGTGGCGGTGCCCGCGGTCATGTCCTACAACCTCTACGTGAACCGGTTAGGCTTGTTCGCCGGTGAGCTCGAAGGCTTCGCGCAGGAGATCGTCGGGACTCTCGCGCGGGAAGGACGGATCTAATGGCCGGGTTACTTGGCGGCGGCGGCGGCGGCGGCGGTCTGCGTGGGCATGGCGAGCTCCCGCTCAATGCTGACATCAACGTCACGTCGCTCGTCGACGTCGCGTTCGTGTTGCTGATCATTTTCATGATCACGGCGCCGATCATGCAGGGTGGCGTGGACGTGCGGCTGCCGCGCGCGCAGGTGCGAGCGATCGAGCCCAAGCAGGGACTCGTGGTGACGGTGGACGCCGAGGGAAAGATCTACCTCGATCAGGCGGGCCTGTCCTACGATGATTTCGCCGCCACGTTTCCCGCCTTCGTGCGAACGAAACGGCCCACGGGGGTGTATTTGCGAGCCGATGGTCGAGTCGCCTACGCACGGGTGGTGCAGGTGCTCGCCGTGATCCGCAGCTCAGGCGTACAGGATGTCGGACTGGTAGCCGAACCGGAGACGATCAACCGATGAGAGCACGCGGCCGGACTCCGGCCCCGGTAGGCATGGCGGTGACGGGCACGATTCTCGTGCACGGCGTGGTGGGCGTGTTGCTGTTCGGCACACCCTCTGGCCGCGCGCGTTTGCCGCCCACCTATCGCGTGCATCTCATCGCCGCGCCCGCGGCCGACATGGAGTCGCGGAAGGCACCGGAAGCGTTCGAGCGGCCGGCCGAGGACAAGCCGGCGCCGATGCCCGCTGCCAAGCGCCCGCAAAGCACCGTCTCGCGCGCCACCCCGCCTCCGACGCGCGATCAAACACATCGCGAGGCAGCGCCGCGCACGACGCCGACGAACCAACCGTTGCCGGGTGAAAAGCCCTCTACCGGCAATGACGTCGCAACCGTGAGCACCGAGGGCGTCGCGTTCCCCTACCCGGAGTACTTGCAGAACATCGTGTCACAGGTGTTGCGACGCTGGCAACGGCCCGACCAGAGTACGCCACTCGAAGCCGAGGTCTCGTTCTTTGTCCATCGCGACGGTTCAGTGACTGACCTGCAGTTCATCCGCCGCTCCGGCAATTTCTCGTTCGATCTGGAAGCGCAGGGCGCGGTGGAAGAGGCGGGGCGGTTTCGCGCGTTCGGCACGTTGCCGGACGGTTGGCAGAGCGACGTACTGTTTGTGCGGTTCTACTTCTCGGGGCAGAGACAGTGACACGTCGGCACGTCGGCACGTCGGCACGATTGATCGGTCGCTGGGCCGTACTGGCGGGCACTCTTGCGGTCGTGCCGACGTGCCGACTTGCATCGCAAGATACTTCCGCAATCGATAGAGGAGTCCGCATCGGGATCGTCTACCGGCCGGGCGTCCGCCCGGGGCTCGTGATGTTGCCACGCACCGGTCAGGGACTGGATTCAGTGCGTACGATGGTGGCGCGCGATCTCGACTACAGCGATCGCTTCGAAGTCATCACACTCCCAGGCGGCGACTCGATTCGGCTGGCCGGCACCACCGGACCACGGCGCTCGAGTGCTGGCGGAACGGCCGCCCCGCGCGGCGGGACCCAAGGTTCCCTCAACTATCCACTCTATCAGGCACTGGGCGCGGATTTCGCGCTCGACATCACGGCCGCTGGCGATACGACGTTGGCAACGTTGCACGACATCGCGGGCGCGGGCATTCGCCGCACGTTGCGCGTGCGGCTACCTCGATCGTCCGATCCCGATTTCCGGCAGGCCGTCCATCGACTCGCCGATCAAGCGTTGCAGGCCGCAATCGGCACGCCCGGAATCGCGGCCACTCGGATCCTGTTCGTCAAAGACGGGAAGGTGTATCAGATCGATCAGGATGGGGCTGATCAGAAACTCGTGTCGTCGAGCGACCGCAAGGCGATGTCACCGGCGTGGGCGTCTGACGGCCGGCATTTTGCCTACATGGAGTTTCAAGCGGGGAAAGGCTGGCTCTACCTCCAGGAGATGGGTGGCGGCAAGCGCACCGCGGTGTCGACCACGGGCTCGGCGCTTGATTTTACGCCGGCGTTTTCGCCCGATGGACAGACGCTCGCGTTCAGCCGCGCGACGGAGGAAGGAACGGATGTGTACACGATTAACATCAAGGACAACTGCTGTTTACGCCGCTTGACCGTGGGGCGCTTTTCAGACAACTTGTCCCCGACGTTCAGCCCTGACGGGCAGCGCATCGCATTCGTCTCGACGCGCCCGGGTCTGCCGCAGATCTACGTGATGGCGGCGGATGGAACGGACCAGCAGTTGTTCGCCCCATTCGATTACGGCGTAACCGGGGCGTCGAACGCGCCGGAGTGGTCGCCCGACGGGCAATCGGTGGCATTTCACCGAGACGTAGCGGGTACGCTGCAGGTGTTCGTGCTGGACGTGCGGACGCGCACAGTCCGGCAGCTCACCTCGGTGGGCCGCAACGAGGATCCGACCTGGGCGCCCGACAGCCGTCACCTCGCCTTTGTTTCCGACCGGTCGGGCTACCGCCAGTTGTGGATCATCGATCTGGACACCGGCCGAATCCGGCCACTGCTGCAGCAGAGCGGGGCGCGTTTGCCGGCCTGGTCTCCACGGCTTTCGGAGGCTACTTCTTCCACCCCCTGATCGGAGAGACAGGATGAAATCGGTATCGTTGCTCCTCGCGCTGGGCTTAGGCGCTGCCGTGATCGCGGCCGCGGCCTGCGGCGGTAATCCAGCACCGCAGAATACGACGCCGGCGGTCGACACCGCGGCCGAGAACCAGCGGATGCGCGATTCCATCGCCGCGGCACAGGCCGAACGTGAACGGCAGGAGCGTGAGGCAGCGGATCGCGCCGCGCGCCAGCGGGAGGCCGACGCCGCGGCCGGTCGCGCGTCCGAGGAGGTGCGCAACACGTTGGCGTCGATGATCCATTTCGACTATGACAAGTCGAACATCCGCTCGGACGACATGGGCACGCTCGATCAGAAGGTGGCGATTCTGCAGGCGAACCCCGAGTTGCGGATCCGCATCGGCGGTCACTGCGATGAGCGCGGCTCGGACGAGTACAACCTGGCTCTCGGCAATCGCCGGGCGCAGTCCGCCAAGCAGTACCTCGTGAGCCACGGCATCGATGCGAGCCGGATCGAGACGCAGTCGTGGGGCGAGGAGAAACCGCTGGTCGACGGCCATGACGAGTCGGCGTGGTCGCAAAACCGGCGTGACGAATTCGAAATCACCGGCGGCGGTGACAATCTCCGCCGTCCGTAGTACAGCCGTTCTGGCGCTGGGGCTCGCCGCCGGCTGCGCCCTGAAGGGGGACGTCCGGAAGGTCGAGCTCCAGGTCCAGGCACTGCAGGCGGATCTCGCCAAGAGCGATGTGGCGCGGGCGGCGGAACAGGACACGATCCTCGCCGCCGTCCGTTTGCTGCAGCAGGCGCTCGCGACGCAGCAGTCCTACCTCGTCCAAATGCGCGGCGACCTGCGGACGGAGCTGCTCTCCGTGCAGCAGCAATTGGTTTCGGTGCAGGAGCTCACCGGGCAGAGCCAGCAACGGCTCACCGAGCTCCGGTCGCGAATTGAATCGCGGGCACAGCAGCCGGAACCCAGCATGCCGGTCGGCCCCTCGGGCAATGCTGCGGGGCCGGGCCCCGACCAGATGTACGATCTCTCGCTACAGCAATACCGGCGCGGCAGTCTCACTACCGCCCGGCTGGGATTCCGGGAATTCCTCCGCGTGTTCCCCACCCACGAGCACGCGCCCGATGCGCTGTTCTATATCGGTGAAAGCTTCGAACAGTCGGCACCCGATTCCGCGGCGGCGGTGTACGATCACGTCGTGAAGACCTATCCCAAGTCGCCGCGCGCTCCGTCTGCGCTCTACAAGCAAGGCGTCCTCGCGGAGCAACGCGGCGATAAGGCGCAGGCGCGGACCTTCTACTCTCGCGTGATCGCGGGCTACCCGCGGTCTCCCGAGGCCGATCTCGCGCGACAAAATCAGCAACGCCTTCGGCCGTAGCAGGCCCCCGCGCTGGCCGTAGCCCAGACCATGACGCCCCCGCAGTCCCCGCCCCTCCCGCGCCCCCCGCGCGGTGAGATGCCGTTTCTCGATCACCTCGAGGAATTGCGCTGGCGCATTCTGTGGAGCCTGCTCGCCATCCTCGTGTGTACGATCGTTGGCTGGTGGTTGCTCGGGAAAGTCGACATCATCGAGGTGCTCAAGCGGCCGGTCGCGCCCTATCTGCCGGGCGGCCGGCTCGTCTTCACGAGCCCCGCTGAGCCCTTCATGCTCACGCTGAAGGTCGCGTTTGCCCTCGGCGTCCTGCTCGCATCGCCGATCGTCATCTACCAGATCTGGGCGTTCCTCGCGCCCGCGCTCTACGAGCGTGAGAAACGGTTGATCGTCCCGGCGCTCGCGGTGGGTGTGGTCCTGTTCCTGGCGGGCGCAGCCGCGTGTTATGAGTGGCTCCTGCCCGCCGCCTTGAAAGTGCTGCTCGGGTTCCAGCGCAGCGACCTCACCGCGATGATCACGATCGACCGCTACTTCGGCATGGCGGTGCCATTCGTCGTCGGGTGCGGCCTGATTGCGGAGCTCCCGCTCGTGGTGACGATTCTGGCGGCCCTGGGCATCGTGACCCCGCAGTTTCTCGGACGCCAACGGCGCTACGCCATCGTGATCGCCGCGTTTCTCGCTGCGATTCTGACCCCGCCCGATGCGGTGTCGATGATGCTGATGCTGGGACCGCTGCTCCTGCTCTATGAGGCGAGCATCTGGTGCGCCTGGATCGCGAGCCGGCGGCGGGCCCGCCGGACGGCGGCGGCGACGCTGGTCCTGCTCCTCCTGGGCATGGGATCGCTGCACGCGCAGAATCCACCGCCCCCCCCGCCCCCGCCGCAGCGCGCGGTGCGCGACACGGCCGCGAAAGCCAGGCCTCCCGGAGTGCAAGACACCACCCGGGGCCAGAGCGTGGATACCGCGACCGCGCGCAAGCTGGGCCTGCCGACTGCACCAACCAGGTCGTTCCCTCCGCCTGATGCGATCATCGATTCCTTGCTCAAGCTGCCGAACTTTCGCACCACCCGATATGTCGCCGACACGTTGATCGTCCAGGGCGACAGCCAAACGATTCTCTTGCGGAATGAGGCGTACGTGGAGCGCGAGAGCACGCAGCTGCAGGCGGACTCGATTCGCTATCACGAGGCGAGCTGCCAGCTCCACGCGTCGGGTGAT
>WNGC01000163.1_pt1 | contig 81555 bp, 68 predicted proteins | sample 5400051 | NCBI WGS metagenome assembly WNGC01 (sample SAMN13153368, study PRJNA577476) | soil metagenome | isolation source: 20 cm soil or saprolite under grassland replicate 2 | place: USA:California | collected 2016-06-15
ATGGAAGGCAAGACGATGTTCTGCTCGATCGCGATGGCCTCGAATGTTCCATGAGCAGCCGAAAGGAGTCCGTACCCCACACCGAGCGCCGTCAGCCACCATCGAGCATCACCGCCAACCCTGGCCGCCGCGGAGGCAGTGGCGATCGTCGCCGCGAGTCCTCCGCCGGGGATGAGCGCCGAGGCAAGTGCTGCGGCCTGTGTGTTCTCAGGATGATTCCGAACGAAGAATAGGAACACAACCGCATACACAAGCGAGAACGCCGCGATCAGATATGCCTGGAATCCCGCTCGCCGAGAAAACGCTCTGTCGATCGGCATCGCGAGGCGATGCTAGAGCGGACGCCGGCGGTGCGGGTGTCGCGGCGCAGGGGATTGCTCGCGACGCGCGGGTGCCCCGGGGACCCGGCTCCGCGGCCGCGAAGCGGTCCGCGGGGTGCCGGGGAGGGTGCGCGGAGTGAGCGATCCCCGGAGCCGTGACAGGACCCGCACCGCGACCCGCGCTCAGATTTCGCGCGAGCGGAAGCTCCAGATCGCCAGAGCGAGCATCGCGGCGATCCAGGCGACAGCCCAGATCACATACGCGGCGGGCGGCGGCTCGGCGGAGAAGAATGGATTCGCGGCCACGGCAGGCCCGAGCTGTGACTGAGCGGTGATGACGATGGAGGGCTCGAGGCTCCAAACGGCTCCGCGCCAGAGCCCGTCGGTGGGCAGGATGAGCTTCGTCGCCGTGCCGACATGGGTGACGGTCGCGTTGTTGAACGCGGCTCCCACGCCGCCGACGATCCCGCCCATCCAGGCGATGCCGAAGAGGATCGCGGCGATGACTCCTCCGACCATTCCCGCAAGTCGTGTCGAGAGCATGAGCGAGAACGTGAGGATCACGACTCCTTCACCGAGCACGAAGCCCAGGAACTCGAACGGATGCGGCGGTTGGTAGCCGCTCACGGCTTGCACGGCGACGAGCTCGACCACAGCCGCTGCGAGGCCGTATGCGACGACGACCGCGATGAGTCCGAGCCATTTCCCGAGGACGTATTCGGCTCGCGCGATCGGCCGCGCCAGGATCGCGAGCGCGATCCCCGACTCGAGCTCGCCCGATATCGCCGGCGAGGCCACGAAAACGGCAGCCAGCGACAGCACCCAGCTGAACATGAACATCACGAGGATCAGGAGCTGCGAGACGATCGTCTTCTTCTGCGGGTCGGAGAGCGGCTGACCGGCGTTCCGCAGTTCGTCCACACGCGACACTCCCCAGACGGTCAGCGCGATCACCGCGAGGGTGAGGAGCACGAGTGCGAGCAGGAGCCGGCGCCGCGCCGCTTCGTTCACGACCTGCCGCGCGACGACAAACACGGACCTCAGCTCATTGCCCCAGAAGGCTCAGGAAACGTTCTTCGAGTGATTCGTGCTGCGGCTCGACCGCGTACACGCGCGCGCCGGATGCGACGACCGCGCCGACGAGCTCCGGTATCCGCTCGCGGTCGATGCCTTTGATCACGACGGCGCCGTCCGAGTCGTCGTCGACCTCGCCGAACCTGGCCATGGCCGCACGCGCCTCGCGCGAAATGCCGGTGGCGCGTACGCGTACGGACGACGTTCCGAGGAGCGTCGCGAGATCGCCCTGCGCCACGACCCTGCCGCGATCGACGATCGCGACCGCGTCGCACACCTGCTCCACCTCGCTCAGGAGGTGCGAGTTCAGGAACACGATCGCTCCTTTCTCACGGAGCGCGCGGATGATCTCGCGGACGTCGTGGCGGCCGACCGGATCGAGCGCGCTCGTCGGTTCATCGAGCAGGACGACCGCCGGATCGTCGAGCAGTGCCACGCCGAGCCCGAGCCGTTGCTGCATGCCTTTGGAGAACGTGCCCACGCGGCTCGTCCCGCGATCGGCGAGCCCGACCGTCGCGAGAATGCGGTCGATCTCGGACGCCCACCTCGCACGGGCGATCGCGGCGAGCTCGCAGTGGAGCGCCAGGACTTCGCGCGCGGTCAGCCACGATTGATAACGAAAGAGCTCGGGTAGGTAGCCGATGCGGCCCAGGGACGACTTCGATCCGAGCGCGGCGCCGGCAAGGGTGCCGCTCCCGCTGGTCGGCCGCGTCAGGCCGAGAAGGATCTTCACGGCGGTCGTCTTCCCCGCGCCGTTCGGTCCGAGGAAGCCGAACACGCCGTGCTCCACCGAGAGCGACAGATCGTCGAGCGCGACGACCTTCGCGTAGCGCTTTGTGACGTGCTCGAGGCGGATCGCCCCGTTCGCGATCGCCACTATCGCATGGAGTTTGCGATCGAAAGCGCCTGGCTCTCCGTGAACGACCCGATCACTTCGAACATCATGCCGTCCTTCTGCCAGATGACGGCGCTCGCGATGCCGGTGTTGTCGCCGACGAACAGGCCCTGCACGCCCTGCACGGTCACAGGGTGCGAGATCGCGAGCTCCGCCGGTACGGGCACGGGCAGGGTGCTTGAGGGGTCGCCGATCGCGCGGATCGCGGCGGCGAGCTGCGGCGAAATACCCGGCTGCGACAGCAGATAGCTGCGGAGCTCGTCCACGGTTACGCCGTCGCTCGAGATGGTCGGCGCTTTCGCCTGCCCGACGATGAGTGTCGGGACGTCGGGGTAGGCGCCGGTGGCGCCTGTCGCACCCGCCGGCGCGCCCCAGATCTGAACGGTCGCGGGCCCGCCGGTGATGAAGAGCTTGCTGCCATCGATGTTCGCCGGCATCGGCGGCGCGGTGCGGTTCTGTCGCGCAGCGACCTGCCGGGTGGAATCGGCGCTGAACGTGAACGTCGCGGTCGAGCGATTGATCACGCCGTAGCGCGGGCTGCCGGTGACGCTCGACGGCAGTGAGGTTGGCGCCTGCACCGCAAAGCCGGCGTCCGCCGATGCCTGCCCGCGCGTCTGGACCTCCTTCGGCTGCGGCGGCGTGGTCCATACGAACGTGCCGTACGCGCCCATGCACTCCTGCAGGTCGAGACCGGCGCAGGCCTGGCTGAGATAGTTGAGATCGCTCTGGCTCACGGGTACCCCGACCACGCTCTTCGGCTCGAAGATCTGGAGGATCGAACCCGCGACGCCGGACAGTGTGAGGGCGCTCGCGACGATGACGACTCCGGCCGCGGCCGCGAGCCCCTGCAGCCACCGCGACGTGAAGCGCCGACGCGTGACCGGCGCCACACCCGCGATCCCTTCGTCCTGCACTCGCGCTCGGAATCGCGTCAGCGCGTCGTCGGTGTTCACCTCCGGCTCGGTCGTGCCGAGCGCTCGGGCGATATCGGTGTCGTTCATGGCAGTTCCCTCCGGAAAGCATCTTCCGCGCGTCGAAGCAAGGTCCCGACGCTCGACGCGCGGACGTCGAGTGCGGCGGCGATCTCGGCATACGAAAGGCCGGCATAACGAAGTGCGAGCATCGCGGCCGAACGCTCGGGTAAGCGCGCGAGCACCGCGCGCACTTCGTCACGCGTCTCGGACGCGACCGCGATCTCCGCGGGGTCATCGGTAACGGCCGGGGCGTCGAGAGGGACGGCCTGCGCGGCCTCGCGCCGCGTCCGACGGTCGCGCCCACGAAGAGCATTCAGAGCCGCGTGCGCCGCGGCAGCGTGCAGCCACGCCGGCGCGTATGAGGCTTCCGGGGCGTGCGCCCGGTAGAACGAGACGAAGACATCTTGGGCGACATCCTCCGCCTCGGCCTGGTCGGCGAGCACACGATGGGCGATGCCCACCACGCGCGAGTATTCGGTCCGGAAAAGGCTCTCGAACTCCGGCGAGAGCGCATCCGCTACATGCCCTGCCCCGCCAGGGACCCGGGCCCCTTCACGCGCGGGCAGCGTCATGGACGACGACGCCTCCATACACCGGTAGAGCACCACGGAGCGGTCGGATGTGACAGCGGGACGATTCTCCACCACTCGCGGGAGCGCCGGACCGTGCGGGTAACGCCCGACCGAGCGGCGGTTTCGGGAGGCGTGGATGGCACCGCTCTTGCGCCGGTAGCCCTCATGGCGTCACGTTCCGCTCCCCGCAATCGCGCCGGACAACCGCCGACTCGCTCGCCCCGCGAGGCGGTTAAGCGGCTCGAGGAAAAGGCGTCGAAGCAAAAGGGGAGCGCCAACAAGCGCCGGATCCAAAGCAAAGAAGCGGAGGAGTCATAGACATGCCTACAGTCAAGAAATCCATCGACGTGGACGTTCCGGTCCGGGTCGCGTACGACCAGTGGACCCAGTTCGAGGAGTTCCCGCGATTCATGGAAGGCGTCGAGGAAGTACAGCAGCTCGATGACAAGCGCCTGCATTGGCGCGCGAAAGTCGGCGCCAAGATCGAAGAGTGGGACGCCGAAATCACCGAGCAGGTCCCTGACAAGATCATCGCGTGGCGCAGCATCTCCGGCGCGCGTAACGAAGGCATCGTGCGCTTCGTGCCGCTCGGCGAGAGCAAGACCAAGATCGAGCTCGAGATGCATTGGGAGCCGAAAGACGTGACCGAGCGCATCGGTGACGTCCTCGGCGCGGATGACGCCCGCATTCAGGGCGACCTCGGGCGCTTCAAGAAGTTCATTGAGGAGCGACGCGCACCGACCGGCGCGTGGCGCGGTGAGATTCGCGGCGGCCAGGTCGAGGGAGACCGCGCCGAGGAGGATCAGGAGGCCGGCACCAGCTCCCGCGGCTAGCGACGCAATGCGGGTCGCGATGCTCGCGCCGATCTCGTGGCGCGTACCGCCGCGCCACTACGGGCCGTGGGAGCGCGTCGTGTCGCTCCTGACGGAGGGGCTCGTCGAGCGTGGTGTTGACGTGACGCTGTTCGCGACGGCGGACAGCGTCACGCAGGCTCGTCTCGACGCAGTCTGCCCGCGACCTCTCGAAGAGGACCCCTCCCTCGACCCGAAGGTCTGGGAATCGCTCCACATCGCGAATGCGTTCGAGAAGGCGCGCGACTTCGATGTCATCCACAACCACTACGACTTTTTGCCTCTGACGTACACGGGTCTCCTCACGACTCCGGTCGTGACGACGATCCACGGCTTCTCGTCGGAGCGGATCAAGCCGGTGTACCGGCGGTATGCCGACCGCGTCGCGTATGTCTCGATCAGCGATGCGGATCGCGACCCCGACCTTCCATATGTGGCGACCGTGTACCACGGGATCGACCTCGCGGAGTTCACGCCGCGCGAGCAACCCGGCCGTGGCCTCGTGTATTTCGGACGCATTCACCCCGACAAAGGCGTCGCCGAGGCGATCGCGGTCGCGGAGGCGGTCGGCCTTCCGCTCGTGATCGCGGGAATCGTTCACGACCGGAGCTATTTCGACCGGGAGATCGCCCCCCGCGTCGACGGGGCGCGCGTGCGCTATGTGGGCTCACTCGGACCGGCCGAGCGTGACGAGCTGCTCGGGTCCGCGCTTGCGCTCCTGCATCTCGTCGAATTCGCGGAGCCTTTTGGCCTCTCGATGATCGAGGCGATGGCCTGCGGGACGCCGGTGATCGCGCGCGGACGAGGGTCCGTCCGTGAGGTGGTGGACGAAGGGATCACGGGTTTCGTCGTCGACGACGTCGCCGGCGCGGTCGATGCGGTCGGGCGCATCGGTCAGCTCGACCGGCGCGTCGTGCGCGCCCGTGTCGCCGAACGATTCAGCCGTGACCGCATGGTCGACGACTATCTGCGCGTGTACGAGAAGGTCGTATCCGGCGCGCATATCGCGTGAGCCAGCCGTTCGACGTCGGCGTCAACTACTGGCCGGCCTCGAGTGCCATGCGCTGGTGGGGCCGTTTCGACGCGGGCGAGGTCGATCGGGACTTCGCGCGCATCCAGCAGGCGGGCGGCGAGCTCGTCCGGTTCTTCCTGCTCTGGGAGGACTTCCAGCCGCAGCCGACGTCGGTCAGTGAGCGTTCGATCACGCTCCTCGCGACCGTGGCGGACACGGCGCGGCGCCACGGTCTGCGGATCATCCCGACGCTTTTCACCGGTCATATGAGCGGAGCGAATTTCGTCCCGGAGTGGGCCCTCGCGGGCAGCGCTCCGAGCGGGCGGTTTCGCATCATCTCGAACGATCAGGTCGTCGAGCGCGCGATGCGCAACTGGTACGTGGATCCCCTCGTCTTCGAGGCGCAGGCGCTCCTCGCGCGCGAGTGCGCCCGCGCTCTCGCCGGACACCCGGCCCTCTGGGGATGGGATCTTGGCAACGAGAACTCGAACTGCTGCGTGCCGCCGACCTCGGACGATGGAGTGCGCTGGCTGGAGCGGATCGCTGGGGCGATCCGATCTGCCGACGCTTCGTGCGGGATCACGCTGGGCCTGCACATGGAGGACCTCGAGGACGACCGGCGTATCGGACCGGCCGAGGCGGCGCGGGTCTGCGATGTCGTCTGCATGCATGGCTACCCGATCTACGCGTCGTGGTGCCGCGGGCCGACCGATCCGGAGCTCGTCGCATTCCTCGCCGCCATCACGCGTTGGCTGAGCGGCAGGGACGTGCTGTTCGCCGAATTCGGCACGCCGACGCGGAACGGTGACCCGGAAGCCGAACGTGCTTCCGCGCTCCTGACCGAAGATGAGGCCGCGCGCTACATCGATAGTGCGTATGCGCGTCTTCACTCGGCAGGGGCCATCGGCGGCTTGGTGTGGTGCTACGCCGACTACGACCGGGCGATCTGGTCCGAGCCGCCACTCGATCGTGCGCCGCATGAGCGGCATTTCGGCCTCTGGCGCGCGGACGGGAGCGCAAAGCCCGCCGTCCGGGCGCTCGCTGAATGGAGCGGCCGCCCTCGCGCCGCGCCGCAACCGCCGCCCTGGTCTGACAGCGATCGTCGCGACTTCCAGACGGCGCCGCGCGACACGCTCATACGCCTCTACCGGGCCTACGCCGCGACCCCTCTGCTGGCACGTCCGGTGCTCTAGAGCGAGCGTGCTCGCAACAAGCGCCGACTTCGTGGAGACGCGATTGCGCGACGACGCAGCCGAATGGAGGGCGCTCTCGGAGCGGCTCGAGGCGCGGCGCGTTCTTGACCTCGGCGCCGGTCTCGACAGGCTGCCCGAGGAAGGCGAATTCGACCTCATCGTCGCGCCGAACGATCCCTTCGCGGGCTTACTCGAGGACGGCGCTCGCGCGGCGGCGATCGCGAACGTGCGTCGCCTGCTCGCTCGCGACGGACTGCTCGTCATCGAAGGCCTCTACGTGCCGCCGCAGGAGGACGCCGTCGCATCCGCCCCGGACGGCCTGATCCGAGAGCGCAAGCTCGAGGACGGGTCGGTAGAGCGTGAGGTGTGGATCGCGCTCGGCGGGCATCAGTACGAGATCCGCACGAACCGTTCGTCGCCGGCCCGCGTCCGCGCGTGGCACTGTGGCGAGACCGCGCTCCGCGAATCGGGCGCCCGCATCGCGGGCGGGCTCGACGAGCGCGACTTCGATCCCTGGGGCGACCGCCTGATCGCGGTCGTGCCCGGTTGGTCGTGAACACGTCCCTCGGTGATCGTCCCGCGTGCGCTCGCCGCCTCCGTCGCGGCGCGCGCGCGGTCGCGTTCTAGTCGTTCGCACTCGGCGGCGCGCCAAGCGGCGCGCCGCCCCGCGACGACCTCTTAATTCCTAATGACCATTGGACTGCCCCACAAGGACGCGCGCCGCGGCGACGACCCGGTCGCGTAACGCGGGCTTCGGTTCGTCCGCGGTCTCGAGGGCATCCGTGCCTGTTGCGCTGACGCGGAGCCTCACCTGGAGGAACAGCCGGTACAGGATCTCCCACTCCTCGAAGTCGAAGTCCCGCTCGTTCAGCTCGGTGCCGATGGCATCGAGATCGTCCTCGCCGCGCGCTGCCCTGATCAGACGGTCCTCGATCGCCTGCGCCTCCTTGGACCAGGTCTGATAGGCCTGCGTGAATGTGAGCTCGCGGACGATCGCAGCGCGCGCGTGGGACAGCGTCTTCTTTCGTCCGAGAAGAGACAGGTCCATTGGATGCAGCGTCATCTCGAATCCGTCGCCGACGAGGTCCGCCAGCTCAACGGGCACAAGCGCGCGGACCGTCTCGCCGCCGAGAACGGCAAGCACCTTTCCCGGCAGCTCGTAGGCCCAGTGCGCACGCTTGCGGATCACGTTGATGCCCGCGCGGTCGAGCGCTCCAGCGAGGTCTCGAACGACGGTGTCGTACCCGCCGGGCTTCACAGCGATCGGGACGTGCGCGGCTTCCCAGCGCCGCAAGAGGGCGCGGATCTGGCCGAGCGGCGCGACGACCATCATCCAAACGAGTACGACGAAGAGCGCGAGCGAATTCGGATAACCGCGGAGGACGGTCGTCGCGAGCGCGCGTCCCCTCGGGCGCTTCGCCTCGTCCGGTAGGCGCGCCGAAAGAGCGCCGTTGACGAGCGGAAGGACGATCGCGAGGACCAGCATCGCGAGGCGCACCCACGGGCTCGCCCAATCCGGAACGGTGAAGAAGCCCAGCAGGAATGTCGCAAACGAGGGGAAGGCGATGCCGGCGAGGACGATCGGCCAGAGGAGCGCGGTCAGCGCCATGCCCGAGAGGTACAGCTGCCGATCCTGTGGGACGCGGCCGAAGAGGACGATCGTCGCCCAGTTGAACGCGATCGTGAGAACGCGGCCGAGCTGCCGCCCGATGAACGCGAAAAGGAATCCGATCTCGAGCATCAGGTGTTGACGATCCCAGGCTGGCGTTGCCGCTGACGCGGCCGAACCGCCTGTTGCGGTTGTGTCTTCTGCGGCATCACGCGATCTAGAGCAGGGACCATGCCCTCCTGCGCTCGGGCTGGCGGTCGGTCGAGCGCTCGTCCAGGCGACACGGGCGTTGCGCACCCATTCAAGGTGCCTCCCTAGCATCGCGCGGGTTCATGGAGATCGGCGAGAAGCTTGACGTGCCCACGCGCTCGGCGTGGCGTGCGTGGCTCAACCGCAATCACACGCGGAAGAAGGAGATCTGGGTCGTCCTTCACGCGAAGGCAAGCGGGAAGCCGTCATTGGCGTACAACGACGCGGTCGACGAGGCGCTCTGCTTCGGCTGGATCGACAGCATCGTGAAGAAGGTCGGCGTGCACTCGCGGGCGCAGCGTTTCACACCGCGCCGCGAGGGCTCGCCGCTCTCCGAGATGAACAAGGCCCGCGCGCGCCGGCTCGTGGGGGAAGGGCGCATGACCGCTGCCGGCCGAGTAGCGCTCGGTTCGGCCCTGCGCCGCGAGCGGCTCGTCGTCGCGCCCGATGTCCGGCGGGCGCTCCGCGCCGAGCCCGGCGCGTGGGCACGCTTCGAAAAGCTCCCCACCGCGTACAAGCGGATCCGACTCGGCTTCATCGAGGGAGCGCGCGGCAGGCCCGACGTATTCGCCACACGCCTTCGCTACTTCGTGCGGATGACGGCGCAGGCAAAGCGCTACGGCATGGTGCGCGAGTAGTCCGCTAGCGCGGAGCCACCGCGACCCGGAGGCCGAACGCGATGAGTACGACGCCCGTCACCGCCTCGATGGCTCGTCGAAGGGCGCTCCGCCGAAGCACATCGCCGGCGCGCGCGACCGCGAACGCGTACCCGGTCAGCCAGGTGAGGGTCATCAAGCAAAAGAGAATCCCGAGCGCGAAGAGCGGCAGGAACGGCGGCGCATCGCCCGAGACGAACTGGGGGAGCAGGCTCGGGAAGAACACGGCCATCTTGGGATTGGTGAGGTTGCTCAGAACGCCCTGCCGAAGAGCGTTCGTCGTCCGCACTCTCGGGAACGCGGCGTCCACGGTCTCGTGAGCCGGGCGGCCGCGGTACGCGGACCAGAGCGACTGTCCGCCCAGATAGATGAGGTACGCCGCGCCTGCGAGCTTCAGCGCGGCGAATGCCGGTTCCGCCGCGACCAGAAGCGCGGAGACCCCCACGCTCGTCGCGAGTGACCACGTTGCCTGGCCGAGCGCCACGCCGACCGCGGTCGCGATTCCGGCCGGTCTTCCGCCGACGAGGGTGTTGCGGATGGTGAGAGCCGTGTCCGGTCCGGGTGTGACGATCACCACGATCGCGAGCGCAACGAAACCGGCGAGGTCGGTCATCGGCCCTAGTCTGAGGCGCGGTGGCTCATCCGCGCGTCCAGCCGATCCACACCGGTCACTACACGATGCCCGCCGACGGTGATCGTTTTCCCGGTGAACGTGTCGTCGTCACGGCGTTCGTGATCGAGCACGCTCGCGGGGTTTTCCTCTTCGACACCGGGTTCTCGCCGGAGCCGAGGAAGATGGTCGATCTCTACCAACCGGTCTACATGCGGCCGATCGACGAGGCGCTCCGCGCCGCCGGTCACGGCATCACCGATGTGAAGCTGATCGCCAACTGCCATTTCCACGCCGACCACGCGGGCGGCAATCGCCACTTCACGAGGACGCCGATCTTCGTTCAGAAACGCGAGCTGGCGCACGCGCGCCAGCAGAGCGACTACACGCATCTCCCTCACGTGGCGGACTTCCCCGGGGCCGCGCTCGAGGAGATCGACGGAGACGCCGAGCCGTGGCCGGGCATCCACATCGTCCCCACCCCCGGACATTCGCCCGGCCATCAATCGGTGGTCGTCGATACGAAGGAAGGCCGCGTCGTCCTCGCCGGACAGGCCCTGAGCTTCTCGTCGGACTACGCGCGCCATCAGTACTCGCACGAGCTCGCGCTCGCGGGCGAGCAGCACGCCGCCTACCCGGATTGGATCGCGCGATTCCACGAGTTCGATCCGGTCCGCGTGCACTTCGCTCACGATCGGGCGATCTGGCAACGGGACGTGGCCGAGTCCATCCGGTAATGCTTCGTCGCACGAGGTCATTCGAATGACCGAGCTGCGCGGTGTCATCTTGGACATGGACGGCGTACTCGTGAACTCCGAGGCCTTCATCGCGGACGCGGCGACCCGGATGTTCGCGGAGAAGGGATACCGCGTCCGAGCCGAAGAGTTCTGGCCGTTCATCGGGACCGGCGAGGATCGGTTCATCGGGGGTGTTGCCGAGCGCCGTGGTATCCCGCTGGATCCGGCCCGCGACAAAGCTCGTACCTACGAGATCTATCTCGAGCTCATCCGCGGAAAGCTCCAGCCGCTCCCCGGCGTTCAGAAGTTCGTTGAGACCTGTCGCGCGAGGAACCTGGTGATCGCGGTCGCCTCGGGCGCAGATGCGGTGAAGGTCGAGGGCAATCTGCGCGAGGTCGGTCTCTCTCCGAACCTCTTCGCCGCGATCGTCGACGGGACGCAGGTCGTTCGAAAGAAGCCCGCACCGGACATCTTCCTCGAGGCGTGCCGGCGACTCGCCCTTCGGCCGGCGACCTGCCTGGTGGTCGAAGACGCGGTCGCCGGCGTCGCAGCGGCCAAGGCCGCGGGCGCGCGGTGCCTCGCCCTCACGACGTCGTTCGACGCGACGCGGCTGGCCCTGGCTGACTGGATCGCCCCTGATCTATCCGGGGTTCCTGCGGAAGCACTCGATTGGTGAGGGACCCGAAAGCGCCTTAGATTGGCCGGAAATGGCCAAATCCCCGGAGGATCGGTCCAGGCTCCCGCTCCTCTTCTACGCCGACGGGTACAAGTTCCCGGACGTCTATCACACGACGAGATTCCTCGCGCCCGATGCGATCATCGCCCTGGAGGACGTCGAGGAGCTCGTGATCGTGACGAGCTCGCTCGAGGAAGGCCGCGCGCGGAAGGAATCGCGCGCGACGACGATCGTCAACATGAACGAGTACGGCGCGCAGGAGCTCTCCGGGCGCGGCGTCTCCGGCACCGAGTTCTGGGCGACGATCATGAAGCGCTTCCTCGACGAGCGCGGCCTCCGGCGCGTCGCGGTCCCGCCGTATTTTCCGCTCGCCGAGGCCGACAGGCTGCGTGAGATGGGCGTCGAGCTCGTCGTCGCGATGGAAATGCGGGAGCGCCGTCGCGTCAAGCGACCCGACGAGGTCGAGGCGATCGAAGCGGCGCAGCGAGCGACTGAGGATGCGTGGCGCGAAGGCGTCGATGCGATCCGCCGCGCGAAAGCGCGTGCCGATCGGACGCTCGAGCTCGACGGGCGGGTGTTCACGGCCGAACGGCTGCGCGCGATCGTCGAGTCGGCGCTTCTCGAGCGCGGGTACGCGTCCGACGGGGCGATCTGCGCGCCCGGTCCGCAGGCCGCCGATCCACACCAGATCGGTACCGGCCCGCTCCACGCGGGCGAGCCGATCGTCATGGACATCTTCCCGCAGCACAAGCAGACCCGGTATTGGGCGGACATGACGCGCACCGTCTCGAAGGGCGAGCCGCCCGCGGAGATCCGGAAGATCTATGACGTCGTCCGTCGGGCTCAGGACGCCGGCATCAAGGCGCTCCGTCCAGGCGTGAGCGGACGCGAGGTCCACGAGCTCGTCGAAGACATCATCTGGCAGGCCGGCTACGACACGATGCGTCCCGGACAGAAGAAGGACCCGTCGGATCCGACGCCCCGCGGGTTCATCCATTCGACCGGTCACGGTGTCGGGCTCGAGATCCACGAGGCGCCCGCGATCTCGCGATCGGGCACGGCCCCGCTTCTCGTAGGCGACGTGGTCACGATCGAGCCCGGCGTCTACGACCCCGTCATCGGTGGCGTGCGTCTCGAGGACATGCTCGTCATCACCGAGGGCGGTGCACGCAATCTCACCCAGGCACCGCGCGAGCTCGTCGTTTAAAACCTGGAAGCTCTCCTCTTCGGCGCCGGCGCGGCCGTCGTCTGGGGTTTCGCCGACTATGCCGCAGGCATCTGCGCGCGCCGCGTGGGCGCGGTCCGCACGGCATTCGCGATGCAGTCGACCGGTCTCGTCTCGTTCGCGGCCGTGATGTGGATCCTGGGCCGGTGGCCCGCGTTCGAGCCCGGCATGGTGCCGTACGCGATCGCCCTTGGACTGACCGGAGTGATCGCGGTGGCCGCGCTGTACCGCGGTCTGGCGCTCGGCCCGGTCGCCGTGGTGGCGCCCGTCGTGGCCTCGTATGTCGTGATCACCGTCATCCTCGTGGTGATCTTCCTCGGTGAGCGGCTCACGCTCGCGCAGATCCTCGCCGCGTCCCTCGTGTTCGTCGGCGTGGTGCTCACATCGACCGACGCGCGCGAGCTTCGAGTGACCCTGGGGCGTCCCGTGCCCGGCGTGCGCATCGGTCTCGTCGCGACGGTCGGGTTCGGTCTGTGGAGCGCGATCTTCGCGATCGCCACCCGCCAATACTCATGGATCGCGATGGTGCTGCTGCTGCGGGCGACGAGCTTCGTCTTCATCGGTGCGTTTGTGGCCTCACGCCACATCGACCTGCGCGTGTTTCGGGAGCGCATCGTTCTCGCTCTTGGCACCACGGTGGGAATCCTGGACACGCTCGCCAACGGTCTGTTCGCGCGCGGCATCGAGTCCGGCTACGCGTCGCTCGCGGCGACGGGCACGGGCATGTATCCGATCGTGCCTGCCGTGCTCGGCATGCTCGCCCTCGGCGAGCGCATCGCGCCGAATCAGATCGTGGGGATCGTCGTTCTGGTGATCGGACTCGCGACGCTCGGGGCGGTCAGCTAAGCGGCGAGCAGCAGCTCCGGCGCCGCGCTCGAACGCGCGACCTTCGTTCTCAGATAAGCGACCGCGGCATCGAGCTGCGGGTCGCCCTGCGCGCCGGTCGGCTGATCCACGACCTGGTCGGGGACGATGCCCTTACCCGGCCCGTTCAGGTCGGCGCCGGTCTTCGCGTCCTGGATCTTGGTGATGGTGACGAGCAGAAGGCCGCCATCGGGCAGGTCGCGCGGCTGTCCCGTGCCGACGCAGCCCGCGGTCTGCGTGCCCATGACGAACCCAGCGCCGTTCGCGCGGATGCCCGCGGCGATAATTTCGGCGCCCGACGCTGAGTTCTTGTCCACGAGGACCACGAGCGGCTTGGGATTGTCGATGTAGAAGCGGCGGTTCACGTCGAGGGGCGTGCGGTTCCCGTCGCGGCCGGTCTGGTACACGAGGGTGCCCTGACGGACGAAGATGCTCGCGATATCGACGGCGGCCGAGAGGTCTCCACCGGGATCGCCTCGAAGGTCCAGGACGAGGCCTCCAGCGCCACTCGCGTCTAGGCGTTTGACGGCGTTGGACACCTCATCGGACACCGCGCCGACGAGCTGCGGGACCTTGATGCGTCCGATGTTCCCGTCGATGAGGCTGTCGGTCTCGAGCGGGACCGAAAAGCGCGCGCGGTTGAGCGTGAACGAAAGCGCGTCCTGGCCACGCAGGATCCCGATGGTGACGGGGCTGCCCTCGGGCCCTTTCACCTTGTTCGCGACCTCGTCCGTCTGGAGGTTGGTCACATCGGTCCCGTCGACGGTCACGATCTTGTCGCCGTTTCTGATGCCCGCGCGCTCGGCCGGCGTCCCGGGGATCACATTGACCACCTCGATCGGCGCGTCCGTGCTGGGTTTGTTGATGGTCACGCCGATGCCCGACACCGGCGGCTGGGGCTGATTGAAGTTCTTGGCCCGGGTTGGGTCGAGGTAATAGGTGTGGCACTCGTTCATCGACTTCGCCATGCCGTCGACGGCCGCGCGCTCGAGGAGTGTTTTGTTGGCGTTTGGCGTCGCCGCGGCGATGGCGTCGAGCCGGTCGGAGAATTTCGAGAAGTCGGACCACGTGCTGCCCGTGAGGTTCAGGCTCGATGACGGAAGGGCAGTGTCGGTGGCGCCTTCCTTCTTCGCCTCGGTGACGACGCCGTCCAAGGCGCCGGTGATCAGCGTCGTCGACGTCGGCTTGTCGACGTGACGCTCGATGAGCACCTGGTAGGCGGCCTCCGCCGTCTTGTACGAGGTGTTCGACGGGAGGAGCTCGCGCTGCAGTTCAGCGGGGACGAGTGAACAAGCGGCCGCGATGAACGCGACGAGCGGCAGAAACGTACGGAGACGGATCAACCAGTACCTGTCGAGAAGTCTACGGGTCGCCTGCGTCAGCAGTTCAGGCGACTTCGCTCGTTAAGAGCTTTCTTAAGCGACCAAGCGCTCGGAACTGGAGCGCGCGGATCGCGCCTTCATTCTTTCCGAGGACCTGCGCGACTTGCCGGCTCGACATGTTCTCGACGAAGCGAAGGACGATGACCTCTTGCTGCTCTGCCGTGAGGTGCTTCACCGCGCCGCGCAATGCGTCTACCGCTTCGCCGTGCACCGCGCGCTCGTGCGCTGTCGGTCCGTCTTCGGCGACGCCGTACGCGTTATCCAGGTCGACCATCGGGCGTTCGCGGCGGCGACGGTCGGTGACGGCGTTGCGCGCGATCGTGTAGAGCCAGGCGAGGAACGACTTCCCCTGCCAGCGATAGCGATGAATGTTCGCGAAGGCTCGTGTGAACACTTCGCTCGCGAGGTCCTCGGCGTCGGAGGGTTCCCGCACGCGATACAGGAGGTAGCGATACACGGAATCGACGTGGCGGTCGTAGAGCTCCGCGAACGCTCCTCGATCGCCTGCCTTCGCGCGGGCAATGACGTCCGGAACCGGTCCGGCGACCTCGAGTTGGAGCGCGGTGACCTTGGCGACGCCTGACCTCAAGCCGTCGTCACTTCCCTTCCTCACGTGCGCCACGGGACCATATCGGCCCACGGCCCTGTTCGCCAATGACCCATGGGTACCAAAATCGTCCCAGGGGTACTGGCCGAGGCGGCCGGCGCCTCAGAAGATACGCGCAGCCTTATCGCTCGCTTGTTCGATCGCCCGACGTGTGGTTGAGCGTCACGTTCTTGTGGCTCGATCAGCCCCCGGCGATCTTTTGCTTGAGGACCTCGATCGCTTTGTCGACCGCGGTTGCGTCGTCCGCGGGGACATCCGGCACGATGCCGACGTTGTTGTACTTCGTCCCCGTGACCGCCCCGACATACTCCTGCGATACGACCGCGAGCAGACCACCGTCGGGATAGGTGACGCTGAAGAACGCGCCGACGCAGCCAGTGCTCTTCTGGCCAACGATGGTCGCGCGCTTGTTCTCTTTAAGGGCCGCCGTGAGGACCTCGGGGGCAGAGCCACCCCGATCGTTCAGGATGATCGCGATCGGCAGTTGATATGCGTCCGGCAAGCGAAAGTCCTTTATGGCGGTCGAAGACCCGCCGTTGCCGTTCTTCAGCATCGTGGTCAGCATCGGCTCCCCGTTCAAGAACCAGCTCGCCATCGTGTCCGTCGGCCCGATACCGCCGACGTTGCCGCGCAGATCGAAGAGCCACGCCCGGGCGCCACCTGCCACGCTCTTGTCGAGCATCGCGCGGACCGTGTCGCCGATCTTGTAGTTGCTCTGGGACGTGAAGTCGTGCCAGGTGATGTATGCGATCCCGCCCGGCAGCATCTTGCCCGTCAGACCCGCTTGGTCTGGTCCTCCGAGTGACGCACCGCTCGAGGGGATCTGTGCTCCCGTGCCTGTCGATCGGACCGGTCGTGACGTGAAGCCGGCGCCCTGAGCATTGACGTAGTAGGTGTGGCAGTCCGGCGATGCGCCGATCATCCCCGCGATCGCGACATCCGCGAGTCGGCTCGGGCTGATCTGCCTGTTTCGCGACGCGAACGCGGCGGTCGCGTCGGCGAACTTGTTGAAGTCGCCGATCACCGATTCGGTTACGTCCTGCAGGTCGAGCGAGGCGAAGTCCTCGCTGCCTCCGGTCTTCTTCGCCTCGGCCTTCAGGCCGTCTATGGCCGACTCGAGGACCTTCTTGCTCGAGACGTTGTGAACATCGCTCGAGAGGAGATCGCTGTACGTGATATCCAGCCGGCCACGCTTGATGTCGGGCGTAGCGGTGGGTGAGGAATTTGTCCCTGTCGACTCCACGTTGCAGGAGATGACCAGAAGGGCAAGGACCGCCACCAATCCAAAACGCCGGACCACACCGAAAAGGATAGGGGCCGTTAGTCGGCGGGAGTGCTCACCTTCGCGGACGCATGCTGAGCGCGCCACTCCGCGGGCGAGGCGCAGAAGCCCTCGTAGTCGATGTAATCGGTGATCGTCGGATGCTCGCCGCACATCGGGCAATCCGGATCGCGGCGCAGACGCACCTCGCGGAAGCTGCCCTCGAGCGCGTCGTACAGGAGATAACGTCCCACGAGCGGCTCGCCGATCCCGAGGAGCAGCTTGATGGCCTCCGTCGCCTGGATGGTTCCGATGACCCCGGGCAGCACACCGAGGACACCCGCCTCGGCGCATGACGGTGCGAGCTCCGCCGGCGGCGGCTCGGGGAAGAGGCAGCGGTAGCACGGACCCTCAAACGGCTTGAAGACGGTGACCTGTCCTTCGAAGCGGAAGATCGATCCGTGCACGACCGGTATGCGGTGCTTCACCGATGCGTCATTCAGGAGGTACCGAGTGGGGAAGTTGTCGGCGCCGTCGATCACGAGGTCGTAGCCCTCGATGATCCGGTCGATGTTCGCGGCGGAGAGACGCTCCTCGTAGCCGACGATCTTCACGTCCGGGTTCAGCGCCTCGAGCGTGCGCTTCGCCGATGAGACCTTCGACTCGCCGATGCGGTCGGTCGTATGCAGGATCTGTCGCTGCAAATTGGTGAGGTCGACGACATCGGAGTCGACGATGCCAAGGGTGCCGACGCCGGCGGACGCCAGGTAATACGCGGCCGGCGATCCGAGTCCACCCGCGCCGATGAGCAGCACTTTGCTATTCAGGAGCTTCTGCTGGCCGGCCTCGCCGACTTCGGGGATCAGGAGATGCCGCGAGTAACGCTGCGCTTGAACAGGCGTGAGACTCGCCGGCGTCGTCCACGGCTTGCCCGCATCCTTCCAGCGGTTGAATCCTCCGGCCATCGAGATCACGTTTTGGTAGCCGAGCTTCTGCAGGATGTCCGCGGCCATGGCGGAGCGCACACCACCGGCGCAGTAGAGGACGGTCGTCTTCTCTTTTTCGGGAAGGCGATCTTCAGCCCACTGTTCGAGGTAGCTCTTTGGCACGTGGACCGCGCCCGGGATGTGGCCGGCGTTCCACTCGTCCTTCTCGCGAACGTCGCCGAGCTGGATCTCGCCCGTGCGGATCAGCTCCTCGACCTTCTCGGGCGTGGCCTCGGTGATGCGCTTTTTGATGTCGGCGAAGTAGTCGCGATATGTCGGCATTCGAGCTCCCTCGTGGTCAATGCTAAACCGACTCAGTCAGTCGGAAATTCCCGGTATGCTCGGATTCCCCGGTGGAGACGCTGTCTTTCGACCTGCTCCAGTTCCTGTATCACCTGGCGCTTGCGGTCCTCGTCGGTGGGTCGCTCGTGCTCGGGACCGCGGCGGCGCCCGCGCTTTTCGCGTCGTCACGCTCCCGAGCCGATGCCGGGACCTTGTTCGGGAGCATCCTCGCGCGCTTCGACGGCCTCGCCGTCTTCTCGGTGATCGTTCTCGTTATCACGAGCGTGCTCAAGGCCGTCGGCTTCGAGGTCACCGGCGCGCCCGACACCCGCCTGCTGCTGCGCTGGGCCGCCCTTACCGTGCTCGCGGTTTCGACGCTCTACTCGAGCGCATGGGCCAACCCTGTGGCCCGGCAGATCCGCGTGGCGACCACCGGATTCGATGAGCTGCCCCAGAGCTCGCCGGCGCGGATCGAGTTCGCACGCCTGCATCAAGGGTCGCGTCGCGCGATGTCGGTCGCCGTTGGTGCCGGCCTCGTCGCGCTGTTCCTCTCCTGATGGCGCGCACCGTCACGCTCTCACGCGAGGTCGAGCGGGTCCTCGCCCGACACCGCGAAAAGGTCGGCGCACGCCATACCGTCCGTACCGCCGACGCCCTCGTACGGATGGTCGACGATCTCGGCTTCTGCTTCGCGTTCACCAGCGAGTCCGCCTATCCCGTCCCCGCCGCATTCGACCACCTCGACACTCGAAGCGATGGCCGCAAGTGGGAGTGGATGTGGGGATGGAAGGACGAGCTCGCCGCGAACAAGCGCGTCTATTACGGAAAGCTTCTTGTCAAGAAGCCGACGTTCGTATCGATGAAGATGCTGCCCATCTTCTACGCGACATTTGGTCGTGCCGGCGATGCCGATGACCATCTCGAGGACGTGCGCGCCGGCCGACTGTCCGAGATCGCGCGCCGGGTCATCGAGTTCCTCGCCGTGAACGGGGAGACGCAGACCAAACGGATGCGGTCGGCGCTCGGCATCACGTCGCAGGAGGGCAAATCCGATTACGCGAAGGCGATCGAAGAGCTCCAGCGGCTCATGTACGTCGCGCGCGTGCGCGCGGTCGGCGAAGGGCGCGAGGACTACAACTACACGTACGACCTCTTCGTGCACCGCTATCCCGAAACGGTGCGTGCCGCGGAGCGAGCCTCGTCAGCCGACGCCATGAGCACGCTGCTCACGCATCTCCTCGCTCTTTCCGGCGGCGTCACCGAGCGTCAGGTCACGAAGCTGTTCGACTGGAGCGAGGATCGCGTCGCGCATGTTGCGCGTCGACTCGAGATGAAAAAAGCACTCGTCCGCGCGGACGGCTTGCTCGTTCTTCCGACGTTAGGATAGGCCGGCCCCGTGGATATTCATCAGCTCCGGTCGTGGATCTTCGAGCTGTACGAGCCTCTCGAGAACGAGCGCCAATACATCGTCTACGACGAGCAACGCGGGAACCTGCTCATCGACGCTCCGCCATTCAGCGAGCGCGCGCTTCGGCTCGTGCGCGGCGCAGGTCCCGCCTCATTGCTTGTCGCGACGAATGCCGCTCGCGCCGCCGACGCAGCCAAGTACCGACAGGCGCTCGGTCTTCAGGTGGCGGTGCACGCCGACGATGCTGATCGCGTGCCGGGCGGCGCCGATCTCGTTCTCGGAGACGACGAGCTCGTCCGACCGGATGCCCGTGCGATCCGCGTGGCTGCGAACGGCGAAGGCGCGACGGTCCTCCTGCTGCACAAGGCGGGAGGCGTGCTGGTTTGTGGCGACCTCGACCTCGCGAGCGACGCCGCGCGAACGCTCCTTCCTCTCAACTTCTCGGTCGTTCTGTCCGCGCGGCGCTCCCCCATGTGGAACGCGGGAAAGGACAACCTTCTCGCGCTGCAGGACGAGCTCCCGAAGCCGCGCAAGCAGTTCGGCATCCTCCTGCAGGCGCCCTGGGATCGGGCATACAAAGGCCGTCTCGAGGACAAGCTCGTGCCGCACGACCCCATCGTCCCGCGGGAGGTCACCGCCCCACGCGAAGCGGCGATGGGTCCAGAGACGCTCGTCGTCGCGACCGCGGCACGCGAGTTGGTCGAGCGACCTCGAAGGCCCGTAGGTTCAGCACGCGCATCGGCCGCCGGAGAGAGTGAGGGGGTGCGGGGGCCAGCTGCCGCGGTAAAGGGCGCGAAGCGCCCAAAGAGCTTTGCCGAAGACTGGAACGCGCGCGGCAGCCCGCGTCCGCCGACCACCATCGCGAACCCGGAGACGGATATCCAGCCGCCACCACCCGTGGTGACGCCACGCTCGATCGGCGATCGGTACCGCCGGCTTTCGGTCGAGGAGCTCGCGGGCGTGCCGTACGTCGATTACATCTGGGGCGGTGTCGATCTCTCGCCCGATGGAAGCGAGGCCGCGTTCTCCTGGAACCGCTCGGGGACGTTCGAGATCTACAGCGTGCCGCTCCAGGGCGAGCAGATCTTCCAGCTGACCGATGCGAAGGAGCGATCGGTCTGGCCTCGGTGGTCGGCCGACGCGCGGCAGCTCGCGTTCCTGCGCGACCGCGGCGGCGACGAGCGATTCGATGTCTGGCTCGTCGACCGCGACGGCGAGCGCGAGCGGAATCTCACGAACGAGCCGGGGGTGATGCATCGCGACATCGCGTGGTCTCCCGACGGCACGAAGATCGCGTATGCGGCAAACGCCGGAGGCAAGGCCTTCGCGATCCACGTGATCGACGTCGGAACTGGAGCGAAGCGCGCGCTCACCGACGGTGCCCGCGACGACATGCAGCCGCGATGGTCGCCGGACGGAACGCTGCTGGTGTTCTGGTCGCGCCGCGAGACGACGCGGACGAATGCCGACCTGTACGTCGTCGCTTCGACTGGCGGCGACACGACCAGGCTCGAGACACGCGACGGCAAGGATGGCGAGTCGATCGACCCACAGTGGTCGCCCGACGGAACGCGCATCTCGTTCACCACCGACACGCGCGGACGGCAGGAGATCGCCCTCGCGAGCTACGCCGAACGCGAGGTCAGGCGCATCGAGCACATGACCGACAGCATCCACGACGAGTACGGGGCGGTGTGGCGCCCGGACGGACGCGCGCTCGCGTATCTCCACAACGAGGATGCGGCGGTCTCGCTTCGCCGGGTGTTCGCGGTGTCCCACGCGGACCACGCGGTGTCGGACATCCCCGGCATGCACGCGGCGCCCGACATCGGCCCCGACAGCGACACGACCGCATTCCTCTTCTCGAGCGCCTCGCGTCCGTGGGACGTCTTCGTGACGCGAGAGCGGGCGACCGAGGCGCGCGCGCTCACGCGCTCGCTTCCGGCCACCATCGATCCCGCCACGCTCGTCGAGCCCTCGCACATTCGGTATCCGAGCGCCGGCGGTGATGAGGTGCCCGCGCTCCTCTTTCTTCCGTACGCGGAAGCCCTGCGGGGCGAGAAGATACCGCCCGCGATCATCAACATCCACGGCGGCCCCACGTCGCAGCACCACCGCGAGTGGAATGTGGCCACCCAGGTCTTCGTCAACGCCGGCTTTGTGGTGCTCGAACCCAACCCGCGCGGGTCCACCGGGTACGGCAAGGCGTGGCGCGAAGCGAACCGCCACGACTGGGGCGGCGAAGATCTCGAGGACATCGAGCGCGGCGCGGCGTGGCTCGGCGATCAGAAGCTTGCCGACCCGGCGCGGATCGGCGTCTACGGAGGCAGCTACGGGGGCTACCTCACGCTCATGTCGCTCGCGCTGCGCCCCGATCGCTTCGCGGCCGGTGTCTCGGCGGTCGGGATCGTCTCGTGGAAGACGATGGCCGAGACGACGCGCGGCGACCTGCGCGATTACCTCCTACGCGAGTTCGGCGACCCGATCGAGGACGCGGAGCTCTACCGAGAGCGCTCGCCGCTGACACATGCGTCCAAGATCCGCGCGCCGCTCCTCATCCTCCAAGGGGAGAACGATCCGCGCGTGCCGCGTACCGAAGCCGAGCAGGTTGTGAAGGCGCTGCGCGACGGCGGTAAGACGCACGAGTACCACGTGTACCCCGGCGAGGGGCACGGCTTCCGAGTGACCGAGAATCGCATCGACTCTCTACGTCGCGCCCTCGACTGGTTCGAACGGCACCTGCGGCAGGCTTGACCGCGGACGCGATCGTCGTCGGCTCCGGCCCGAACGGACTATCGGCCGCTATCGAGCTCGCGCGCGGCGGCCACTCGGTCACGGTCTACGAGGCGAACGACACGATCGGCGGTGGATGCCGCTCCGCCGAGCTGACTCTTCCCGGATTCGTGCACGATGTCTGCTCGGCATTCCATCCGCTCGCCGCCGCATCGCCGTTCTTTCGCGCGCTGGACCTATCTCGCGAAGGACTCGACTGGATCGAGCCTCCCGCGGCGCTCGCGCACCCGCTCGACGACGGCACGGCCGTCCTTCTCGAGCGCTCGATCGACGCGACGGCGGCGAACCTCGGGGGCGACGCGCGAGCCTATCGAAGACTGGTCGCCCCCCTCGTGCCGGAGTGGGACGATCTCGCCGCGGACGCGCTTGGACCGCTCATCCGCATACCGCGGCATCCGTTCGTCATGGCGCGGCTCGGGTTGCCCGGCGCGCTCCCGGTGCGCCTCCTTGCACGCATCGCGTTCAGCGGCGTGCGGGCGCGGGCGCTCTTCGCCGGCCTTGCGGCGCACTCGGTGCTGCCCCTCGATGCTCCGCTCACCGCGTCCTTCGCCCTCATGTTCGCTGTGGCGACGCACGTCGCGAACTGGCCATTGCCGCGTGGCGGATCGCAGCGCATCGCCGACGCGCTCGCGGCCCGCCTGCGGTCGCTTGGCGGCACGATCGAGACCGGCCGACGCGTGCGCACCCTCGATGAGCTCGGCGCGGCGCGCGCGTACCTCTGCGACGTGACTCCCCGACAGCTCGAAGCGATGGCGGGCACCCGCCTGTCAGACGGTTATCGCGCGAAGCTCCGTTCCTTCCGTTACGGGCCGGGCGTCTTCAAGCTCGATTACGCGATCGATGGTCCGATACCGTGGCGGGCGAAAGAGTGCCTTCGCGCCGGCACCGTGCATCTCGGTGGCACGCTCGATGAGATCGCGGAGGGCGAGGCGCAGATCGCGCGCGGGACACCGGCCGAGCGTCCGTTCATCCTCGTCGGACAGCAGAGCCTCTTCGATCCGTCGCGCGCGCCCGCGGGCAAGCAGACCGTCTGGGCGTATTGCCACATCCCGAATGGCTCGACGTTCGACATGACCGAACGGGTGGAGGCGCAGATCGAGCGCTTCGCGCCGGGTTTCCGCGATCGTGTCCTCGCGCGTTCGGTCATGGGCCCGGCCGAGATCCATCGCCACAACGAGAACTACATCGGTGGCGACATCGGCGGCGGCGCGAACACGCTCTTCCAATTCATGACGCGCCCCTTCTTCAAGCTCGACCCGTACGCGACCTCCGCACGCGACGTGTACCTCTGCTCGTCCTCCACTCCCCCGGGAGGCGGAGTTCACGGCATGTGCGGCTACCACGGGGCGCGGAGTGCCCTTCGGCGCGTCTTCGCGTAGCTCGAAAACCCCCCAGAAGGGAGGTTTTCAAACGGTTTCGGCTCGTACGCTTGGCGCGTGAAGGACAAGGGGACGGGAGCGGAAAACCTGATCTGGCTCGCGAGCCGGCAGGGCGGCCGCGGCCATCCATCGTCGCTCGCGGCCGACGACATCCTCGCCGGGCTGACGGGACGTATCGCCGAGCTCGAGGCGCGTGTCACCGCGATATTGGCGGAGGTCGAACCGGAGCCGCCTCGCCTTGACTCGGAGTCGGGCCGCGCTCAGAGCGCCCCGACGGCCGACGTGAATCGCGGCGCCGACAAGATGAGCCGCGACGGGCGTGTTGAAGCGGACGATGAGCTGACGCGCGCCAGCGAGGAGCGCCGCATGCTCGCACAGGAAATGCGGCTGTTGCGCGAAGCATTTCAGGAAGCGCGCGCCGGTCAACTTTCCGCTGGTGCAGGAGCCAACGCGATCGAACGACAGATCGCACCCGACGTCCGGGCCGCCATCGCAGACGAAATGCGGTCGCTGCTCACTGAGCTGCTCGCGGACTTCCGCGCTCAGGCCGCGCCACCTCCACCGACGGCCGCGGTCGCCGAGACGACCGAGGCCGTCGTGGCAACGCCGCAACTGCCAGAGCAGCTCGTCGAGGATGTCGACACAGTGGCGCCGGTCGCAGACCGGGCCGCGACCATCGAGGCACCGATCGAAACGGTCGAGTCGGTCATCGAGACCGTCGACGAGTTCGTGAGACCCGCGTTCACGGAACCGTTCGTCGAAGAGGACGTCGACGAGCTGCGGCGTCCCGAACCGATCGCGCCCGCCGACATCCTTGCAGCCGAGCCGGCTCCTCTGGAATCAGCCGCGGGCAGTGTCGAGAAGTCCTTCGCTGTGGAAGCGCCCGCATTGATCGAACCGATTCCGTTCGAGGCTGCGCTCCCGGAGGCCGCCCCGCTGCCCGTCGATACGCACTTTTTCGAGGCCACTGAGCCTCCAGCCCCGATCGTCGACGACTACGAGGAGCTGCGTCGGCAAGCGATCGAGCTCACCGCGGCGCCGGCCGAACCGATCGAGCCGGTCGTCGACGAGTACGTCGAGGAATTCCGTCGGCCCGAGGCGCCGCCGCCGATGGAAGCGATCGAGCTCACCGCGGCTACGGCCGAACAGATCGAGCCGTTCGTCGCCGACTACATGGAGGACGTCGTTCGCCACGAGCCGATCGAGCCGATGATCGATCAGCACCTCGTTCCGGCGAATGACATCACCATGACGCCCCCGGCTCCGACGCCCGCGCCCGACCCAGGCCTCGCTGCGCTCTGGGACGCGGCGTCCCTGCCGACGGAGTTGGAGACCGCGCCCGATTCACCGGTTGAGCCGGCTGCATTTATCACCGAGGAGTTCTTCGCTGAGACGAACTCGCTCGAGATCCCTGAAGCGCCGTACCCCGCGCAGGAGTTCCCGCTAGAGCAGACGATCGAGCTTGCGCCTCCGCCGCCGGTCGAGTTCACGCCGCCGCCGCTTGAATACGCGCCGGAGCCTTCGGCGATCGTCGAGCCCGAACCGGCTCCGACCTTCCCGGAGCTCCGAGTCGCCGACGACCGGGGACTTCATCAGATCCAAATCGTGATCTCGCCGATCCATTCGTTCCCGCGACTGCTCGAGACCGAGCGGCGGATCCGCGCGCTATCGACCGTGAATGCGCTCCACCTCCGGGACTTCCGCAACGGCGTCGCCACGTTGACCGTTGCGGTCGGCCAGGCGATCAGTCCCGCGGAGTTCGGGGCGGTCATCCAGATGCTCGAGAGTCTCCACCTGCGCCTCGAGGGCACGACCCTGAGCAGCGTCGAGCTGCACGCCGAGGAAGAGCCGCCGACCGAATAGGGGCGGTTGAGCGGGGCTCAGCGTCGGCTCAACCCACCCTTCTCGTTTCGGGCCCGTCTCAATCGCGCCCCGTGTGTGCCCCGCCTGGCTGCTCGGTACTTCCTTCTCCCCCGTCAGCAGGGCGTCCTGAACGCGGCTTCCCACCAGAGTTTCAGCACGTGGCTCGCGCGCATAAGAGAGGAGGCCAGGACAGGTGATTCGCGTACTCGTCGCCGACGATCATCTCGCTGTCCGCGAGGGCCTCCACGCGCTCCTCGCGAAAGAACGCGAGATCGCGATCGTCGGCGAGGCTGACGATGGATCCACCGCGCTCGAGCTCGCGCGCCGGCTCAAACCCGATCTGATCGTCCTCGATGATTCCATGCCCGGGATCGGCAGCCTCGAGGTCGCGCGTACGGTCCTCGCCGAGCTCCCCGACACGGCGGTCGTGTTCCTCGCCCGCGACCCAGGGATGCGCGATCTTGCCCTCGCCGCCGGCGCGACCGCGTTTGTTTCCAAAGACGCGCCATCGGCAGAGCTTCTCCGTGCGTTGCGCGCGAGCACCGCCGCGGTCACCGCTCGTCAGCAGCTCTCGGCGCTCCGGCCCGAAGGCCGGCGCGTCGTCGAGCTGCTCCTGGGCAGCCGAGTCATGACAGGCGAGCAGGTACAGGAAGCGCTGGCCAAACGTGTCGCGGGAGAGTCGCTCGCTACGACGGTCGTACGTCTCGGCCTTCTGGGTCAGCCGGAGCTCGCCGACATTCTGGCGCGCGCGACGGATACGCCGTTCGTGTCGCTGACGCCGTACCCCGAGATCAGTAAGCCGATCGACCCGACCGAGTCGCGGTTGTCGTCGCCGCGCCTCATCGACCCGGTGGAGCGCGAGGCAGCGCGGTTGGTGCCCTTCGATGTGGCGCGCGGTCTTGGCATCGTGGTCACCGCCGCCGACCGCGGCCACGGTGTGGTGGCGATGGCCGATCCCTTGGACCAGGCCGCGTTCGCCGAAGCCGAGCGCCACTCGCGCCTCCAGCTCACCCGGGTCACCGCGACCGCCGACGACATCAAGGACACCCTCGACCGCGTCTGGAACGGTGGCGGCAGTCGCGACGTCATTTGGACCGGGAACCTGCTGAGCAAGGTGTACGCGAGCGTGGTGCTCGCGGTGATCGTCCTCGGGGCAATCGGTGGGTTCGGTCTGCTGTTCCGCGATGCGCTCGCGCCGCACTTTGCATTCTCGCTGTTCGCTCTTCTCTGCGGATTCTTCTTTTTCCTCTACGCGCTGAAGTACTACGTGACCATCGCCAGCGTCATCCTCATCACGCTGTTCGGCGATCCCGCGAAGTTCCAGGGAAAACACGGCAACGGTCACGCGATCGGCAATGGCCTCAAGGCCGACGGCCAGACGAATGGCAACGGACAAACGAACGGCCAGCACAAAGAGGGCTACCGGACGCTGCGCGGCGAGAAGCTCAGCGAGGCCGGCGCCGTCGTCGTCACCGACCCCTGGCAGCGGATGGGTGAGATCCGTCTTCCCGCCGATCGGCAGCCCTTCGTCTCGATCCACCTTGCGCTGTACAACGAGAAGCGCGTCGTCGACCGCCTCCTAGAGGCCTGCACCTCGTTCGACTACGAGAACTACGAGGTCATCGTGGCCGACGACTCCACCGACGAGACCGTCGAGCTTCTCAAGAAATGGAAAGAGCATCCCCGGGTGCGCGTGATCCACCGCTCGAGCCGCAAGGGCTTCAAGGGTGGCGCGCTCCAAGAGGCGCTGCGCCGGATGAACCCGCGCACCGAGTACGTGATGGTCTTCGACGCCGACTTCGTCCCGCCGGCCGACGCCATCTGGCACTTCCTCGACTACTTCGGCCGGCTCACCAAGCCCAAAACCGCAAGCGGCAACGGCAACGGACATGCGAAAAATGGCCACGGCGCGCCGACCAACGGCGATCGGCTCGCCGTCGTCCAGGGCTACCAGTGGCACATGCTCAACGCCTCCGAGAACTGGGTCACCAAGGGTGTCCGCGCCGAGTTCTCCGGAAGCTACGTTCTCGAGCGTGCCGGGCAGGAGCTCTTCGGCGCGATGAAGATGATCTCGGGCTCGGTCTACATGATCCGCGCCGACGTGCTCCGCAAGCTCGGCTGGTCCACCTCTATCACCGAGGACTGGGAGCTCACCATCCGCCTCTACCTGGCGGGGTACAAGGTTCTGTACACCCCGTACATCCAGGCGCCGGCGGAGTGCGTGTCGCAGGTGCGGCGCCTCATCAAGCAGCGCATGCGCTGGGCCGAGGGCCACACCTACAACGTGCGCAAGTACTTCTGGCCGATCCTGCGCTCGCCGAACCTGAGCTGGCAGGAGAAGCTCGAGTTCGTCTACTACGCCCCCTACTACCTCCAGTCGGTGCTCTTCACAGTGGCCACGCTCTCCTGGATCGTGGGGGTGCTCATCCTCGGGCAGAAGCTGCCGATGTGGGGCGAGGTCTTCGGCTGGTCGCTCGTCGTATCGAATGCTCTGGCGCTGCCGCTCATGAACCTCACCGGGGTGCTCCTGGAAGGCTCGCTCAAGCGCGACGCGCTCGGGCTGCTCTCGTTCATCGGTCTTTCTTGGATCCTCGTGCCCTTCCAGGCCTACTCTTCGATCAAGGCGCTTTTCGAGAAGAAGGAGGGCGGCTGGGTCCGCACTCCGAAGTCCGGGCGCGTCACCGAGTCCCTGGAGCGCTTCCACCTCGCGCGGCTCATGCCGTGGGAGCTGCCGCGTCGCAAGCGTGGGCAGAGCAAGTCGTCGAGCGGAGTTGGCCGGCTGGCGGCCGGCGGAGTCGTCGTCATCGGCGCCGCGGGCATCATCACCGTCGGCGCGCTGTCGATCCGGGCCGCAGCGACAAGCGGAACGACGACCGAGAACGATCTCATCGTGCCGGCGATTGTCGGAACCGCAGTTCCCCTGCTGATCCTCGCTCTCGGGTGGCTGCGTCTTCGCCGTCGGATGACCGCGATCGTGCTCGCGTTCACGCTCGGACTCGGCACTAACGTCGTTTTCCTCGCGCACGCTGTCCCCGCGGCCGCGGTGACCGACAACTCGAGTGTGTTCACGTTCGCGAATACCTCGGCGTTCGTTCCCGGGTCCGACGACATGAAGCAGAACTACACACCGTCGGGTTCGGCCTCGACGTGCACGCTCGCCCGCAGTACGTGCACCTTCTTCTCCGACCAGTTTACGGCGGGACAAACGATGAACGCGGGCACCGCGCAAGCGGATTTGTATGTCAGCAGCTCCGTCCCGGCGATCACGCGTCAGGCTCAGGGCGGCATCCAGACGACGAGCAACCAGTGCGGCTCCGGCCTAGCGCACGCCGCCGTCTCGACCGGCGACGTGCTGCTCTTTGCCTGCACTTTCCGGGGCGGCACCGGGACGACGATCACGAGTGTGCCCTCTGGCTGGAACCTCATCGGTGCGCGCGTCGACAGCACGACCACGATCTCGCTCGTTGTGTATTCGCACGTTGTGTCCAACGGCGCGACTGAGCCCTCACAGAACACGTGGGGCCTGAGCGCGTCCGTGAAGCTGCTCGCGTACTACATGAACTTCAGCGGCGTGGACAACACGAACATCACCGACGGCGAGGCGAACCAGGCCACCCCAAGTGGCACGTCCCACACGGCACTTGGCGTGACGACCACGGTCGCAAACGACGTGCTCCTCACATTCCACTCGACGGCGATATGCGCGAACTGGACGGCGCCGGCGGGTATGACGGAAGTCCTCGACTCGACCGGATGTACGAACGGTGCTTCGACGAACGTAGACATCGAGATCAACCAGCTCGCGCTCGGCGCCGCTGGCGCGACCGGCAACAAGATCGCGACGAGCGATGCCGCCGCGTTCGGCGTCACGAAGACCATCGCACTCCGTCCGTCCACGTCGTGCACCCTCACGGCCACCTTGAACAAGGTCTCGCCGCCAACGCTGCGCGCGACAACGACGAAGACCGTCGCGAGCGGAACCAGCATCATCATGGACACGCCGGCCGGTACGCAGCTAAACGATGTCATGCTCGTCGCGATCGGCTTCATCGGCTCAGCCACGCTGACGGCGCCTTCCGGTTGGCAGTCGATGGCCGTCAATACGAACTTCAACGGCACCTCGATGGAGATGATCACGTACCGGCACAACGCCGGCGCCTCGGAGCCCGCGACGTATACGTGGACGCTCAGCGCCACCCTCCCGATCGTTGGTTGGGAAGGCTCGTTCATTGGCGTCGACGCCACGATTACCTCGTACGACAAAATCATCAACAGCAGCACCGCCGCCACGACGACTCACACGACGAACACGGTCACGACGACGGTGCCGGTCGACCTCGTTTGGGTCGCCTATTTCATCAACGCCTCAGCCACATTCACGACGCCGACCGACCTGACGGCCGCAGGCGCCTCTACCGGCACAAACGCAACGATCGCCAACTTCTACGGCTTTCAGCCAACGGCATCGCTCGTGTCCGCGAAGACAAGCACGAGCTCCGTGTCCGGCGCGGCGGTCAACACCCTGCACACGCTGAAACCCGCTGCGGGCGCTTTTGCGACGTTGGGTTCGGGGAGCGCTTCGGTTACCGCACCGAGCAGCACAGGGCTTGTGTCGACCGGTGGGTTCAGCACGAGTGCGGCGACGTTCGCCTCGGGCGATCTCCTTCAGCTCGACATCACCGCTGGCGGCGATTGCAGCGCAACGCTCTCGTTCGACGCCGCGACTGTTGAGTCGAAGCTGACGGTCGCGACGATCGTTCCCGAAGGGGTCGCGGGCCTGCTCCTCCTCGCGCCCGCGCTCCCGCTCGGAGCGCGCTGGTGGAAGAGGAGGCGGCCTTGATCCGCGTTCTCGTCGCCGACGACCATCTCGCTGTCCGCGAAGGCCTCCGCACGCTCCTTGCGAGCGAACGTGAGATCACCATCGTCGGCGAGGCCGCCGATGGATCGACTGCACTCAGTGTTGCAAGAGCCCTGCAGCCTGATCTGATCGTTCTCGACGACTGGATGCCCGGGACGAGCAGCCTCGAGGTTGCGCGCACGATCGTCACCGAGCTCCCCGATACGGCGATCGTGTTCCTCGCGCGCGACCCAGGGATGCGCGACCTCGCCCTCGCCGCCGGAGCCACCGCATTCGTCCCCAAAGACGCTCCTTCGGAGGAGCTCCTGCGCGCGCTTCGCGCGAGCTCCGCCGCGGTCATCGCTCGTCAGCAGCTCTCGGCGCTGCGGCCTGAAGGCCGCCGCGTCGTCGAACTTCTGTTGGGCAGCCGTGTGATGACAGCGGAGCAGGTCCAGGAGGCCCTCGCCAAACGCGCATCCGGTGAGTCTCTCGCCACGACCGTCGTGCGTCTCGGTCTTCTGGGTCAGCCCGAGCTCGCCGACATCCTCGCGCGGGCCACGGACACCCCGCTGGTGTCCCTTGCGCCGTACCCAGAGATCGCCGCACCGATAGATCCGACCGAGTCACGTCTTTCCTCGCCGCGTCTCGTGGACCCGGTGGAGCGCGATGCGGCGCGCTCTGTGCCGTTCGACGTGGCACGGGGTCTGGGAATCGTGGTCACCGCGGCCGACCGCGGCCACGGCGTCGTGGCGATGGCCGACCCCTTGGACCAAGCTGCGTTCGCCGAGGCCGAGCGCCAGTCGCGCTTGACGCTTACGCGCGTCACAGCGACGGCGGACGACATCAAGGACACTCTCGAGCGGGTCTGGAACGGCGGCGGCAGCCGGCAGGTCATCTGGACCGGAAACCTTCTGAGCAAGGTGTACGCGAGCTTTGTGCTGGGCGTAATCATCTTCGTAGGCATCGGCGGGTTCGGTCTTCTGTTCCGCGACGCCCTCGCGCCGCGCTTTGCGTTCTCGCTGTTCGCGCTGCTCTGCGGATTCTTCTTTTTCCTCTACGCGCTGAAGTACTACGTGACCATCGCGAGCGTCATTCTCATCACGCTGTTCGGCGATCCCGCAAAGTTCCAGGGGCGCCACGGCATCGGGAACGGCAACGGGAACGGCCACGCGAATGGCAAAGGTCTTAAGGCCGACGGCCAGACCAACGGAAACGGGCAATCAGGTGGCCAGCACAAAGAGGGCTACCGCACGCTCCGTGGTGAGAACCTCAGCGAGGGCGGGTCGGTCCAGGTCACAGACCCTTGGCAGAAGATGGGCGAGATCCGTCTCCCCGCCGACAAACAGCCGTTCATCTCCGTCCAGCTCGCGCTGTACAACGAGAAACGCGTCGTCGATCGCCTGTTGACCGCGTGCACTTCCTTCGACTACGAGAACTACGAGGTCATCGTCGTTGACGACTCGACCGACGAGACCGTCGAGCTCCTCAGGCGCTGGAAGGACCACCCGCGCGTCCGCGTCATCCACCGCTCGAGTCGCAAGGGCTTCAAGGGCGGCGCCCTGCAAGAAGCCCTGCGAAGGATGAACCCGCACACCGAGTACGTGATGGTCTTCGACGCCGACTTCGTCCCGCCGGCCGACGCGATCTGGCACTTCCTGGACTACTTCGGCCGGCTCACCAAGCCGAAGACAAACGGAACCCCGAACGGCAACGGCAACGGCAACGGTCACGTCAAGAACGGCAACGGCCACGGCGCGCCGCAGAACGGGGATCGCGTCGCGGTAGTGCAGGGCTACCAGTGGCACATGCTCAACGCCTCGGAGAACTGGGTCACCAAGGGCGTGCGCGCGGAGTTCTCCGGAAGCTACGTGCTCGAGCGTGCCGGGCAGGAGCTCTTCGGCGCGATGAAGATGATCTCCGGCTCGGTCTACATGATCCGCGCCGACGTGCTCAGAAAGCTCGGCTGGTCAACGTCCATCACCGAGGACTGGGAGCTCACCATCCGGCTCTACCTCGCCGGCTACAAGGTTCTCTACACCCCGTACATCCAGGCTCCCGCGGAGTGCGTCTCAAAGGTCAACCGCTTGATCAAGCAGCGCATGCGCTGGGCCGAGGGCCACACCTACAACGTGCGCAAGTACTTCTGGCCGATCCTGCGCTCGCCCAACTTGTCCTTCCAGGAGAAGCTCGAGTTCGTCTACTACGCCCCGTACTACCTGCAGTCGGTTCTGTTCACTGTCGCCACTGTTGCCTGGATCGTCGGCGTGCTGATCCTCGGGCAGAAGCTCCCCATGTGGGGCGAGGTCTTCGGCTGGTCGCTCGTGATCTCGAACGCGCTCGCGCTGCCGCTCATGAATCTCACCGGCGTGCTCCTCGAGGGCTCACTCAAACGCGACGCCCTTGGGTTGCTCTCGTTCATCGGCCTTTCCTGGCTGCTGGTTCCGTTCCAGGCTTACGCGTCGGTCAAGGCCCTCTTCGAGAAGAAGGAAGGCGGTTGGGTCCGCACTCCGAAATCTGGCCGCGTCACCGAGTCTTTGGAGCGCTTTCACCTCGCGCGCCTCATGCCGTGGGAGCTCCCCAAGCGCAAGCGCGGTCAGCCGAAGTCCAGCGGTACCGGGCGCGTTGCCGCGACCGCGGCCGTGGTGCTCGCCGCCGCCGGGATCATCACCGTCGGCGCGCTCTCCATACGCGCCGCGGCGACGAGCGGAGCTGCGACCGAGAACGATCTCATCGTGCCGGCGATCGTCGGAACGGCGGTTCCCCTTCTGGTGCTCGCCCTGGGCTGGCTGCGGCTCCATCGCCGCATGACCGCGATCATCCTGGCGTTCACCCTGGGACTCGGGACGAACGTGCTCTACCTGGCGCAGGCAATACCCGCCGCCGCGGTGACCGACAACTCGAGCGTGTTCACGCTGGCCCGCACCAATGGGCATGCCGCACCGAACCTCGATATGGAGCAGGGCTACACCTCCTCGGGACAGGCGATCACGTACAAGGCGACGGCAAACGTGACGGGCACCAACGTGAGTACCGTCCAGATCAGCGGCAGCGGTGGATTTAACGACGTCATGGTCGCGTGGGTCGCCTGGCGTGGCGCCGTCACGATATCGCTGTCACCGACGACGAACGGGCAGTGGAAGCTCGTCCGTAGCACGACCGACGCGACGAACTCGGTCACGAGCGCGGTCTTCATATCCGTGTTCGCGGTCAACGGCGGCGCATCGCTGCCCACGTTCAACTCGAGCGCGCCCGGAGATGTCGTCGCGACGATGGTGCGCTACTCCGGAGTCGATCCGAACGATCCGATCGACGTCGAACTCGCACAGGGCACGGCTGCGTGCGGTTCGCCGTGCGACCACGCCGCCCCCAGCGTGACGACGTCGCAGCGCAACGACATGATCGTCACTCACTTCAGCGCGGCGTGCGGTACGGCCACGGCAACATGGACACCGCCATCGGGGATGAACGAGCGTGTAGACGTTTTCTCCGCTGGGGCCATCTCCGGCGAGGGCGCCGACGCCGTGCAGGCGTCCGCCGGCGCGACCGGGACCAGGACGGCCACGTCGACCTGTTCGGCGGGGACCGTGGGCGTCGCTCACACCCTCGCCCTGCGTGGCGCTTCCACGACCTGCCCAGCGATCCAGTACCGCGCCGGCACGGCCAACTCCGCGACCGCGACGACGAGCCTCGTGGTCAACGTCCCGGCTGGCGTCCAGGACGGTGAGGTCATGATCGCCGCGATCAGCGCCGGCGCGGGCACGATCGTGAAGCCCGCCGCGTGGACCAACGTGGTCGTCGGAACGAACCAGGGTCTCTATTACCGCATCGCGAGCGCTGAACCGGCGAGCTACACCTGGACCATTGCCAGCGCTACGAACTGGGCCGGCGTCATCGACGCGTACATCGGGGTCCAGGTGGGCGGCATCGGCGAGGTCAACGGGACGCAGGTCACCGGGTCCACGGCGGCGGTGAGCTGGACGGCCATCACGAGTATGGACGACGAAGCCTGGGACGTCGCCGTCAGCTTCGAGAACAACAACGTGGACACGATCGCGCCTCCCGCGGGCTACACCCCGCGAAGCGCACAGGGGGGCGCGGCATTTATCCGGACCTCTACGCGAATGTTCGCGCCCGCTGGAGTGATGGCGCCGACATCGACGGATACGAATGTGGCGACGAGCTGGGGCGCATTCAACTTCGCGCTGCGGCCCGCCGTCCCCGACGTGTATGTGGCCGCGACCAAGACATTGCCCACGTTCAATAACTGGACGTGCCGGTTCGTGTCGGACCAGATGCCCGCCGGGCAGCAGAGGCAAGCCGGTACCGTGCAAACGGACCTCTATCTCGACAACGCAGTGCCGATCGCGTACCGCGCATCCGCACAGAACGTACCCGGCGGTACGGCCAACAGCATCGCGGCCAACAAGCCCGCCGGAACGCTCGCAAGCGATGTGATGATCGCCCACCTCGGGGTGCTCGGCGGTACCGGTGTCACGGACGCATCCATCACGGTCCCGGCTGGATGGACGCGCATCGACCGTATCGATAACGGCACGACCCTCTCGCTCCTCGTCTACTGGAAGACAAACGCCGGCGCAGAGACGAACTACAGCTGGTCGTGGAGCGGAACGGCACGCAAGGCCGCGCTGAGTATCGCGGCCTACTCCGGCGTCGACACCACGAATCCCGTCGACCAACATGTCGGCGCGTACGACTCCGAGACCGCGGTGAGTTCCAGCGGCGGGAGCGCTGCCAGCAACATCTCGGGCAATGTCGCGCACTCCGGGCAGGTGTTTAACGCGACCGGCTACCAGCTGCCGGGCTGGCCCACCGGGTCGCAAAGGGCATCGTGCGGCACCGTGCTCGCGGTGACGCATCATCTCTCGCTGAAGCCCGCGTCGCACACCTGCACCGTCACCGCCACGCTGAAGCACACCTACGCGCCGTCGATCGCATTTGTCGGAAACCCCACCATCACATTCACCGGGAGCTGGACGCTCATCCAGCGCACGAACAACGCGACCGCGCCGGCGATGGGGCTCGCCGTTTACAGCCTCGTCGCGACCGGAACGGATCCGGCGAGCTGGACCTGGACGATCGGTCAGAACGCCGCGGGCGCCATCAGCGTGTATCGCAACGTCGATCCGGCGAGCCCGGTGGACGCCCAGAACGGCCAGACCAGGAGCGGAGCGGCCCAGACAACTCCGAGCATCATCGCTACCCAGATCGACGAGCTCTCCCTTGCTTCATTCGCGATCGCCTCGACAACGTCCATCTCCGGCACCGATAACTGGGCGAGCCCCCCGACCGGTATGACCGAGCGCGCGGACGTCGCGAACACCGCGACCACGTGGGTCGCCGTCAACCAGAACGACCATGTGGAGACCTCGGCGGGCGCGCTATCGGCGAGTACGGCGGCGACGGTCGGGACCTCCGGAGTGGCTCACCTTCTCACGCTTCGAGGCAAACCGGCCACGACGATGGGCTCGGTTTCGATGGCGGTGACCAGTCCGACGGCCGGGCCCGCGCTGTTCACGCGGAGCTTCGCCCTGTCAGGCGCGGAGACCTTCGACGCCAACGACCGACTTCAGCTCGACGTCGTGACGCCGAACGACGCGACGAACTGCGCGACGGCTTTGTACTTCGACAGCTCGGCGACCCCGTCGATGCTCACTGTCACCACCGTCGTTCCCGAGGGCATCGTCGGCCTACTGCTCCTCGCACCCGCGCTCCCACTCGCCGCGCGCTGGTGGAAACGGAGGCGGCCGTGAGCTCCGCGTACGCGGGCGGCGCCAGACTCGCCGGCGCGGCGCGGCCGATCGGCACGGTCATCGCCGTCGCATCGGTGGCGCTCCTCATCCTTCCGTTCTTCTCGACCTTCGGCGAGCTCCTGACCAACGCCGCGATGGCTGCGGGTTTCGACGCGTGGCTCGGGCAGTGGATCGCGCCGGTCGAGGGCAGGCTCGTGCACGGCGCGCTCGCGCTGATTGGGATCCAGTCCGCGTACGACGGCTCGCTCCTTTATGTGGGGACCGGTGCGGGCAGCCTCGCGCTTTACATCTCCTGGAACTGCGTCGGTTGGCAGACCGTCCTGTTCCTCCTCGTGTCGATGGCCACCGGTCTTCAGGGTGAGTACACGCTGCGCTCCCGTCTGGAGACGGTCGCGCTCGGCATCCTCGGCATCGCGATCCTGAACGTCCTTCGGATCACGGTCGTCGCGGTCGTCGCATACCGCAGTCATCGTTCACGACTACGGCAGCGTCATAGCGACCGTCGCTTTCCTCATGGCGTTCTGGGCCTTCGCCTACAACGTGGTCCTTGAGCGGATCGGCGGCGATCCGGACGAGCAGTCCCCCGAACAGGGGTCGAACGCGGTCTCTAGCCTGGCTACGGTGCCGTCATGAGCACGCTCCCGAACGTCCGGACGGGTCGCGCGGAAGCGCTGGTACGCGCTCCGGCGCGTCCGGCCGAGGTCACAAACAAATGCGCGCTCTGCGCGAACGGTAAGACACGGACCCTGTTTCAGGTGGACGGCACGCTCATCGTCCAGTGCGGCGACTGCGGCCTCGTGCGACAGGAAACGCGACCGCTCGCGGCCGCTGCGATCTACGACTCCGAGTACTACTCCACCGACAACCCCAAGGGTGGGTACGCGAACTATTTCCTCGATTCTGATGTGAACCGCCGCACGTTCCGCGATCGCATTTGCGCGATCGAGCGGCGTTACGGTCGTCGCGGCCGCCTCCTCGACGTCGGCTGCGCGCTCGGCGACTTCCTCCTCGAGGCGAAGGCCTCGGGTTGGGACGTCGAGGGCGTCGAGATCTCCGCCTTCGCGGCCGAGAAGGCTCGCGCCCGCGGCCTGCGCGTGACGACGGGTCGCCTCGAAGAGCTCGCTCTTCCGGCGGCCAGTTTCGATGTCATCACGCTCTACGACTCAGTCGAGCACCTGGTCGATCCGGTCGCCACGCTCGCCGCCGTCCGGCGGCTTCTCGTTCCGGGCGGCATCGTCCATCTGGTCACGCCGAACGTCGGCGGACTACAGGCGCGTCTGCTCGGTCGGCTTTGGTACCACTACAAGCCGGGCGAGCACCTCTTCTACTTCTCACATCGCACCTTGCGTGCGGTGTGTGAAGCCGCGGGACTCCGCTGGGAGAGCTGGCAGCGCTCGGCGTCGTACCTGACCTTCACGTACTGCTTCAACCGGATGCGCTACTACGCGCCGGCGCCGTTCGCCTTCCTGGAGTGGCTCGGCCGCACGTTCCGGTTCGGGCCATACGCCTTCCGCGTTCCTGTCGGCGAGATGGAAACCTGGGCGCGCCGCGAGGAACTCGCCGGCTAGACGTCAGTCTTCGTCGTCGTCGTCCGCACGCGGTTGTCGAGGGCGCGGCACGAAGACGGACCGGCGTCGTGCGAGCAGTAGCGCGAACAAGACACCGAGCGCAGTGAGTCCCCACGCCACCCAACCCATCGTGAGGGTGCTCGAGTACTCGAAGATCACTGTGCCGGCGCCGGGTGGGATCACGAGCATGAGCCCCGGGCCCGCGTACTCAATTCGTAATGAGCGCTGCGAACCGTCGGCGCCGACGAACCGGGCGCTCCACTTCGGATAGACCGACTCCTTCAAAAGGACCGGCGTTCCGTCCGTCTGGATCTCGCGATGCTGAGGATCGACGAATTTCGAGACGGGCTGGGTTTCCGCGGCGCTCGCAGGCGCTGGAAGGAACGAGAGGAGATATTTCCGCTCCGCCGCGTTCGCTTTGGATTGCGCGTGATAGAGCAGGTTGCCACCGACGACCACGAGCGATCCACGCTGATGGGGCGTGGACACGATGAGCGGGTTCTCGCCCAAGGTCAGCTCGACGGTCGAGCCGGGCGAGGCCGCGACCGGAACCGCCGCTCCCCACGGCCCGCCTTCGAACGACGCCGGGGAGAAGTCGCTTTCTGCGATCCGCCCCGACCTATCCGCGACCGTCCACCGATCGAACGTCGCGCGTTGCAGCCGGCTCACCGGCCACGGGGAGGAGAGCGTCGCATCTCCAAGATCGCCCACGTCCCAGATCAGCTTGGCGCCGGCGGATGTCAGTCTTTCGACGTTCTGGCCGGCTCGCGCCTCGTCGCCCATGCGGGCGCCGGTGACGATCACCGCCGATGCATGGGCGAGGAGGTCGTCGGGCAGATCGGCGAGCGTGCCCGACCACCACACCGGCATACGCGTGCGGGGGCTCGCGCCCTCGTCGAAGAGGAGCCGTGCGACGCGGTCGTAGTCGCTCGTGCTTCCGATGACGACGACGATCGGCGCCTTGCTGAGCGCGGCGATCGGCGCGGGAGTGATGTACCGGTACTGTCGGAAATCCGAACCGCGCGTCGAGTCGATGAGGCTGACCAGACCGAGCTGGGGAAGGACCGGCTCGACCTTCTCTTCGTTGGTCGACACGGTGAAGGAATCGAGCGCGTACCAATCCATGATCGCGTCGAACCGGGCCCGGTTCAGGGGCGGGTGGTACACGCTGTCGAATACCCAGAAGAGCCAGTCCGGATTGATCAGCCCGAACGTGTAGTAATCGCGGAGCTGCGGCTTGCGATAGACGTAGTTGAACCAGACGGCCTCCGCCGCGCTCAGCGGCAGGATGCGGTGGTCGAGGTCGTTGCCGTCAACGACGAGGGTGCGGCGGGCGATCGTCTCCGTCGCGGTGGGAATGGATGTGTCGGCGATATACGGCGAGCCGAGCATCGCTGGCACCGCGACCACGACGTTCGCCACCATTACGAGAGCCGCGAGACCGACGAAGATGCGGCCGCCCCGGACGAGAGGGGGAGCGAGGTATGCAAAGACCAGGGCGCCGACGATGGCGAGGAAATACGGCACCGTGTTGGGGTCGATGCCGTTGACATAGTAGTAGCGCGTCGGGATACCGAAGTTCGGCGCGAAGATGTACGCGAGAACGAGCAGTAAAGCGGCCGCGCCGGCGATCGCCGCTCCGGGCCGGCGGCGCAGCGCCACGAGGACCGTGAGCAGGGGGATCGTGAGCGCAGCGAAGCCGAGGAAGCGCGGGTCCACGATCATCGTCGGTACGGTGATGCTGAGCTCAGGCCGGTCGACGCCGAGGATGCGTCCACCGATCCCAATGGTGAGGGGAGACGTCACCGGTTGTGCCGCGAGGCAGAAGGAGATCGCGGCGATAGCCATCACCGGTCAGCGCGAGCAGGAGCGCCGTGAGCGCGTAGAGACGACCGCTCGCATTGCGGATCGCCCCGGCATGGGCCCACCACGCGAGCGCGCCGAAGCCCATCGCGACGACGCGCGCGTAAACGCCCGCTGACACGATGAACTGCCACACCGACATGGATGTGAGCGCGAGCAGCGTGGCGATCACGCACACGAGCAGCGGAACGCCGCGGAGGCGCAGATGGCCGTACAGGCCGAGCGCGAACGCCACCATCGCGACGAACGCCAACCCCTTCAGAGTTGGCTCAGCACCGAAGGCGCGCACGGCCGGCAGCGCCATGACGTAGGCGAGTCCCGGATAGTTGTCGAACGTCGGCATCCCCGCCGCCCACACGTAGAACCAGTCGTGGTTCGGAAACCAGTCGGAGACGAATTTCAGCCGCGTGAGGTGGTTCGCGGCGTCGACACCCTTGGGGAAACCATCCCACGCCCGAAGGAGCGCTCCCACGGCGACGACCACGGCGACGATCCCGGTCCGCGCGATCGCGTCGCCACCCGGTCTGGTGATCACGCGGATCGGCCTCGGCGCAGCGCGCGGAGCAGAAGAAAGAGCGCTGTGAGCGCGGCTATGGCTAGCCCCGCGAGGAAGTCGAGATGGACCCGACGATCGAGCTCGACGATGTGCGAGCCCGCGGGAAGCGTGAGGCGCAGCATCCCGAGCGCGTCGGGACCTGCGGTCACGCTCTTTCCATCGACAGACGCTTGCCAGCCGCTGTCGTATGCCTCGCGCACGATGAGGTCGCCGGCTGCTTGAGTCTCGACGCGCCAGTGCCCGAGACCACTCGCTGCGCTGACCGGGGCGCTGCCTCGCGCGACCGCAGACAGGTAACTCTCGAGCGCCGGCCGATCAATGCCGTTCGTCGGCGACGGCAGGTCGGCGGCCGACGATACGACGACCGCCCGTGGATCGCCCGCGGGTGGCACCTCGTAGATCCGGACACCGCGCTCGTCGAAGACCACAGGGAACATTCCGTCGAACTTCGCCGGGTTGGTGAAGTCGTGGAAGATCTCGGACGAGGACGGCGTGGTCACGACCAGATAGCGCACCGAGAGCGCCTGCAGCCAAATTTTCGAGATCGCGGCATCGGGACCGCTGCTGATCTGGAAGGCGGCGTGCGCCGGCCAGGGATCGACCGCCGCGAAATCCTGTCCCCCGCGCACCTGTGGCACATCGGCGAAGACGTTGAGCCAGAACGCGTGGTCGCCGCTCAGGAACGCGCGCTCGCCGGCTCGCATGTTTTCGGCGAGCCAGAGGGCGACGCGGCGCTCGCTCCAGTCCCGCCAGTTCGCATCCGGCGCGAGGCGCGCCTGGACCCCGAGCCACGCCGGCGCGCCCACCACAACGAAAGCCAGCGCGGCGACTGCGACGAGCACGCCTCGCGCGACACTCCGCGAAGTCACGCGCTCGATGAGCGCCGCGAGGACGATTCCGACGCCGATCGCGAAAGCAGCGTCGAGCTCGAGCGAGTAGCGGATCGGCTGCGGCGCGATGCCGATGCCGAAGAGCTGCTTTGGGACCAGGATCGCGCCGAGAACCAGGAGCCACAGCACCACGACGTCCATGCCGGGAGGCAATCGTTTGAGCGGCAAGGCTGCGACCGCGATGACCGCGGCGAGCGCCACGAGCGGGAGCGCGAGATAGAAGGAGGCGGTGTCACCGCCTCCCGGTTGAGAGAACGCGCGCATGAAACTGAGGCTGTACCAGCCCAAGGAGAAGAGGACTGTGAGTAGTCCGACCTTCGAGAGACCGCTCCACTTGCCCGTGAAGCTCGCCGCCGGCCCGTTGGCGATGGCGATGCCGAAGATGAAGACGGCGACGCCCAATGCTCCGATGAGATTCGTCAGAGCCACGGCCACCAGCGCGACGACCGCGACCGCGAGTCGAAATGCTGAGGGTGCGCGAAGGTAGCGCAGGGTCGCGGCCACTCCGAGCAGCGCAAGCGAGAGCGAGAGCACGTGCGGGCCCTCGCCGTATTCGACGAGCGCGACGAGGCGCCAGGGTGGCGGGAGGAACGTGCCGGAGATCGCCGCTCCGTCGGTCCGGATCGGCGCAAAGACATACGTGAGCGAAGGAAGCAGAAGAAACGCTCCGGCAGAAAGCAGCGCCGCGCGGCGCGAGCCGGTCAGCTCACGTGCCGCGAGGTACAACGCGGGCAGCCCCAGGGCATAGCCGGTCGCTGCGACGATCCGATAAGCCTGCGGGATGTCGCCGCCGATCTTTCCGAGCGCCGCCACGACCGCGGGCAGGAGTGGTGTGTAGAAGAGCTCGAACGGGAACCCGAGATACCAGTACGGGTACCAGGAGAGATCGGGGAAGCGGTCCGCGATGAAGCGTGCATTCGCGATGAATGTCGCCTCGATGCTGCCGCGGAACTGCGTGAACTCGCCCGTAAAGAGTGGGGCGATGACCCACGCTTGCAGGGCGAAGAGTCCGACGGCAACGAGGAGATCGATCGGAAACCGACGCGCGAAGGAGCCTCTCTCGATGCGCGGCAGTATGGGTGGCGCGCTTAGATCGCGACCGCCACCAGCTCCACAGCGTTGCGAAGTGCGACCGCTCCGAGACGCTCCGCGATCGCTTTCGCCTCGTCGCACTCCTGCCGATGGTCGGCGCGCCCGAGCGCGGCGAGAATGCGGGCGTGGTCGGCGAGCGCGACCGCGCGCTCGTAGTCGAGGCGTAGCGTGCCGAACGCCTGGATCGCGTCGAAGACGAGCTTCTCGGCCTTGGCGAGCTCGCCGCGCTGCATCGCGCGAACGCCCGCCGCCTGGGTCAGCAGCGCGCGTCCTCGGGCGTGGCCGGTTCGCTCGACGACCGCTTCGATGCGCTCGACGAACGGCTGATCGTCGATCCGCCAGCGCGCCGCGGCGAGCACGGCGAGCGGTCCGAAGAGGGCCTGATCCACGAGGCCCTTCGGGTAACCGGCGCTCCGAATCGCGTGATAGCTCGACTCGCTCTCCCTCATGCCGTAGTACGCGGACACGAAATCGCACGCCGCGATGTCGGTGGGGTTCGCTTCGCCGTCGATCAGCTGCTCGCGGAAGCTCTTCTCTTCGGGCATGCCCATTGCCGCCGCGGCGGCCGCGGCGATCGCGAGCGTCGCGTGCACTTTTCCCGTCGGCAGGAACTGCTCGCGTCGCGCGGCGCTCGCGAGCACTCCCGCGAAGTCCCCCGAGAGGAGGCGTCCCAGTGTCTCCATCTGCAGCGAGACCGCGCCCAGACGGGGCTTCTCGGTCTCGAGCGCGAGATCGCGCCCCGCGGTCGCGTGCTCGATCGCTTCGTTGAAGTCGCCGAGCACGACTGCTGAGATCGCGATCATGTTGTGCGTGTCGATGAGCTCGTCGCTGTCCTGGAGGGATTTCGCGATCGGCAGCCGCCGCTGGTTATGGGCATACGACTCGCGGAAGTTCCCGAGCTCGCCGTAGGCGTAGCCCACCGCGTCGAGGCAAAGCGACACCTCGCGCAGAAGCCCGAGCTCCTCGGCGATCGAGAGCGCCTCCTTCGCGGTCGCGAGCGCGTCCTCCCAGTCGGCATCGGTCGGCTTCGGCCGCTTCCGCGCGAGGAACGACTTTGCCGCCAAGAGGAGGACCTTCTGCCGGCTGCGCTGTCCATTCACGATCGCAAGCCCACGCGCCACGAGTCCCTCGAGATCGGGATGCTTCGCGTCCCATCGCGTGCAGAGCTCCGCCATGTGGGCGATGACGTTCCCGACCTCGGGGTTCTTCGGGTCGCGCTCCTCGAGCATCGCGAGCGCGCGCTCGTAGGCCGAGAGCGCTGCGTCGTTCTCGCCGCGATATCGGCGCACGCGCGCGATCAGAAACAGCGCTTTGATCGCGTCGTTGAAGCGGTCCAGCTTTTCGTAGAGCTCGAGCGACTGTTCGGCGAGCTGGAGGGCCTCGACGTGGGCGTGGATCGCCGTGGCGCGCTCAGCCGCCTTCCACGAGTACTCGGCGGCCTTCTCGGGCACTTCTCCGAGCAGGTAGTGGTGCGCGAGCGCCGGCAGGAAGTCCCTGACGCCCTCGCCGAGCACGGTTTCATACGCGACCGCGACGCGCCGGTGCAACTCGATCCGGCGGCGCATGAGGAGCGTGTTGTACGCGACCTCTTGCACGACAGCGTGCTTGAAGCGGTACCGGCCTTCGCGCCGCTCACCCGGTGCGGCCTCGAGGACAAGATCGGCCGCGATGAGCTCGTCGACCGAGTCGGCGACCCTCGGGCCGCCGGCCTCGCGAAGGACACGGTCGCCGAAGCGCTGCCCGATCACCGATGCGAGCTGGATCGTCTCCCTCGCGCTCGGCGGGAGCCGGTCGATGCGTGCCGCGACGACTCCATGCAGCGTCGCGGGCACCTCGAGCGCGGCCGGCCGCTCGCGCAGCTGCCACTCGCCCTTTTCGTCCTTCGCGACAGCCCCCGACTCCACGAGCGAGCGGATCGATTCTTCGACGAAGAACGGGTTTCCTCCCGCGCGCGCGACGATCTTGTTGCGGAGCTCGTCCGGTATCCAGTCGAACGTCGCATCGATGATCCGTGCGGCCTCCTCGTCCGAGAGCGGCTCCAGGACGAGCTGGCTGAAGTTCGTCCGGACCGGCCGCGGCTCGGGCGACCCGGGTCCGGCGCGCTGTGCAAGGAGCAGGAGGATCGGTACGTGCGACGCTCTCGACGCGACGAACCAGAGGAGCTCGAGCGACGCGGAGTCGGCGAAGTGGAGATCCTCGAGGACGTACAGGAGCGGGCGCTCTCGCGCGAGCGATGCGATGACGTCGTAGACGATGATGAACATCGAGCGCTTCCACTCTTCGGACTCGCTCGGCGGCTCGGTCGATCCTGCGAGATGAAAGAATTGCGCCAGGGTCGGCGCGACCAGCTCGGGATTGGCGAAGCTCAGCTCGCGGAGCTTGTCCGGAAGCTTCGCGGAGGATTCCAGGTCGTTCGGATCGATCCGCAGCTCGACGAGGAGCGGCTCGATGAAGCCCGCGTAGCTGCGCTGGTTCACGCGTGAGAAGGTCCAGCGCAGGACTCGTGGCGCATCGCTGCGCACGCCGTCCTCCGCCGATGTCGCGAGCCCGATGAATTCGGTGAGGAGACGGCTCTTTCCGATGCCCGGCTCGCCCGCGATGAGCACGACTTCTGTCCGGCCGACCCGCGCGGACTGGAACGCGAGATCGAGGCGAGAGAGCTCCATCCATCGACCGACGAGCGGAGCCTGGATATCGATCGAGGTCCTCGGCGTCGTGCGTTCTCCCGTGAGCGCGTACGCCAGGATCGGCCGGTCCTTTCCTTTCATCTCGATCGGGCCGACCTCGCGGAAGCTGAATTCCCGGTTCGTGAGCCGGAACGTCGCCTGGGTCACGTAGATCTCGCCGGGTGCGGCGGCCTGCTGGAGCCGCGAGGCGGTGTTCACCGTGTCGCCCATGACCCCGTACTCGGCGGGAGCGCGGACCGCACCCGCGACCACCATGCCGCTGTGGATGCCGATCCGCAGGCCCAGCTCGATTCCGAGCTGCGCCTTGACGCGCGCGGAGTGCTCGGCGAAGAGCTTCTGCATCCCGATCGCACAGCGCAGCGCGCGCTGGGGGTCGTCCTCGTGGGCGATCGGTGCGCCGAAGATCACAAAGATCGCATCGCCGATGAACTTCTCGATCGTCCCGTCGTACCTGAGCGCTTCCTCGGCGAGATCTTCGAAGATGCCGGAGACGAGCATCTGGAGCTCTTCGGGATCGAGGCCCTCGGCGAGCGAGGTGAATCCGACGAAGTCGGCAAAGAGCACCGTCACGAGGCGGCGCTCCTGATGCTGCGTCGGGTTCTGTGTTTCTAAGACCAGAGGTGGCCCCCTCTCAGCGACAAGTATCGACGGCGGTACCTCCGTGACGTGAGCGAAGGTCACAAAGTCGACAAAAGAAGGGAGGGAGCCCCTCTCAGGACTCCCTCCGTCGGATGAACGTCGTCGGATTCGCCCTTACGCGGCCGGCTGCTCCTTCGGACGGCGAAGGAGAGCTCCGCCGACGGCCAGGAGCGTGGCGCCGAGAAGCACGAGAGGAAGCGGGTCGTTCGAAGTGCTCGTAGATGGCAGGTTCTGTATGCCCGCGACAGTCTGGCTCTGGCCCCGTGTTTGGGTCGCGGCACCCTGCGAACCCGCCGAGATCTCGGGACTCGTCTGGAATCCGGCAACCACGGAGCTACCGGTCATGCCCGCCGTCGTGACGCTTTCGGTGTTCGTCGAACCGCCGGTCGTCGTCGTGGTGGTCGTGGTGCCGCTCGGTGTCGTCGTCGTCGGGCTGCTGGCGCTGATCCCAGCGCTCAGGCTCCCGTTCGCCGTCACGGCGGCGCCGACGGCCGCGCCCAAGTTCGCTTGGGCCTGCGCGGCCGCGGCGACGGCTGCAGGCACGCCCACGTTCGAGTTGATCGCCGTGGTGAGCTGCGCGAGAGCGTTCTGAGCAGCGGTCAGCATGTTCGCGAGGTTAGCCTGAGCGACGAGCGCAGCCGCCAAAGCCGCCTGTCCCGCCGCGTTCAGCTGACCGGACGCATTCAGCCCTTGAGCGGTTGCGATCGTCCCCGCCAGCGTGGTGGCAGCGGAATTCGCCGTGGCGATGGCGTTGGCGAGCTCTGCTTGTGCCTGTGCCGCCGCAGACGTGTTGGCGGTGATCGCGGCCGCGAGGCTGGTGTTCGCCGAGGCCGCGGCCCCGGCTGTCGCATTCAGATTCGCGATCGCCTGGATCGCGGCGTTGATTGCCGCGGTGATCTGGCTTTGGTTTCCAGAGCCGATCGCCGTGACCAGCTGCGCGATTGTGCTGTTCGCGGCGGTGATCGCCGCGGTGAGAGCGTTCTGCGCCACCGTCGCAGCGTTCAGCGCAGCCTGGATGGCTGTCCTTTGCAGAGCGGTGAGGTTCGCAGTCGCGAGGATCTGTGTCGCGACGCCGATCTCAGCGGCCAGCTGACCGCTCACAGTGGTGGCGTTGTTGATCGCGGTCTGCAGCTCGCCCCGGACCTTCTGAGCCTGGCCGGAATTACCCCCGCCACCGGCCTGAGCGCCGCAGTCCACCCAGAACACCTTTTGCTTCGGCCCGCCTGGCGGGTCATTCGGCAGCTTCTGCCAGACGGAGAGCTTGTAGTGGCCCGCGGGAAGCGACATCGCTCCCGCCTTCGGCTCGCGCCAGTTGCCGCCCGCGTCGGCAGGGCCCCACGTACCGTTGTAGGTGCCTCCGCCGGTCGGCGGCCAGCCTTCGATTTGCCAGGTGCCGCTCGCACGGCCATCGAAGTTGAAGCCGTGGATGTGGAACGTGCAGACGTGGGGGTCGTTGGCCTCGACGGGGCTGCTCTCGCCAGCGCCCTCGTGGATCTTTACATCGCCGTTGTTCCCGGGTGGGTCGGCATATGCCGGACTCACCGCGAGGAATAGGAGCGCCAGCGCCGCGATGAGTGCCAGCACGCCGGTTGATCTCCGCATCGAAAGGCCTCCTCGATTTAGATAGCGGGACTAAGGCCCCGCTCAACGGCATGGCAACCGAGCACGCGGTTTTCCAACCACGCAGCCGATGGGCAACGAGTGGCCTACGAGCAGGCGACGTTCCACTAACGGAGGCGTATGAATACGGTGACAGCGCTTTTGTTAGGGCCTGTGCTTCACACTTTCGTGAACACCACGCATAGGAATCGTTACCTGCGGACTTTGAGCCCTTTCGGCCAGGCGTAGAGCTCTTCGGTGCCGAGAGACTCCAGAACCGTTTGGAGAGCCACCGCAGTTTCGAGCGCCGACGCGGGCCGCCTGGCCGGATCGCGCGCGAGGCAGGACATCACCACCCGTTCAAGCAGCGGCGGGAGGTCGATGATCTCGTGTAGCGGCTGAGGGTCCTCCACGAGTTGGGGAAACGCAGCCGCTTTGTCGATCGCGGTCTCATCGCCCTCGGAGAACGGTCGCATACCGCTCAAGGCCTCATAGAGCGTCGCGCCCATACCGAAGAGGTCGCTCTGGGGCGTCACCTCTCCATGCATGAACTGCTCGGGTGGCATGTAGGCGGCCGTTCCCATCGTGTGCCGCAGCTTCACCGGGCCTGAAAATGCCTGCGCCAAAGAAAAATCGAGGAGTCGGGGCGGATCTCCCATCGTGACGTTGTCGGGTTTCACGTCGAGATGCAGGACGTGCTTTGAATGCATGTAGTGGAGCGCCGACAGCATGCGGATGCCGAGGAGACACGCCTCGGGAATGCTGACTTCGCCGATGTTCTCGAGGTGAGCGGCGACCGTCTGCGCCGTGACGTACTCGAGGACCATGTAAGGTCGAGGGGGCGCGGCGCTCCATCTGAGAAGCCGCACCAGGTTGGGATGCTGCAGTCGCGACGCAACCGCGATTTCGCGTTCGAATCCATCCATGACGCGGTCCTCTTGGACCCGGTGCGGCCGCATGACTTTGACGGCGACCTGACAGAAGAGCTCCCGATCCCACGCGCGGAAAACTTCATACCGGGAACCACCGCCAAGACCGCCGATCACCACCAGGGATCGGTCGACCTCCTGCCCGACGCCAAGATCCCAGCTCTGCCTGGGTGGGGCTGCTACTTGTGCCACTCGCTCACTCTCCGACCGACCGACGGGTGCACACGCTGTGCCCGGCACGAAAAGAGGGCTCCCGGTCCGGGAGCCCTCTTGCTGTGGCGCGTGGTTTCGCTACTTGCGCTTGGTCGGCAGGCGAAGGAGGAACGAGGCTCCGAGAGCCATCAGCGCCGATCCAAGCCCGAGAAGGCCGCTCGTGTCGCCGGTGTTCGTGGACGGAAGGTTCGAGACGCCCGCGACGGTAGAGCCGCCTTGCGCTCCTGTTTGCGGGGTGGTCTGAACTCCCGCGACTGCAGTGTTAACGCCGGATCCGCCCACTGCGCCGGCTGCGCCCGCTGCGCCCGCCGAGCCGGACGTGCCCGTGCTTGCGCCGGCCGTCGGCGCGGTCTGCACCGAGGCGACGACGCCGTTCGGTCCGAACCCTGGGGCCCACGTGATCGCCCCCGCTGGGGTAACGGTTGCTGTGGTTCCGGTCGACGATGTCTCGGTCGTACCGGTCGTCGTGCCAGTCGTCGGTGCCGCCGTGCAGACGACGATTGAGTTCGTGACCTGTGTGTTCGCCTGCGCTTCCGCCGCGACGCTCGCGTTCAGGTTGAGCGTCGCTTGGTGCGCCGCGACTTCTGCCGCGACGATGTTTGCGGCATTTCCGGAGGCGATCGCGGCGTTGAGGTTCGTCATTGCGGTTTGAGCCGCTGCGAGTGACGTTGCGAGGTTGCCCTTGGCGGTCATCGCCGCGTTGATGGCAGCCGCCAGGTTGTCTTTCTGCGTCTGCGTCAGGGTGGCGCAGGTCGTCTGGAGGGTCTGAGCTGATGTGAGCGAGGCCGCGATCTCGGTCGTCGCGGTCAGGCCACCGGTGATCGCCGCGGTAAGAGCGGTCGTGATCGCGCCGGTGTCGCCTTCGTGAATAGATCCGCCCGTAGAAACGGTCTGCGAACCGGTGCCCGACGCTCCGGTGTTCGAGCCGGCGGCGCCGGTGTTCGATCCCGCTCCCTGGCTATTGGTGTTGCTCGCGGCGTTCTTGCTCGCGGAGTTCGTACCGGTGGCCGAGCCGTTCGCCGCGCTCTGAGAACCGGTGCCCTTCGTTCCCTTTGTGTTGCTGACGTTCTTGCTTGCGGAGTTCGTACCCGTGGCCGAACCGTTCGCCGCGCTCTGAGAACCGGTGCCCTTCGTTCCCTTTGTGTTGCTCGCGTTCTTGCTCGCGGAGTTCGTACCCGTGGCCGAGCCGTTCGCCGCGCTCTTTGAGCCCGTGCCCTTCGTTCCCTTTGTGTTGCTCGCGTTCTTGCTCGCGGAGTTTGTCCCAGTCGCTGAGCCCTTGCCCTTGCTCTTGGAACCGGTGCCCGTCTTCGAGCCACCGTTCTTCGTCTTTGATCCTGTCTGGTTCGAGTTCATGTCGGGGCCCTGCTGCCCGCTGTTGCCGCCGCCGTGTGAAACGTGCGCGCCGTTCGAGACTTCGACGCTCGCGTCTTCGTTGGCGCGAGCTTCGATCTTGGCCTTGGCTTTCAGCTGGGCGTCAGCCTTCGCCTTGGCGTCCGCGTCACCCTTCGCCTTCGCGTCCGCGTCAGCCTTCGCTTTCGCGGCGGCGTCAGCTTTGGCCTGCGCCTTCGCGTCGGCGTCTGCCTTTGCCTGCGCCTTCGCGTCTGCGTCAGCTTTCGCTTGCGCCTTAGCGTCGGCGTCTGCCTTTGCCTGCGCCTTGGCGTCGGCGTCGGCTTTCGCCTTCGCTGAAGCGTCGGCCTTTGTCTTGGCATCCGCGTCGGCCTTGGACTTCGCGGCCGCATCCGCCTTCGCCTTTGCGTCGGCGTCAGCCTTCGCCTTCGCGGCAGCGTCGGCTTTTGCCTTTGCGTCGGCATCAGCCTTCGCCTTCGCGGCTGCGTCGGCTTTTGCCTTCGCGTCCGCGTCAGCCTTGGCCTTGGCGGCGGCATCGGCCTTCGCCTTGTCGTCGCCCTTGTCCTTCGGAGCGTTCTTTCCACCCGACTCGACCTGTTGTGCGTCGAGCTGCTGGTAGTACGCGTTCGCCATCTCTACGCGCGCGAAGACAACCATGATCGCGAACGCTGAGATGAGAACGAGCTTGATTGGTCGCATCTTCAGCCTCCCGTTTCTATCGGCCCGGTTGTCCGGGCGCCTCGCAAACGAGGCGATGCGGGAGCACGGCTCAAACCACCGGTGTCATCTCGCGGTAACGGAACGACCACGATTGACTGATGACTGGGTAACGCGAGAGGTGAAAGCTAGCGAGCGGTAGGCAGCGGAGCGAGGCGCGAGGACCACTCCGCGATCCGTGAAACAGCTTTGTCGAGATTGGCCAGCGAATTCGCGTACGACAACCGCAGGTACCCCTCACCGGCCGCGCCGAAGCAGGTGCCCGTCAGTGTCGCCACGCCGGCCTCGGTGAGGAGCCGATCGGCCACCTCGGTGCTCGATCGGAGGCCGAGGCCGCGCACGTTCGGGAATACATAGAACGCACCGTGTGGGATGCGGCACGTGATGCCAGGGATGGCGTTGAGTCCCTTCACAACCGCATTTCGCCGGCGACGAAACTCAGCGATCATCCGATCGACCTCTGGCGGCCGCGAAGAGAGCGCGGCCGTTCCGGCTCTTTGGACGAACGTCGCCGTGCAGGAGACCGAGTTCGTGACGAGCTTCGCGACCGGCTCGACGAGCGCGCGCGGGAAGACGCCGTAGCCGAGTCGCCAGCCGGTCATCGCGAACGTCTTGCTGAATCCATCGAGCAGGATCGTCCGCTCCGCCATGCCCTCCTCCACCGCGATCGAACGGTGCTCTCCCTCGTACACGAGCTCGCCATAGATCTCATCGGCGAGGACCCAGAGATCGCGCTCGCGGGCGATGGCCGCGATCTCGCGGATCGCCGCGCGTGAAAGCACGCCACCCGTCGGGTTGTTGGGGCTGTTCAGGACGAGCACTTTCGTTCGCGGGTTCACCAGCGCGCGAAGCTCGTCGAGATCGGGCTGAAAGTCGTTCTCTTCACGAAGCGCGAGCGGCACGCCGCGCGCTCCGGCGAAGTTGATCATCGACGAGTAGATCGGAAAACCGGGATCCGGGTAGATCGCTTCGTCCCCCTCGTCGAGAAGTGCCAGCAGGGCGTAAAACATGATCGGTTTCGCGCCCGGGGTGACGATCACCTGGCCCGGATCGGCGCGGACTCCGCGACGCTCGCTCAGGTATCGAGCGATCGCCTCGCGCAGCTCGACGACACCGGCGGACGGCGTGTAATGAGTCTCTCCTCGTTCGAGCGCGGCGACGCCGGCCGCGACGATCGCGGGGGGCGTATCGAAATCGGGCTCGCCGATCTCCAGATGAACGATGTCGCGGCCTTTCGCCTCGAGCGCCCGAGCCTTGGCGAGGACTTCGAACGCCGTCTCGGTCCCCAGGCGCGACATACGTGATGCCAGCGGTCGCATGGAAGCGTGAAGAGTCTAGGGCGGAAGCTTTCCCTCGACGCAGGCGCAGCCGTCCGGACCGACGACGGCGGAGTGTCGCGTTCGTGGAGGCAGGATGAGTCGGTCGCCGGGCCGCATCGTGACGCGGCGGCCGCTCGCGAGCACGAAATCGATCGAGCCGCGAACGCAGTACAGAAGCTTTGTATAGAGATGCTCGTGCTCCGCGTAGGTGTCGCCGGGCGCGTTCGACCACCCGTAGACATCGCGCGCCTCGCGCCGCAGCGCCGCCTCGATCGTGCCTGCATCGGGCGCGGCAGCTCCGGCCCGAGGACGGTACTCGACGTCCGTGCGCTCTACGCCGGGCACTTCAGTCACACCAACTCGCGGAATCGTCGCAGCGCGTCGAGGTGCTCGTCGATCGCGCGGTATCCGGCGCCCATCGTGTTCAGCTCGACGCCTGTCATTCCGATCTCCCGGAAAATCTCCAGACCCTTTTTCCACTCCTCGGGACCGCTCTTTGCCGCAGGGATGCGCCCTTCGACCGGAAACGTGGCGGGATCACGCCTTTCCTCCTGCACCAGGCGACGGAATGCCGTCATCCCGGCGCGACCATCTTCATTCGGCGGCATATGCGTGAACCAGCCATCCGCGATTCGCGCGATCCGTCGCAGGGCCGGCTCGACGACGGTCCGCGTCTGCCTGTCCCAGCCACCGCCCATCCAGATCGGGATCGGGCGCTGCACCGGCAACGGGTTGATGCCCGCTCGATCGATGTGATGCCATCGACCGTTGAAGTCCACGACCTCTTGCGTCCACAGGAGGCGCAGGACGGCGATCTGCTCCTCGATCCGCTTGCCGCGATTCGTGAACGCCATCCCGAGCGCTTCGTACTCGACCTCATTCCAGCCGATGCCGACCCCAAGAACCAGTCGACCGCGAGAGAGGACATCGACCTCCGCCGCCTGTTTGGCGACCAAAGCGGTCTGCCGTTGCGGTAGGACGATGATCGCGGTCGCGAGCTTCAATCTGGTGGTGATCGACGCGAGGTAGCCGTAGAGGACGAGGGGCTCGTGGAACATCGAGCGATGGTCGTACACACCGGTCCAGCCCCCCGGCCTCTGGGAGTCTGCGCCGAGGACGTGATCAAAGATCACAAGGTGGTCGTAGCCAAGCTCCTCGACGGTCCGCACGTACGTAGCGATCACGTCGGGGTCAGCGCCGATCTCGAGCTGAGGAAAGACCGCACCAACTCGCACGAAGTCAGTATCGCCGGGACTGCTGTTTAGGGGGCAAGGCTCCGGCGGATCCAGGCATCCGGGCTGAACACGCCATCGAGCAGTACGACGAAGGCGCTCTCGGCGGGGCTGTAGCCGCGCGTGAGATCGATCCGGACGACGCGCGATCCGCCGAAACCGATCGCGAAGCGCCGATCCGCGCTGACCACGGCGCGCCGCAGGAGGCTCGAGGGCGCCAGGCTTGTCGAACGCGGGCCGATGAGGAATTGGGTCTGATCGACACCGACGTGCATGAGGTAACGCGTGTCGGGCCAGATGCCGTCGAGCCGAAGGCTTCCGAGGACCTCGAGCCGTCCTTCGCTACGGAGATCTTGCCCGTCGGCGCGCACGCTCATGACGCTCGGGTTCGTCACGAAAATACCGCTTGCCGTGATGGTCGGACCGACCGAGCCCGCGAGAAAGAACACGCGTCTCCCGTCGAAGAACGGTGACGCGGCCGCCGTGTCGACGAGCTTGCGGATCGGCTGTCCGGGCTGCTGCAATGCACCGAGCACGCCCGTGTCCGACTCGACGAGCACTTCGTCGTCGCTCAGCCAGTCCCCGAAGAACGCATTCCCGAATACGCCCGCGGCCACGAGCTCGCGACGGTCGAGCGACCCGATCCAGAGGTCGGTCTTCCCGTCCGTGGATCGTTGGAGCGTCGCGGCGACTCGCTTGCCCGAAGGCGACCAACGCTGATCGATAAGGCGGAATCCCGCAGCGCGCATTTGCCCGAGCCCCCGGATGTCGATGTGTGTTCCGTCGAGATTGATGACGGTGATGCTGTCATCGGTCGCGTACGCGACAGCTTGGGCATCGCCCGTCCAGCGCGTCGCGAATGGGCGTGACGTGTTCGCAGCGACGGTCGCGATCGATCGGGCGGCCGAGCCGTCGGCATTGGATACCCAGAGCACGAACCCGCCCGACGGGCTCTGTCGCCAATACGCGAGGCGCCCGGTCGACGAGAGCGGAAGCGCCGGACCGCTGCCCGCGGCCGATCCGGAGGACGCGCTCCCGCCGGCATCGACCGTCGTGAAAACCAGCGCGACAGAGCCCGCCGCGATGAACGCGGCGGCCACGACGTACGGCAGGAGCGACCCGACGTGCCGCATCTCCTCAATAATCGCTTGGTGGCAGATCCCCTCTCGGCCGCGAAGACCTTCATGGCGGCGCTCGAGTCCAACGACGCTGAGAAGGCCGCCGCGGTATGCGCCGAGGATGTCGCCATCGAACTGCCCGGTGGGGATCGCCAGCTCGAAGGTCGCGAAGGGGCGAAACAGCTCATTCGGATGGCACCGCCGTTCGTGCGAGTGGTCCGCGAGGAGGCCGTCATGGGGACGACCGTCATCCTCCGGGGACTAACGCGGTCGCCCGGCCACTTCGCGAACTACACGACCTGGACCTTCGAGACCGAGGGCGACCTCATCACGCACGTCACCTTCCAGTGGCGACCGGCGAACTGAATCTCGTTGCGTCGAGCGTCGAGCGTCTAGCGCCGGTCAGCGGCTCGCGCGCAACCCGCTCCCCCGTGCCACCCGCGAACGCCGTCGGTGCCTCGACGAGATTCAGCGCTCAACGTATCTGAAGGAGCGCGGGATCTTCGGTATGCCGAAGTCTGCGATCGGGCGTGGTTTGCGGTAGCGGCGGGGCTTGCTGACGGGAAGCGCCCAACCCTTGGAGGTGTGCTTCTCGGCGGCGCCGAGCTCACATTCGCCGACGACTGCTCCGGTGCCCACGACGGCGAGGTAGGCGCGCGCGGGCAGCTTTTTCGGCGGGAAGCGGCGATGGTCACGGTCGCGCTCGCCTGAAAGGAGCGCTTCGGCGTTTTCGGCGGTGGTCGCGAGGACGATGGCAGAGGACATGGCTTCCTCCTCGAAAGCGTGGTCCTCTACCTAGCGGACCTGCCTTGCGCGGTACTTCTTGTCGATCGCGGCCATGTCCCCGGGTCGGATGCCCTCGAAGAACGCGAACGTCTCCTGAAGGTATGTCGTCTCCGAGTTCGCGCGCTTGCGATCGTCGTCGGTGTCCTCCGCGGCCACGGCCTGAACCTGCCACTCGAAGCCAAGGACGTGCCGAAAGGTCACCAGGGCGCGCTCGAGGTGGAACGGTGAGGTCACGAGGTAGATCGGCCGGGCCTCGACCCCCCGGAGGTAGCGCGCGACCACCTCGACGGCGTTACCGATGGTGTCTCGGGAGCGCTCCTCGAGGAAGAGACGCTCGCGCGGGACACCGGTTGCCGCGATCAGGTCGGCCATGATCGCCGCCTCGCTCTTGGCCGGGGCCGGGCCGTCGCCGTGACTGCCGGATGCGATGACCGCGAGGGTCTGGCGTTTTTGTGCGAGGTGCGCCGCGGTCCGGGCGCGCGCGAGGGTGGAGGCGGATGCCTCGCCGTTCGCGGAGAAGCCCCCACCTAGCACGACGGCGACCTCGGGGAATCCCGCGAGGTCGCCGTCGTTCTCGTTCGTCGCGCGAGGATCAGATCTTATGGAGCGTGCCGTCCATGATCATGAGTGTCGTAAACGCGTCCGTGCTCCACGGGTTCTTGTAAACGGGATCGCCGTCCGGCTTCCAGCCAGCGACACGCTTCTTGTCGTTGACCGGGTTGTTGCCGTAGCGCTCCCACAGAGGGACCACCGGCAACAGGTCGTTGAAGGCGAGAGCCGCCTCGGTGACCGGCGCCTTCTGCGCGTTGGTGTCGAAGCCATCGCCCATCTTGTTGATGAGCGCGTCGAAGTCTGTGTTGCCCTGCTTCAGCGGGTACTTCATGCCGCCGCCCGCCGCGGTCGTGTTGTACGTACGGAGATTGACGATGAATGAGCCCTGCGGGTGCGGGTTACCGAGGCCCCAGCCGTTGATCGCGATCTGGAAGTTGCCGTTGTTCATGTCGGGGAGATGCTGGCTGCGGATCGCCCCGCGAGGCACGATCTTGATGCCGAACGTGTTGAGAGACTTCTGGGCATGGTCCGCGGCGCTCGACCAGTCCGCGAAGTCGCTCGGGAAGTACAGCTCGAACTCGAGCTTCTTTCCATCCTTCGCGTAGATGCCGTCCGATCCCTTCGCGTACCCGGCCGCCGTCATCAGGCCGGCCGCCTTCGTGACGTCGTACGCGTACGACTGCAGCTTGGCCGTATCAGCCGACGAGATCCACAGAGGCACCAGGTTGTCGGAGAAACCGGTCATGAACTTCTGGGACTTCGCGGAATCCCCGTAGGTCACCTTTGCGCTCTCGTCCTTATTGATGGCCATCGCGACCGCCTGTCGGAGACGCTTGTCCTGGAACGCAGCGGCCTTCTCCCAGTGGAAGAAGATCCCGGGACCGGTGTAGCCGGGACCGCGGATGACGCGGATGCCGGCGTCCACGAATGCTTTGTCGGTGGCGAGTGGGAAGCCGTGGGTCGCGTAGTCGACGTCTCCGGCGAGGACAAGGGGTGTGACCTGCGCGGTCTCGCCCTGGTAGATGATGACCTTGTCGAAGTTGACGGTGTTGCCGAAGAGGCCGTTGGCATTGCGAGTCATCGTCAGCTGAGCTTCGGTGACCGAGTTCTTGTCGATCATGTACGGGCCGACTGAGATCGGATCCGGACGAAGGTTTTCCTTCTCCGCGCGCAGAGCCACGACCTCGGGCGACGCTGTGGTCTTGCCCGAGGCATACAGATCCGCGGCCCGTTTCGCGATCGCGCCGTAGATCGAGTCCGGACGGATCGAGACTCGCAGGATGTTGCGCTCACCGATGCTCGAAGGTGTCTTGTATGTGAACTTCACGCCGAGGTCGCCGTCGGCCTCCACCTTGTCGATGTAGTTCCAGATGGTGAAGCTATCCATGCGACCCGCGGTGAAGGTGGTGACGACGTCCTTTGATGTGAACGCCGACCCGTCCGACCACTTGATGTTCGGACGCAGCTTCACGGAGAAGACGTTGCCGCTCAGCGAGCTCGACTCGGCGAGCATGTAGTTCCACTTCGCGTCGTTCCACATCCACGTTGCGAGCGGTGGCTGGAATAGGTCGACGTAGATCGCGCCCTGCAGGATGATCCCGGCAGCCGCGAAGTAGTTGTAGTGGCCCTTTGGCGGTAGGTCGTACGGCCACGCGCCGTGGAACTCGCCGCCTTTGGTCGAGGCGGTGCCGCTGCCCGATGGACTTGGCGAGGTGCCACCAGGCGTGCACGCGGCAGCCACGACTCCAAGGCTTGTGAGGGTCGCGTCACGCAGAAAACGCCGGCGTGTGACGGAATAACTAATCGCGCTCTTCTTCATTTGCCCCTCCCGGATTCCTCGCTTGACACATTGGAACTCATACCACGTACCCTGTCGACCGGTCGCGGGTTCGGTGGGCGCGAACCGGACAGCCGCACGAGGACCGCAACCAGCCCGACGAAGATGAGTCCGACCACCGCAGCCATGACGGTGACGACAAATTCCGCCGAGTTTCTTGGCTGAAACGGCAGCATTGCAAGCGCGACGATGAGGATGAGGATGGCGACGCGGAAGGCCGCTTGGAGCGCCATCGGGTCCATCTAACGGACGCCCAGGAGCTCGGCGGCAGGCTGTCGCTCGCGCAATGCCACGTGGCACGCGACCGACCGTCCCCCCGGTAGGTTGCCGAGTATGGGGACTACCACATCGCACAGACCGGGCTCGGACAACGGACAGCGCGGATGGAACACGCAACCCGGAGGCAGGTTCAGGAGGCTCGGCACCTCCGCGCCTTTCAGCGAGACGCGCTTCTTCGTCCGCGTGATGGTCGGGTCGGCCTCCGGGATCGCCGCGATCAGGGCGGTCGAGTACGGATGAGCGGGATCGCTCACCAGGGGCTCGGTGTTCGCAAGCTCGACCACGCGGCCGAGGTACATCACCGCGATTCGGCCCCTTCGACCGAAGTACCGCGCCACGGCGAGGTCGTGGGTGATGAGCACGGTGGTCACGTGGAACTCGGTCGCGAGGTTGTGGAGCAGGTCCAGCAGGCTGATCCGGATCGAGACGTCCACCATCGAGACGGCCTCGTCAGCGACGATCACACGCGGGTCCACCGTGAGCGCGCGCGCGATCGACACGCGCTGACGCTGTCCGCCCGAGAGCTGGTGCGGGTATTTCAAGAGGAAGTCCGCCGCGGGCGTGAGCCCGACACGTTCGAGCAGGGAGATCATCGCGGCGCGAGCCGCTCGCCCGTGGGCCTTCTTGTGCTTGGCGAGGGGTGGTGCGAGCGTCTGCGCGATCGTCCGGGTCGGATTCAGCGACGCGTACGGGTCCTGATGGACGAGCTGCACCGCGCGTCGAAAGCGCGCGAGGTCCTTGCCCTTCTTCTCCCACACGTCCGCGCCTTCGAAGAGCAGCCGGCCGCTCGACGGCCGAAGCAGGCCCGCGAGCATCCGACCTGTTGTCGTCTTTCCGCACCCGCTTTCCCCGACGATGCAGATCGTCTCGCTCTCGCCGAGTGAAAGCGACAGGTCGTCCACCGCTTTGATCGTCCCCGCCGGCGTGGTGTAGGTCCGCGAGACGCGGTCGAGCTCTATGAGCGGGCCGCTCACGCGAGCTTCTCTGCGACCGGGGCTTCGGCGTCGGAGCCGAGCGCTGACGCGACGGCTTGCCAGCGAATGCACGCGGCCTCGTGGTCGGGGGTGTCGACGGCAAGCAGCGGCGGGTCCTGTTCGAGGCACTGCTCGACGTGGAATGGACAGCGCGGGTAGTAGGAGCAGCCGCGCGGGAGGCGGATGAGGTCGGGCGGCGATCCCGGTATGGAGGCGACGCTGCCGAGGGCGCCCGACACGCGCGGGACGGCACGCATGAGGCCGACCGAATAGGGGTGTCGCGGCCGGTAGAAGAGGTCCTCGACACTCGCGCGCTCGACGATCCGACCCGCATACATCGTGAGCATGCGGTCCGCGAGCTCGGCCGCGATCGAGAGGTCGTGTGAAATGAAGATCGTGGCGAACCCAAGCTTGGCGCGGAGGTCGCGGAGCAGATCGATGATCGCGCGCTGCGTGAGGATGTCGAGCGCCGTCGTGGGCTCATCGAGGATGACGACGCGCGGATCGAGCAGCAGGGCCATCGCGATCAACACGCGCTGCCGCATTCCTCCGGAAAGCTCATGCGGATAGGCACTGAGGACGCGTGTCGGGTCGAGGTGCACCAGATCCAGCAGCTCGCGGGTACGGTCGTGGATCTTGTGTTTGTCGCCCATCCCATGGGCTCGCCCGGTGTCCAGGAACTGTTCCCAGACGTTGATGACCGGGTTGAACGCCGAGAGCGCGGCCTGGAACACCATCGCGCAGTCCGCCCAGCGGAAACGGCGAAGCCTCTCCGCGTCGAGAGAGAGCACGTCGAAGGCCCGTTTGCCGTCGTCGTAGCGGATCTCGCCGCTCGTCACGCGCGCGCTCCGGGGCGAGAGGCGAATGAGGCCGACGGCGAGGGTTGTCTTGCCGGAACCCGACTCGCCGATGATGGCGAGCGTCTCGCCCTGTTCGAGGTCGAATGTCACGTCACGGACGGCGTGCACCGGACCGCGTCGGGTCCGGTAGTCGATCGAAAGGTCGCGAACGGACAGAACCGGCACGGTCAATTTCTGAGGCGTGGGTTGAACACGTCCTCGAGGCCCGATGCGAGCCAGACCAGCGACAGCTGGAACAGCGCGATCGCCATGATCGGCCCCATCAGATAGAAGAAGCTGTCCTTGAAGAAGAGTGCGCCCTGGTTGTACGCGAAGTACAGCATGATCGCCCAGTTCCGACCGGAGAGCGGGACCAGCCCGAGGAACATGATGGCGGCCTGTGCGTAGATCGCGAGCGTCATCGCGATGATGAAGTGAATGACGATGTAGCTGCGCATGTTCGGCAGCATCTCCCGAAAGATGATGTGCATCAGGCCGAGATCGAGAGAGCGCGCGGCTTCGACGAAATCGCGTTCCTTTAACGACAGGACCTGAGCGCGGATCTGCCGGAGCAGCGCCGGCCACTGCAGGAGCGCGAGGATCACCGCGAGCGCGAAGAACGACGCCGGCCTGAAGATCGCGGCGATCACGATGAGCAGGATGAGCTGCGGGATCGTGAGAGCGACGTCCGTTATGGCCAGGATGACCGCGTCGATCCGACCGCCGAGCGTCGCCGCGATCGACCCGAAGGTGATCGCGATGAGCGTCGAGAAGAGGGCTGCGAGGATCGCGGTGGTGATGATGTCCGCCGCCGTACACGATCTGATTCACGACGTCGCGCCCCTGAAAGTCCGTTCCGAGTGGATGGAGGAACGACGGCTTCGCGTAGATCGACGAGACGTCGACCTGATCCTGGAGCGGCACGAAGAACGGCGCGACGTACGCGAGGAAGAGGAAGAACAACACGCCGATGAGTCCGATGAGTCCGACCGGTTTCCGCGACATGTTTCGCACGAACTCGACCAGGCTCGCCAGCGGACCCGGGAGCCTGCTGACGTCGCGCCGGTCGATCGCGGTCGCGGCCACCGTCACTTTTCGCTGGCTCCGCCGGCGCGGCCGATGCGCGGGTCGAGCCTGGTGTAGAGGAGATCGGCGATCAGGTTCGCGGCGATGACACACACGGTCGTCATGAGGATGATTCCCTGCATGAGCGGGTAGTCGCGCTGATTTACCGACGCGACGAGGCGCAGGCCGACACCCTGGTAGACGAAGATCTGCTCGATGATCACCGCGCCCCCGACCACCGCGCCCGCGGCGATCGCGAACTGCGATACGAGCGGCAGGACCGCGTTGCGACCGACGTATGCGGTGGTGATCCGCCCGTCGGTGAGTCCGCGAGCCCGTGCGACGGTGACGTGATCCTCCTCGAGCGCGGCGAGGGTCGCCGAGCGCATCGAGAGGATCCACAGGCCGATGTGCGTGAGGAAGAACACCGTGATGGGCAACGACGCGTGGAAGAGGATGTCGCCGATGAACTCCGGCGTGAAGCCGGGCGTGATCCCGGATGAAAACGCTCCGCGCATTTGGGTGATGGGTATCCACCGGAGCTGAATGCCGAAGATCAGAACGATCAGCAGTGCGATGAGGTAGCCGGGGATCGAGCTGATGATCGAGCCGCCGCTCGAGACGGCGTGGTCGAGGAGGCTATTGCGTCGGTAGGCGGCGATCAGTCCGAGTCCGATGCCGATGACGAACGAAAGCAGGAGCCCGGTGCCGACCGCGAACAGCGTCCACGGCAGGACCGAGAGGATGATCGACATGACGGTCGTCCCGCGAGAAAGGAACGAATTCCCGAGGTTGCCGTGAACGAGGTTCCCGAGGTACTCGAAGTACTGCTCGTGGATGGGCGCATTGAGGTCGATGTCGAAGAGTCCCGACGCCTGCGCCGCCGCCTCCGCGTACGAGATCTGACTCTGTTGCATGAGCTCGTCGATCTTGATCTCGACGGGGCTGCCCGGCATAAGACGGATCAGCCCGAACGTGATCGTGCTCGTCACATAGACCGTGAGCACCGCCTTGAGGATCGCCTGCGTGATCGGCCTTCCCCAGAGTCCACCGAGATGGCCGCGGATCCGCGACAACGGGGAGCGTTGGAAAGTCCGGATCTGCAGCTCACCCTGCGCCGGGGTGACGGTCGCCATGAAGAGAGACTACCCCGCGGGCGAGCGACCTAGCCGACCCGCCGGAGAAGCTCCACGAGCGGAAGCTCGGCGCAGGTCGACACCCGGCAGTCCGCGCGCGAGAGGTCGCCTTCGGCCGTCAGGGTGTTCGGCACGGCGACCACCCACAGCCCGGCGTCTTTCGCGGCCGCGATCCCGTTCGGCGAGTCTTCGAGCGCGAGCGCCTCCCGCGGCGCGATCCCAAGGAGGTCGACCGCGCGGAGATACAGGTCGGGCGCCGGCTTCGCGCGCGGAGCGTCCTCGCGGCAGACCACCGCGTCCCAAACGTCGTCGAGCCGGACGCGCGAGAGATGCGATCGCACGTAATCGGTCGGCGAGCTCGACGCGATCGCGAGGCGGAGGCCCAGCCGCCGGCCCTCAGCGACGTAATCGCGGATACCCGCCATGACGTCGAGCTCCGCAAGAAGCTCCGCGCGTCTTTCCTCGCGCCGCCGGCGAACCGCGTCGCGATCGAACGGTGCTGGCACGAGCGCCTGGAGGTGGGTGAGCGCATCAAACCAGCCGGCCTCGCGCCCGATGTACTCCAGCCAGCGGTCGCGCGGGAGCTCGTGGCCATGCTCGCGGTAAGTCTCGGTCCATGAGCGGTAGGCCGGTGTCTCGGTCTCGAGGATCAGCCCGTCGAAGTCGAAGACGAGGGCCTTGATACCTGGGCTCATTGCGCGGTCGCGAACTCCGAGTAAAGACGCGCCGTCGCCCGAAGGGCGCGCCAGTAATTCTCGAGAAGGATGTGCTCGTTGGGAGCGTGGGCGCCAGCGCCGGGGTGACCCATGCCGAGCGTCACGTTCGCCATCCGCCGCGGGTTGCAGACGACCCACATCGGCGATGTACCGCCGCTCGAAGGGACGAGCACCGCCGGCCTGCGGAACGCCTCCTCGGCCACGGCCGCGACGGCACGGACGAGTGGCGCGTCCGCCGATCCTCGGTACGGATGTTCTCCTTCCTCGGCGCTGAACTCGACGTCCTCGAAGCCGTGCCGGTCGAGATGTGCGCGAAGGAGCGTGGCGATCTTCATCGGGTCCTGGTCGGGGACCAAGCGGAAGTCGATCTTTCCGGTCGCTTCGGCTGGGATAACGGTCTTCGATCCCGGTCCGTTGTAGCCGGACACGATGCCGCACACGTTGCATGTCGGCTCGAACACGGACGCCCATTTGGCCTCGTCGTCCGTGCGCCCGAAGGCGAACCGTTCGATACCGACTACCTCGCGTGTGGCCCGGGCGTCGAATGGCATGCGATCGAGCATCACGCGGTCGGCGTCGGTCGGCTTGCGCACGTCGTCGTAGAAGCCATCGATCTGCACCCGGCCTTTCGCGTCCATGAGCGACGCGAATGCCTGCGCGAGACGCGAGGCGGCGTTCGGGTAATGCGTTGCGCCGCCCGAGTGCGCGTCGCGCGTCATCGTGCGAACGCGGAATTGGCAGTAGAGGATGCCCTTGCCGCCGAGAGAGAGGATCGGGCGCCCTTCGCTGTCGAGGGCGCCTCCTTCCTTCAACGCACCGTCGGCGTCGGTCAACCGCGGCTCGAGCGCGAGCAGCTTCGCGAGATTCGGGCTGCCGGATTCTTCCTCGCCTTCGATCAGGAACCGGACCGTGATCGGCAGCTCGCCGAAGGCCGCGCGATGCGCCTCGATCGCCTGTATCCGCAGGAGCAGGTGTCCTTTGTTGTCGTCCACCCCCCGCGCGTACATCGCCCCATCGCGCACAGCCGGCTGATAGGGCGGGGTCTTCCAGAGGTCGAGAGGGACCGCCGGCTGCACGTCGTAGTGCTGGACGCCGACAAGCGTGCGCTTCCCCGCACCGGTCTCTCCGACGACGAGCGCGGGGGCGCCGTCGGCGCGCAGCTCGCGCGCATCCGCGCATCCCGCCGCTCGCAATCGATCGCAGCACCAGCGCGCCGCCGCGTCGAGCGCCGGACGGTCGGAAGCCTCACACGGAATCGCGCAAAGCTCGCGGAGCTCTTCGACGAAACGCTGGCGTTGCGCGGCGATGAAGCGGTCGAGATCGTCCTCGAGGGCCACAGCCGCAGTATGCCCGGCCACGTTTGGGCATGATGACCGCGTGCCGGACGCGGTTTATCTCGGAGACAGGTGGACGCAAGGTGTGCGTCGTGTCGTGAAGCGGATCCCACCCGGCCGCGTCGCCACATACGCACTCGTCGGCCTTGTCGCCGGCCGCCCGCTCGCGGCGCGCGCCGTCGGCAATGTCATGCGCGCGTGCGACGACCCGAACGTGCCGTGTCACCGGGTCGTGCACGCGGATGGCCTCCCGGCCTTCCCCGGCCATCGCGCGCGCCTCCGTAGTGAGGGTGTGCAGTTCGTCGGATCGCGCGTGGATATGGCCCGTCATCTGTGGACGCCACGGTTACCTCAACGCCAGATCAGCCGACCGTCCTTGTAGAGCTCCTTCACGAAGCGGTCGGTGAAGACCGCGTCGACGTCGACGCTCTTCGCGAGCCCGCCGTACTGCAGCAGGAAGTCGCGCAGCGCGACGTATCGCGGCCGCTCCATCGCCCCGATGCCGTTGGCGCGGGTGAGGTCGTTCTGCGCGGCGTCGATCTCCGTGTCCAGCATGTATCGCTGGTGGGCGCGGTCCTCGCCGATCGCGTACTTCATGACCACGTCGATCGCCGCATCGCGATCCGCGATGGCGTCGTCCAATCCGCGAAGCGCTGCGCGGAGAAAACGTGTGGCCACGTCCGGCTTCGTGTCGATCGTCTGCTGGTTCGTGATGAACGACAGACCGAGGCCGGGAACGCCGAGGGTCGTGGGATCGAAGAGGCGAACGGGCGCGCCGAGCCGCGCCAGGGTGTCGGGCTCGTTCGCGGTGAACACGGGATAGACGTCGACCCGGCCGTCGAGGAGGACCCGAGGGTCGAACCCCACCGCCACCTCTCGGACCTTGGATCGGTCGACGCCTCCGAGCTGCAGCAGCGCCAGGTAGTCGGCGCTTACGGTGGACTTGTAGCCGACGAGCCGGCCTTCCCAGTCCTTGAGCGTACGGATCGGCGAGTCTGCGCGGACCGCGAACGACTGCTCGTCGCGTTGGCCGATCTGCGCGATCGACACGAGGGGTACCCCGGCAGCGGCGACGCGTTTCATGACGTCGCCCGCCGAGCCGGTCGAGAACTGCACACGGTTCGTGGCGAGGAGCTGGATGTGCTCGCCAGACGTCGCGTGCTGGATCTCGACCTCGAGCGACTGATCCCTGAAGTAGCCCTTCTCCTGCGCGATGTAGACGGCGACGAAGGGCAGGTCCGCCTGCGGCTTGAACCCGGCCATGAAGGTGACCTTCTCGGTCGGCACCGGCGTGGGCGACGGACCGGCCGCGGGCGCGTTGCACGCGACGAGCAAGACCGCGGCGACGAGGGCGAGGCCTCTCACGTCGCGACGGCGATGGGGTGCCAGTGCAACAGGCGCCGCTCGGCGGCCCCGACGAACGCGTTCGCCGCGATCCCGATCGCCGCGAGGACCAGGACCGCACCGAAGAGGATGGTCAGGTCGAGGTTGGCGTTCGCGACGAAGATCACACGGCCCAAACCCCGATCGGCTCCGGTCCATTCCCCGATGACCGCACCGATGAGCGCGAGGTTCAGCGAGATGCGTGCGCCGGAGAAGAGATACGGAAGCGCACTCGGCACGCGCAGGTGGCGGAAGATCTCACGTCCGGACGCTCCGAGGGTCTCGAGGAACGCGACCTCCTGCAGGTCGGCAGACCGAAGGCCGACGAATGAATTCACCAGCATCGGGAAGAAGGTGATAAGTGCGGCGATCGCGACCTTGGGCGCCGTGCCAAAGCCGAACCAGAGCGTGAAGAGCGGAGCGACCGCGACGATCGGCGTGAGCTTCACGAGGATCGCGAGAGGGAAGAGCGTTCGCTCGAGCGGTCGCGACCACGCCATCGCCGTCGCCAGGGCGAACGCAACGCTCGTCCCCAGGACGAATCCGGCGGCCGCCTCACTCAACGTGATCCCGCCCTCACGCGCGAGCAGGCCGGCATCCGTCGCCATGCGCGCCGCGACTGCCGACGGTGCGGGTAATAGATAGGAGGGAACGTTGAAAGCTCTCGTCCATGCTTCGAGGAGGACCGCGATCGCGGCGACCGCTCCGATCGCGATTCCGAGGTCGATGAGCGTGCGGCGCGCGATCATTCGAGATGCTCGCGGACCCGCTCGACCAGGTCGTGGAATCCAGGCTCGCGTCGCATCGCCTTCGTCCGCGGCCGCGTCATGGTGATCGCGACCTCACCGAGAACACCGGCCGGGCGCCCGCCGATGACGATCACGCGATCGGCGAGGAGCACGGCCTCCTCGATGTCGTGGGTCACGTACACGACGGAGCGCGCACGGCCCTCCCAGAGTCGCAGCAGCTCGTCCCGGAGATCGTCACGGGTCAGCTCGTCGAGGGACGCCAGCGGCTCGTCCATGAGCAGCACCTCGGGGTCGATCACGAGCGAGCGCGCCAGTGCGACTCGCTGGCGCATGCCACCGGAGAGCTGATGCGGGTACGCGTCGATGGCCTCCGTGAGGCCCATCCGCGCGACCCACTCGTCGGGCGCGATGTGACCGTTCGTACGCGCGCGCCGATTCACTTCCAGCGGAAGGGTCACGTTCTCACGCACCGTGCGCCACGGGTGAAGGCGCGAGTCTTGCGCGACGAAGCCGATGCGCTTGCGCCGGCGCGCCACGGCCGGCGCGACGCCGAGCAGGTCGACCGTGCCGGAGGTCGGCGCGACAAGACCGGCGATGAGGCGCAGAAGGGTCGTTTTGCCGCTCCCGCTGCGGCCGACGATCGCGACGACCTCGTTTCCGACTTCGAGATCGATGTCGTGAAGCACCGGGCTCGCGTAGCCCGCGCTGACGCCGTGGAGCGCGATCGCGACTGGCACCGCAGTCGATGCTAGCCGCGCCAAGGGCTAGCATCCGAGCACGCGAATCGCCAACAGGGGAGCCGCAATGACGACCGTGAAAGCCGCCCTTGTCCAGTGCGCCTGGACCGGCGACAAGGACTCGATGATCGAGCGGCACGCGAAGTACATCGCCGACGCGGCGAAGCAGGGCGCGCAGGTGATGTGCCTGCAGGAGCTCTTTTACGGTCCGTATTTCTGCCAGGTGCAGGACACCAAGCACTACAGCTACACCGAGAAAATACCCGACGGCCCCACCACCAAGCTCATGCAGGAGCTCGCGAAGAAGCACTCAATGGTGCTGATCGTCCCGATGTACGAGGAAGACCAGGTCGGCGTCTACTACAACACCGCCGCGGTGATCGATGCCGATGGGAAATACCTCGGCAAGTACCGAAAGACGCACATCCCGCATGTGAACGGCTTCTGGGAGAAGTTCTATTTCCGGCCGGGGAACATGGGATACCCCGTCTTCGACACCGCAGTCGGCAAGGTCGGCGTGTACATCTGCTACGACCGGCACTTCCCAGAGGGCGCGCGGATGCTCGGTCTCCACGGCGCGGAGCTTGTCTTCATCCCTTCGGCAACATCGCGCGGTCTGTCGATGCACCTCTGGTTCATCGAGCAGACGGCCCACGCGATCGCGAACGGCTACTGGGTCGGGACCATCAACCGGGTGGGCCAGGAGAAGGAGTTCGGCCCGAACGAGTACTACGGGTCGAGCTACTTCGCGGATCCGCGAGGCAAGATCATCGCGCAGGCCTCCGATAAGGACGAGCAGCTTCTCGTCGCCGATCTGAACATGGATCTCGTTCGCGAGGTCCGTAATACGTGGCAGTTCTACCGGGACCGCAGACCCGATATGTACGACGACATGGTGAAGCCGTAGTGACGGCGACCGCCACGATCCCTGTTCTGAACTACATCGGCGGCGCCTGGGTCGGATCGACCTCCGGTGAGACGACGGAGGACCGCAACCCCGCCCAAAGCGACGAGATTCTCGGCCAGGCGACCGCCTCGACGCCCGAAGACGTTCGCCGCGCGATCGACGCGGCCGAGGCCGCGTATCGCGAATGGCGGGCCACACCGCCGCCGCAGCGCGGCGACATCGTGCGCAAGGCCGCCGACCTCATGGAGCGCCGCCGCGACGATCTCGCCCGCCTTCTCACGCAAGAGGAGGGGAAGGTCCTTGCCGAGTCCCTCGCCGAGGTCGACCGCGCGATCGCGAACGTCCGCTTCGCAGCCGCGCAGGGCACGCGCCTCACCGGCGAGACGATCCCGTCCGCGCAGCGGCGCACCTTTATCTATACGGTCCGCGAACCGGTCGGCGTCGTCGCCTGTGTCACGCCCTGGAACTTCCCGATCGCGATCCCCGCGTGGAAGATCGCGCCCGCGCTGGTCGCGGGCAATGCGGTGGTCTTCAAACCTGCGTCGCTCACCCCGCTCTGCGCGGCTCAGGTCGTCCAATGCTTCGTGGACGCCGGTCTGCCCGACGGCGTGCTGAACATGGTCCTCGGCGCCGGAGAGTCGCTCTCGCGTGCGATCACGTCGGACGACCGCGTCAAGGCGATCTCATTCACCGGATCGTCGGCCGTCGGCCGGCGTCTTTACACCCAGGCCGCCGAACGCCTCTGCAAGGTTCAGCTCGAGATGGGCGGGAAGAACGCGGTCATCGTCATGGATGATGCCGATCTCGAGAAGGCCGCGGAAAGTGTCGCGATCGGAGCGTTCGGCGCGACCGGCCAGCGGTGCACGGCGACCAGCCGCGCGGTCGTCGTCCGGTCCGTGCTCGACGAATTCACCGACCTTCTCGCCGACAAGGCCGAGACCTGGCGCGCCGGCAATGGCCTCGAGGCGGGAGTGCGCATGGGGCCGATCGTCGACGAGACGCAGCTGCGAAAAGTCCGCGCGAAGATCGACGAGGGCAAGCGCTCCGGAGCGAAGGTCCTGCGTGACGGCGGCACGCCCACCCGGCGAGACCTGCGCGCCGGCTACTTCGTCGAGCCGACGATCTTCTCCGACGTCGACCCGCGCGCGCCACTGGCGCAGGAGGAGATCTTCGGCCCGGTCGTAAGCGTGATCCCCGCCGACGATCTCGAGTCCGCGCTCGCTGCCGCGAACGCGGTGGGGTACGGCCTCTCGTCGTCGATCTACACGAACGATCTCCGCACGGCGTTCCGATATGCGGAGGAGTCCCAGGCCGGCATGTTGCATGTGAACATACCGACGTTGGGCGGCGAGGCCCAGGTGCCCTTCGGCGGCGTGAAGGATTCCGGCTTCGGCGACCGCGAGTGCGGGACCGCGGCATTCGACTTCTTCAGCGAGCAGCGAGTGGTGTATGTCGGTTATTAGCGGCGCGATCGTGGAGATCGAGGGCGGCTCCGCGACGGCGCCGGGCCACGATCGCCGTGGAGCGGTCGCGCTCGCGTTCGCCATGTGTCTGGCGGTCGGCAGCGCTGGCGTCGGGCGCGACGGGCCCGACGCGACCGTGCCGGTCGAGGTGCCGCACGTCCTCGCGCTACCGCCCCAGACCGTGGACGCCCACCTCTTCACGATGCCGGATCGCCTCGCGAACGAACCGCTGTCGAACCTCGAATTCATTGCGGTGCCCGTTCGCGAAACGGAAGGGCTTGGAGCGAGAGTCGGCAGTCCAGGCGGGGTTTGGCTGGTCACGTGGACGGAAGGTGGCACCGCATATTGGCTCAGCTCCGAACACCGCGATCTCCCAGATCTGGTGCGCCTGGCAGGTTCTCTCCGCTAGAAGCTGTAAACTAGTAAGATACGACCGTACCGCGGAAATCCGTTTCCATTTCCTCGTATCAGAGACTTGACGCGCGGTAGGATCGGTACGGAAGAAGCTCTTCCGGAAAGCTGGCGATCACGATGAGCGCCGACGCACTCGAGCTGGTCTTCACCGGCTCTGCCGTGCTCGGCACGGCGCTCCTGCTTCTTTCGAGCATCGGTGGCGGCATGCACATTCGGCTTCATCTGCCTCTCCGTATGCCCCACCTCCGTCTTCCATTCCTACGCGCGACACGGACGGACGATGCCACCGCGATGCCGGTCCTTCTGGGATTCCTCGCGATGTTCGGGATCGGCGGACTCTTCGGAGCGGCGGCATTCGGTCTCGGACCAGCAGGCAGAACCGCCGTCGCGCTCGCATTCGGCGCGTTCGGCGCGGGCGTGGCCTTCGGCATCTTCGCCGCGCTGCGGCGGGCCGAGGGGCGTGAGCCGACAGCTCTTCGGGACCTCGTCGGCCGAAGGGCGACGGTCACCGTGAGCATCGGCGAGCGCGGACATGGCACGATCGCGCTCACCTACGACGGGGCCGTACAGACACTCCCAGCGACGGCGACGGCACCGATCGCCCGCGGCCGCGAGGTCGAAATACTCGGCGTCCACGGGATGGCGGTGACTGTCCGTTCCCTTCCTCCGCCATAGACCGCCACGCGGTCTTCGCAAAGAAAGAAGGGATTTGAAATGACGCTCACCGTTACGGAGCTTGTTCTCGCAACGCTCGCCGTACTCGTCCTTCTCGCGCTCTTTGCGGCCCAGCGCTATCGGGTCGCGGGCGCGAACGAGGCGCTCGTCATCTCCGGCGCCCGCGGAAGCAAGGTCCGCGATGAAAAGGGCGATCTCGTCACCATCCACGACCAGGGTGTGAAGGTCGTCGTCGGAGCCGGCACGTTCACCTGGCCGCTCATCAACAAGATCGGCCGGCTGCAGCTCACCGCGCGTCAGGTCGAGATCGGGCTGGCGCACGAAAACGCGGCGGTTTCGAAGCAGGGCGTCGGCGTCCTCATCACCGGACAGGCGATGTTCAAGATCGCTCGCGAGCCGGAGCGGCTACGGGCCGCCGCGGAGCGGTTCATCGGCGAGCCCGACAGTCAGATCGAGACCATGGTCAAGAAGGTGCTCGAGGGCTCGCTTCGTTCGATCGCGGGCACTCTCACGATCGAGGAGCTCATCACCGACCGCGACCGGTTCCAGCAGGCGGTCTCGGAGGCCGCGCGCGGGGACCTCGAGGCGAGCGGCATCCACATCGACGCATTGACGATCACGAGCATTCGCGACACGAAGGGCTACATCGAGCAGCTCGGCGAGAAGAATCTCGCGAGCGTGCAGCGCGACGCGCGTATCGCGAAGGCGAGCGCGTCGCAGGAAGCGGCGGTGAAGGAGAACGAAGCGCAGCGGATCATCATTCAGGCGGAGCGCGACCGGGAGATCGCACGGGCCGAGGCGCACAAGGTCACCGCAAAGGCGCAAGCCGAGGCGGACCAATCCGGTCCACTGGCACAGGCGACCGCGACCAAAGACGTGATCAAGGAGCAGACCGAGCTCGCCGAGCTCGAAGCGGTCCGGCGAGAAAAGGAGTTGCTCGCGACAACGGTCAAGCCGGCCGAGGCGGAGCGCCGCGCCGCGATCGTGAAGGCCGAGGGAACCCGTCAAGCAGCGATCCTCGCGGCCGAGGCGCAGGCCCGACAGGTCGAACTCACGGGCCAGGCCGAAGGCGCGGCCATCCTGGCGCGCGGTCAAGCCGAGGCGAGATCGAAGGAGCTTCTCGCTGAGGCGTATCGCAAGTTCGACGAGGCGGCGATCCTTCTGCAGACGCTGCCGCTTGTTCCGCCGATCGTCCGCGAAGCCGCGGCACCGCTCGGCAATATCGACAACCTCACGGTCATCGACCCGGCGGGCGCCTCGAAGCTCACCGAAACGGTCATCCGAACTGCGGCCGAGGGGAGCGCGATCGCGAAGTCGCTTCTCGGAGTGGATCTCGCCGAGATCATGGGCCGGCTGGCATCTCGCCGGAACGGCGAGGAGAAGAGTTAGGTCTTCGTACTCAGGCTCTCGCGGGGGCTTCGGCTCCCGCGAGGGCTTTGCGCGCGTCCGCCATCGAGAGTTGCCAGAGCGTGGTCTGCCACGCGTATGTGAAGCCGAGTTTCTCGTTGATCGCCAGCATCTGGGCGTTCACGTTCGCGTTCCCCGTCCGGATGAAACGCGAGTCGGCCCTATCGGCGAGGATCCGCCCGAGCATCACGGCCTTGAGCCAGAGGCCAATGCCGTGCCCGCGATGCGCCGCAACGACCGCGGTGCCCTCCTGCTGGATCGCGTGTGGATCCTGGGGGTTGAACTCGACCTCGGTGAACCCGACACCCTCACCGGTCCGCTCGTCGATCGCGAGGAGCAGCCACCACACGAGGCCTGCCTGTTTGAAAAAGCTCTCGCGCTGACGGATCTGCGCCTCCGTCAGCTTCCAGTCGTTGAACGCCATATCACCGCGGGGCATGTCGTTGATCCCCTCGGACGCCTCGATGTATGCCTTCACGAACTCGTCGGGCACCGTGTCGTCGATCCGCTCGAGGCGGTAGCCCTCCGGCGCGGCTCGCGACCACTCAGCGACTCTCGCGCGATCGACGGTGCCGAGGTCGAGCTGGTTCAGCTTCATGGGGAGTCCCGGTTTTGCGCCGATCGCCAGCGCGAAAGCCTCACCGGAGGGCACGCGGTCGGTGGTCTCCGAGATCACCGTGAGCTCGTTGCCTTGACCCTCGAACGACCGGAGGACACCGGCGAAGAGCGCGCGACCGAGTCCGCGGCGACGGTGCTCGGGTTTGACCGCGATCTCAGACCAACGGATATGTGCGTTCTGCGTGTCTTTCAAATTCCGCGCCCCGACGCCGTAGCCGGCAAGCTTGCCGGCGCGGTCATGTGCCACGAAGACCACGCGCCACTGCCCGGGCGGTCGCGCCCGGAGCCACTGCGCGATGACCTCGAGGGGCGTCGGTGGATCCTCCGGCCGCTGCTCGATGGCGAGCTCCTGCCGAAACTGCGCGATCTCCCCGATCTCTTCGTCGGTCGCGGTCTCGAGATCAAGGGGCGCGATCGTGTAGCCGTTCGGCGTGGTCATCGCGTGGAGCCTAGCCCGCCAGTCGAGCGGGACTATCGCGTCTGATACGTTCGGCTAGCATCCGCGCGCGATCGAGGGGAGTGCGACGTGGGGAAGACGCTCATCACCAACGGAACCATCGTCACGGCCGCAGACACCTACAAGGCCGATGTGCTCGTCGAGGACGAGAAGATCGCGATGATCGGCAAAGCCCTGAAAGCGGCGGGCGCGAAGCGGATCGACGCGACGGGCAAGTACGTCATCCCCGGCGGGATCGACGTCCACACGCATATGGAGCTCCCGTTCGGCGGCACGTTCGCTTCCGACGATTTCGAGACCGGCACGCGCGCGGCTGCGTTCGGCGGCACCACGACGATCGTCGACTTCGCGGTCCAGGGAATGGGCGAGCCGCTCGAGACTGCGCGCGACGCCTGGCTGAAGAAGGCCCGCGGCAAGGCGTCGATCGACTACGGGCTGCACATGATCGTCCGCGACGTCACGGACAAGGTCCTCAAAGAGATGGACGTCATGGTCAAAGAGGGCGTCTCGTCCTTCAAGCTGTTCATGGCCTACCCGGGCGTCTTCCAGGTCGACGACGCCGCGATCTTCAAGGCGCTCTCGCGAACCGCCGAGAACGGCGGGCTCATCTGCATGCACGCGGAGAACGGGGGCGTCATCGACGTTCTGGTGAAGCGCGCCCTCGCCGCGAAGCACACCGAGCCGAAATGGCACGCGCTCACGCGGCCACCCGAGGCCGAAGGCGAGGCGACGAACCGCGCCTTTCGTCTGGCCGAGATGGCCGGCGGCATCCCCCTTTACATCGTCCATCTGTCCTCGTCCCAGGCGCTCGAGCAGGTTCGGCTCTTCCGCGACCGCGGACTTCCGGCTTACGCGGAGACCTGCCCGCAGTACCTCTTCCTCTCGATCGACAACTACGACGAACCGGGTTTCGATGGAGCCAAGTACGTCATGAGCCCACCGCTTCGGGAGCGTTGGCATCAAGAAGAGCTCTGGAAGGGACTCGCGCGCAACGACCTGCAGGTGGTCTCGACCGATCACTGCCCCTTCTGCATGACCGAGGGCTACAAGGGGTTGCCGAAACAAAAACAGCTTGGCATCGGCGATTTCTCGAAGATTCCAAACGGCGCACCCGGCGTCGAGACGCGCATGGTGCTGCTCTACGACGGCGGCGTGGTGCAGAAACGGATCACGCTGAATCGCTGGGTGGAGGTCACCTCGACGACACCGGCGAAGATCATGGGCATGTTCCCGAGGAAAGGGACGATCGCGGTCGGAAGCGACGCCGACATCGTGCTCTGGGATCCGCGTACGACGTCCACGATCTCCGCGAAGACCCACCACATGCGGGTCGACTACAACCCGTACGAGGGGCGCAGGGTCAAAGGAAAGGCCTCGGTCGTCCTCTCGCGTGGCGAGGTCATCGTCGAGAAGGACGAGTTCCTCGGAAAGAAGGGCCGCGGCAAGTTCATCAAGCGCGGCAGCCCGATCCTGCAGACGTAAGACGATGGCGACTGCCGCTCTCGACCACGTCCTGCGACACAACGCGTGGGCAAACAAGACCCTGCTCGAGTTCTGTGCCGCTCTCGAGCCGGCGGCACTCGATCTGAGCGCGGCCGGGACCTATGGAACGCTGTATGGGACGCTTCAGCACATCGTGGGCGGCGAGCAGTTCTACATCCGGCTCCTGACCGGCGAGGTGCTCGGGATCCCGGTGCGGAAGACGGAGCGACGCACGCTCGAAGATCTCGTTGCGATCGCAGGTCTGACCGGGGCCCGCGCCATCGATGTCGCCGCGAACGACGATGCGGCGCGGGTGATAAGCCCGGGCGAGGACCAAACCACCGTCGGTATCGTGCTCGCGCAACTCGTGCACCACGGTAACGAGCATCGCGCACACGCGACGACCATCCTCGGTTCGCGCGGCCGGAAGACCCCGAAGATCGGCGCGTGGACGTATGGCATCGCGAATGGCATCTCACGGAACGATGGGGATTGAGGTTTGACCGACTTCCTCCTGCGCCAGATGCGTCACGGCGTCTGGGCGAACGAGAAGCTCCTCGAGCGATGCCGCGCCCTCACCGACGATCAGCTGGTGCTCACGGTTGCCGGCACGTACGGGACGATTCGCGGCACCCTCGCGCACATCGTGGCATCCGAGGAGGGGTATCTCGTGCGGCTGCTCGGGTCGCTTCTCCACGAGCCGCCAGTACGCGAGCAGGACCTGGGGACGCTGGATCAGATCGGGGCGCATATCGCGCACGTCACAACCGGCGTGGAGCGGCTTTTCGCGAAGGGAAGTCTCGATCCGGATCGCGTCATCGCCGACACACCGCTGCGCCGTGCAGGCGCGCCGCGATTCGAGATGGCCGCCTGGGCGCCTGCGGCGCAGTTCGTGTACCACGGAATAGATCACCGCTCGCAGATCGATACGATCCTCAGTACCCACGGGCTCGAGACGCTCGATCTGCAGGTGTGGCCGTACGCGATGGAGCTCGGCGCGAGCCGCGAAGCCAAGGAGGACCGATGAGCACGCCACCGATGCTTCGTCAGATGCGACACGACGTGTGGGCGACGGGGAAGCTGCTCGAGCGGTGCCGCTCGCTCACGAACGAGCAGCTTCAGCTCACCGCCCCGGGAACGTACGGATCGATACAGAAGACGTTCGCGCATATCGTCCGCGCGAACGAGGGTTACCTCAACACGTATGGGGTGATCCCGCAGCCCTTTATCGAGCTCACCGCATCGGTCGACGAGATCGCATCGCGCCTCGCGCGCGTCCGCGACGCGGTCGAGCAGCTCTTCAAGTCGAACGAGGTCGACTTCGATGCGAAGCTCCACGACGAGCGGCGCAAAATGGATCTCGAGCTCTGGGTGCCGCTCACTCAGTTCTCGCACCACGGAAGCGACCACCGCTCACAGATCGGGACGATCCTCACGCTGAACGGCCTCGAGGCGCCGGAGCTCGATGTGTGGGCGTACGCCACGGCCGAAGGCGCCATCGTCGACTTCTAGGTCTCGGCGGAGAATGTCGGGGTGATCCTCGATATCGAGGGCGGATCCGGGCACCGGCCGGTCTCTTCCCGACTCGGGCGGATGTTGTCGATCGCGTCGGCGGCCGTGGCCGCAGCCGCTCTACTTGCGATCGCGGCGGTTCCGCACGAGTCCGGGCCGCGGTTTGCCGAGACCGGACCGTCGATCCTCGAGCAGGCGTTCGCGAAGCCGAAGCCCCCGCCCACGCTTGATCTCGCCCTGCCCGCGGAGGCTGCCGTCGAGGTCCTGCCGCAGCGCGTCGACGGGATTTACGGGCTGGCGCGGCCCGCGCCCACCGTCCGTTCGTTCCGCCTGCGCGGCTCGAACGCCATCATCATCGTCGCGATGCTGCCGGGCGCGCCGGCCGTGGTCCGGCCCGCGACCGCGCCGGCCGATGCGCTGACGGTCCACGGTGCGTACGCGGCGAACTTTTCCGTCGAGGCAACGTCCATCAGTGCGGTCCGCTGGACCGAGGACGGGATGACCTACGAGGTGTCATCGCGGGCCCTTCTCCTCGGCGACCTGGTGCGTCTCGCCGAGCAGGTCCGCTAGGACTTCGGCGCGCAGGCCTCCGCGGCGAGGCGCGCGGCGGCGAGATCGTTGCGCCGTGCCGGAACGGGACGGACGACCGCGATGTCCAGGTTGGCTGCGAGCCGAACGAATGCCTCGCGCGCACCGTCCGGTCGACCCCAGTAGCCGACCAATCGAAGAAGCTCGACCGGGAACCTCCGCGCGAGCTCGTGTTCGATCGCGCCGGCCGCGCGGCGCGACTCGAGATCGGTCAGCACAGCATCGAATCCCATGCGCGCGAAATGGCCGCGATAACCCTTGGTCTTGTCGGCTCCCGGGCGCGCGAGCGCGTAGGACAGGACCATCGTCGCGAACGCGAGGCGCGCGGCCTCCTCGTCCTCGTCGATGCAGACGCGGATGTACTCGTGGACCCGGACGCGGGACGGATCGCGTCCCCCGGCTCGCGCGCCGGCGGCGACCCGCTCCCGGCTCCAGCGCACCTGATCGGCGCTGCACCAGTTGAGCGCCGCGCCGTCGTACCGCGCGCCCGCGAGACGGAGCATCTGCGGTCCGAGCGCGCCGAGATACACAGCAGCGCCGGGTAGGCGTGTCCGGAGGGCGTCGATCGCCTCGCGCATCACGCGGATCGGCGCGTCGGCCGTTCGGCCGGCCCCGATGCCGAGGGTGAACTTTCCGTCGGTTCGCTCGAGTGTCTCCTTCGCTACAGAAGCCAGCTTGTCGATGGGCCACGCTGAAATCGGCGCGACCGCGATGCCCGTCGCAAGTCCGCTCGACCGGTACCACGCCACGCAGATGTCGAACGGTCCTCGCGTATCGCCGATGGGTGTCCAGAGGCTTGTGTAGCCGAGCCCGGCGCCCTCGCGAGCGATCGTGCGCTGATCGTTTTCGCTCAACGCGAACCGGCTGTCGATGCCCAGGCCGGTCTCCATCAGGGCGCGCGCGTCAACGAGATGTGTTGCCGCTCTGCTCCAGCACCGGCACGGTTTCGCCATTCAGTAGCTCGCCCCGGTAGGCGACGGCCACCGCCTGCGCTCGCGTTTGTACGCCGAGCTTCACGTAGATGTGTTCGACGTGCGCCCCGACTGTCTTTGGGCTGATGACCATCAGCCGGGCGATGTCGTCTGGGCCGAGTCCAGTGCTGAGGAGTCTGAGCACTTGCAGCTCGCGCGCGGTCAGCCGTGATGCGAGCGCGCGCGCTGCCACCGCATGTCGGCGAAGCAGAAGGCTCTGAACGCGCGCGAGCAGCTCGTCCTCCCTGAACGGCTTCGAGATGTAGTCGTTCGCTCCGAGCAGAAGACCGGCCACGCGGTCGAATGATTCGGTGCGCGCTCCGGACACGAACACGATCGGGAACTGATCGCCGAACTCGTCCCGCAATAGTCGACAGACCTCGTAGCCGCACATACCCGGGAGATTCACGTCGAGGAGCACGAGTCCGGGAGCTTCTGAACGCGCGGCTCTCAGAGCGTCCGCTCCCGAATCCGCTTCGCGGGTCACATAGCCCGCGTCCGCGAGGATCGTGGCGATCGCCGAACGAGTACCGGAGTCATCGTCGACGATCAGGATCGGATCGGCCCCTGACGGCCCGCCCCCACGCATCAGCGGCGCTAAACCCTACTGAAGCTTCCTGATCCTTTCAAGCAGGTTTCCCTACGGAGAATTCCCATTCCGCGATTCCGGCGTGTGCCCGTTGCTCCAAGCGACGTCCAAGGCCCTGAATGCTCGTGCGTCCGCACTTTCAGACGGGCGCTATTGCGCTCATCAAGTAAGTAATCGAGCGGTATTTCTTTCGGAGGTGGTGCAGGCGAAAAGGACGTCCGCGGTTCGGGAGAGGTAGGCGGATGCGGTCGGGATTTCGAGCGCAAAGAGCAAACGAGGAGAAACGTCGATGACTCGTCCCAAGTTCCTATTGACGCGCGCACGGTCCATTCTGGCCGCGGGGGTCGGGCTGGCCCTGGTTGTCGCTTGGGCACCCCAGCTCGCGCTCGCGTCGCCCGGTCTCGTTGTTGCTGACCTAAATCAGCCGGGCGTGACTCCGACCGTCCTTGCGCAATCGCTGGTCGGTAGCGGGGTCACGATCTCCAACATCACATACACCGGTAACAACCGGGCCGCCGGCAAGTTCAGTGGCGGCGCGACGATCCTCGGCTTCGACTCCGGTGTCGTTCTCGCCAGTGGAAAGGTGCAGACCTATCCGACGGATCCCGCATGTAGCCGCGGCGTTGAGGGACCAAACCTCTGCCACGAGGGTACTGGCCTAGTCCCTCCCGGAGCGAGCGGCGGCGCGAATAGCACCAGCTTCGGGGCCGGCGGCGATGCAGACCTGACGGCGTTAGCCGGATTCTCGACATTTGACGCGACGATTCTGCAGTTTGATTTCGTCCCCATGGGTGCGACTGTCCAGTTCCAATACGTCTTCTCGTCCGAGGAGTACAGCGACTACTCGAACACCCCGTACAACGACGTTTTCGGCTTCTTCATCAACGGTACGATGGGTTCGGGAAACTGCGCGACTACCCCGGCGAACCAGCCGGTCTCGGTCAACACCATCAACAACGGGAACGACGTTGGCGGAGATATCACGCCTCACAATGTGGCTCTCTTCCGCGACAACGTCCGCCCGACGGGCCCGACGATCGACACCCAGATGGACGGGCTCACCGTCGTGCTCACCTGCAAAGCTACGGTGATGGCGAACCAAACGAACCACATGAAACTCGCCATCGCGGATGCGAGTGACAGCGTTCTCGACTCTGCCGTCTTCATTGAGGCAGGAAGCCTCACCAGCGGCACGGTGGTGACGACGTCGCTCAAGGGCAGCGACGGTTCGTCTGGGCCGATCATCACGGTGCCTTCGGGCACCGTGGTCACCGACTCTGCCAAGCTGACGGGTCTGAACACCATGACTGCCGGCGGCACCGTCGACTACACCGTCTACAAGGATGCGATGTGCTCGCCCACGATGGTGTTCGCGACGGCCGGCACGAAGACCGTCACGAATGGCGTCGTGCCGGATTCCGATCCGGTGACCTTCACGAGCCCTGCGACCTACTACTGGCAGGCGGCCTACAGCGGCGACACGTTCAACAATCCGTCGAAGAGCGTCTGTGAGACGGAGCAGGTAATCGTGAATGTCGGCCCGCCCGCATCGCTCGTCCTGACCCCGCCCGGGGCAACGAACACTGTTGGGACGAAGCATTGCGTTCTAGCGACGGTGAAAGACGCGTCTCTGACGCCTGTTCCAGGTGTGACGGTCGTCTTCCACGTCGGCCCGTCCGTTCCGACAACATTCCCGAATCCCTCGGATGGCACCGGGGTGACCGACGCCAATGGGCAGGCGACCTTCTGCTACACAGCGTCGCTTCCGGGGATGGACACGATTCATGCGTTCGCCGACACCAACAACAACGGACAACAGGACGCTAACGAGCCGTTCGGCGAAGCGACGAAGACCTGGACGCCACCCGCGAGCACCAACCTGTGCGAGGTAAAGATCACGGACGGCGGTTGGTTCATCGCGAATAACAAGGACCGCGCGAACTTCGGCGGCAACGCCCAGGTCATCAACGACACCCCACAAGGGCAGCAGGAGTACCAGGACCAGGGTCCAGCTCAGCCGATGAACGTTCACTCGATCGAGATCACGGCGACGACCTGCAGCGACAATCTGAAAAATGCGAGCATCTACGGCAAGGCGACGATCGACGGGGCAGGTTCCCACGTCTTCAAGATCGACGTGACCGACATGGGACAGGGCGGATCGAACGACAGTTACGGCATCACGCTCGACACCGGCTACCAGTCCGGTCAGCACACTCTCAGTGGAGGGAACATCACGATCCACAAGAGCTGACGCAAATGCGTCGAACGGTGCACGGAAGGGGCCCGCTCGAGCGGGCCCCTTCTCTTAGCATCTTCGTATGGGGAGTGATCCGCTCGCGACGTTCAATCCGGCGACGCGTGCGTGGTTCGAAGCGACCTTCCAGTCGCCGACGCGCGCGCAGGAGCTCGGCTGGCCCGCGATCGCGCGCGGCGAGAGCGTGCTCGTGCTCGCGCCGACCGGCTCTGGGAAAACGCTCGCGGCGTTCCTCGCTGCGATCGACCATCTCATGTTCTCGCCGGCTCCGAAGAAGCCTGCGACCCGGATCGTGTATGTCTCGCCACTCAAGGCGCTCGCGGTCGACGTCGAACGAAACCTGCGAGAGCCGCTCGTGGGCATCACCCGTCAGGCGCAGCGTCTCGGCATCCCGTACCGCGAACCGACCATCGCCGTCCGCACGGGCGACACGCCATCACGCGAGCGCGCGCGCTACCAGCGCGAGCCCGCGGACATCCTCATCACCACGCCCGAGTCGCTCTACCTGATCCTCACGAGCCTCGCGCGCGATGCGCTCCGCAGCGTCGAGAGCGTCATCGTCGACGAGATCCACGCGGTCGTCCCGTCAAAGCGCGGATCGCACCTCGCGCTCACGCTCGAGCGCCTCGAGGAGCTCCGCGGTCGCGGCGCCCCAAAGCTCCAGCGGGTCGGACTCTCCGCCACGCAGCGTCCGCTCGACGAGATCGCGCGGTTCCTCGGCGGCCTCGACGACGGCGTGCCGCGACCGGTGCGCGTGCTCGACGCCGGGCGCAAGAAGGCGCTCGAGCTTCGCGTCGAGGTTCCGGTCGAGGACATGGCACGTCTAGGCGAGCCGGCAGAGATCCCCACCGGACCAGTGACTGCGGTCCAGCGCTCGTCGATCTGGCCCGCGATCCACCCGCAGATCCTCGAGCTCATCCGCACGCACAAGTCGACGCTCATCTTCGTGAATTCGCGCCGCCTCGCCGAGCGCCTCGCGGGCGCGCTCAACGAGCTTGCGGGCGAGGAGCTTGTCCATGCGCATCACGGATCGATCGCGCGCGAGCAACGGCTCCGCATCGAGGACGACCTCAAGTCCGGCCGCCTTCCGGCCCTCGTCGCGACGAGCTCGCTCGAGCTCGGCATCGACATGGGCGCGATCGACCTGGTCATCCAGGTCGAGTCGCCGCCATCTGTCGCAAGCGGGATGCAGCGCATTGGACGCGCGGGTCATCGCATCGACGAGCCGTCGACCGGCGTGATCATTCCCAAGTACCGCGGCGATCTCCTAGCGAGCGCCGCAATCACGGAAGGGATGTTCGCCGGCGCCGTCGAGCCGCTGCGCTATCCGAGAAATCCACTCGACATCGTGGCGCAGCAGGTCGTCGCCATGACCGCGATGGACGACTGGGGCGTCGACGATCTCGACCGCGTCATTCGCCAGGCCGCGCCGTTCGCCGAGCTGCCGCGCAGCGCCTTCGAAGGGGTGCTCGACATGCTGTCGGGTCGCTACCCATCGGACGAGTTCGCCGAGCTTCGGCCGCGGATCGTGTGGGACCGGACGACCGGTGTCGTGCGCTCGCGCGAGGGATCGAAGGTCGTGGCCATCTCAAACGGCGGGACCATCCCCGATCGCGGCCTGTACGGCGTGTTCCTCGCCGGGGCCGAGAAGGGGAAAGGCCGCGTCGGCGAGCTCGACGAGGAGATGGTCTTCGAGACGAAGGAAGGCGACGTGTTCCTGCTCGGCGCCTCGAGTTGGCGCGTCGAGGAGATCACGCAGGACCGGGTGCTCGTGTCGCCGGCGCCGGGCGTGCCCGGACGCATGCCGTTCTGGCACGGCGAGAACGTCGGTCGTCCGCTCGAGTTCGGTCGCGCGATAGGTGCGCTCGCGCGCCGCATGCGGTCACTGCCCAACGAGGAGGCCACCAGAGAGCTCGTCACGAAGCACGCTCTCGCGGAGGGCGCCGCGCGGAACCTCCTGCAGTACCTCGGCG
>WNGC01000217.1_pt1 | contig 81069 bp, 80 predicted proteins | sample 5400051 | NCBI WGS metagenome assembly WNGC01 (sample SAMN13153368, study PRJNA577476) | soil metagenome | isolation source: 20 cm soil or saprolite under grassland replicate 2 | place: USA:California | collected 2016-06-15
CGTCAGCGTAGACGTGACCGCCACGTGATGGGAGATCAGGTGCTGCACGAGGGAAGTGAACTCCGGCGATTTGGCATCGAAACCAACGAGCGCGGGCATCCCACCGGTTGGTGCCGGACACGCGTCCGGCTGCTTCCCCCGAATGAAGTCGGTGGCGACGAAGAAGCCGTGCTCCAGATCGTCGATGCCGAGATCGGCGGCTTCCCTGTAGGTGACCGAGCAGAGATGGCCCGTGATCTTGAGTCCGCGCTTGTGCGCTTCATCCACCGCCGCGGCGAGCTCGGCGCGGGTGATGTTCATGTAAGCTTTGAACGACGTCGCGCCAGCGTCCGCCCAGAATGCCACGAAGCGGCGCGCGTCGGCCGAGTCTTTCAGGGCGTACATCTGCGTGAACGGAGAAGGGCCGTTCACGTAAGGTGCGGTAGCGTCGATCCAAGGTCCCACCTGATTCCCGGCCTTGATCGCCGCCGCGAGGTTCAGGTCGGCGTAGCCGCCGACGTTGCCACCGGTCCGCATCGACGTGACGCCGCCCGCGAGGTAGAGGCGCGAGAAGCTCACGTAATCGGCGCCGTAGACGCCCGGACCGGTCGGATAGTAGAGGTGCTCGTGCATCATCACGAGGCCCGGGATCACCGATTTCCCCGTGAGGTCCAGCACCTGGGCGCCCTCCGGCACCCTGGTCGCGCGGGCGGCGCCGAGCAGGGCGATGTTGCCGTCGCGGATGATCAGCGTCTGGTCTTCCTTGGGCGCAGCACCGGTGCCGTCGATGACGCGCACGTGCGTGAGCGCCACCACCGGCGTGTCGACCGCGACGTATGGCTTCACCGCGGCGGAGAGCGTGGGACGCTGGGCTGTGGCGAGCGCGGGCACGAGGAGCAGGGCGCCAAGGGCGCGGAACGTGTTTGTAGACATGGGGGGAGAGTAGCACAAAAGCAGGTCCTTCGCGCCTGCGGCGCTCAGGATGACATGCCGCGCGGCTTTTTCAGAGAAAGATCTTTTTTTATCCTTCTTTTTACAAGCGCGACCACGCATGTCATCCTGAGCGAAGCCCGCGCCAGCGGGCGTAGCGAAGGACCTGCTCTAAGGTCAGCGGGCGTAGCGAAGGACCTGCTTGCAGTAAATTGGTATCGAGACCCCTGACCAAGGATTTACCATGGACGACGTGGGAGTCTTTCGCACGACGATTGAAATCCAGGATCTGGACCTGCGCGGCCCGCGCCAAGCATTGCCGGAGACGTTGGTCGATACCGGAAGCGAGTTTACGTGGATCCCACGCCGGGTGCTCGAGGAGCTGGGCATCCGTGCGCAGCGGAAACAAGCCTTCGAAGTCGCCGATGGTCGTCGCATCGAGCGCGATATCGGCTACGCGTTGGTGCGCGCAGCCGGGACGGAAGCGCCGGATCTGGTCGTATTCGCGGAACCGGGAGACATGACTCTGCTCGGCGCCCACTCTCTCGAGGGGCTGAACCTGAAGATCGATCCCATCAGGAAGGAATTGGTACCGGCCGGGCCGGTGATCACTGCGGCGGCGGCTTAACGCCACTAGTTCGAATGCTATTATAGACAGCCCATGACACTGCTCTCCTAATGCGAGTTGGCATCGGCTACGACTCACACCCCTTCGCCGCGGGCCGAAAGCTGATCCTCGGCGGTGTCGAGATCCCGAATGCGAAAGGCCTGGCTGGCTATTCGGACGCCGATGCGGTCGCGCATGCCCTCACCGACGCGATCCTCGGCGCGGCAGGTCTTGGGGACATCGGGCGTATGTTTCCGAACGACGATCCGCAGTGGAAGGATGCCAGCTCGATCGACCTGCTCAATAAGGCGTTTCTGAAGGTCGTCGAGGCGGGGTTCCAATTCGTGCATGCCGACGTCACGGTGATTGTCGAAAAACCGAAGCTGGCGCCGCATCTCGACGCGATGGAGGAGAAGCTCGCCGAGGCGTTGTTGACAAGTCCGGCGCACGTGTCGGTGAAGGCAAAGACGAACGAAGGGATGGGCTGGATCGGGCGCGGAGAAGGAATCGCGGTGATGGCGGTGGCGACGCTCGCGGAGCCCGCCGGTCCACGCTCGAGTGGAGGACTGTCACTCACCTGACCGACTTCCTAGCGTTTCTCGAGCACCTCCCGGCGGTTCCGCTGTACGCCCTGATCGCCGTGCTGACCGCCGTCGAAAACATCTTTCCGCCAGTTCCCGCGGACGTCGCGGTCTCCCTCGGCGCATTCCTGTCCGGGCGCGGGGTGTTGAACGCGTGGCTCGTCTTCCTGCTCGCCTGGGCTGCGAACGTGGGGTCGGGGGCCGCCGTCTATGCGCTGGCGCGCCGGCATGGCGACGTGGTATCGCGTGGGTTTCTCGGGCGGCACATCTTCACGCCGAACACCGTCGCGCACATCGAGGAGCGGTATCGGCGCCACGGCGTCTACGGGATCTTCCTCTCGCGGCTTCTGCCGGTCTGGCGCGGCATGGTCATGCCATTCGCCGGCATCGCGCGTGTCTCAGCCGGGCGTGCGCTGATTCCGATGGCGCTCGCGTCCGCCGTCTACTACGGGGCGCTCACCTGGCTCGTGAGCCAGCTGGGCACGAATCTCGAGGACGTGCTGCGCGTCGTGAAGCGAGTGAACACTGCGCTCGCCATTGTGGCCGGCTTCTTCATCCTCGCTATTGCCGTATGGATCGTTCGCCGGCGCCACCGCTAGCCTGGAGCCTCGAGCGCTTCCGCGACTACCTCGCCCTCGAGGCCGGGAACAGCGGCAATACGGTCGCGAGCTATCTCCGCGACATCACCCGTCTCGCCGAATACGCCACGAGTCACGGCGCCAAGTCACCAGAGCAGCTCTCCGCCGCACGGCTGCGCGAGTTCATCTACTTCCTCAAGGACCTCGGCCTCGCGACTACGACCATCGGTCGCCAGATCTCGGCGATCCGCACCTACTTCAAGTTCCTCGTGGGCGAGGGGCTCGCGGCGCGCGACCCTAGCGAGCGGCTCGAGTCGCCAAAACGCTGGCGGACGCTGCCCGCGGTGCTGAGTGTGCCCGAAGTCGAGCAGTTGCTGCAGGCACCCAACACCGACGAGCCGCTCGCCATTCGGGACCGCGCGCTGCTCGAGTTCGCCTACGCCACCGGCGTGCGCGTCTCCGAGCTCGTGGCGTTGAAGCTGCAGGATATCCTGTTCGAGGACGGAGTCGCGCGCGTGTTCGGCAAGGGCGCGAAGGAACGGCTGGTGCCGGTCGGGCGGCGCGCGCTGGGCGCGGTCGCGTTGTATGCCCGCCAGATCCGCCCGACGCTGGATCGCGGGCACGGCCGCGGGGTGCTGTTTCTGAATGCGCGCGGCACGCCGCTATCTCGCGTTGGCGCCTGGGGCGTGATCAAGGCGAGCGCGCGGCGCGCCGGGCTCGCCAAGCGCGTCACGCCGCATACGTTGCGGCACACCTTCGCGACGCATCTCCTGGAGGGAGGCGCGGACCTGCGCGCGGTCCAAGAGATGTTGGGTCACGTGGACCTCGCCACCACACAGCTCTACACGCACGTCGATCGGGACTATCTCCGTACCGTCCACAAGAGCTACCACCCCCGCGCTTAGCGACCTCCACTCGCGGCCGCGCCCGTGCTGAGGAACGCGGCGATGGCAGCCGCCTCCGCATCGGTCAGGCCGAGATCCGGCATGATCTGGGAGTTCGGATTCTTCAGCTTCTGAATGACGTACTCACGGGCCAAGTGCCGCGCGCCCAGCGCTGGGCCCACCGTCAGCGCCATGTTGTCGGGGGCGTTCGACAGATCTGAGTTCACGTGGCAGGTATAGAGTGTCAGCTGGTTGTTTCCAAAGCCGCTGCGGATCGTAAGCGTCGCCGGACCGCTGGCTGGTGCCGTAAACGTGACGGCGTATGTCCCCGGGGCGGACCGCGCCGCTGCAGGAATGACGACGCCTCGCGCGCTTCCACTGGTGACGACCAGTTCGGGGCGGAGACCGCTCAAGAGCGTGCGCCCGTGCTGGCGCACCTGGAACTCAATCGTGTATTGCTGTCCCGCGACGAAGTACTCCGGTAGGTCCTTCACGGAGACGACGGCCCAGCCACCCATCGCAACAAACCCAGTCAGTAGTGCGGGCGCGAGCTTCAGCATCATGGCTCCTGGATGATTTCCTTTAGGATGCCGGTTGGCGTCCCACGGTTTAGAATTCAGCATGCTCTTCGTGCTCGACAACTACGACTCGTTCACGTACAACCTGGTCCAGTACCTTGGCGAGCTGGGTGAGGACCCGGTCGTCTACCGAAACGACGCGCTGAGCGTAGCCGATGTGGAGGCGCTCAAGCCGACGGCCGTGGTACTGTCGCCCGGTCCGAAGACGCCCGCAGAGGCCGGGATCCTCGTGCCCCTCGTTCGCGCGCTCGCCGGTCAGGTCCCGATTCTCGGGGTATGCCTGGGTCACCAGGCGATTGGCGAGGCGTTCGGCGGCAAGATCGTCCGCGCGCCGCGGCTGATGCACGGCAAAACCTGTCCCATCGTACACAGCGACGATGAGCTGTTCGACGGCGTCCCCAGCCCATTTACCGCCATGCGCTACCATTCCCTCGTCGTCGAACCGGCCTCACTACCTCCCGATTTGGTGGTGACCGCCATGAGCGCCGACCGCCAGGGCACGTCAGACGCAGCGGAAATCATGGCCATGAAGCATCGTGATCATCCGACGTATGGGGTGCAGTTCCATCCCGAGTCGATCGGGACGGAGCACGGGAAGCGCATTCTCGAGAACTTCTTGCGGGTCGTAAGAGCTACCAGCATCACGTAATAGCCTCGGGCTAGACTCCACGGCACAGATTTTGTATGTTGCCCCGTGCCCGTCCTTGGCGTGATTCCTGCACGGCTGGGCTCGACCCGGCTCCCTCGCAAGCCGCTCCTGCCGCTGGCTGGCGAACCCCTCATCGTCGTCGTCACTCGTCGCATCGCCGATCTTGGCGTTTGCGATCGCCTCGTCGTCGCCACCGACGCGCGTGAGATCGCGAACGTCGTTGCGGAGGCGGGTTTTGAAGCGGTCATGACCTCGCCGGATCACACCTCGGGGACCGAGCGCGTAGCGGAAGTCATTGCCAAGACACCCTTTAGCGATTTCAACTTTATCCTGAACGTGCAGGGCGACGAGCCGTTCGTCGCCCCGGCCGCCGTGCGCGGCGCGCTGGCGTGTCTCGACGGTGGCGATCCGCTCGGCACGGCCGCCGGGTCGCTGGAGCCCGCAGTCGTCAACGATCCGAGTCGCGTCAAGGTCATCGTGGATACGCGCGGCCGGGCCGTGTACTTCTCCCGCGCGCCGATTCCCTTCGACCGCGGGGGCAAGGGAGACGTGGTCTACCACCAACACGTCGGCGTGTATGCCTACACCCGTGAGGGATTGGAGGCATGGGTTCGGCTGCCGCCCGTGCCTGAAGAGCAGTGGGAACGGCTGGAGCAGCTGCGGCCGTTGCTGCACGGCATCCCGATGGGCGTGACGTTGTTCGACGGACCGGCAGCGCCAGGGATCGATACGCCGGCGGACCTTGCGTGGGCGGAAGCGGAGATCACCCGAACCTTGCGAGAGGTGAGCCCGTGAGCTCGACGAAATACATCTTTGTCACCGGCGGTGTAGTCAGCTCGCTCGGGAAGGGTATCGCAGCCGCGTCGCTCGGACGGCTGCTGGCCGAGCGAGGGCTGAAGGTCACGATCCAGAAGTTCGATCCGTACATCAACGTCGATCCCGGCACGATGTCGCCGTTCCAGCACGGCGAAGTCTACGTGACCGACGACGGCGCCGAGACCGATTTGGATCTTGGCCACTACGAGCGCTTCATCGACCGGTCGTTGTCGCAGGTCAACAACGTGACGACAGGACGGATCTATCTCTCCGTCATCACGAAGGAGCGGCGCGGCGAATACCTTGGCTCGACGGTGCAGGTGATCCCGCACATCACGGACGAGATCAAGGGCGCGATTCGCCGGCTCGCGCCCGACCACGACGTGGTCATCACCGAGATCGGCGGCACGGTCGGCGATATCGAATCGCTGCCGTTCCTCGAGGCGATTCGGCAGTTCCGTCAGGAAGTCGGCCGCGACAACACCCTGTTCATCCACCTGACGCTCGTGCCGTTCATCGCCGCGACCGCCGAGCTGAAGACCAAGCCGACGCAGCACTCGGTGCGGGAGCTGATGCAGATCGGAATTCAGCCCGATATCCTCGTTTGCCGCACCGAGCGGCCGCTGTCCGAAGAGCTGAAGCGCAAGATCGCGCAGTTCTGCAACGTGGACTTCGGCTGTGTCGTGGAGAGCCCTGACGTGAAGTCGATCTACGAGATCCCGCTCAAGCTCCACGAGCAGGGGCTCGACAAAGAGGTGTGCAAGCGGCTCCATCTCGACACCAAAGAGCCCGACCTCCGTGGCTGGGCGGCGATGGTCGAGAAGATCCTGAATCCGCCGCAGCAGGTACGCATCGCGGTCGTCGGCAAGTACACCGAGCTCGCCGACAGCTACAAGAGCATTCATGAAGCGCTGGTGCACGGCGGCATCGCCAATGACGCCGGCGTGCAAATCGAATGGATCGCCTCCGACCGCTTCACCGACGCGGAGACGGCGGGCGAGCTGCTCGCGGGCTACGACGGCCTGCTCGTGCCGGGCGGGTTTGGCGTGCGGGGCGTGGAAGGGATGCTCGAAGCCATTCGCTGGGCGCGCGAGCACAAGCTGCCGTTCTTCGGCATCTGCCTCGGCCTGCAGACCGCGATCATCGAGTTCGCCCGCAACGTCTGCAAAATCCCCGATACGAACTCGAGCGAGTTCGCACCCGAGTGCGAGAATCCGGTGATCGCGTTGATGCGCTCGCAAGAAGGAATTCAGGAGATGGGCGGCACGATGCGGCTTGGCGCGTACCCCTGCCGGCTGCGTCCCGGTTCTCACGCGGCGCAGGCGTACAACGCGACAGAAGTGAGCGAGCGGCACCGCCATCGCTACGAGGTCTCGAACGCGTATCGCGACGTGCTCGCCGAGTACGGCATGCGTTGCTCGGGCCTCTCGCCCGACGGCTCGCTGGTGGAAATGATCGAGCTACCGGATCACCCGTGGTTCATCGGCTGCCAGTTTCATCCTGAGCTGAAATCCCGGCCGATGCGCCCGCATCCGCTGTTCGCGGGGTTTGTTGGCGCCGCGCTAGGAGCTCGCAAGCTGCGTTCGCGCGCCGTGTCGTCGCGCGAGTTGGCGGAGTTCACCGACTGATATGCCCCAGCGGTTCACGGCCGAGAACAGCCCGTTTCTCATCGCGGGTCCCTGCGTCGTCGAATCCGACGATCTCAACGTGCGAGTCGGCGAGGCTCTGGCCGAGCTCGCCGACAAGCTCGGGATCGGCGTCATCTACAAGGCGTCATACGACAAGGCCAACCGCTCGCGTCTGAGCGCGCCACGCGGCCCCGGCATCGACGCAGGGCTTCGCGCGCTGGAGAAGGTGCGGAGCGCCACCGGCCTGCCGATCCTCACTGACGTCCATGAGTCGAGTCACGTCCCGGTCGCGGCACGCGTCGTCGACGTCCTGCAGATCCCCGCCTTTCTTTGTCGTCAGACCGACTTGCTCGTGGCGGCCGGGAAGGCTGGGCGTCCGGTGAACATCAAGAAGGGCCAGTGGATGGCACCCGAGGAGATGCGCGGCGCGGTCGAAAAAGTTCGTGCCGGCGGAGCGCCGGAAGTCGCGGTGACCGAACGCGGCACGTTTTTCGGCTACGGCGACCTGGTCGTCGATATGCGCAGTTTTACGCGGCTCAAGACGGCGTGCAAAGCACCCGTAATATTCGACGCGACGCACTCCGTGCAGCAGCCGGGGCAGGGCGAGGGCGGCGCCAGCGGGGGCGAGCGGGCCTTCATTCCACCGCTGCTATACGCCGCGGCCGCTGCGGGAGCAGACGGTTTCTTCCTCGAGACCCACCCCGACCCGACTCGCGCCCCCTCCGATGGACCGAACATGGTGCCGCTCGACCAACTCTCCGGCATCGTGAGCCTGGCGGTCGAGGTCTGGCATCGCGTCCGGGGGGGGGAACCCGTCCGTGCATAGACCCGCGCACGCTTCGAAACCGCACACCGGCGCGAAGCAGCTCGTCGATCGCGGCAAGCGCGTGCTCGCGCTGGAGGCGGCCGCCGTCCAGCGGCTCGCCGATACGCTCGGCCCGGCGTTCGCGCGGGCCATCGAGATTCTCGCGAGCGCCAAGGGCCGCGTGATCGTGTCCGGCGTGGGGAAATCGGGGCTGATCGCCCGCAAGATCGCGGCGACGTTCACGTCCACAGGCACGCCAGCGATGTTCGTGCACCCCGTCGACTCGCTGCACGGCGACCTCGGCATCGTGAGCCGGGACGACGTCGGTATCATGCTGTCGAAGAGCGGCGCCTCCGATGAGCTGTTTGGACTCGTCAATCAACTCACGCGGCTCGGCGTGCCGATCATCGCGCTGACCGGCGACGCCGACTCGCCCTTAGGCCGCCAGGCCACGGTTGTGCTCGACGCCTCGGTCGCGGAGGAAGCGTGCCCCGAAACGCTCGCCCCCACCGCGAGCACGACGGTGGCGCTGGCGTTGGGGGACGCGCTCGCGGTGACGTTGCTCGAAGTCAAAGGCTTCCGGCGGGAAGATTTCGCCGCCCTGCATCCGGGCGGCGTGCTGGGACGCAAGCTGCTGTTGCGCGTCGCCGATGTGATGCTGACGCAGGATGTCCCGCTCCTCACTCCCGACCGACCGATGCGCGAATGCGTCGTGCTCTTGGCCGAGAAGCGCGGCACGGTTGCCGTGGTGGAGGGCGCGGGCAACACGACCCTTGTCGGCGTCGTCACGGCGGGCGATTTGACGCGGCTCATGGAACGCACGGACAAGTTTCTCGACATCCCGGTTGGCGACGTCATGACGAAAACGCCCAAGGCCACGACCGCGGGCGAGCTCGCCAGTGCGGCCGTGAGTCTGATGGAACGGCACGGCATCATGGCGCTGCCGGTACTGGATGCCGACCGAAAGGTCGTTGGCATCGTTCATCTCCATGATCTCATGAAAGCTGGGGCAGTATGAGAAGGAGCCTGGAACCTGGAGTCAGGGGCTGGGTGTTCGGAGCGATGCTTCCCTTGCTCCTGGCTCCAAGCTCCTGGCTCCTCAGCAGCTGCAAGGGCGGCACTCCCGTCACGGCGACACAGGCCGTGCTCGACAGCGCCGATCAGGTGCTCCTGGGCATGAGCCACTACGTCACCGATGGCGGCGTGCTGCGCGCGCGCGTGCGTGCCGATACCGCGTATTTCTTCTCCAACAGCCAGCGCGCCGAGCTGCGGAACGTCCATGTGACGTTTTACGACGCGACCGGGAGGCCGACGTCGACATTGACGTCGAAAGAGGGGACGCATCACTGGCGCACGGGCAACATGGAGGCACGCGGCAACGTCGTACTGGTCCGTGACAACGACGGCGCGACGATGCGAACTGAAGCGATGACCTACAATCAGGTGAAAAACGAAGTCGCGTCCGATGTGGCGTTCACGTTCGATTCGCCCACGCAACATCTTCGGGGTGTCGGCTTCACGGCAGATCCGGAATTCCGGAACGTCAGGACCAAGAACCTGACCGGGACCGGCGGCCAGCTCGTCCTTCCACGCTAATGGTTGCGATCACTCTGGCCCTCACGATGGCGCTCCAAGTCCCCACCGACACCGGGCAAGGGGGCAGCCGTCCTTGTCAGGTGGCGATCGACAACATGCCCCGCGCGGCCCAGACCATAAACGGTCGGGATACGAATTACTTCGGGGCTGGAGGCGTTCGCGCACACTGCCTGGGCACCGGAACCACGCTGGCCGCCGACAGCTTCGCTCATTACGGCGCGTTCCGGCGGATGGACCTGGTCGGCCACGTGGCCATTCGCGATACCGGGCTGGCTCTCGATGCGAACTTTGCCTCGTATTTTCTCCGGGACGAGCGCCTCGAAGCCCACAACAACGTCGTCGCGGTGAATCGGCGCACCGGCACCGTCCTGCGCGGTCCCAACCTCAAGTACTGGCGGGCGGTGCAGGGCGTGCGCGACACCGTCGAGATGTACGCGACGCAGCGCCCGACCGTCGAATACCGCCAGCGCGAGGCCGGCGACACGACCTCGCAGGAACCGTACATCATCGTCGCCGACCGGCTGCGCTTCAAAGGCGACGACCGCATGTGGGCGGGCGGCAAGGTCACGATCGACCGCAGCGACTTCGCCGCCCGCTCCGATTCGATGCTGCTCGATCAGATCACCGGCTTCGGCGTGCTGGTCGGAAAACCGAGCGTCGAGGGCCGCGGGCGCACGACCTCGGGCGACTCCGGCACGGGCTACACGCTGGTCGGCACGCGCATCGAGCTGACCCTCGCCGAGCGCGAAATCCGAGCCGTCAAAGCCCTGGGCCGCGGCAAGGCGACCGGCTCCGACTGGACCCTCACCGCGGACACAATCGAGCTGCACATCGCGAACCGCGTGCTGCAACAGACGTTCGCCTGGGGTGACACGGCGCGGCCGCACGCCGTTTCGGCGCTGTACACGATTCAGTCGGATTCCCTGGCCATCGATTCGCCGGGCGAGGTGCTCAAGGAGTCCAGGGCGTTTGGCAAGGCCTTCGCGACTGCCAAACGGGACTCGACCGTACCCGCCAACCAGACAGATTGGGTGACCGGCGATTCGATCACCCTTCGCTTTGTGCAGGACTCGGACTCGGTCACCAAGCGCCCGCACTCGCGGTTGCACGAGCTCCTGGCGCGGGGCTCGGCGCGCGCGCTGACGCATCATCAGGACAAGAGCGACACCACCAGCCTGGGGCCGGCGATCAACTACTCTCGCGGCCACCAGATCACGCTGACCATGTTGCGCGACCGAATCGAGCATGTGTTCGTCATCGGAAAGGCCGACGGCGTACACCTAGAGCCGAGACCCGCAGTCGAGGCAGACAGTGTGAAGCGGGCTGCCCCTCCAGCCCCTCGAGCACCTCCACCTCCACCTCCTCCACCATCGGCCGTTCCGTGACCGGGCTCGACCGCTTTTCAGATCTGTTTGCGACGCGCGACTCCTCCCTCGCGCTCGCCGTTGCCGCGCTCGCGCGCATCGCCGACGACCAGGGCCACGCTACGTTCAGCGATCTGGCCGTCGCCTATCGCGAGGAGTTCCTCAAGTTCCGGGCCCACGCCAAGGGGGAGGTGCAAGACACAGGCTCGCTTTCGGTCGACGACGCGCGGGCGTACCTCGCCACGTCCGTGTTGCCACGCCTCGCCATGCTCAAAGTGCTGGTGCTTCCCATCGGCGCGCTGTGGGGAGAGGCGCCCGTCGCGTTCGCGCCCGACATCCACGCGAGCCTGCCGGCCGACCGCGCGGCCGCGGAGCAGTATTTCCTGGTCCTTGCCGAGGACACGGTAGCCCGCAGCGAGTCGGTCAGCGCCGAGCATCCCATTGTCGGCGGCGGCAGTCGCCTCGAGGCGCGGCATCTCGTGAAGGCATACAAGGGGCGCCGCGTCGTGGACAACGTCTCGCTCGATCTCGCGCAAGGCGAGATCGTGGGATTGCTCGGGCCCAACGGGGCGGGGAAGACCACGTCGTTCTACATGATCACCGGCCTGATTCGCCCCGATGAAGGCCAGATCGTCCTCGACGGCCGTGACATCACCGCGCTCCCGATGTACCAGCGGGCCCGGTCGGGGATCGGGTATTTGGCGCAAGAGCCTTCGATCTTTCGCAAGTTGACGGTCGAAGAAAACGTGCTCGCGATCCTCGAGACCCTGAACTTGGGCAGCGACGAGCGCGCGCGGCGGCTCGAGTCGCTGCTCGACGAGCTCGCCATCAAGCACCTGCGCAGGCAGAAAGCCTACCAACTCTCCGGTGGCGAGCGCCGCCGGCTCGAAATCACGCGTGCGCTCGTGACCGAGCCGAAGTTTTTGTTGCTGGACGAGCCGTTTGCCGGCGTGGACCCGATCGCGGTCAACGACATCCAGACGATCGTCGCGGGACTGCGCCATCGCGGGATCGGCGTGCTCATCACCGATCATAACGTCGAGCAGACGCTCGACATCGTGGACCGCGCCTACATCATGTTCGAAGGCCGCGTCCAGGTCGCCGGGACGGTGCGGCAGCTCGTCTTCGACGACCGCGTCGCCTCGCTGTACCTCGGCCCGACCCTCACTACGCGCTTGCGGGCGCGGCTGTCCCCCGCGGCATGAAGACCGGCCTGCATCAGCACATCGGCCTGCGCCAGGATCTGCGGATCAATCCACGCCTGTACCAGGCGATGGATCTGCTGTACATGCCGCTGCTCGACCTCGAGCAGCACCTCAAACAGGAGCTGCTCGGGAACCCGTTCCTCGAGATGATCGAACCCGAGGAAGAGGTCCAAGCCACCGCGGCCGAGCAGCAGAACAACAAGCCCGAGAAAGAGGCCAAAGCCGAGGACGGGCCCGATTGGGAAAACATCCTGCTCGAGGACCGCACGGAGCACGGCGTGCCGAGCGGCAGTTACAGCGACGCGCGCGAATACGTCGAGCCGGTCACGGTCGAGAGCAAGGACCTGATCGACCATCTGCGGGACCAGACGCGAATGCTCGATCTGACGCCGCGCCAGCAGCTCCTCGCTGAGGAATTCCTGGGCAATATCGGTGAGGACGGCTATCTGCAGGCGGATCTCGAGCAGATCATGAAGGGCGCCAATCAGCTCCTCGAGGAACATGAAGCGGAGTCGGAGGAAGAGCTGAACGTTCCGGCGTACACGATGTCCGAAGTGGAAGAGATGCTGCGCATCGTCCAGCAGCTCGATCCGCCGGGCACGGGCGCGCGCAATCTGCGCGAGTGCCTGATACTGCAGCTCGAGAATCAAAAGCGCACCGACTCGCTGGTGTACCGGCTGGTGAAGGACGCGTACGAGGACCTGATTGCCCATCGCTGGAGCGACCTGGGCAAGCGCTTCGGCCTCGCCCCGGAGGAGGTGCAGCGCGCCGCCGACGAGCTGGCCCGCCTCGATCCGAAGCCGGGACTGCAGCACGCCGCCGGCAACGATGCCTACATCATCCCGGATCTCATCGTCGAGAAGATCGACGACAAGTACCACGTCTTCCTGAACGACAGCGGTTTGCCGCGGCTGCGGATCTCCAAGACCTACCAGGAGATCGCGCGCGACAAGAAGAAGTACGACGGTGAGAGCAAGGAGTTCATCAACCAGCGCCTGAACAGCGCGCACTGGATGATTCAGGCCATTGAGCAGCGCCGCCAGACGATGCTCAAGGTGATGAACTTCATCGTGGACCGGCAGCGCGAGTTCTTCGAGAAGGGCATCGATCATCTCAAGCCGCTGACGCTGCGCGAAGTCGCGGACGTCATCAGCATGCACGAGAGCACGGTCAGCCGCGTCACGAACGAGAAATACGTGCAGACGCCGCGCGGCCTCTTGCCCCTCAAGTTCTTCTTCTCGAGCGGCCTTTCGACCACCACGGGGGAAGACGCCAGCGCGCGGTCCATCAAGTCGCAGATTCAGAAGCTGGTCAACGACGAGCCGCCCAAAAACCCGCTCACGGATCAGCAGATCGTGGAGATGTTCGAGCGCAAAGGCGTCAAAATCGCCCGCCGCACCGTCGCCAAGTATCGCGACCAGCTCGGCATCTTGCCGGCGCGCATGCGGAAGCGGCTATGAGTCTCGCCACGAATTCGACGGCGCCGGACGTCAGCGTGCTCGTGCCGGCCAAGGACGAGGCCGACAACCTCGCCGAGTTCGTGCGGCTGACGAGAGAGGCGATGTTGCCGCTATCCTTTGCCGTCGAGCTGGTGATCATCAACGACGGCAGTCACGACGGCACAGCGAAGCTGCTGGATGAGCTCACCGCAAAACATCCGTTCGTGCGCGTCGTGACGCACCGCACGCAGCGCGGCATCGCCGATGCACTCAAGTCCGGCGCGGACGTCGCCCGCGGTCGGGTCCTCGTCTACTATCCCGCGGATCTGCAGTACTTGCCGTCCGACATCCCCAGCCTCGTCGGGCCGATCCTGGAGGGGCAGGCGGACGTCGTGACAGGGACGAAGCAAGGGGGCTACAACAAACGCTTCGTGTCGGGCATCTACAACACGTTGTCGCGTTGGTTATTCGGCGTGCGCGTCAAAGACTTGAATTCGGTGAAGGCCTACCGCCGCGACCTGATGGAGATCGTGACGATGCGCCCGGATTGGCACCGGTTCATGGTGGTCATCGCGGCCTCACAGGGTTTCCGTCTCGCCGAACGGCCCGTGCCCGTGCATCCGCGGCGCGCCGGTAGCTCGAAGTTCGGCGTCGGCCGCATTCCGGTGGGCGCGCTCGATCTGCTGTCGGTCTGGTTCCAGCTGCGCTTCGGCCGCAAGCCCATGCTGTTCTTCGGGATCATCGGAGCGATGCTATTCTTGCTGGGACTGCTCGTGGGCGGCGTCGCGCTCTATCTGCGGTACGGTCCCCCGCACATCGGATTTCGGCCTCTCCTCGACCTGATCATGGTGCTCGTGATCTCCGGCGTCGTCCTCTTCGGCTTTGGGTTCGTGGGCGAGATGCTGGCCGGGATGCGTGAGGAGATGCGCGCCATTGAGCGTGAGGTTCGACGACTGCGCGACAAGTAGAACGGCCCCCGGGTGGATATTGTGCGGTAGGGCGGTGGAGCAAAACGAAACATCGTTGGTATCAATCCGTTGCATGCCGCCGCTCGCGCTCGCCTCACTCCTGCAGCAGGCACTCCCGTGGCTATCGCCCGACGGCCGAGCCGCCATCGGGACGCTGATTTGCTGGAATGGGCGCGTCGGATCCGCTCAGGCGCTCGGCGAGCGCCTCGGGTTGCGCACTCGGTACCAATTGGGGCGTCTCCTCCGTTGCGAAGGCCTCCCTCCCTATGAGGAGCTGGCGGGCTGGATTTGCGTCTTGCACTGGTTATTGAGAATTGAAAGGGAACCGGGCGTCTCCCTGCGGTCGCTGGCCCGGCAAGCCGGTATGAGCACCGAAAACTCATACCGGCTGGTCCGTCGAATCACCGGACAGCGTTGGAAGGATCTTCGCGTCGCGGGCAGCCGCGAGGTCATTCGCTGGTTCGTCCGGCGTACAACGCCGGCCCGCCTGGCTCACGCATACGCGGCCACACGTCGTGCGCAGCCTTCTCCGGCGCTCGCGCCCACGGTCGTTGACCAGGCATCCTCGGACCGGCCATATCGGATGGCCCTACCGGGCGCCCCATACGGTATCGCCGTGCGGGACAGGGATCTTGCGTACATCACGCGCACCGAGGCTGCCGCGATCGCATGCCTCGACCTCCAGACTGGACGACTCGTGGGCAGCATCGCCCTCGGATGCGGGCCGAGCTGTGTCGTTTTCGATCCAACCGGGGCGCGGGCGTACGTGAGTGTTCACTACCACGACGAGATCGCGATCATCGATGCGGAGCGTCATCTGCCGATCGGCGCATTCCACGTGCCTGGGGATCCGCTGCCCCTCGCCCTGTCCAGCCGCGGGCAAACGCTCTTCGTCTCCACCAACGAGGACCGGCTGTTCGCGTTGAACGCTGGGAGCGGTCGGATCATTGGATCGCTGCAGCTCCCTGCCACCTCGCACCATCTGGCGTTGCATCCCGCAGGCGACCGGCTGTACGTGGCGACGCGAGCCGGGGGCACCGTCCTGGAGATCGATACCACGCGGTTGCGGGTGCAGCGAACCTTCGAGTTGGGCGGATGGCCGCAGGGGTTGGTGATCGCGCCCGATGGCGCGACCCTGTACGTCGCCAACGAGCAGCATGGCTTGGACGTGGTTACACTCGGCAACGGACGTCAGGGACGCCTTCCGATCGCCGGAGGGGCGGTCTCGCTCGCGTTGAGCCCCGACGGCTTCCTCTATACGGGGCTCGTCCATGCGGGGACGGTGGGCGTGATCGCGGTCGCGCAGCTGCGGCTGTGCAGCAGCATCGCAACCGGCGGCCGCCCTCGCCAGATCGCATTCGATGCGACAAATCGCGTCCTGATCGTCAATGAAGGGGGGTGGGTCGACGTGCTGCCATCAGGCATGCACCGTATCCCCTCGGCGGACCAGAGAGAGGCCCCGGCGCCCGCCTTGCGGTCAGCGTCATAGCCGATCGTCCCCAAAAACCGTTATGACGTATTGTGCGGCGTCGCTTGCGGCGCGCCCATCCCCGTGGATTAAGCTGCGCTCATCACATACAAGAAGGGTCTCATGAGCCGGCCCCCGACAACGCGCATCGCCGCGGCGCTCAGCCTGATCCTCGCCGCCAGCTGCGCCAACCCGACCGACACGCCGCTTTTCACCGACCGGCCCCCGCCGCAGGGCGACGGCACGGTCGCGCGCATGGCCTTGCTCGGCTCGCCGGAAGGCATCGCCGTCGCGCCCGAGGGGTTTGCCTACGTCACCCAGCCCGATCACGGAGCGTCGCCAGGCCGTGTGGCTCGGGTGGACCTGAGCACCCGCACGATCACCGCGGAGATTCCGGTCGGCATGGTACCGTCGCTCGTGATCTTCAACGCGACGCGAACGCGCGCCTATGTCTCGAATCAGTGGTCCGACAACGTCGGGATCATCGACGTCGCGTCCAATACTCAGATCGACACGATCCCCACGCTCGGCGATCCGTTCGCGCTCGCACTCTCGCCGGACGCCACCACGCTGCTCGTCACCACGAACGTGAACCGGCTGTTCAAGATCGACATCGCGACGAAGAGCGATCGTGGCTCGATTCCGCTGCCCGCGACGTCCCATCACATCATCATGGACCCGGATGGCAAGCTCCTCTACGTCGCCACGCGCGATGGCGGCACGGTCATGGAAGTCGACTGGCGGAGCATGACAGTCACGCGGACGTTCACGCTCGGCGGACGCACGCAGGACATGGCGTTTTCGCCGAATGGCCAAGATCTGTATGTGGCCAACGAGCTCAGCAACGTCGTGCACGTCATCCGGCTGGCCTCCGGGTTGTCCACCAACATCCCCTTAGCCGGCGGCGGGGAAGGCCTCGCGCTCGGCAACAACGGCGACCACCTGTACGTCGGTCTCGTGTTTGACGGCGGAGTCCAGGTCATCGATCGCCGCACGAGCGAAACAATTCGCATCATCCCGGTCGGCGGCGCCCCACGCGAAATCGCGCTCGATTATGACGGTCGCGACGTGCTCGTCGGGAACGAAGCCAGCTGGATCGATTTCATCGAGCCGAACGACTCGCTCGTACCGCCTCCCCCGCCGCCGCCACCACCCCCGCCACCACCGCCGCCACCACCCCCGCCTGACACGGGCTACACCCGCGTGGGATTGGCGGACGGCGCGCTGGGCCTCGCCGTCTCCGGCGACATCGCCTACGTCACGCGGCCGTACGCCAACATGGTCGCTCGAGTGGATCTTCGGACGAACAGCGTCACCACGTCATTCCCAGTAGGCAACCTCCCGTGCTACATCGTGTTCAATTCCACGGGCACGCGCGCCTATGAAGCCAATCAGTTCAGCGAGGACGTCAGCATCATCGACGTCGCCACGAACACACAGATTGGGACGATCGCGCTGAGCGGCGATCCGTTGCCCGTCGCGATCACCGGGAATGACAGCACGTTGTTCGTCACCACCAATGTGAACCGGTTATTCAAGATCACGCTCGCAACCAACACCGTCACCGGTTTCCTCGATCTGCCGGCGACGTCGCACCACCTGCTGACGCGTCCCCATAGCGATCTGATGTACGTCGCCACGCGCGATGGCGGGTCGGTCCTCGAGGTAAATTGGCGTACCATGACGGTCGTGCGCACGTTTTTCTTGGGTGCTCGACCGCAAGGCATGGCGATCTCCGCCGATCAGTCGGAGCTGTACGTCGCCAACGAGGTCAGCAACGTACTGCACGTGATCACGCTCTCGAGTGGCGCGATTGCCAGCGTGCCGCTTGCCGGCGGCGGAGAAGGGATGGCCCTCGGCGCCGATGGGAAGCTCTACGTCGGCGAGGTCTTCAATGGACTCGTGCAGGTGGTGGATCCGGCCACACGCACCGTCGTGCGCACCATCACGATGGGCGGGACGCCTCGCGAGGTCGCGACGGACACCGCACGACGTCACGTCCTCGTCGCGAACGAGGCCGGATGGGTAGACATCATTCGCTGATTCGGGTAAGCCGTATTCCGTAGCGGCCGAGGAATAGCGCCAGCTCTTCGCTCAGGCGTGAACCTCGGTCGCTGCGAGTGCGACTGTCCAGATCCAGCCAGTACACCCCGCGCCGCGCAAAATCGGCGCATGCCTCGGGCGACAGGCCGATTTCCGTCAGCACCGTGTCCCCACGATCGGGGGTGAGGTCATCCGCCCGGGAATCACCGCGCAGCCACAGCAGGCGCCACGTCTTGCGCCCGTAGCGATAGAGGCGCAGCGGCGCCTCTGCCCCCTCCTGAACGGTCACGCCGCCATGCTGGACGAAGCGATCGAACTCCGCCATGATCGTCACAACGAGCGCCGACCGATCCGCAGCGCTGAGGCGCTTGGGAAAGTCGGGCGCAGAACGGATCACTTTGGCGGGCGATCCGACCGCGAGGCTGCATGGCGGAATATTTCCAGCAACCAGTGAGTTGGCGCCGATCACCGTGCCGTCGCCGATCGTGCTCCCCGGCATCACGAACACGCGCCAGGGCAGCCAGACGCTCTTGCCGAGCGTGACCGGCTCGTACGTGACCGGATAGCCGTCCAGCGCGTTCGCCCAGGCGCCGTGCGTGAAGATCAGGCAGTGGCCGCCGATCCCCGTGTCGTCGCCGATCACGACTGGCTTCGTAGGATTGATGTTCGTCAGCTGCAGGATGATGGTACGGCTGCCGAGCACGAACTTCGATTCGGGCAGCTGCGGCCCGCCGACGTACACCTGCTCACGGATCTTCGCGTCTTCGCCGATCTCGATCACGTTGCACGAGAGATAGCTGAACGTCCCCACGCTCGAGTGGCGTCCGATGCGGATCGTATCGCCTTGCACCACCGCCAGGAAGCCGATCTCGACGTGATCGCCAAGCTCCACCGTCTTCCCGATGACGACGCCGCCAAAACTGATGCGGACCCGGCGTCCAATGCGGTAGCCCAACAGCAATCGATAGGCGAGCACCTTCAGCGGGCTCGGGAGCCAACCGAAGAGAACGAGATGCCGCCAGGGGATGCGCGTCTTGGGAAGGAGCGTTTCGGGCATTGGGGTCGTAATGTACGTTTCGACGCCCTGTGATCAAACTCCCCGAATCCGGTCTCTCATCGGCCGAGCGGTTCGCGCTCGATCTCCTCGTCGATCTGGCCAGGCTCGTCCCCGCCGCGCCGGCGCTGGACGTCGTACGTCTCGAGTTGACCAATCAACCCGCGCGCGACTTGCGGGGCTGGATAGCGGCACAGTGGGGGATCGACGTCGCTGACGGCGTCGTGCGAGTGCCCCGTGCCATTTTGGGAACCGTAGTCGACGTCGCCGGTGCCGCATCCGAACAGCGAACCACCGAACGGGATCGCTATCGCCGCGTGCCATCGTCGGCCAATCCGCTCGTGCGCGAGGCCCTCGAGCGCGAGCCAGTGATACAGCGGGCGGCGCTCGCCTTGCAGGCGGCGACGCGCAAGGCAGCCGGGAGGCGCGCCTTTCGTACCGTCGCCCCGTGGCCTGAGGGAAGGCGCTGGGCGGCAGCGTTCACGCACGATCTCGACGTGGTGTCCTGGTGGCCGGCATTCACATTGCTTCGGATCGTGGAGCTTACCCGCAAGGGCGCTCTCGCACGCATCGGACGGGTCGCCGCGGCCGCCATCGCGAACGCCGGGTTCGATCCCGTGACCCAAGGCGTCGTGGGAGTGCTGAACCACGAGGCGAACGCGCACATCCGGTCGACGTGGTTCATCCTGTGCGGCACCCCCACGCTGCGGACCATGCGGGCGGGTGATCTCACCTACAGCCCCGACTCGACTAGAGCGCGCGGCATTCTGGCACAGGTGTGCGCCATCGGCCACGAGATCGGCCTGCACGGCAGTTTCGCGACGCTGGACCACCCCGAAGCGTTCCGCCACCAGCGCCAGCGGCTCGAAGGCGTTACCGGTCCACCGGTGCGCGGCATTCGCCAGCATTACGTGCGTATCAATCCGGGCGTCACCGAGCACGCCATGGCGGGCGCCGGCTTCAGCTATGACACGACGTACGGCTTTCCGGACCGGAACGGGTTCCGGCTCGGCATCGCCGACGTCGTGCAACGATGGGATGACTCGGCCAAGAAACCGATCGCCATCGACGAAGTGCCTTTCACCTGGATGGATCGCGCGTTGAGCAAGTATCGCGGGATCGAGGATCCCGCGGCGTGGTCCAAAGACGCGCTCGAGCTGGCCACGACCGCTCGTGCCGTCGGCGGGTTATGGGTGGGGTTGTGGCATCCCAATCTCACGCCAGCCTTGGGCTTCCCCGACGCGCCCCGCGCCTATGGCGCCACAGTTGCCGGCGTGCTCGCCGAGTCACCCTTTGTCGCGCCGCTCGACACGATCGTGCAGTGGTGTCGCGCACGCCGCGCCGTGCGGGCATCGGCGATCACCGCGGACGGGAAAGTCGAGGCGTCGGCTGGGGCGAACGTCCCCCTTCAGCTACGGCTGGAAGACGCCGACGGTAAGGCGGCCGAAGCCACGCGATAGACCGCGTCCCACTTCGTGGTGATCACGTCCCAGCTGAAGCGGGTGCGCAGCCGCTCGCGTCCCGCTTCAGCGAGCCGCCGCGCGAATGCCGGATCCCCCGCGACGCGTTCGATCGCGTCGGCGAGTGCCTGCGGATCCGCCGGCGGCACGAGCAGGCCGGACACGCCGTCTTCGATGATGTCGGGAATTCCTCCCACACGACTCGCGATGACGGGGATGCAGTAGCTCATCGCGTCGAGCAGCGCGACGCCGAGTCCCTCGGTGTCGCCGCGCGCGTCGATGATCGACGGCAGGACCAGGATGTCGGACGTGAGAAAGGCCAGGTGCAGCTCGGTGTCCGGCACTTTGTTGCGAAAGTCGACGGCGATGTTGCGCTCGCGAGCGAGTGCCTCGAGCCGCTCGCGCTCCGGGCCGATCCCGATCGCGACGATGCGGGCCGGCACGCGGTCTCGCAGCCGCGCGGCCGCTTCGATCAAGTACGCGAGCCCCTTGAGCTCCACCAGCCGGCCGACGAACAGAATCGTCACTGGCCGGCCGTCTCCCGACGCGAGGGCACGGGGTGGGGCGTCGCCCCTGCCCGGAAACGGGGTCGTGTAGGGGATGACGTCGACCGGGACCGGGGCGAGCTCCCGAATCTCGCGCGCGGTTTCGGATGAGATGGCCACGACGCGATCGGCGCGCCGGCAGGCCCAACGCACGAAGCCTGTGAGGAAGGGCAGGGCGCGCTTCACCCACCGCAGCTCGATGCCATAGAACGTCAGCACCACAGCCGCCCGCCTGGCCCGGCGCGCGGCCCAGCCCCAGAGCGCGAGCGGCACCGGCCAATGCACGTGGACGACGTCATAGCGCTCGCGCCGGCACAGGCGCCAGATCGCGAACATGCCGGCCATCACGAACGGCGCCGGCATCAGACGGTACAGCAGCGAACGCCGCATCCGGTCGGCGGCCGACTCGTCATGCGTCAGCGCCTCCCACCGCGCAAAGAAGTAGCGGAAGCGGTGCACCGGGATCCCGGCGAACTCGTGGTCCGCCGAGCCGTGATAGGAGGGCGCGAACACCTGCGCATCGTGACCGGCGGCGCGTTGCCGTTTGATCAGCTCAACCAGCCACGGCGCGATGATGTCGCGCTCATCGCGCGGAAACGCGGTCACGAGATGCAGGATGCGCATGGCCTCGAAGATAAGTAACTTTCGCGATTCCTTTGCGTGTACCACGGGTTTCTAGGAGTCTTCAAGAATGGCGAAACGCATAGCCCCGGGCTCGCCCGAGCTGGCCGCGTTCTATAGCGACCGCACCGCGTGGCGGAACTGGGGTGAGGAAAGCATCCGCTATCGCCTCGCGCAGAAGCTCGCGCAGACCCAGCCCGGCCATGCGGTCCTCGATATCGGCGGCCGGGAAGGCGATATCCGCAAATTCCTGCCGCAAGGGATCAAGTATCAGGGGCTCGACATCGCGCCCGAGTACGCCGGTCCTGACGTGCTGATCCACGACATCACGAAGGGCCTGCCGTTTCCAAACGCGTCGTTCGACCGCGTCTTCATGATCGAGGTGCTCGAGCACACGCCGACGGCATTTCAGACCGCTGGAGAGGTCTACCGCGTGCTCAAGCCGGGGGGAGTGTGGGTCGTGTCGGTGCCAAACCCCTACCACTTCAAGGAAATCATCTGGAACCTGTTCGGCGTGGCTGACAAGTGGGGACACGTCTACAGTTGGACGAAGCAGACGATGACCCGCCTCGGCGAAATGAACGGCTTCCGGCGGGCGGACTACGCGGGGACGTACATCTGGCCGCCGATTCGCGCGCCCTGGTGGCTGCTGGGGCGGTCCATCGCCTACAAGTTCGTGAAGGATTGAAAAAAGGCTGGTTGCCGGCGGCCAAGATTGCCGCCATGCTCCTGGTCCTGGCCCTGATCGCGCGATCACTTGCGCGCAACTGGGCCGCTTTTCAATCGGTACAGGTGACGCTCGATGCCAAGGTCGGATGGCTCGCCGCGTCCGTCGTCGTCGTCTTGCTCACGTATGCGATCCAGATCGAGTCGTGGCGCCGCATGCTGCGCGGCTGGGACCAGCGACTCCCGTACACCCAGGCCGCACGGGCCTGGACGGTCGCAAATCTCGGCCGCTACATCCCCGGCAAGGTGTGGAGCGTCGCGGGACTCGTGGTGCTCGCCGAGCGCGCCGGGGTGCGCCGCAGTGCCGCCGCCGTCTCCGCGTTCGCCATGCAGGCGGTGGTGCTCGGAACGGGTGTCGTGCTCGTCGCGACCGCGACACCCCACGCGGCCAATCCTGTTCTGCTGGGAAGCGCCGTGGTAGCGGCACTCGCGTTGATCGGCGTGCTCGCCTGGCGGCGCACCGCACAATGGCTCGGCGCCCTCGCCGATGCGAAAGCGCCGCTGCCGCCGCTGCCGGTCTCGGCTGTCGTGGCCTCGAGCGGTTTAATGCTCGCCAGCTGGGCCACATTCGGTGTAGCGTTTTGGTTGCTCATCCGCGGCTTGATCTCGACGGCCAGCGTGCCTATGCCGGCAGCGATGGGTATGTTCGCGCTCGGCTACGTGATGGGGATCGTCGCGGTGTTTGCACCCGGCGGAATGGTGGTGCGGGACCTCGCGCTCGTCGGGTTTCTCACCCCGTTCGTCGGCAGCGGGGGAGCGCTGGCTATCAGCCTGGCGTCACGCGTCCAGCTGACTTTGACTGAGGTGGGAGCGGCAGGCGTCATGCTGGCATTCAAGCGCGGTGCGAAGGAGGAGATCCGTGGCTGATAAACCGACGCCGCAGGTAACCGCGACGCCCAATGTGTTTCAGCCGCGGTACCCAACGCTGGCCGCGGCAGGCTTCATGATCCTGTTCGTCGCGGTACTCGCGTTCCCGATGCTGCGCGGCAAGTGGCTGGCCGCGCCGATGAGCGACCAGTACGCCAGCGCGTACGCGGTCCACGAGTGGCAGGCGGAGCAGTGGCGCGCTTCAGGTCACTTGCCGCTGTGGAACCCGATGATCATGGATGGGCTGCCCTACATCGCGCCTGTGACGCACGGGGACGTGCTGTATCCGACGTCGTTCTTGCGCTGGTTCCTCTCGGCCGACAAAGTCACCAACCTCGGCTTTGTTCTGCACTACATCCTGGCTGGTCTCTTCGCGTTCCTGTTTTTGCGACGACTCAAGGTTTCGTGGGTCGGTTCCGTGGTGGGGGGGCTCGCGTATCAGTTGTCGGGCATCATGATTTCGTACGCGCGGCCTGGTCACGACGGAAAACTGTTCGTATCCACGATGCTGCCCCTCGCGTGTCTCGCCCTCCTTGCCGCGCTGCGCGATCGGCGGGCCTGGGGGTATCCGCTCGTCGCAGTCGCCGTGGCGCTGTGCCTGCTCAGCCCGCACGTGCAGACGACGTACTATCTCCTCATCGCCACGGCGCTGTTCGCGCTCTATCTCACATTCGGCGAGCCAACGAACGAATTGCTTGCACCGCGACTCACACGGCTCGGCCTTGTGCTCGCAGCGGTCATCGTGGGTTTTGGCGTCGCCATGCCGCAGATCCTGCCGTTCCTCGAGTACATCCCGCACTCGCCGCGCGCGGTCGCGTACTCCGGCGCGTTCGAGAACGCCGCGTCGTACGGAATTCCGTGGGATCACGTGCCGGGATTTGTGATCGCCGGATTCACCGGGGAAAGCTGGGCCAACACGTATTGGGGATCGAATCCCCTCAAGCTGCACTCCGAATATCTTGGCCTGCCCGTCATCGCCCTCGCGATACTCGGGTTGGGGTATGGGCGCGAACGGCGGCGACTGATCTGGTGGCTGGGTGGGATCTGTGTCCTGTTCCTGCTGATCGCCCTCAGCAACGCGACGCCGTTCTACAAGCTGTGGTGGAGCATCATGCCGTATGTCCGCAAGACGCGGGCACCGGGCATGGTCTTTTTCATCGTTGCGTTCTGCACAGCTGCGTTCGCCGCGTTCGGAACGGATCGCCTGGAACGCAGCGAAGGGGCCACGCACGTGCGCGCGTGGCTCATTACGGCCGGCGTGGTCGCGCTGCTCGGAATCGCGGGGGCGTTCGGCCACATCGCCGAATCGCTCGCGGGAGCGGACACACGCCAGCTCGCCGAGTCACTGAGCTCCTCGATTCAGGTGTCTGCGCTCGTGGGAGCCACCGTCCTGTTCGCCGTCGCGCTGCTGGCGTTCGCCTACCTGCGGGGCGGTGTCCCCGCGCTCTCCCTCGCGCTCGGGCTGCCGCTGCTCGTGGGGGTGGACCTCTGGCGCGATGGCCGGCGGTTTTGGGCGTACTCCGATCCGCCCAACCAGTCATTGTATCAGCCCGATGCGATCGTGTCGCGACTGCGGACACAGCCGAAACCGTTTCGGGTGCTCAGTCTCGTCACCGATCCGCGGAACGTGCCGTACCCCGAAAACGTGCTGATGGCGCACGGCATCCCCCAGGTTCTAGGATACCAGGGGAACGAGCTCCGCTATTTCGACGAGCTGATCGGCGGCCGGCCCGGCACACAAGGGCAGGCGCGTTTTCTGCTCACGTCGACGCGCCTTTGGGACCTGCTCGCCGTTCGCTTCGTGATCATCCCCGATACCGCACAGATCCCGGGCTACCACAAGGTGTTGGGCCCCGTGGAGACGGCGGCGGGCGGCCACGCCTATCTCTACGAAGCGGACACGGCGCCGCCGTACGCCCGCGTCGTCTCCGCGGTCACGAAGGTCGGAGCCGATTCACTGATTCCACCGACACTCGCCGATCCGCGGATGCCCGGCTATGACCGGGTCGTTCTGCTGCCGTCCGCGGCCCCAATCAATCCGGCGCCATTGACGGCGTTACCGCCGCCATCCCCGTCACGCGCCCGTGTGACCGCATGGGATGCGGGGAAGATGACAATCGCGCTCGACCCGCCGCCGCACGACTCGAGCTACGTCCTCATCGCCGAGAACTGGTATCTCGACTGGCGTGTGAGCATCGACGGCAAACCGGGGCAGGTGCTGCGCGGCGACCACGCACTCCTCACGATCCCAGTAGCTCCAGGTGCCCAACGCCTCGAGCTCAGCTACTACTCACGCTCCTTCGCACGGGGAAAAGTGATCGGGATGGTGAGCCTGCTGATGGTCATTGCCGGCTTCCTTGTAGCGCCAGCCTGGCAGCGGAGACGCGCGAGTGCCTGAACGCGCACTAGTCGTCATCCCGACGTACAACGAGGCGGTCAACATCCCTACGCTCGTGCTGCAGGTGCTGGAGCAGGATCCGCGGCTCGAAGTCCTCATCGTGGACGATGGATCACCGGATGGCACGGGGCAGATCGCCGATGACATGGCGGGCGCCAATCCCCGCGTTCACGTGCTGCATCGTCAAGGCAAGCTGGGATTGGGGACGGCGTATATCACCGGCTTCAAGTGGGCGCTGGAGCGCGGATATGACTATGTCTTCGAGATGGATGCGGACTTCTCTCATGATCCTAAGCACCTCAAGGAGTTTCTCACGGCCATTCAAGATGCGGACGTCGTGCTCGGCTCGCGCTACCTGGATGGAAAGGTGACGATCGTCAATTGGCCGATGAGCCGCCTCATGCTATCGTACTTTGCCAACATCTATGCCCGCTGGTTCACGGGCGTCGGGCTCTGGGACCTGACGGGCGGCTTCAAGTGCTTTCGCAGGCGAGTCCTCGAATCCATTGATCTGTCGCAGGTCGGCTCCAACGGGTACGCCTTTCAAATCGAGATGAGTGTTCGCGCATGGCGAAAAGGGTTCAAGTTCCGCGAGATTCCGATCGTGTTCGTCGACCGAGCCGAGGGGCAGAGCAAGATGAATCGGGCCATCGTCCGGGAGGCCGTGTGGAAGGTGCCACGCCTCCGCCTGATGGCCTGGTTCGGCCGGATCTGATCGGTCTTCCGGTCTACAAGATGACGGGATCGGGCAACGATTTCGTCATGCTCGATGCGCGTGTGTCGTCGCCGGCTGATTGGACGCCGCGGGACATGCAGGCGGTCTGCGCGCGCGGCACGGGGATCGGCGCAGACGGGATCGTGTTCGTGGGCCCCGGCTCACACGCCGGTGCGGCGCGAATGATCTACTACAACGCTGATGGATCCCACGCCGCCATGTGCGGCAATGCGGCGCTCTGCAGCACCACGCTCGCGGCACATCTCGCCATTGGTCCCGCTGACGGCATTGAGCTCGAAACCGACGCGGGGACCTACCAGAGCCGCAGCCTCGACGCCAGTCGCGCCGAGCTCCATCTCGCGCCCGTGGACGCGCCTGCGGGCGTGCCCAGCCTCGCGCTCGCCACGGGCGAACGCCAAGCCGCGCTGAGCCGGGTGGGTGTGCCGCACCTCATCGTGCTGGTCGATGATGTCGATCAGGTCGCGCTGATGGATCGCGGGCGGGCCCTCCGGTTCGATCCGGCGCTGGCGCCCGAGGGAGCCAACGTCAACTTCATTTCGGCTGACGTGAACGGCACCTGGCGAATGCGGACCTTTGAGCGCGGGATCGAGGGCGAGACGTTGGCGTGCGGGACCGGTGCCGTCGGCGCCGGGTGCGCCATCCAGGAATGGGGATTGGGACGCCTACCCATCAACATTCAGAGCCGCAGCGGCCGTATCCTCGGCGTACGGGCCACCAAGTCAAAGACCGGGCGCTACGAAGATGTATGGCTTGCTGGAGAGGGGAGAATGGTGTTCAGAGGTGTGATCACTTGAGCAGCTTGTCCACATTCACACACAGGTCAACTTAACATAACATCTATTATACGCCCTTCGTGAGCTCGGCGAGCCGCACCTTAGCCTCAGTGGCGGCCGCCTCCTTGGAGAACTCCTGCACGATTCTGCGGTAGTCCGCCACTGCCCTGGTCGTGTCACCCGCGGTCGTCCAAGCTCGTCCGGCGTCTGCTAAGAGCTGAGCCTTCAGAAAGTCGAGACGAGCCGCTGCTGACCCCTGCTCGTACGCTTCGGCAGCCTCCCGCGTGCGCCCCATGTTCTCGTACGCCGCTCCCAGAAGGCTGTAAGCCTGCGGCCGGTACGCCTTGCCGGCACCGCCAGCGTAGTCCTTGAGCACGGTGACGGCTTGCTGCGGTTGACCCTGCAGCAGGCGTACGTTCGCGAGCAGCAGCCGGCCTTCCTGCGCCGCGTTGGTGCCGGAGTAGTCCTCGATCACCTTAGCCAGCTCGCTCGCCGCGAGCGGCAGGTTCTGATTGTCGAACGCAAAGCGCGCCCCCGCCAGATTGCGGCTCGCGATCTCCTCGGCGCGCCGCTTTGTCGACAGCGTCCAAACAAACAACGCCGCGGCGATGACGACAATTGTGCCGGCCCACGATGCCAGCTGGCGATGCGCTCTGACCCAAGCGACAGCCTGATCGGAAAACGGCGTTCGTTGAGCCGCTGCTGGTACTGCCGCTGGGTTAGGCTTCGAGCCGGGCTTGCCGGTGGGTGGTGCCGTTTGCGTTGCCATTGCTCCTTCGGAGAATGATCAATGATCAATGATCATTGATCATTCCACATTCGTGGTCGCATGCCCCTGGGGTGACTCGAACACCCGGCCAACGGTTTAGGAAACCGCTGCTCTATCCACCTGAGCTACAGGGGCTCACCCGGGGCCGCCGGTGTCGTAAGCGGCGAAATCTACGTGAGTTAGGCGTAGTGCAGCAAGGCCTCGACGCGCCTACCCTGCAGGCGCTGGCGGCCCTTCAGGAAGCCCAGCTCGATCAGAAAGCTGAATCCGGTGACCGCGGCGCCGGTCGCCCCGACCAACTGCGCGGCGGCGTTGGCCGTGCCGCCAGTGGCGAGCACGTCGTCCACGACGAGCACGCGGTCCCCCGGCTGGACGGCATCATGGTGCATCTCCAGCGCGTCGGTGCCGTACTCCAGGGCGTATTCGACGCGCTGGGTGGCCGCTGGGAGCTTGCCCGGCTTCCGAATAGGCACCAGCCCCGCTCCGAGCTCGAGTGCGATCGGCGCACCGAACAAGAAGCCGCGCGATTCGATCGAGACGACACGTGTAATCCGGGCGTCGCGGTACGGTTCCGCCATGAGGTGAATCGCCTGCGCGAACAACGTCGCGTCGAGCAGCACCGGTGTGACGTCCTTGAAGACGATCCCGGCCTTCGGGAAGTTCTTGACGTCGCGGATCGTGCGCTTGAGCTCCTCGACGAGCTGCGGTTTATCTGATGTCAAAGGACCTCGGGATCTCCAGTTCAACTGGAACTTGAAGTCGTTGGACGTCGTCGACCCGCGCGTGCGGGGGGCCGCGACGGAGCTGCTCCTCGAGTTGCTCAAGTGCCGCGTCAGGTCCTTGAGAAACTACTTCAACCGATCCATCCGGAAGATTGCGCGCGAAGCCGCCCAACCTGAGGCGCTGCGCTTCACGCATGACAAACCACCTGAACCCCACGCCCTGAACGCGCCCCCGGATAATCCAGTGGCGGAGGCTCATTTTGGACGTCGACGGCGGAGGACATAAATCCCAATGACAATGAGCGTCACGGGTATCAAGACCAGTACCGCCCACGTCACGTAGCGGTGGATCTCTTCGTTCCGCAGCGCTCCTTCATGCTGGCCCAGGAAGTAACCGATCCAGATGAGAATCGCACACCACACCGTCGCGCCGGCGGCCGTGTACAGGATGAATTTCGGCAGCGTCATGCGGTGCAGTCCCGCCGGAATCGAAATGAGGTGGCGGATCACCGGAAACAGCCGTCCAATGAGGGTGCTGATCTCACCATGCTGGGCGAAGAACCGTTCGGAGCGAAGCAGGTTCTTCTCGCTAAGCAGCACGTAGCGGCCGTAGCGCTGGATCAAGGGGCGGCCGATCAACTGGGCGCCGTAGTAATTGGCGAGCGCGCCGATGACGCTCCCGACGACCCCGCAAATCAGGGCGACCGGGAAGCTCATTTGGCCCTTGGCTGCCCAGTACCCTGCCGGAGGCATCACCAACTCACTCGGTACGGGCAGGATCGAGGACTCCAGCGCCATCAGCACCACGATCCCGGGGTAGCCGAGGTCGAGCAGTGTGTGGAGCAGCCCATCGATGAACCGCTCAAGCATCGAAGCCGTGCTCGCCGACCAGCGGGACGAAGCGGGCCTCGCCAATGGGTGCTGTGCGGATACCCTCAGCGGTGCGGCGGACCAGCGTGAGCGTCTGGGCGCCTTTGGCGCCCAGTGGGATGATCATGCGGCCGCCGGGCGCGAGCTGCTCTACGAGGGGCGGCGGGATCTCCGGGCCGCCTGCGGCCACCAGGATCGCGTGGTAGGGCGCGTAGGCGCTCCAGCCCAGCGTGCCGTCGCCCACGAGCACGGAGACGTTCGTAACGCCCGCCGCGCGCAGGGCCGCCTGCGCGCCTTCAGCCAGCGGGCGCATCCGCTCGATCGTAAAGACCTGCTCCGCGAGGGCCGCGAGCAACGCGGTCTGATATCCCGACCCCGTGCCGATCTCGAGAACGCGTTCCTTGCCGCCGAGGCCGAGGGTCTCGAGGTATCGGGCCTGTGTGAACGGCTGCGAGATCGTTTGCCCAATGCCGATCGGGAGGGCGGTGTCTTCATAGGCACGATGGCGCACCGCTTCGGGTACGAAGAGGTGGCGCGGCGTGGCCGCGAAGGCTCGGAGCACGGCAAGATCACGGATGCCTTGCGCGCGCAATTGCTCAACGAGTCGCGCGCGGTAGCCGCCGTAGGTGTCACGGCTGCCGGTCACTTGCCCAGGTCCCACTGCCGCACGACTTCGAGGAGCTTGTAATTCGTAAGGTCGACGTGCAGGGGTGTGAGGGAGATGTAGCCGTCCTTGAGGGCCTGGAAGTCCGAATCGGCGCCGCCGGACCACGTCACGCGTCCCCCGCCGATCCAGTGCACCTCCCGGCCCCATGGATCCTTCATCGTGGCGATCTCTTCGTGAAAGACACGGCTGCCGAGGTTCGTGACCCTCACCCCTTTCACCGCATCGCCGGGAATGGGGGGCAAGTTGATGTTGAGCAGCGTCTCCCCCGGGAAGTTCTCGACCTGGACGATGCGTTGGATCAGGCGCTCGAGACCTGGGCGGTGGCTTTCGAGGTGCTCGAGATCGAAGCTGCCGTAGGAGATCGCGATGCTCGGAATCCCGGCCGCCAACCCCTCCATGGCAGCCGAGACGGTGCCGGAATAGAGCACATCCTCGCCCATGTTCGGGCCGTGGTTCACTCCCGACATGACCCAGTTCGGGCCTGCGGGCATGAGCGCGCCCAGGGCGAGCAGCACGCAGTCGGTGGGTGTGCCGTCCACCTGAAACGCGCCGTCGGACCGCCGATGCGCGCGGAGCGGCCGGTGCAGCGTGAGCGAATGCGACGTACCGCTCTGCTCGCGGTCAGGCGCGACGACGGTGACCTGCCCCACGGTCGAACAGACATCGGCGAGTAGCGCGATCCCCGGCGCCAGCACGCCGTCATCGTTGGACACGAGAATCCGCAGACGGTTTTTCTCTGGGGCGGTCACATCGCTCCTCTGACGATGCGGCCGGCATGCCGCGCGAATGCGCCCGCCATGCGCCACGTGTCGGCCAACGATCGAAAGTGACTGCGCGGACCATAGAGCGTCGGTACTGCCACCGACGCCACGCGATAGCGGTCCCGCAGCGCGTCGAGCAGAAAGTTAGCCTCGTATTCGTAGCGGTCGCCGACGGGTTGGACGCGCTCGGCCACCTCACGGGTGAATGCGCGGAATCCGGTCTGGGCGTCATGCACGGGTTGCCCGCCAATGCGCGACGCCAAGGCCGCCGAGAGCCAATTGGTGAAGCGGCGGGAGAACGGCATCAGGCCGTCGCGCTTGCGCGCACCCAGGACGAGATCGGCGCTTCCCTCGGCCAGCGGCACGAGCAGACGCGGGATTTCCTCCGGGGGATGCTGCCCGTCCGCATCGAGTGTGACGATGACGCCGGCTCCGTTCGCGCACGCCCGGGCGACGCCCGCGCGCAACGCTACACCTTTGCCCCGGTTGCGGGGATGGGTGACGACAGTCGCCCCCCTCTCCCGTCCCTCGTCCCCCGTCCCATCGCTCGATCCGTCGTCCACCACGATCACCTGAGCTTCCGGGAGCGCCGCGCGCGTTCGCGCCACGACGTCGCCGATCGTGGCGGCGGCTTGAAAGGCGGGGATGACCACAGCCACCCGCAACTTTAGCTCCCTTCGAGAATGCCGAGGACAGACTTGAGCTCGGCCCGGAGCTCCTTGACCGTTTCGGTGGCGAGGGCGCGCCGCGCTTCCGGTTTGAGCTCGCCGGAGCGGCGATACTGCTCGATCTTCTGCCGGGCGCCTTCGATGGTGTATTTCTCGGTGTACAGCAGATGTTTGACGAGCATGATCAGCTCGATCTCGCGCCGCTGGTACACGCGATTGCCCGAGCGGTTCTTGGCGGGATTCAGGAAGCGAAACTGACTCTCCCAGTACCGGAGCACGTGCGGCTTGAGATCGGTGAGGTGGCACACCTCGCCGATCGAGAAGAACTCCTGCACAGGCTGAGACGGCGTGCCGCTGCTCATCGCGTCTCCGCCTTCAGCTCACGCTCCATGAGGTCGCTAATCGCCTGCCGCGGCGGCTTGTTCTTGAAGAGGACGTTGGCCACTTCGCGCGCGATCGGCAGCTCGACGCCATGCCGCTCGCCCAGCGCGACCGCCGTACGGGTCGTGTTGACGCCCTCGACAACGGCCGGCTTCCCGGCGAGCGCCTGTTCGAGGGTCTTCCCCTGCCCCAACGCGACGCCGAGCGTGCGGTTGCGTGACAAGGCGCCGGTGGCGGTGAGGATGAGGTCTCCCATTCCGGCGAGGCCCGCAAACGTGATCGGCTGCGCACCCAGCTTCACGCCGAGGCGCGTCATTTCCGCGAGCCCGCGGGTGATCAGCGCCGCCCGGGTATTGAAGCCGAGCCCCAGCCCTTCGAGGATCCCGGCAGCGAGGGCAATCACGTTTTTTAGCGCGCCGGCGAGCTCGACGCCGACGACATCGGTATGAGAGTAGACGCGAAAGTAGGCGGTCGAGAAGACGCGCTGGGCGCGCTCGGCGACGCTATGGTCGGTTGCCGCAGCGACGACCGCGGTCGGCTGCTGCTGAAAGACCTCCCACGCAAATGAGGGCCCCGACAACACGGCGACGGGCACGCCGTGCGGCAACACCTCCGCCAGGATGCACGACGGGCGCTCAAGCCGGTCGGGATCCAGTCCCTTGGACGCGCTCACGACGAGCGGCTGAGACCGATCGAGGGACCTGGCGGCCTCCGCCATCACGGGCCGGACGGCATGCGACGGCGCGACCGACACGACGGTCTCGGCGCCACGGATCGCTGCTGCGAGGTCTCCTTCCGCCCGCAGTGCCGGCGCCAGTGAGGCGCCCGGCAGAAACATGTCGTTCACGTGGCGTTGGTTGACGCCGTCCACGACTTCAGCCTCGCGGGCCCAGAGCGTTACCTGGTCTCCCTTGCGAGCGAGCAGGTCCGCGAGGGCCGTGCCCCACGCGCCGCCACCGATGACTGCGACTTTCACGCTGGTCTGCCTCGCGTCCGAAATCGGTTCTCGGTCCCGCTCAGCAGCCGGGAGACGTTCCGCCGATGGGCGAAGATGATCAGCGCCACGAGCGCGACGCTGGCCCAGAAGACATAAGGCGAGCCCGGCTGCAGCAGGACCACCGAGAGCGGGACGCTCAGGACCGCGATAATCGAGCTGAGCGACACGTAGCCGGTCAGCCAGAGACAGATGCCCCACACCGCCATCGCAATCAGCACGGCGAGGGGTGCGAGAGCGAGGAACATGCCTGCGGCCGTCGCCACACCCTTGCCGCCTTTGAAGCGCACGTAGGGCGAGAACATGTGTCCGAGTACCGCCGCCCCCCCGACTGCCACCGCAAGCCAGGCTGGGTGCGAAAACAGGAGCGCCGGGGCAACGCCTTTGGCGATGTCGACCAGGGCAACTGGAATCGCGTACTTCCAGCCGAGAATGCGGTAGACGTTGGTGGCACCCAGGTTCTTCGAGCCGTGCTCGCGCAGGTCGATGCCCCGCCCCACTTTGCCGGCGATGTAGCTCGTCGGCGTCGCGCCGAGCACGTAAGCGGCCAGAATCGCCAGGACGGCGTTCAGCGACGCCCTCGTTTGCGGCGGAACTTGATGGTCAGCGGTGCCCCTGTGAACTCCCACGCTTCGCGGAACCCATTGTGCAGATAACGCGTGTAGGACTCGGGGATCGCCTCCGGGCGATTCGCGACGACCGCAAACCGCGGCGGGGCGGTACCCACCTGCGTCGCGTAAAACAGGCGCACCGACTCGCCTACCGGCTGCGGCGGCTGTTGCCGCGCGAGCAGCTCTTCCAGCACGCGATTCACCTCGGCGGTCGGGACGCGCTTCTCCCGCTCCTCGGCCACGGCCACGATCGCGTCGAGCAGCTTGGTGACGCGCTGCCCCGTCTTCGCCGAGACATAGAAGAACGGGATGAACTCGAGGAACGGCGCGCGCGCCTTGATGTCCCGCTCCCCGTCCCGCGCCGTGTTGGTCTCCTTCTCCTCGATCAGATCCCATTTGTTCACCACGACAATCACCCCCGCCCCGCGGTCCCACGCTTCGTTGGCGATCTTGAGATCCTGCGCGTGCATGCCGTCCTTGGCGTCCACCACGAGCAGGCAGACCTCGGCGCGCTCCATTGCACGCGTGGTGCGGAGCGTCGAATAGAACTCGAGATCCTCTTCGACCTTGCTGCGCTTGCGCAGCCCGGCGGTGTCGATGAAAACGAGCTTGCGGCCCTGATAGTCGAACGGTGTGTCGATGGCATCGCGCGTCGTCCCAGGCTCGGCGGCGACGACCAGTCGATCCTGACCCAGCAGCTTGTTCACAAGACTCGACTTGCCGACGTTGGGCCGGCCGACGACGGCGACATGGATGGCCTCTGTATCTTCGGCCTCTGGAGCCTGGGGCAATAGTTCGACGAGCTCATCGAGCAAATCGCCACTGCTCTTCCCCACCGCCGCGGACACCGGGACCGGATCACCCAGGCCGAGCTCGTAGAAGGCGAGGTGGCGCGTCTCGTCAGGCAGATTGTCGGCCTTGTTGACGACGAGCAGCAGCGGCCGTTTGGCCTTGCGCAGATACTGGGCGATCTCGAGGTCCATCGGGTGGATGCCCGACTCGACATCCACGACGAACAGCAGCACGTCGCTATCGGCGACGGCCTGCTCCACTTGCGCCCGAATCGCGCGGCTCATCGGGTCCGCCGATCCAGGGACCAGCCCGCCGGTGTCGACCAGCCAGAACCGCCGGCCGTTCCACTCTGCGGGCGCGAAATGACGGTCGCGGGTGACGCCGGGCTGCGCGTCGACGATCGCTTGGCGCCGCCCGATGATGCGATTGAACAACGTAGACTTGAACAGCAGATCGTCGTTGACGGACTCGGCCGGTAGCAAGGCGAGATCGAGATCGGCGCGGTCCCGCAGCGCCGCGAGCACCGCCTTTCCAGGAAGCAGGCCCGCGGTCGTGACCGACCGGCCGAACAGGGTGTTCTCCAGCGCCAGGATCTCAAAATGCGCCCCAGTCGTCGCCGTCAGGTCGCTCACGACCTGCGGCATGAGCGGCCCCATCGCGGTTCCCGTGACGATGCCAATGCGTTTGTCGCGCCACGCGTCACGCTCAATACGCGCCGCCTGAATGCGAGTCTGCAGATACCGCACTGACCCCACGCCGTTCTCGCGTTGCTCGAAGTCGCCGTACCACTCCGCCGGCGGTAAGGGCATGTCAGCCTGCAAGTAGAGATCATCGGCTCCGTAGCACCACGGCACCCCACGATCCGCAACGGCCCGAGCGGCGAAGTCGTCGACGATGGCGAGCGCAGCCCTGCACTCCTCGGATGTCGGCTGCCGCACCAGCGCGTGCTTGCTGAACTCGGTCAATGCCACAGGGACCACCGAGACGGACAGCGCCGGCTCTCCCAGACCGTAGAGATCGGTCAGCGTGCGCACCAACTGCGGCCCATCATTGATGCCCGGCACGAGCACGACCTGCGTATGGAACGCGATGCCCCGCTCCCCGAACCAGCGCAGCTGCGGGATGACGTCTGGCGCCTCAGGATTGCGCAGCAGCCAGCGGCGCACCACCGAGTCGGTGGCGTGCACGGAGACATAGAGCGGCGAGAGACGGTATTCGACGATGCGCTCGAGATCCCACGGCTTCAGGTTGGTCAGGGTCGCGAAATTGCCGTAGCGGAACGAGAGCCGGTAATCGTCGTCCCGGATGTACAGGACCTGTCGCATGCCCTGCGGGTTGCCGTCGACGAAGCAGAAGTCGCAGTGATTGGCGCAGCGCCGGATGCGTGGCGGCTCGAGCATGACGCCCATCGGCAGCCCCTCGGGGCGTTCGACTTCGTACTCGATCTCCTCCCCCGACGGCAGGCGCGCCTGGAGCACGAACTGCTCGTCGGCGGTCAGGAACTCCCAGTCGAGAAAGTCCTCGAGGGGACGGCCGTTGACCGCGAGCAGCTCCGTGCCTGGGGTAAGTTCGAGAGCCGCACCCAACGAGTCGGGCGCGACCGCCTGTACGCGAATCACTGCTGACCGCCTAGAGGTTCAAGGAGTTTCTGAAGCTAACGGCGCAACTTCAACGGCTAATATCGCTTAGGAGGGATGGTGCGGCAATACCTCAAACCCGTGACGTCCGCCAATCATCTGGAGTCCGTCTCCTAAATGCGTCTGTCCGTTCTTCTCGCGTTCCCGCTGCTCCCAGGCCTCGCGGCTGCCCAGCAGCGTTCCCTGCCTTCCCTGCCGCCGTTACACGTGCAGGTCGACTCCGCGCACCACCGTGTCCTCGTCACCGGAGGGCCCTACCGCGTGCCCGTGAGCCCGGACATGTCCGGCATGATGATGGACATGGACGCCACACCGGTGCAGAAGTTCGCGTTTCCGGTGGACGGCTGGCTCCAGGGCTTCCGGGTCGACCTGTTCGACGGTGGCGGCCATGTCCTGCCGCACCGCTTGTTGCATCACCTGATCATGGTGAATTTCTCGCGCCGCCAGTTCCTCTACCCGGCTCTGGAGCGCCTCCTAGGCGCCGCCGAGGAGAGCGATACCGGCGATTTACGCATCCCGCGCACCATCGGCGTGCCCATGAAGGCCGGTCAGGACCTGGGCGTGTACGCGACCTGGCACAACGACTCGGGGCCCGAGATTCCCGCCGCGTATTGGCGGATCGTCCTGTACATGGCGCCCCCGAGTCACAGGCGACTCGCGGTTCTCCCCGCCTATATGGACGTCAACATCCAGACGAACCCCGAGGAGAACCGCTTCAACGTCCCCCCGGGCCACTTCGAGATCGGCTACGAGTTCAGCCCGCCGCTTTCCGGGCGTCTCCTGGTGGTGACGGGTCACCTGCACGACTACGGCACGCTCGTGAAGCTCGTCGATGCGGCGAGCGGCAAGACACTCGTGGAGGTCAAGGCGAAGCGCGATTCCCTGGGACATGTGCTCTCGATACCGCGCAAGCTGCTCGCGATCCGCGGTGAGGGCCTGTACCTCAAGGCCGGGCATCGCTACCGCGTGGTGGGGGTGTTCGACAATCCCACGCGGGACACGTCGTACGGCGCTATGGCGCACATGGTCGGCCTGTTCGCGCCGGACCACTACCGGGAGTGGCCCGCGGTCGACCCCGCCGATCCGTACTACCGGCGGGACCTGGTCGATTTAGTCGCGAACGGGGAAACGGACTCGGTAATCGTCGGTGGCGGTGTGCCGACTCCGGAACTGCGGAACGTCAAGCGCGGGCGACGGGATGCGAACCCGTGACGTCCGCGCGTCTGCTCCTCAATCCAATCCCTTCGCTCGAAGGAAGCCGGACAGGTGGTTGGCGATCTCGACGTTGTTCAGGTCGGACATCGGGAAGTGCGTGTTGCCGTGAATGCCGATGGCCGGCAGCTCCACCGGCCCGGCATGTTAAAAAGCCTGCCGAGACTGGCAGGCCGTTCTAACAACTACCTTTTTGACAGGGTTAACAGAGCGGGCGACGGGATTCGAACCCGTGACGTCCAGCTTGGGAAGCTGGCATTCTACCCCTGAATTACGCCCGCAAACTATTTCAATTTACTGGTTTACAAATCGACTCTTCTGTAACAGAGAAGCCGACTGTTGCAAGATGGCGACCTAATAAGCGATCTCATCTGCCTTACGAAATTACGCTGCGGTGCAATGACTGAAGAAGGGTCGCGCTGAACCCCGTGATAGTCAAGCCCGAATGTTGTTACTAATTGCGTGTTGATGAATAGAGAAACCTGGCATACACGCTCTCTCCCTACACAGATACACAGACTGCCTAGCAGACCGCGTTAAGCGGCAGCGCGCTGAACAAGGATTCATTCCCTAATCTAGGCGCGCCGCCACTTCAAGCGCTTGTTAGGCGGCGCTCCTATACCAGCTGGGTTGATACGAGAAAGCCCAGAAGGTGTAGTAGGAGAAAAATCCAGGGAACAAGGATCTCGATGTGTGTGAACGGCAGGTAGAGCTTCTTGTTCTTACCGCGCCCAACCGCCTCCCACTCGGCATCGTAGGGCTTGAATGGAAGCTGGGCCTCCATTTCGTGCACTACTTTGAACTTTGCCGAGTTCAGGTCACGATACGAACTTATGATGCGGTACCACAGGTAGCAGAGAGTCATGCCGGCGAGAGAGATGGATCCCTCAACCAAGGCGTGGGCACTTGCCCGCGAGAGTGTGAGGTAGGTTGACACTCCCACAGCCGCGGTGTTGAGGGCCAGGAAGAAGGAGTTGGCCTTCTCGCGTCGCTCGCTGATTCGGTCGGCCATTTCCACGTAGAGGCGATACTGGTTTAACGCGTGATCGTCGTACCCTGGTCCGTAGACATCGCGAGCGACACCTGTCAGAACGCGTCGGATTGCCTCGCTCGGTTCAATCGGGTCGGTCAAAGCGAGTGCTCGCGTATGGCAGATACGATCGATGCCGCGTTCCAGCTGACGATCGTAAGAGCAGCGTCCTGAACCGCAGTCGATATGCGTTCGTTGCCCCAGGGGCGAATGCCGACGACCGGTTTGTTGAGATCTCCAGTGGCGCACTGTATTTCCCGATCGATCCACTTGCTGTAGGTGGCATACACGCCGCCCATGAGGAGCACCACGTGGCAAAAGGTCATCTGCACCCTAATGGCTTGATAGAGCGCATTCACGTTGGGCGCATTGTGAACAGGGTCGTTCCTAGGGACCGAGTAGTCTCGATACTGGAAGTTGGGTACGGAGTTGAGTAGGTCTGTGAGTCGCTCGTACGCATCGCCGTAGGCCCAGGAATGACTGATGAACAGGTTGTAGATCTTGGCCATCGTTTCACCCCCCCGCGCCGCCTAACTACCTCTTAGACCCTTTTACGGACCTCACGCGCTTCGCCTTGGGCAAAGGGACAGCGGTTTCGGCCCCTGGGCCTTGAGACATAACAGCGGCAACGTTGAATGGGCTTAGCCAGACCGGACCGAAGCGACCGCGCCACGTTAGGCCGGCAACTGCTTCCCGAACGAACGGGTACAACATGGCGGGCGCGGGACCGCGCACGTAGTCTTTGAGCGGAAGGTTCTCGCGCTTCGCGTCAACCGCCACGAGCGCAATCATCGTCAGATCGATGTTGTAGAGCGGACGCTCCTCAGCCTTTGTCTGCACCGTAATACGAACGAATCCTGTCTGCTCATCAGGCGCGACACCGCCTTGGAACCCCACTTGGAAGTTCGGCTGCCACGGTGTGTTTGGCGGCAGATTCGCAGCGTCGTCCCGATGACTGAACTGCGCACGCTCGAGATACACTTGGGCGATCAATATTCCCGGTTGTTGATTCGTGTCCACGTTATCCTACCGCCACCTTCTTGGGGGTCTCAACCGCGACGTCTTTCGCCGACGCGACCCTGACCTTCGTGGCCGCGGTGCGATTCGCTTCAGTAGCGCCTTGCCACTTCACCTCGTCATGGAGCTTGACGGCCGAGCCGAACCGAACACCCAGCGAACCGTGTTCGAGAAGCACGCTAGCGGGCACTCCGAGTCCAGATGCAAGGCGACCGATGGTGCGCGCCGTCGGATTGGCATCGCCGTTCTCGATGTCCGAAATACTGGCCTGATCCAAACCCGCGCGAGCCGCGAGCTCATCCTGCGTGAGTTTCAAGGACGTGCGGAGGGCATACACGCGACTCGCGAGCCGGACCAGCACCGCCTCCCCCGCTGCGCGGGCATCATCCTTCTCGAGCCCCTCACGTCGATACTCGCGAATGGTTTCGATGTTACTCACACACTATTCTCCATGTCGTGCCATCCAATCTTGACGTCGTTCTTCCGCATTGTTGATCGTAGTCCGGTCCAACTCGTCTGTCTGCTTGATCTCGGCGGCTGCTGCCATGAAGTACTTCCGCCAGCCGAACCCCAACACACGCGCCTGGCCGCCACGCATCTTGATTTCATAGATCTTCCCCTCAACGGGCTTCAAAAGCCCAGACTTGAGGGAGTCAGCCCACCCACGCTCACCGAAGATCTCGAGCTTCCGATAAAGCGTGTCCGCCTGGTCAGGATCAGTCGCAGCGAGGCCATTGAGAAAATCTTTCACGGGCTGCCAGCCCGTCGCGTCCGCGTAGAACGCGGCCTGCCAGCCGGATTGGGTATTTGCCACAGCTCCTCATGGGTAGGGCCTCCCCCAAGGGCAAAGGGGGCGGTTATGGCATATATACCATATTGCCTGAGCATGGACAAGGGCCTGTGCTGAGAACCGTAGCTACGTTCTCGATCCTACCACTTCTGCTCAGGTACTCCACTGCCTGTAGCCGTACTGCGGCGCATCAGTCACGCGACCGCCGGGCGAATTCATGTGCGGTGAGAAACGTGGTTGGCTCGATGCCGATGTACTTGGTAGACCACAAAAGCCCGAAAACCTGACACCCCAAGCCGGCGTTAGACTGACATCCTGCGAGTGGGTCCATCGAGGGAACGATAGGGAAACGCGCTACAGTTGGCGCTGGACGTCACAATGCCCCGGCGTGAACCACACACCGGGGCATCGGGTTATGCGATTGCTCGATTCAGGGAGAATTAGAATGAAGCTGGCATTCTACCCCTGAATTACGCCCGCAGTCTGGGCGGAATGTGTTCTCTCATCCCACCCCCTGTCAACGTGGGATTGTGCCAGCCGCCGTCCGCCGCGATGAGCGCGTCGGCCTCTCTCGGTCCCCATGTGCCGCGCTTGTATGGGATAGCCCGGGGATGGGAGTTGAGGACGGGATCGACCGCCCTCCAGGCTGCTTCGATCGCGTCCCATCGCGTGAAGAGCGCGCCGTCGCCGCTCATGGCGTCGCTCAGCAAGCGCTCGTAGGGCGGTGCGGCGCCGACCAGCTCCTCGACCAGATACAGCTCCCGTTGGTCGCCGACGAACTCTTTGCCCGGGCGCTTGACGCGAGCGGCCAAGGCGACCGCGGCGTCGGGGGAGAGGCGGAAGCGCAGATAATTCGCCGGACCGGCCGGCGGGGCCGAGTCGGCGAACAGCTGCGCCGGCGGCGGCTTCAGCTCAACCAGCACCTCGGCGGCAGTCTCGGGGAGACATTTTCCCGATCGTAGATACCACGGCACCCCCTCCCACCGCCACGAGTCGATGCAAAGTCGCACGGCGCAGAAGGTCTCGACATCCGAATCGGGCGCCACGCCCGATTCCTCCCGGTAACCGGCGTATTGACCACGCACCAGATCACGCGGTTGGAGCGGTCGCATCGCTTCGAAGACCTTCGCTTTTTCGGTGTGGACCGCGCCAAAATCCCGGGTGACGGGCGGTTCCATGGCCAGGAGCGCGACAATCTGGAACAGGTGGTTTTGAATCACGTCTCCCAGGCATCCCGTGGTCTCGTAGAATGCGCCCCTGCCGTTCACGCCGAACTGCTCGGCAAGGGTGATCTGGACGCCGGCGACGTAGTTACGATTCCAGATCGGTTCCAGGAAAGAATTGGCAAAGCGGAAGTAGAGGATGTTCATGATCGCCTCCTTCCCCAGGAAATGGTCGATCCGGAAGATCGCGTCCTCGGGGAACACCGCCCGCGCGACGGCGTTGAGTTCGCGCGCGGAGGCCAGATCGCGGCCGAACGGCTTTTCGACGATGACCCGCGCGTGGTCCGCCAGACCGGCAGCGCCGATCCCTTGAATCACCGTCTCGAATAGCGCGGGAGGGATCGCGAGATAGTGCGCGGGCCGTCGCGACTTCCCCAGCGCACTCTTGAGCGCCGCGAAGGTCTCCGGGTTGTTGTAGTCCCCGGACACGTACTGGAGGAGGGACAAGAGGCGACTGAGCGCGCGCTCTTCCACCGCGGCGCCGGACTGCTTGACGCTGTCGGTGACCCGCGCCTCGAGCTGCGCCACACTCCACGAACGGGAAGCCACTCCGACCACGGGAACGGTGAGGACACCCCGCTGGACCATCGCGTAGAGCGCGGGAAAGATCATCTTGTGGGCGAGGTCGCCCGTCAGGCCGAACAATACGAGCGCATCGGACGCTGCCGGGCGGTCCGTCATCCGGCGAGCGCGCGGTCGACAATCACCTGCGCCTCCTGCACGATGCGGTTCAACTGGTCCCTCCCCCGAAAGCTCTCGGCGTAAATCTTGTAGAGATCTTCGGTGCCCGATGGCCGAGCGGCGAACCATCCGGTCGCGGCGCTGACCTTCACACCCCCGATTGGCGCGTGGTTGCCGGGCGCTTCGTTGATGACGCTCTGGACCTTCTCCCGGCGAGCTCTGTGCATTGCACCTGGCCGGGTGAGAGCGCCGCGAGCCGCCGCTTCTGTGCGGGGGTCGCGGGCGCCTCGACCCGATCGTACGCGGGCGCGCCGAACTCGCGCGTCAATTCACCGTAGAGCTCTCCCGGGTCGCGGCCGGCCCGCGCCATGATCTCGGCCGCGAGCAGCGCCAGCGCGATGCCATCCTTGTCCGTCGTCCAGGCGGTTCCGTCGCGGCGCAGCAATGTCGCGCCGGCACTCTCTTCCCCGCAGAAGGCGAGGGACCCGTCGCCGAGACCGGCGACGAACCACTTGAAGCCGACCGGCACCTCGTGGAGCCGCCGGCCGAGGTTCGCGCTCACCCGATCGATCATGCCGCTGCTCACGACGGTCTTCCCGACCCCGGCGTCCGCGCCCCACTGCGGCCGATGCGTGAAGAGATACTGGATGGCGACCGCGAGATAGTGATTGGGCGGCAGGAGCCCCGTGCTCCGCGTGACGACCCCATGTCGATCGTGATCCGTATCGCAGGCGAAGGCGATGTCGAAGCGGTCCCGCAGGCCGATCAGCCGCTGCATCGCATAGGACGACGACGGGTCCATCCGGATGCGGCCGTCCCAGTCCACCGACATGAACCGGAACGTCTGATCCACCACGTCGCTCACGACCGTCAGATCGAGATGGTAGCGCTCCGCGATGGGAGCCCAATACTCGACGCCGGCCCCACCGAGAGGGTCCACGCCCAGGCGAAGTCCCGCGCTCTGGATCGCCGTCATATCGATGACGTTCTCCAAATCGCGGACGTACGCGTTGAGATAGTCGTGCCGGTGCGTCGTGGCGGCGCGCAGCGCCTTCTCGTATGGGATGCGTTTCACACCTTCGAGGCCGCGCTCCAGCAACTCATTCGCCCGGGCTTCAATCCAGCTCGTGACACCGCTATCGGCCGGTCCCCCAGTGGGGGGGTTGTACTTGAAGCCGCCGTTGTCCGGCGGATTGTGCGACGGCGTGATGACGATACCGTCGGCCAGCTCCCCCCGCCCCCCGTCCATGGTACGCCCGCGGTTGTAGCTCAGGATGGCGTGCGATACCGCGGGCGTCGGTGTGTAGGCGTCGTGCTCGGCGAGCATGATGTCGATGCTATTGGCCGCGAGCACCTCGACCGCGGTGGTGCACGCCGGCACGGACAGGCCATGCGTGTCGAGGCCGAGAAACAGCGGGCCGCCAATCGCCTGCTCCCGGCGGTAGCGGCAGATGGCCTCGCTGATCGCGAGCACGTGCCATTCGTTGAAGGTCTTCTCGAACGACGACCCGCGATGGCCCGACGTGCCGAAGGCGACGCGCTGGGCGGGCACGGAGGGATCGGGAATCTCGGCGTAGTAGGCCGTGACCAGCTTCGCGACGTCGAGCAGCATCGCCTGCGGCGGCGGATGGCCCGCGAGCGGACTGATCGTCATGGCGTCAAGTCAGCCGCCGCCGCTGCATCCACGCACCAGCACACGCGGCCATTGGAGGGTGCGATCGCCTGCGCCGGCAACTCCTGCGGGCGGTGAGGCCCCTGGAGCACTCGGCGGAGAATGCCCGCTTTGGCGCCGCCGGAGACGAGGAACAAGACCTCGGCCGCGGCGTTGATGACCGCCGGCGTCAGGGTGATCCTCCACACGGCCGCCGCGGGCGCGCGTGCTGCCAGCACCCAACGTGTCTGCTCGTGAACGGCGGCGCTCCCCGGAAAGAGCGATGCGGTATGCCCATCCTCACCCAGTCCTAAGAGGACGAGGTCAATGCGCGCTCCCGCCGGCGTCCGGAGCAAGACCCGCAGCGTCGCTTCGTAGACTCCCGCGGCGGTGGGAGGATCGTCTTCGCCATGGATACGGTGCACATTCGCCGCGGGGATCGGTACGCGGTCGAGTAGGGTTTCGCGCGCCATGCGGTAGTTGCTCTCCACATCGTGCGGCGGCACACAGCGTTCGTCACCCCACAGGACCTGAACTCGCGACCACATCGCGCTGGATGCGAGAGCCTCCGTGGCCAGCCGGAGATAGGTGTCACGCGGCGTCGAGCCGCCGGAGAGCGCGACGATGAACTGTCCGCGCGAGGCAATCGCGTCCCCTGCGGCCGCGACGAAACGTCCCGCGGCCGCTTCGGCGAGCGCGGCGGCGCTGGGCAGCACCGCGAGATCAGCTCGCATCGACCCCTAGCCGTCCTTCCTTCAAGAATAAACGGCCGCCGCTCTTCGCGACGGCCGTTTCATTTCGATGCCGCAACGTCACTGCTTCTTATACCGCCAAGCCGCGATGCTCGGTCCCGCCGGCTTGAGCTCGAACTGCTGCGCCTGCCCCGGCGGCGTCGGAGCAACTTTCACCGTATCGGTCACCACGACCTGCCCCTGCAGATTCACGAACTCGAACACGATGTTGTACGGCTGATTCGGCCGCTCCCGCGTGTTCGTGACCATACCCTTCACATCCCGCCCGGTATCCGTCGAATCGAACATCGTGACCGCGACGTCACCGACGAGCGTCGAATCGGCCAGCTTGTAGTAATAGACCGCTGAATCGACTTGATGGTTCTGCTGCTGCGCGTACGCCATGATCTTGATCGACTGGCGGTTCATCGGATCCACCGCCAGCAGGCGCCGCGACATCGCCAGCGCGTTCACGGTATCGTGCAGCCCCAACGACGTGTTCGCGAGGAAAATCAATGTTTCTCGATAGTACGGGTTGAGCCTGAGCGCGGCCGTGAGGGCCTGCGCCGCGAGGGTGAACGCCTCCTGCGAGTTCGCGAAGTACGCCTTTGCCATCGCCTTACTCGCGGAGTCACACGTCGCCCGAATCCGGGCGACGGTCAGCGGCGGTCGCTTCGCTCGCGCGGCACTGCGACAGCTCGCGCCGGCAGCTGCGGTGTCCGGATCTTCGGGCACGCTTTGGGAGATCTCGGCGCCGACACGATAGAGCTGGTAATAGCCCATCGAGTCGCCCCTACGGACGATCTGCCGGTAAATCGCGAAGGCACTGTCCTTGTAGGCGGCGTCTTTGCTCGACATCAGCATGTAGAGACTGCCCAACGCCGCCATGGTCTCGGGATCGTTCGGATAGATGCCGAGATATTCCTTGTAGGTCGCTTGGGCTTCGGAAAGTTTCTGCACGCTCTGCTGGATGCGTCCGAGATTGTAAAGCGCGTCCTTGCGATCCTGCGCGAATTTCGGGTCCGTCGCGGCAACGTCCGCAGCGCGCCGGAAATAGAGCAGCGCCGAATCGGATTGGCCGGCGTTGTAGAACAGAATGGCGGAGTACTTGAAGCCGGTCGGCTCGTTGGTCAGCAGCGCGTTGGCGCGCCGGAATGACGCGATGGCGGAATCGGTGTTGTTCGCCTGCCACGCCGCGATCCCGGCGTTGAACGCGGGCACCCACAGGTACCGGCGCCACAGCCCGATGTCGGCCGCACACTGCGGCTTGAGGGCCTCCGCGCGGCGGAACGCGGAATCCACGCCCTGCGGGTCGTCGGTCATGATGTAATAGCGGGCGAGGTAATACCAGGCCGCGGGATTCTTGTCCTGATCGCCCGTGACCGCCTGTGTCAGCACGCGCTGCGCGTCCGCCAGATCCTTCTTGCGCTGATCCTCCAACTTGGTCGTCGTTGCGCTCTTCAAGAACCCGTAGCCCTGGTTGACCAGAAAATGGCCGGGCTTCAGGTCGCACTTGGGATCCGCCCATCGTCCCGCCTGCTGTTGCTGCTGTTGCTGTTGCTGCGATCCCTGCGCGCCGAGGCGCGCAGGGAGTGCACACAGCATGACGACCGCGAGATTGCGAACCGTTCGCACGTTCACTCCTTGGCTTTAGCGAGAAGAGCCACGGCATCGCGCTCGACGGCGCGCGCCACTTCCAGCGGCGGGCGCCCCAGCGCCTGCGCCGCCGCCAGCACATCGTCGTATTCTGGTTTCACTCGGACGCCACCGCCATCCAGGACCTTCACCCGCACCGCGACGCCGTCCAGCCGCACCGTGAGCTGATGGCGCGGCAACGTCGCCCGCTCGGCGATCCAGCGGCGTACGCCCGCCGTCGTGCTGTGGCGGAAGAGCTCCGCCGTCACTTGGTCGGCGAGCGCCTCGGGGACCATCACTTCCACCCGGAAGCCCTGACGGCCTTTCTTCATCTGCACGGGCCACGTTTGCACGTCGAGCGCACCCGCGTTCACCACCGCCTGCCGCAGCGGCTCGACATACTCGGGGCTCATATCGTCCACGTCCGTAGCCAAGAGCACCACTCGCCCCGCCTCGCTCGCCGCCTCCGCGAGGAGAATACGGAGCGCATTGGGATAGTGCTTTGGATCGCGCCGGCCGGCGCCCCAGCCGCTGCCGGCCAGGCGCCAGCGGTCTGGTGGCGCGCCGGCCGAGAGCACCCGCAACAGCGCGGCCCCGGTGGGCGTCGTGGCTTCACCCTCTACCGGGCTCCCAGCCTGACCCGCAATCTCGAAGCCTTCGAGCAAAATTGCGGTCGCCGGCGCGGGCAGTGGCAGGCGGCCATGCGCCGCCTCTACCCACCCCTGCCCAACCGCGACAGGAAGGTTGTGCACGGCCTCGACGCCGAGACGCTCGAACCCCTCGATGCCGCCAACGATGTCCAGCACGGCGTCGATGGCGCCGACCTCGTGCAAATGGACCTTCTCAGGCGCGACTCCGTGGACGCGGCCCTCGGCGTCTCCCACGAGCCGGAACGCGCGCACGGCGCGTTCTTTCACCCAATCGGAGATCGGCGCGCGTTCGACGAGTCGGATGAGCTCACCGACGTGACGGCCGTGCGGTTGCTCCGGAATCTCGAATTCCACCTGCTTGCACGAGACGCCGGCACGGCGCACGTCGCGAACCCTGACGGCGACGCTGCCAACCCCGAGCCTTGCCGGCAGCTCTTCGAGCCATGAAACGGGGACGCCCAGCGAGAGCAGGGCCCCCAATGTCATGTCGCCGCTGATTCCGGCGGCGGGGTCCAAGATGGCGATGCGCATCGCGATGTATTGAAATAAAACAGCTTACGTTCTGTAGAGCCACCCGGCACCGGTGTTGAACACCACGACGCGCTCGTCGGCGCGCAGCGCGCCGCGGCGCTGCAGCGCCACCGCTCCCGCCAGCGCCGCTCCGCCTTCCGGCGAGGCGTCGATGCCTTCCCCGATTTGCAGCTCGCGCGCGGCGCCAACGAGTGCCTCGTCGCTGACCGCGATTGCGCCGCCGCCGCTCTCGCGCAGCGCGCGGAGCATCAACCTGTCGCCCAACGGGCCCGGCACGCGCAGTCCCGCGGCGACGGTCTGGGGATCGGGCCAGGACTCGACGCGCTCCGCGCCGGACTCGAACGCCTGCACGACGGGCGCGCAGCCGCTCGCCTGTACGGTATACATCCGCGGCAGCGGTCCATGCAGCCATCCCGCCTGGCGCAGCTCCTGGAACGCCTTCCACATCCCGATGAGACCGGTGCCACCGCCGGTCGGATAGATGATCGCGTCGGGAAGCTGCCAGCCAAACTGCTCCGCCAGCTCGAGGCCGAGCGTCTTCTTTCCCTCGATGCGATAGGGCTCGCGCAGCGTCGAGACGTCGATCGCGCCGGTGTTGTCGGCGTGCAAGCGAGCCGCGATGCCGCAGTCGCCGATGTGGCCGTCGAGCAGCACGAGATCCGCGCCGAAGGCGCGGATCTGCTCCAGGATGGTCCGCGGCGTCGTTGCCGGTGCGTAGACGCGAGCGTCCGCGCCGGCGCGCGCGGCGTAGGCGGCCAGCGCGACACCCGCATTGCCGGCCGTGGGAACGACGAACTGCTTCGCGCCAGCGAAAACCGCGCGTGTCACGGCGGCCGCGAGCCCGCGTGCCTTGAATGATCCGGTGGGATTCGGACTTTCGTCTTTTACCCAGAGATCATCGAAGCCTTGACGCGCCGCGAGGCGCTCGATCTTGAGGAGCGGCGTTCCACCTTCGCCCAACGTGATGGGTTGCTCGTTGGCGGCCAGCGGGAGCCAACCATCGTAGCGCCACATCGTCCAACGCCGCGCCCGCAAGTGGACCTTCGCTTCCGGCGGCGGCAGCGTGTCGTAGCGCACCAGGTACGGCGCGCCGCAGACGTCACAGACGCCCGGGAAGCCATCGGCGTCACGCGTGCGCGTGGGGACGCACGCCGAGCACTCCAATGTCCAGGTCACGCGTTCTGATGCAGTCGATCGAGAATACGATCCGCCAGCGTGGTGGAGAATCCCGGCAGCGCGGCGATCTCGGCGGGGGTCGCGGTGCGGACGCCGGCGAGTGAACCGAACCGCTCGAGCAGCAGCCGCCGCCGCGCGTGACCGATCCCCGGAATGCGCAGCAGCTCCGACGTAATCGTGCGCTGCGCGCGGCGTTTGCGGCTGTAGGTGATGGCAAAGCGGTGCGCCTCGTCGCGCACGCGCTGCAGCAGCTTGAGCGATGGGCTGCGGCGTGACAGCCGCAGCGGCTCACTGGAACTCGACTGGAAGACTTCCTCCTCCTTCTTCGCGAGGCTGACAATGGGCACACGTTCTTGCCCGAGCGCCTGCGCAGCTTCGACCGCGGCACCCAACTGGCCTTTGCCTCCGTCGATCACGATCAGATCGGGAATCTGCTTGTGCTCCGCGATGCGCCGCGTGAGAAACCGCGTAACAACTTCCTTCATCGCCGCGAAATCGTCGATCCCTTCTACCCCTTTGATTCGATAGTGGCGGTACTCGGCCTTGCGCGGCCGGCCGCCCTCGAACCACACCAACGAGCCCACGGTATCGCGACCCTGATTGGTCGAGATATCGATGCACACCATCGCCCGCGGCACGATCGGCAGGCCGAGGTCCCGCCCCAGCGCGAAGACGGGGTCGGCCGCGCGCTCGTCGATGTCGAATGTTTCGATCTTGAAGCTGTCGAGCAGGTGGCGCGCGTTCTGGTCGGCCAGCTCGACGAGCTTGGCCGCCGAGCCGCGCTGGGGGACCACGAAGTCCACGCCGGGCGCCAGCTCTCGCAGCGCAGCGAGGTCGGCGGGCGCAAACGGCAGCACCACCCGCTGCGCCCGCTGCTCGAGCGGGAGATAATACCCGACGAGAAACGTCCGCAGCACGTCACCTTCCGGAGCGTGCTCGACGTGCTCCAGGAACCGATGCTCGCGTGCGATGAGCTTGCCGTCGCGAATGCGGAGGATGACACCGACCGCATCATCGCCGTCGCGCGCGAGACTGATGGCATCGGCGTCACCGCCACCCACGACTTCCACGGTCTGCGGCTGCTCGAGCTGGTCCAGCCACTTCAGCGCGTCCCGCAGCTGGGCCGCCCGTTCGTAATCCTGGGCGTTGCTCGCCTCCTGCATCCGCTCCCGCAGCCGGGCCCGCACCTCGAGCGTCTTCCCGGAGAGAAACAACAACACATCGTCGATCATGCGCCGGTAGTCCTCGACGCTCTGATATCCGACGCAGGGCGCTTTGCAGCGCTCGATATGATAGTCGAGACACGGCCTGTCCGGAGCTTCCTTCGGCAAGTCCCACGAGCAGGACCGCACCGTGAAAATACGACGCACGATCTTCAGCGTTTGCCGGAGCGTCGCGACATCGGTGTAAGGGCCGAAGTAGCGCGCGCCAGGAATCGTCACCCGCCGGACAACCAGGACGCGCGGCAACGGCTCGCCCAGCGTCACGGCGATTTGCGGATAGCTCTTATCGTCGCGCAGCCGGATGTTGAACTTGGGCTGGTGCTCTTTGATCAGCGTGTTCTCGAGCAGCAGCGCCTGGGCCTCGTTGGGGACGATGATCGTCTCGAGATCGGCGATCTGTCCCTGCAGGGCTTCGCGCTCGGGGGTCCCCTGCTCGTCGGCGAAATAGGCCGGCACGCGCGAGCGAAGGTTCGCGGCCTTCCCGACGTATACGATCTCCCCGGCGGCGTCCTTCCAGAGATAGACGCCGGGGCGAGTGGGTAGTGCCGCTAGTTTGCGGGCGAGCCGGTCAGAGATTGCCATGCGCGTATCGCGTCGGGGTGGCGGAACGCCGTGGTCAGCGCCCCGTAGGCCACACCAAAGATACCCAGCACGGTAATGCCTTGAAGCATCGGTCGCCAAGCGGCAACCAGGTGCGCTGCGCCCATGCCGAGCAAGGCGGCGATCAGCCCGGCGCCGACGACGAGGCCGAGCGTGCGCCAATCGGTGCGCTGCAGGATCGTGCCGATGCGTTTGTCCAGGTCATACAGATGCAGCACGGTGTTGAACGATTGCCCGATCGATGAGCCGAGCGCGATGCCGGCGGGCCCGAAGCGCCGCATGAAGAGCCACGACAAGAGCGCGGAAATCATGAGCGAGACGCTCGCGATCCGCACCGGCGTGCGGGTGTCGCGCATGGCATAGAAGCCGGACGCAAACAGCCTCACGGTCGAGGTGCCGAGCAGTCCGATCCCGTAGGCGGCCAGCACGCCGCCGACGGTCACGGTGTCCTTGGCACCGAAGCGGCCAGTCTGGAACAGCAGGCCGACGATCTGCGGGCCAAGGGCCGCGAAGGCGAAAGCCGACGGGATCACGAAGAATGCAATGCGCCGGAATGCCACCGCGATCCGCGCGCGCAGTTGGTCGTGCGGCGTTTCGCCAACCGCATCACGCGAAAGCTCGGGCAATGACACGGCTGTTATGGCCACCCCGAACAGGCTCACGGGCAATTGTTGCACGAGCTGGGCGTAGCCGAGATTGGCGACTCCGCCTTCCCCGGTATACGAACCAAGGAACGTATCGACCAGACCGGAGAGTTGGGCGACGCCGGCACCGACCACCAGGGGCGCCCATGCGACGATGACGTCGCGCACTCCCTCCGGCACGAAGCTCACCCGCAGCGGAATACCGCCCAGCAATTTCCAGCACGACGGCAGTTGAATGGCGATCTGCAGGACGGAGCCGAGGACGGTGCCCCAGGCGAGCGCGAGGGCCATGCGATATAGCTGCTGGTCGGGTGGAAGGCCTCGACCGGCGAGCCACGACGCGGCGGCCATCATCGCCGCGATGCCCGCGACGTTCCAGAGCGCGGGCGCCGCGTACGGCAAGAAGAACCGGCGATGTGTGTTCAGAATCCCGAGACACCACGCCGAGACCACCATCAGCCCGGACATCGGGAAGAGAATCCGAACCAGCACGGTGGTTAGCTCGCGCCGGGGCGCGTCGAAGCCCTGGGCGATCAGCGCGGTTACCGTAGGCGCGAAGGCGATGCCGATCAGCGCCAGAACGGCGCTGGCCAAGAGCAGCAGACCGAGCACCGCGCCCGCGAGGGCCCGCGCCGCGCGCTTGTCCGTGCGCTCGTTCAGCGCCGCATAGACGGGAATGAACGAGGCGGAGAGCGTGCCCTCTCCCAACAGAGTACGGAGCGCGTTGGGAATGCGCAGCGCGGCGCGGAAGGCATCGGCCGCGGCGCCGTTGCCGAAGTAGTGCGCGAAGACGCGCTCGCGCACGTAGCCGAGGACGCGGGTGACGAGGATGCCGGCCGCCACGTGTGCCGCGTGACGCCCCCCCCCCCGGCCGCTACGCGTGCGGCGTGACGGCCGCCGCTACTCCTCAAGACGTGGGTTTCTTACGGCGAGGATCTTCCAGCAGGCGCTGCATGAATTGCAGCTCTTCCCGCATCCCCGAGATCGTGCGGTTCAGATCTTCGACCTCGGTCTCGAGGATCTCCACCTTGCGCTGCACGTCGCGCAGCTCAGGCGGCACCGTACCGCCGTCACGGCCTTCCATCCGCCGCGCGACCGATCGGCCGAGCGGCGAGTCGACCAGAATCGCGGCGACGGGGATCATCAGCGCCACGATCAGAATCACGGCGAGCACCCACATGCCTCGGATCTTAGAGAGCCTGCGCCCAGCGCGCCACCTCCGCGGCGATGTCGTCCAGCAGGGCGCCACCGTAGCGCGCCAGGAACGACGCAATCGTGAGCACGCGCTCCTGCGGCTTGCCACCGGGCATCAGCGCCGCCCGCGCCCGCGCGAGCTGGCTCAGCACCGTTCCCTGCGAGCGCTTCAGGCTGGCGATGAGCTTCTTCTCGATCTCGTTGGTCCCCGCCAGCGCCGCGTTGCGCGCCGATTGCACCGTGCGCTCGAGCGTGGGATCGAGCTGCTCGACCTGGCCGCTGATGCGCGCGTACCGCGCGTCGACGTCCTTGCGCAGCTCCGCCAACGTCGCGGCGAGCTGGGGCGGAAGGTCCGCCCGGGCGAACCGCGCCTCGAGTGCTCCCGGCGGGCCGTCGAAGTCGGCGGGCGTCAGACCTTGCTTGGTCAACACTTTGTCGATGCGCGGCTCGATAATGAGTCCCGACCAGCGCGGCACGCGCGCCTGTGGTGTGACGGCGAGCTTCGCAAACAGCGGCGCCGAGTCTTGCAGATACTCCATCTCGCCGGGCCCACCGGCGTAGGCGAGTGTCGGAAACAGCGCCGCCTCGATGACCGGCCGCAGCAGCACGTTCGGCGACAGCCGTTCGGGCGTTTCGGCGGCGACCTGTTCCAGCTGCGCGCGCGAGAATTTTTCGTTGCTGCGGCGCGTGACGAAGTCCTTGCCATCCAGCCGCAGCCGGTCCCGACCGAGCCGGCCTTCGACGAGTACCGGCGTCAGCCCGTCGGCCAGCGTCTCGTCCAGCGCGCGGAGCAGCCACGGCGCGGCGGCGCGCTTGGCCGCACGGTCATGCGCCCGAAAGATCGCCAGGCCTTCCCCACGAGCGCCGAGCAGTCGGTTCAGCGCATCGGCGCCGGCGTCGGCGAGGTTCGTGTCGGGACGATAGCTCGACTCGAGCCACTGCCGCACGTCCGGCTTGCACTCGGACTCGGGGACCGCCGCGTCGAACGCGTCGACCGCCGCCTTGATGTCGGCGCCGAGCAGCTCGCGAAACAGCGGCAGCTGCGGCGCCTCGTGCGCGCGCTCGCGCAGCACGATCTTGGCGGGCTCGTTGTCGCGGCCCAGCACCCACGCGTGATTCGCTTCGGCCAAATCGTGATCATCACCGGCGACCCAAAACACCGGCACCACCGGCACGCCCCGCTCGGCCTCGAGCCGGTGCGCCAATGCGATCGCCGAGAGCGCCTTGTGAATCGTGTAGAGAGGACCGGTAAACAGCGCAGGCTGTTGGCCAGTCGTTACCGCCAGCACTTCGCCGCTCGCGAGCCGGTCACGGCCCGGTCCCGGCAGGACGGCCGCCAGTACGTCAGGAGCAATGCGGCGGGGTTTGCCGGCAGGGATTTTCTCCGCCTTGGCGGGAATCGGCGTGGACAGGATGCGCGCGATCATTCGATGAAGATGTCCGCTGTGAACGTGAAGACCTGGGTGGCCGGTTCCCGCCAACTGCCCGGCGACAATCCCGCCTTGTGGCAGACGGCGTTGAGAAATGCTTCGGGCGTGAACCCCTGCTCCGTCGCGACTTGCGGCAACAACACCGCCTGCGCGTGGCCGCGCCGCACCAGCAGCCCGTCCCGCCCGATCACCAGGCGGCACCGATCGCCGATCTCGACTTGGACCGGCTCGGCGAGCACGGAAATCCCAACGCGCAGTGAGGACAGCTCATCGAACTGCACGGGCGGAAATCGTGGATCGGAACGCGCCGCGGACACGGCGACCTGGCGGACGACCTCGCCGAGCGGCCGGTCACCCAGGACGTGCCCGATGCAGCCGCGCAGGTCGTGGGTCTCCCGCTTCTCCAGTGTCACAAACGCTCCGCGCTGCAACATCACCCCGGGGACATCGGGCAATTCCGGAGGAGCGCGTCCGCAGAGCGCCGCTTCGATCGCGCGACGCGCCAGCGCGAGCAGCGCGGCGCGATCGGCAGGCGTCAGCTCAGGTTCCGCGATGGTAGGGCTCTCCCCGACGGATCGTATGGGCGCGATAGAGCTGCTCGTACACGACCACCCGTGCCACTTCGTGCGGCAGGGTGAGCTGCGACAGGCTCCACAGCCGCTCCGCCGCGCGCAAGACCTCGTCCGGCAGGGTATCGGCGCCGCCGATCGCGAAGACGACGTCGCGTCCGTCCATGTCCCACTTTTCCGTCCACTCCGCGAGCTGGACCGAGGACCATTCGTCGCCGCGACGCGTCAACGCGACGAGGCGCGCGCCCTCGGGAACGGCCCCCAGAACTCGCGCCTCGTCCTTCACCTCATGCTCATCGACCTTCGTATAATGCCGCAGGCGCTCCAGATACTCGTCACACACCGCGCGGAGCGCGGCATTCTTCAAGCGCCCCACCGCGACGATGCGATAGCGCATCAGGCATACATACCGCGCAACCGGTGCATCGCCGCCACGCGGTCCACGGCGACGATGTAGGAAGCGATCCGGTTCGCCACTTTGTAGCGCGACGCCATCGCCATCACCTCACCGAAGGAGCGCACGAGAATCGTCTCGAGGCGTCGGTTGACCGTGTCCTCGTCCCAGAAATACCCACCACGGTCCTGCACCCATTCGAAATAACTCACCGTCACGCCGCCGGCGTTCGCGAGGATGTCGGGAATCACGAAGATGCCTTTGTCCTCGAGAATCTTGTCGGCGGCCGCGCTGGTGGGGCCGTTCGCTCCTTCGCAGATGATCTTGGCTTTGATGTGGGGGGCGTTCTTGCGGGTGATCACATTCTCGGTCGCGGCGGGAATCAACACCTCGCAGTCGACGGTCAAGACCTGCTCGTGCGAGATCGTTTCGGCCTTGGTGTAACCGGCGAGCTGGCGACGCTCCTTGACCCATTTCAGGAGCTCCTGCACGTCGAGACCTTTCGGATTGTACAGCGCGGTCGATTTGTCCGAGACTGCGACGATGACCGCCCCCTCTTTTGCCATGAGGTCGGCGGCGATCGATCCCACGTTGCCGAACCCCTGCACGGCGATGCGAGCACCCTTGAAGCTCATCCCCAGCTTCGCCAGCGCCTCGCGCGTGACAATCATGCAGCCGCGCCCCGTCGCCTCGCGTCGCCCGAGTGAGCCGCCCATCTCGACCGGCTTTCCCGTCACGACCGCGGTCACGGTGTGGCGCTTGTGCATGGAATAGGTATCCATGATCCACGCCATCACGCGCTCGTTGGTATTCACGTCAGGCGCGGGAACGTCCGAGTCGGGTCCCAGGACCTCGATGATGCTCGACGTGTAGCGGCGTGTCACCCGCTCCAACTCGCCCATCGACATAGTGCTCGGGTCGCACACCACACCGCCCTTCGAGCCCCCGAACGGGATGTTCACGAGAGCGCACTTCCAGGTCATCCACGCGGCCAGCGCCTTCACCTCTTCGAGCGTCACGTTGAGGTCGAAGCGGATGCCGCCCTTGGCCGGTCCGCGCGAGGTGTTGTAGAGCACGCGATAGCCGGTGTAGACCTCGACTTCGCCGTTGTCGCGCAGGATCGGAACGGATACGATGATCTGTTTTTCGGGATTGCGGAGCACCTTGTAGAGACCACGATCCAGGTTGAGCAGCTTCGCGGCGTGGTCGAAGCGCTCCATCATCGCCTCGAAGGGATTCTCCTCGGCGAGAAAGGTCTGTTTGTCGGGACGGATAATCGCAGGTTCGCTCATACCACCCTTGTGAGTACCCCTTCCAAGACCCGTTCGACGGCGGCGCCGTTCAGGTCCCAGCGCACGGCGAGCTCCGCAACCAGCGGCTCCGGTGCATCCGCCGGCCAGCGACCCCTGAGCTTCACGGCGTCCTTCTCGGTGACTACAACATAATCGGCGTCTTTTGCGGCCTGCGCGAGCCGGGCGACATCCCCGGGGGGATACGCGTGATGATCTTGGTACGCTATGAGTTGCACACTCGCACCGCAGGCACGCACCTGCGCGGCAAAGCTCACCGGATCGGCGATCCCCGCGGCGACAACCACACGCTTTTTGGCGAGACTGGTCAGTTCGACGCGCCGGCCTGACTTGAGCCCCGCCAGGCCGCCGAGCGCGAGGTGGACCGCGGCGACGACGGCAGAGGGCCAGCGCGCGGCGATCCGGCCCGCCAGCGCCCGAGATTCGGCGACCGCCGCGCGCCGCCGCGTAACGACGATGACGTCGGCGCGGCCCAACGCGCTCCAATCCTCTCGCCACGGCCCCGCGGGCAGCGGCCACGCGACGTGGCGCGGCGGCGAGCTCTCCGTGCTCACAACGGCGATGTTGACGTCCCGGCCCACGTTCAACCGCTGATAGGCGTCATCGAGCACGAGCACGCGCGCGCCTTTGGCGCGGGCGGCTTCGGCACCGGCCAGACGGTTGGGGTTGGCGACCACGATCGCCTGCGGCACGAGCCGCTGGTGGACGGCTTGCTCGTCGCCGCCAACTCCTCGCAAGAGGATGCCGGGCCGCGCGCGCCGGTTCGCGAAGAACGCCGCCGTCCAGGCGGCGAGCGGCGTCTTCCCCGCCCCGCCGACCGCGAGATTGCCGATCGCGACCGCCGGTAAAGGCAGCGGCCGCTCGCGCAGCCACCCTTTCCGGTACGCGCTGGCGCGCGCGGTCATCACCGTGCGATAGGCAAAGGCGAACGGCAGCAGGACGCCTCGCGCGACTCGCGCCGGCGCCGCCCCGCTCCACCATATCCATTTCGCGATACGCTGCGCGTTCATCGGATCTCCGAGACGTCCTGCAAGCCCTGGGTCACCGCTGCAATACCCCGTCGCAGGCCCTCTTTCCCCGTCGCAATCCGGATCGGCGGGCTATACGCCACGTGAATTGCGGCAAGGGGCTTGGGGATACACATGCGATCCCAGGAGCCGAGATACCAGGCGGCGGAGGGACGCGCGCCCACCGCGATGATTGGGACGCCGGCGTGTTGCGCCGCCGCGATCGCGCCGGGCTGGACGCGCTCCGCCGGTCCCCGCGGGCCGTCCGGCGTCATGGCGACAACGGCGCCGCCTTCCAGCGCCCGGACGATTCCCAGCAGTCCCACATCCCCACCGCGTTGGGTAGAGCCGCGCACCGACCGATATCCCCAGCGCACGCCGAGGTCGGCGAGATAACCGCCGTCGCGGTGCCGGCTGATCAGCATGACGACGTCTTCCCCGCGATGGCGATACAGCAAAGGTAGGATGCGACTGTGCCAGAGAACGAAGACGAACGGGCGTCGCATCTCACGCAACGCCCGTACGTGTTCGTACCCGCTTATCCGATAGCGCCACGTGGCCGCGAGCGCCCGCACCAGCGCCGACCCGGCCCGCGCGGCGAGCGGCTCCGCCCAACGCAGCTTCACCGGATCAGCTCAGCGGCCAGATCGGCGACGCGATCCGCCGCCCCCGGCGCGCCGAGGCGATCGCGCACGAGCCGGAGGCCCTCGCGCTGCCGTTGGGTCGTGGGATGGTCGACATCGAGCAACGGCAGCACGCCGTCGGCGAGTGCGTCTGGCGTGGCGCGGCGTTGCAGGAACTCGGGCGCGACTTCGTAGCCCGCCACCAGATTCACGAGCCCGACCCAGGGCACGCGGATCAGGCGGAAGGCAATGTAGGACGAGATCGGATGTACGCGGTACGTGATCACCATCGGCACATCGGCGATGGCCGCCTCGAGCGTCGTCGTGCCGGACTTGCATATCCCCGCGTCGGACGCGGCGAAAACGAGCAGCGGATCGCCTTGATGCACGCGGATTGGTCCAGGGTCCGGGTACACGGCGCCACTCGCGGCCGCGCCGGCGGCGATGATTTGGACATCGGGGCGCGCGGCGGCGACGCGCCCCGCGGCCTCGCGGAAGATGGCCCAGTGCCGCCGGACTTCCTGCGCTCGGCTGCCGGGGAACAGACCGAGCGTTCGGCGAGCCGGGTCGAGGCCCAGGAGGCGGCGCGCCTCGGCGCGCGGCGGCGGCGCCGGCCGGTCTTTCAGGGGATGGCCCACGAACGTCGCCGCGACACCACGCTCGCGAAAGAACGCTTCTTCGAACGGCAGGATCACCGCGAGTCGATTCACCGGCGCGAGCTTGCGCACGCGTTTCGGACCCCAGGCCCACATCTGCGGCGCGATGTAATACAAGACGGGAATCCCGGCGGCGGCGGCCGCAGCGGCGGCACGGAGGTGATAGCCCGGATAGTCGACGAGAATAACGAGGTCGTAGCGTTTTTCTGAGAATGACTTCTTGATGCGATTCAACAAACGATAATGCGCCGGGATTTTGGCGAGCGCTTCGACGAATCCGACGACGGAGTAGGCCTCCATCCGGTCGAGCACGCGGACACCCGCCCGCTCGAGCGACGGGCCACCCAGGGCCTCGAGCTCGAGTCCTCCCCCCAGCCGGCGGCGCAGCGCGGTCGCCACGGCCGCAGCGTGGGCGTCGGCCGACGGCTCCCCGGCCGAGATGTAGATCCGGGTCACGGCCGCGCGGCGGCGAGCGGCGAGGCGCTGATCGCGTCGGCAACGCGGTAGGCGAGCGTCAGCGCCTGCAGCCCGGCCGCGCCCGTGACGACGACGTCGCCATCGCCGCGCACCGCGCGCAGGAAGCTTTCGAGCTCGAGTTGGAGCGGCTCCGCTTCGCGGGCATCGAGGCGGACATGCTCCACGACGTCTTCCATCCGGGTGGCGTTCATGTCCTGCCAACCCGGTTTCAGGCGATAGAAGTGGCCGTTCCCCTGCGCGAGATCGAGGGAGAAGTATCCCGTCGGCTGGAAGATCCGCAGCTTGCGGGTGCGCTCGCGCGATACGCGGCTCGCCGTGATAATCGCGACCGCGCCGTTGGCGAACTCGACGCGGGCATTCGCGATATCCACGTGCGGCGTGAGGATCGGGACGCCGATCGCGCGCACCTCGCCGACCTCGGAGCGCACCAGCTCCAGCACCAGATCGAGATCGTGAATCATGAGGTCGAGGATGACGGCGACGTCGGTCCCGCGCGGCTGGAATGGTGCCAGGCGTTCGGTCTGCAGGAACCGCGGCTCTTCGAGGAAGGGCGCGGCTGCCCGAACCGCGCGATTGAATCGCTCCACATGCCCGACCTGGAGACACAGCCCGCGCTCCTTGGCTGTGTGCACGAGCTGCTCGGCACCGGGCAACGTGTCCGCGAGCGGTTTTTCGATCAGCGCATGCAGGCCGCGCTCCAGGACAGCAAGGCCAACGTCCACATGCGCGAGCGTCGGCACCACGACGGTGATCGCCTCGACACGGTCGAGTAACGCCTCGAGCGACGGAAAGGCAGTGGTTTCGAGCTCTTTCGCGACGTGAGGGGCCCGCGTGGGATTGTGGTCATAGAACCCAACCAGATCCGCGCCGTCGATCTTCTTCAAGAGCCGGATATGATGAAAGCCCAGGGCGCCCGCCCCGACTACGCCGACGCGGACCTTCCGCACCCCTCCCCTCTCCCCCGTCCCCCCTCCCCTCACACCATCACCCCGCGCTGCGACGCCTCGATGAAGCGCAGGAACGTCTCCACTTCCGGCACCTGCGGCAGCTCCCCGCGCGCGCGGGCCACGCCCTGGCTCACCGTGAGATCGGAGTTGAACACCAGCCGGTAGGCGCGCTTCAGGGCGAGCTTGACCTCGGGCGCAAAGCCGGCGCGTTGCAGGCCGACGGAATTGAGTCCGTACAGGTGCACCGGATTCCCCGCCGCCTTGGTGTACGGCGGCACATCCTGATTGACCCGCGAGCCACCGCCGACGAACGAGTAGATCCCGATCCGCACGAACTGATGAATCGGAACCAGGCCGCTGATGATCGCGCGGTCGTCGACGGTGACGTGCCCGGCCATCTGGACGGCGTTCGCGATGATCACGTCGTTGCCGATCACGCAGTCGTGCGCGATGTGGACATAGGTCATCAGGAAGCAGCGCGCGCCGATCGTCGTCTTGCCGGTCGCCGTGCTGCCCCGATTGATCGTGGAATACTCACGAATGATCGTGCCGTTGCCGATCTCCACCCACGTCTCTTCGCCTTTGTACTTGAGATCCTGTGGATCGTTGCCGATGACCGTGCCGTAGCCGATCTTCACGCCGTCACTCACGCGCGTATTGCGCTCGAGGACGGCATGCGCCGCGATGCTGCAGCGCTCGCCGACCGTCACGCGCGGGCCGATCACGCAATACGGCCCGACCGAAACGTCGGCGCCGAGCTCGGCCGTCGGGTCGATCAGCGCGGTCCGGTGAATCACCGGTCCACGACCATCGCCATCATCTCCGCTTCGGCCACCACCTGGCCGTCCACGAATCCGGCGCCTTTCATGCGGCACGTCTTGCCGCGGAATTGCAGCATCTCCAGCTCGAACCGGATCTGATCACCGGGCACGACCGGGCGCCGGAACTTCACGTTGTCGAGCGACATGAAGTACACGACCTTGTTCGTCGTATCCTGACCTTCGAAGTGACTCATCAGCAGCATCCCGCCCACCTGGGCCATCGCCTCGATGATCAGCACGCCGGGCATGATGGGATGGCCGGGGAAATGTCCCTGGAAGAACGGCTCGTTGATGGTGACGTTCTTGATGCCCACGATGCGCTTCTGTCCTTCCACCTCGACGATCCGGTCCACCAGCAGGAAGGGATAGCGATGCGGCAGGTAGTCCATGATTTTGCTGATGTCCATCGCCGGCATTCCGGTGCGCCTCCCTGCGCGAGCGAGCGCGCGCGCCAGTGCGATGTTGCCGCCATGGCTGGGCCGCGTCGCCACCACATGAGCCTGAATCCGGGCGCCCGTCAGCGCCAGGTCACCCACGATGTCCGCGGCCTTGTGCCGCACGAATTCGTCCGGCCAGCGCAACTGCCCGCCATTCACCACCCCGCGATCGTCGAGCACGATGGCATTTGCGGCCGAGGCCCCCTTGATCAAGCCGCGCGCCTGCAGGTCCGCCACCTCGTGCGTGAACCCGAACGTGCGCGCCGCCGCGAGCTCGGTCGCGAAGCTTTCGGGCGTGACTTCGTACGTGCCGGCCTGGCGCCCGATCAGCGGATGCCGCCACTCGATGGAAACGGTCAGCCGGAACGTCTTTGCCGGCGCAACGACATAGGCCGCATCCTTGTCGGTCACGGTGAATGGTGCCGTGACCGTCAGCACGCACGGCTCGCCACCCACCGGCGTCGGCTCCGCTCGCGCCAGCGCGTCGAAGTACGGTTGCACACTGCCGTCCAAAATCGGCGGCTCGGGACCGGTGAGCTCGATCGTCAGGTCGTCGATCACATGCGCGGCGACGGCCGCGAGCAGATGTTCGACCGTGTGAATCGTCGCGGCCCCGTGCCCGATCGCCGTGCGGCGCTCGACGGCCTCGACCTCCGTCAGGCGCGCCGGCACCTCGGGCTTGCCGGGGAGATCGGTGCGCCGAAACACGATTCCCTGTCCCGCCGGCGCGGGCAGGAATGTCGCCTCCGTCGCGGCGCCGGTGTGCAGTCCCGTGCCGCGCAGGGACGCGGGGCGGGTGACCGAGCGTCTAGGGTTCTGTGACGGCAGGGGGCGGAGCCTCGGGTTTGGATTGCACGAGCGCTTCGAGCTCGTCCACGATTTTCGCGAGCCGGTACATCGTCGCCTGGGCACGCAAGAACTCGCGGTGCGGACGGGCCGGCGTGCCGAACAGCGTCGCCTCGGCGGGCACGTCGGCGATGTGTCCGGATTGCACGAGCAACCGCGCGCCGCGCCCGATCGTGAGATGGTCCGAGATGCCGGTCTGGCCGGCGATGATCACATCATCCTCCACCTGCACGCTACCCGCAATGCCGGCCTGCGCCATGATGAGACAGCGCGCGCCGATCCGCACGTTATGCGCGATGTGGACGAGGTTGTCGATCTTGGTGCCCGAGCCGATCACCGTATCGTCCACGCTGCCGCGATCGATGCACGTGTTCGCCCCGATCTCGATATCATCCCCGATGAGACAGCGCCCGACGTGGGGAATCTTCCGGTGCGCCTCCCCGTCCTTGCCGGGGATGTAGCCGAAGCCGTCGCTGCCGAGGACCGCGCCCGCGTGCACGATCACCCGCTTGCCGAGCGCGGTGCCCGCGTAGAGCGTGACGCCGGGATAGAGCTCCGTGTCATCGCCGACGGCGACGCCGTCTCCGAGCACGCACCCCGCCCCGATGCGCACGTTGCGCCCGAGCTGCACCGCCTGCCCGATGACGGCATGGGGCCCGATCGCGATGGGCTCCTGCCATGTCGCCCCGCGGCCGATGACGGCCGTCGGATGGACGCCCGCCTCCCACACGGCCTGCGGATACAACACGGGGAGCACGACCAGCAGCGCGGCATACGGATCGGGAACGATGACGCGCGTTTCGGGACCGCCCGTCGTCCCTTCGAGCGCCGGTGCGACCAGTACCACCGAGGCGCTCGTGCGCTCAAAGTAGGGGGCGTAGCGGGCCGAGGCAAGAAAAGACAGATCGCCGGGACCCGCACGCTCGAGCGGCGCGATCCCGGCGACTGTCGTGCTTCCTGGGCCCACCAGTTTCCCACCGGTGAGCGCCGCGATCTCACTAGCGGCGAGTGTACGCGTGGTGAGCTACTGCGCCTGCGACAGGCGCTGCAGCACCCGCGGTGTGATGTTGAGCGCGGGATCCAGCGCGGCGATGAATCCGCCCCCCGCGTCCGCATCGAGAATCAGCGAATAGTTCATCTCGGCGCGGATGCCTTGCAGCACGGAGTTGATGCGCGCGCGGAGCGGGCCGAGCAACTCCTGCTCGCGCTGCTGCAGGCGATCCTGCAGCTCGTTGCCGCGCTGCTCCATGCGCTGCTGCATCGCCTGGAGGTCTTTCTGCTTCGCCTGCCGGGCGGCCGGCGACAGGGCAATCGCTGCCTGGTCGAGCGCCTGCACCGCGGAGTCGAGCTGCTGCTGCAGCTTCTGCACCTCCGTCTGGGACGCTGCCAGCTCCTTCCGGTAGGTCGATTCAGCCACCGCGTAGCCGGGCGTCTTTCGCAGAATTTCCTGCGAGCTGATGAACGCGATCTTGGCGACCGGCGCCGTCGCGGAGCCCACGGTCGAAGACGGACCCTGCCCCGACAACGAACTGGGCGCCGTCGCGAGCACGCTGACTGCGGCGACGGCGGCAAGTGAAACGAGCACGAGACGCTGCATAACGCAAAAACTCCGGGTGTGGGGCGTGGTGTGGTGGAGCGTGGCTTAGAAGAAATTGCCGAGCTTGAAGTGCAACTTCCAGCTGCCCGCGGGCCGCCCGAAGGGATCGACCTTGTCGAATCCGTAGGCGTAATCGATGCCCAGCGGTCCCAGCGGCGAAATCACGGCGGCGCCGATGCCGGCGCCCCGGAACAGCCGCGTGGGATCGTACTGCGCCGGCCGGGACCAGACGTTCCCGGCGTCGAAGAAGGCCGACAGGTACAGCATCTGCGACACGCGCATGCCGAGCTCGCCCGTCATCGAGAAGAACGCCTTCCCGAAGGCGTTGGGGCTCGCGCCGTTGTTGGCCGCGTTCGGATCATACCCGAACGGCGTGATGGAGGCCTCGTCGTAGCCGCGCAGCGGAATGAAAAACTGCGTGCCGCCCAGCGTGAACAGCTGCTCGAAGAACGGCGAGCTGCCGAACACGAATCCGGACCGCGTCGAGAAGCCCAGGACGAACTTTACCTGCGAACTGCCGGGACTGCCGAGTGAGCCGATCGGGGCGTAGAAATGCCCCTCGGCATCGACGCGCTGGAAGTTCCCCGATCCGCCGAGGATCCCGCCGCTCTGGGAGAGCCCGAACTGCACCATCGTCCCGGCGGTCGGGAACGGCATGTCGATGCGGGTGTCGCGCATCAGCGACGCCCCGACGGTCGAGCGCACGCAGTCGTTGCAGCGGAATGCGCTCGTAAAGGCGGCGTTCGTCGACGAGCCGGTGAAGCTCTGCTGATCGATGCCGTACGAGAGGTACAGCCGCGTGTAATTGTCGCCGAAGAACGGGAACCCGAGCTGCAGGCTGGCGCCACGCCGCCGCAGCCGTCCGACGTCGGCGATCACGTACCGGACGCGCTGGTTATGGAGGTCGACGGTCGCGGAGACGCGCGACTCGTGCACCGCGGGATCGGTGAACGAGACGTCGAAATCGTTGATGTTCTTCCCGAACTGCCACTGGAAACGGCCGCGTTTGCCCTGGCCGAACAGGTTGGGCTCATCGAGGCCGAGGAACCCACCGACCCCCGTGCCCTGCCCCACCGACGCGCCGAAGTTGATGTTCCCGGTCCGCTTCTCGGTCACGCGGAAGATGACGTCGATATCGCCCTGGTCGTTGGCAGGCTTGGTATCGGGGAATGGCATCGGCTGATTGAAGAAGCCGAGGTTCGACACGCGCTGGTAGGACGCGATCAGCGCATCCTGGCGGAACACGTCCCCCGGCACCATCACGATCGCTTCGCGGATCACGCGGTCGTGCGTGACGTCGTTGCCGCGGATCTCGATGTGATTGACGATCGCCGGCTGCCCTTCGGTGATCACCCACCGCAGGTCGACCACCGGGTTGCCGTCGGGCGCCGTGCGCCGAATCTCGTCGTTCCGCACGTTCACGTAGATGTAGCCGTTGTTGTAATAGAGCGTCTGCAGCTTGCGCGTCGCGTCCTGCCACATCTGATCGTCGAAATAGTCGAGGTGGTGCCGGCCGCCGAGGCCCAGCAGGCCGGTGCGCTGCTCGCCCGCGAACGGATAGAAGGTCTGCAGCTCCTCAGTCGAAAAGCGCCGGTTGCCGACGATCTCGAACGATCCGATGCGGTACGGCTCGCCCTCGCTGACCCGGACGACGAGCGTGGCCTTCCCCGTCTGCTCGCTGACGACGAGCGTGTCGTCGAGCACCTGAAAGTCGACGTAGCCCTGTTTGCCGTAAAACGCCGGCAGCGTCTGCCGCAGGTCCTCGGCGATCTTGTCGTCGTTGTATTCGCCGGAGCGGAACCACCAGAATCCCTCCGGCCGCGACTTCATCTGCGCGGTGATTTCCTCATCGGTGAAATGCGTGTTGCCCTGGATATCCACCTGTGCGATCGCGACGCGGCGGCCTTCGTCGATGTCGAAGATGACGCGCACGGCGGAAGAATCCCGCTCGTAGACGAACAGCGGCTTCGCGTGCTCGAGGTAGTAGCCCCGGGCGTGGTACAGCGAGTCGATCCGCGCCCGGGAGCGCTCGACGCTCGCCAGGTCCAGCGGCCGTCCTTCGGCCAGCGTCACCTTGTCGCGCACGCTGTGCTCCGGCAGTCGCTGTACGCCGCGCATCGCCCACTTCACGAGCTGCGGCCGCTCGTGCACGCGGATCACGAGCACGTTCTTGCCGCCCTGGGTTCGTGACTGTGTCATGGCGACGTCGTCGAACTGGCCGCTCGTGTAGAGCGCCTGGATGGCGCGCTGGACGTCGCGATAGTTGAGCGCGCGGCCCGGCACGAGGCCACTGATCTGGATGACCGTGACGGCGCTGTTGCGCCGGTTCCCCACGACCGCGATCGAGTCCGGGGCCGGCGGGGACGTCTGGGTCGCGCCGGGCGCCCCGGCCTGTGCGACGCACAGGCCCGGGGCGACGGCGGCGAGACTCAGGATGATGGGGAGGGTGAGCCGGCGGATCACGCCTTCGAGCCGGAGAGTGCCTTGAATGCCAGGCGCTCCTTGTCGGGAGCGACGTCCACTTCGATTTCGTCGCCCTTGGCGAAATCCCCGACGAGGATCTTCTCCGACAGCGGGTCCTCGACGTATTTCTGAATGGCGCGCTTGAGCGGCCGCGCGCCGAAGTGCTCATCGTAGCCGTGATCGACCAGGAAATCGGTTGCGCCCTGCGTCAGCCGTAGCGTGAGCTCCTCTTCGCCCAGCCGCTTCTGCACGTCACGCGCCAGAATGCCGACGATCAGGGTGATGTGCTCGCGCGTCAGCGAGTGGAACACGATCACGTCATCCAGCCGATTCAGGAATTCCGGATTGAAGACCTTGTTGACCTCTTCCTTCACCTTCTCGGACATGCGCTCGAACTCGTTCTTGGCATCGGGCTGGCCGAAGCCGAGCGTCTTCCCCTTCACCACGTCGCGGGCGCCGACGTTTGAGGTCATGATCACGACGGTGTTCTTGAAGTCGATCAGCCGGCCGTAGTTGTCCGTCAGGTGCCCCTCGTCGAGCACCTGCAGCAGGATGTTGAACACGTCCGGGTGCGCCTTCTCGATCTCGTCGAGCAGCACCACGGAGTACGGCTTGCGCCGCACGGCCTTGGTGAGCGTGCCGGAGTCTTCGTAGCCCACGTATCCCGGCGGCGCACCGATCAGCCGGCTCACCGAGAACTTCTCCATGTACTCCGACATGTCGACGCGGATCAGCGCCTGAGCATCGGCGAACAGAAAGCGCGCCAGCGCGCGCGCCAATTCGGTCTTGCCGACGCCCGTGGGGCCGCTGAAGATGAAGGAGCCGATGGGACGCTTGGGGTCCTTGAGCCCCGCCCGGCTGCGCCGGATGGCCCGCGAGATCACCTCAATCGCCTCGTTCTGGCCGACGACGCTCTGATGCAGTTCGTCTTCCATGCGCAGCAGGCGCGCGGTCTCCGCTTCCTGCAGGCGTGTCACCGGAATCCCCGTCCAGCGCGAGACGATGAACGCCACGCCTTCTTCGCTGATCGTCGGCCGGCGCGTCTGGCGCTCACGCTCCCACTCTTCCTGCTTGCGCCGGATCTCCGCCTGCAGCTCGCGCTCGGAATCGCGCAGCGACGCGGCGCGCTCGAAGTTCTGATCGCGGACCGCCGCTTCCTTGTCGCCGTTGATGCCCTCGAGCTTGTCCTTCAGCTCGGCCACCTCGGGCGGCGGCACCTGCGCCGCCAGCCGCGCGCGGGCTCCCGCTTCGTCGATCACGTCGATCGCTTTATCGGGCAGGAAGCGGTCGGTGATGTAGCGCTCCGACAGCTTGGCGGCCTCGATCAGCGTCTCGTCGGGAATGATGACCCGATGGTGATCCTCGTAGCGCTTCCGCAGTCCCTTGAGAATCTCGATCGTCTCTTCGACGGTCGGCGGATCGACGATCACGGTCTGGAAGCGGCGCTCCAGGGCGCCGTCCTTCTCGATGTATTTGCGGTACTCGTTCAGCGTCGATGCGCCCACGCACTGCAGCTCCCCGCGCGCCAGCGCCGGCTTCAGCATGTTGGACGCGTCGACCGCGCCCTCCGCCGCCCCGGCACCCACGAGCGTGTGCAGCTCGTCGATGAACAGAATGATGTTCTTGTTTTGCGCCATGTCGAGCGACAGGACGCGATGATCCTTGAGCGCGTCGGGGCACTGCCCGCTCGAGATCAGCTGGGCGAGCCCCTCGACGATCGCGGTCTTGCCGACGCCCGGCTCACCGATCAGGACGGGATTGTTTTTCTTGCGCCGTGACAGGATTTCCATCACGCGCTCGATCTCCTTCTGGCGTCCGATCGTGGGATCGAGCGAGCCTTCCGCCGCGAGCTGCGTGAGATCGCGGCAGAAGTGATCGAGCGCCGGGGTCTTCGACTTCTTTTCGCTCTTGGGCGGCGTGGGCTGCGCGCCCGTGCCGCCGCCGGCGGGCGTCGCGGGCATCTCGCTGCCGAGCAACCGCAGCGTCTCGGCGCGCGCCTGCTCCAGGTTCACGCCCGCGTCGGTCAGGACCTGCGCCGCGATGCCTTTCTCTTCCCGTAGCAGACCGAGCAGCAGATGCTCGGTGCCCACGTACGAGTGATTCAATTCCCGCGCCTCGCTCATCGCCAGCTCGAGCACCTTCTTGGCGCGGGATGTATACGGGAGGTCGGGACCCGCGGCCGCCGCCGCTTTCCCTTTCTTGACCGTCTCCTCGATCTTCTGCTGAATCTCTTCGAGATCGACGTTGAGATTGGTCAGGACCGCTGCGGCGACGCCCTCGCCCTCGCGGATCAAGCCGAGCAGGATGTGCTCGGTGCCCACGTACTCGTGATGCAAACGGGCCGCCTCTTCGCGGGCCATCTGCAGAACTTTCCGAACGCGATCCGTGAAATTGTACCCGTTCATCTAGTTCGAACTCACCTTTCGCCGATCAGCTGGGTTCCGCTTCGAGCAGGCGCCGTACAAACGCAGCGCGCACCGTCGGCAGCTCCCGGTCGCCGGTGGACCGGCCATCCATTGCCGCGAGGTGCGCAGGTTGAGTATAGATCAGCAGCTTGTTGAGCGTATATACCCCCGGCCCGGGAAGCAGATTCAGACCGACACCCAACCGCACTCCGCTCAACAGGTTCATCGTTTCTTCAAACGACAGCTGGCGCGCATGCTTCAGCAGGCCGTACGCACGCCAAGTCTTGTCTTCCACTTCCTCGGGCGCCGTTCTCAACAGCACGTCCCGTGCCTGTTCTTCGTATTCGATAACTTGCCGCACGATTTTCCCGAGGTGGTCGATCAGTTCGTCTTCAGTCTTCCCCAAGGTTGTTTGGTTGGACAACTGGAAGAAATTTCCGACAACTTCACTGCCTTCCCCGTATAAGCCCCGAAACGTGAGTCCTACCTGCGACAGTCCTTGCAGAACTTTGTTGATTTCTTTGGTCAAAACAAGGCCCGGCAAATGGATAAGGACGCTGGCCCGGAGCCCCGTTCCTGCATTCGTCGGACAGGACGTAAGATAGCCAAATTCAGGATGAAAGGCGAAAGGAACGAGCCGGCCCAGATCGGCATCGACCGCTTCCACCGCGGCGTACGCGTCCTCCAAATCGAATCCCGACCACATGCCGTGCAGTCGCAAGTGGTCTTCTTCATTCACCATGACACCGACCTGATCCTGGACGAGCAACGCCGCGCCCGGCCGGGGACGTGCCTCGCGATCGAGCCCGGCTAACTCCTTACTCACAAGATGCCGTTCGTGCAGCAGTTGCCGTTCGGGTCGATCCATCTTATCCAGGTGAAATGCGACCGCCGCCGCCAGGCGATCTGAGGACGCCGCGGCCTCGCTGACGCGCTCGAGGACCGTCGTCCGATCGGTGTCCTTCGCCCGCTGGCTGAAGGGCACCCCGCGGACGTTGCGGGCGAGACGTATCCGGGTCGACAGGACAATCGTGGACTTGGGACCGGAGGCGTCCAGCCAGCGCATCCCGCCATCCGGAAGCAGGGAGAGGTCCATTACTCCAACACCCGAATGCGGTCGCGCAGCTCGGCCGCCAGCTCGAAGTTTTCGCCCTCGACCGCGCGGCGCAGCTGGGCCTTCAGCTCGAGGAGCCGGCTGCGGGGATCATCGCCACCACGTTCGCCCGGCGCCTCGTAGCGCTCGCCCACATGCTGGCTCGAGCCATGCAGCCGGCGCAGCAAATCGCGCAGATGCGAGTCGAACGAGGCATAGCATTGATCACAGCCCAGCCGCCCGGAATCGCGGAAGTCGCGCAGCGTGCTGCCGCAGGCGGGGCAGCGCAGGGCATCTCCCGCCGCCGGGACGAGGGCCCCGGCACCCCCGCCCCCGCCTTTGACCACCGCTCCCAGAAAGTTGCCGAGGGGGCTCTTGAGCACCGCGCCACCGGTTTCGACGCCCTTTTGCTGCGCGCACTGCTCGCACAAATGGAGCGTGACCTTCGAGTCGTGCTCCACCTGCGTCAGGTTGATGATGGCGTCGCGTTCCTTGCAGTTATCGCAGAGCATCAGGGAATCGCATCGACCGAGCTCACCGACGTGAGCCGGCCGTCCTCCAGTAAGAGCACCCGGTCCGCCCGACCAGCGAGCTGACGGTTGTGCGTGACGACCACGACCGCCGTCTCATAGTCGCGGGCGAGCCTGAAAAAGATTTCGTGCAACCGCTCGGCATTCGCATGGTCGAGATTGCCCGACGGCTCGTCGGCGAGCACCACGCTGGGGTCGTGCACCAGGGCCCGCGCGACCGCGCAGCGTTGCTGCTCGCCGCCAGAGAGCTCGGCGGGGCGATGGCTCATGCGACCTGCCAGGCCCACCTCCGCCAAGACCTCTTCGGCGCGCGAACGCGCCGTGCGCGGAGACGAGCCGCCGATCAGCAGCGGCATCATGACGTTCTCCAGAGCCGAAAACTCGCGCAAGAGATGATGAAACTGGAACACAAAGCCGAGCTTCCGGTTCCGCAGCTCCGCCGCCCCGCGCGCGTCGAGATCGGCATAGCGCGAGCCATCCAGCCAGATGTCTCCGGTCGTCGGACTGTCGAGCGCCCCGAGGAGATGCAGCAGCGTGCTCTTCCCTGCCCCCGAGGCGCCGACGATCGCGACGAACTCCCCGCGCCGCACCTCGATGTCGATGCCGGACAGGATCTCGAGCAGCTGCCCGTCGCCGCCCGCGAAGACACGCCGGATCGCCCGGCCCACGAGGAGCGCGTTCATTCGTACCGGATCGCCGTCACAGGATCGAGCCGGGCAGCCTGGACGCTCGGATAGAGCGGCGCCAACGTGGCGATCACCAGGCTCGCCGCGACGACGGCCACGGCGTCGAGGGGATTGACGAGCACGGGCAGATGGTCGATGAAGTAAATCGACGGATCGATCGGGATCAGCTGGCCGCGGTTCACGAGGGACCCCGCGATCAGTCCAAGCACGGCCCCCAGGACCGTCCCCGTCAAGCCGATGAAGACGCCCTGCGTCAGGAACACGCGGCGGATGCGGCCGCGCGGCATCCCCATCGCCACCAGGATGCCGATCTCGCGCGTCTTGTCGCGCACCGCCATCGTCAACGTGCCGACGACGTTGAACGCCGCCACGACACAGATCAGAAACACCACCAGACCCATCGCGAGCTTCTCGAGCTTCAACGCGGAAAAGAGCGAGCGGTTCTGCAGCTGCCAGTCGAGTGCGCGATAGGGGTAGCCCAACCGGTCTTCGATTTGCTTGCTGTAGACATTCGCCGCTTCCGGGTGCGCCAGTCGCACCTCGAGGCCCGTTACCGCGGCGCCCAACCCGGCAAACTCCTGGGCCAGCGGCCGCGACATCACGACGTAGCTGTTGTCGTAGTCGTACATCCCCGTCTCGAACAGCCCGGTGACTTCGTAGCGCCGGTACTTGGGGATGAATGCCCCAAGACTGCGGTTGTACTGCGACCCGGCCGGCGCGACCATCGTGACGATATCGCCGAGATACGCGGAGAGTTTGTTCGACAACCGCGTCCCGATCGCAATGCCGCCTTCCACGCCCGGCTTCGTGGTATGGAACGTGAGGTCGCCGCGCGTGAAGTGATGCGCGAGACTGGTCACGGCCCGGAGGCCGGTGTCCGGCTCGATGCCGACGACCGCGACGCCTTCGGCGTAATCGTGCCCGGCGGAGATGAGTCCCTGGCTCAGCACGAAGGGGGCCGCGGCTACGACGCCATCGGTTCCCCGCACTTTCCTCAGCACCTCGGCCCAATCGTCGAGCCGCAATCCTTCGCCGTAGGTCAGCACGCGGAGGTGCGGATTCACGACGAGAATCTTTTCGCGCAGGTCGTTCTGCATGCCGTTCATCACGCCCAGCACGATCACGAGGGCCATCACGCCGATCGTGACGCCTCCCACGGCGATCACGGTGATCAACGACAACAGCCGGGACGAGCGGCGGCTCCGCAGATACCGCATCGCCACACGCAGATCGAGGCGCGACGGCCAGTTCGTCGCGAGGACGAAGATCGCCGCGGCAGCGGCGACCAGCAGCAACACCTTCAACACCAGAACGGCGATCGTCATCACTCGGGCCGCAGCATCGGGAACAAGATCACATCACGGATGTTCGTCTGATCGGCGAGAATCATCGTGAGCCGGTCCACACCCAGCCCCACCCCGCCCGCGGGCGGCATGCCGTACTCCAGGGCCCGGAGAAAATCTTCGTCGAGCTGCTGCGCTTCGACGTCACCGGCGGCACGCAGCACCGCCTGCTGCTCGAAGCGGCGGCGCTGCTCGTCCGGGTCGTTCAACTCGCTGAACGCATTGGCCAGCTCCCGGTGCTGCACGAACAGCTCCCACCGCTCCACCTTGGTGGGATCACCGCGCTTTGGCTTCGCCAGCGGCGACAGGGCAACCGGATAGTCGACCACGAACGTAGGCTGCACCAGCTTGGGTTCGACGCAGGTCTTGAACACTTCGTCCACCAGCTTGGCCCCGCTCAAGGCGGCGACCTCGGCGGCGGGGGCATGGTGCCGCTGCAGCACGCCCCGGAGCTCGGTGTCGTTCGTCCGCGCGAGATCCACGCCCGCGTGCTCGCGCACCAGCGCATAGTAATCCTTGCGGGCGAACGGCCGCTCGAAGGACAGCGTGGCGCCGTGACGCTCGAGCACGCTGCTCTTGAACAAGTCCAAGACGAGTCCCGACAGCATCGCTTCGGTCACCGCGGCCATGTCGTTGTAGTCCGCATACGCCTGGTACCATTCCGCCATCGTGAACTCGGGATTGTGGAATCGCGACAATCCCTCGTTGCGAAAGTCATGGCCGATCTCGTACACCTTCTCCAACCCGCCGACGAGACAACGCTTCAGGTACAGTTCGTCGGCAATGCGCAGATAGAACGTGGCGTCGAGGGCCTCGTAATGGGTCTTGAAGGGAGAGGCCGTCGCGCCGCCGTACAGCGGCTGCAGCACCGGCGTTTCCACCTCCAGATACCCCCTGCTGTCGAGGAACGCCCGAATGCCCTGGACGATCCGCGTCCGCAGCCGGAACACCTCCCGGACCTCCGGATGCACCGCGAGGTCCGCGTACCGCTGGCGGTAGCGTAGCTCCGGATCGGTCAGCTCGCCGTGTTTTACGCCACTTGCGTCTTCCTTACCGAGGGGCAGCGGGCGCAAGGCTTTGGCGAGCAAGGTGAGCCGCGCCACACGCAGCGTGATCTCCCCCGTGCGCGTCTTCATGAGCCGACCTTCGACGCCCAGGTGGTCACCGAGATCGAGCAGCTCCAGCAGGCCATACGTCTCGGCACCGAGCTCGTCCGCTTTGAAGTAGAGCTGAATCTTCCCACTCTGGTCTTCGAGATGCGCAAATGTGGTCTTGCCATGCGGCCTGAGCGCCACCAGCCGGCCGGCGAGCACATGCCGCGCGGCATCGTCGTCGCTCTTGTAGGCCGCCTCCGCCTGCTGCGCCGTCGCGGTGCGCTCGAAGCGGTAGGCAAACGGCGCAATGCCGTGCGCGATCAGCGCGTTCAGCTTGTCGCGCCGCGCCGCTTCGACGAAGCCGCGTTGACTCCCCCCCGGCGCCATTACGCCGCCTTGTTCCCAAAGCGCTTCAAGAACGCTTCGATAAACGGATCGAGATCGCCGTCCATGACCTTGTGGACGTCACTCACCTTCAGCTCGGTGCGGTGATCGTTCACCATCGTGTACGGCTGGAACACATACGAGCGGATCTGATTGCCCCAGGCGATGTCGGTCTTCTGCTTGTCCACTTCCGCCTTTTTCGCCTCGCGCTCCGCGACCGCGCGCTCATACAACCGCGCCTTCAACATTTTCATCGCCGTCGCCTTGTTCTTCCCCTGGCTGCGCTCCTGCTGGCACGATACCACGATGCCGCTCGGCAGGTGGGTGATGCGCACCGCAGACGACGTCTTGTTGACGTGCTGCCCGCCTTTCCCCGACGCGCGGAACACGTCGATGCGCAAGTCGTCATCCTTGATTTCGATTTCGATCTCGTCGTCGACTTCCGGATAGACGAACACCGAGGCAAACGAGGTGTGACGCCGCGATTGCGAATCGAAGGGCGAGATCCGCACGAGCCGGTGTACTCCCTTCTCGGCTTTCAGGAGCCCAAAGGCGTACCGCCCGCGAATCTCGATTTCGGCGGACTTGATGCCGGCCTCTTCACCCGCCAGGATGTCGAGCACATTGACCGTGAACCCGTGCCGCTCGGCCCAGCGCGTGTACATCCGCACCAGCATCTCGGCCCAGTCCTGCGACTCGGTGCCGCCCGCGCCGGGATGAATGGTGAGCAGCGCGTCGCGCGCGTCGTCGGGACCCTGCAGCATGTTCTGCATCTCGAGCGCCTCGAGCCGGCCGGCGATGTCGTCCGCCTCCGTCTCGAGCGAGCGCTGCATGGCGAGATCGACGTGGGATTCGGCTTCGAGCAGCTCGTTGAGCTCGCGCGCCTCATCCACACGCTTGCGCAGCGCGTGGTAGGGCTCGATCCACCCTTTCAGCGATTTGACTTCGGCGACCGTCGCGCGGGCGCGTTCGGCGTCGGCCCAAAGGGAGCCTTCCGCCATTCTCTGCTCGAGCTCCGCCAGACGCGCGGCCTTCCCCTCGACGTCAAAGAAAGCTCCTGAGCTCGGTGAGCCGGCGATCGAAGTCGGCAAAACGGTCGGTCAGGCCCATTAGAACAGCTTCTTTCCCCCAGCGAGAATTTCGTTGAGAGCCTCGGTCCAAAACGGCGTGCCCTGCGCCAGCTCGGCGCCGACCTGCTCGACATACTCCTGCCAGCTCTTGTCGATCTCGTCCTTGAAGAGCTGCGGCAATGTGCCGTCGCGAATTCCCTGTTGCCGCTTCTCCGGATGATAGACCAGCATGTCGGAGATCAACGCACGCGCGAGCCGCCGCGCCTTCTGCTTCGGATCCTGCACCATGAAGGGATTCACCGGCCGCAGCGGGCCTGTGCCGCGCTTGCCGGGCGTGCTCGCACCGCCGCCGGCCGTCGCAGGCGGCGGTGGTGGCGCAGCGGGCTGTGGCGTCGGCTGTGGCGGTCGCGGTGACGGCGGTGGAGGAGCCGGTGGCGGCGCAGCTGCTCGCGGAGTTGTCATGGTGGGTACCCGAGCCGCAGCTGGACTGGCTGGTCGCGCGGGCGCGGCAGGCCGCGCAATCGCTGGAGCGGAAACCGGCGGTGCGGCGGGCATCGCGGGTCGGGCCACTGACGGCGGAGCCATCGCGGGACGCGGCGGCGCCGCGGGCGGCGTCCGCAGCGGAGGCGCGCGAGGCACCGGGGGCGCCGGGGGCGCCGGGGGCGCCGGGGGCGCCGGGGGCGCCGGGGACGCGGAAGCTGCCGGCGCGGGACGGGACGCCGCCGGGGGTGCCGCCGCGACCGGTGCACCGGCACCATCGGGGCTGATCGCGAACACATTGCTGCAGACGCTACAGCGCGCGCGCAAGCCTCCGGCGGGGACCTTGGCCGGGTCCACGCGGTACACGGTTTCACATGAGGGACACGTAACGTTCACGCCTCGTCTCCGCTTCCTTCGTCGCCCTGGTCGCGATCGTGCCGCCGGTCGACCACGAACACCGATCCTGCCTGCGTCTTCGCGTAACTCTTCATCTCGGTCGCCAACTCACTGACCTGCGCCGGGTGCGCGAACCGGCGGTGCTGGTTCGTCACGACGCCGATCGACAGCGTCATCAGCGGCACGCGGTGCAGCTGGCCCCGCCGGTCCTTGCCGAAATAATAGCCCGCACGGCGGTCCTGCTCGTTGTACTGATACGGCACGAGCGTGTCGAACACATCGAGGATTTCGCTGCACACGGGGCCGATGCTCTCGATCGGCAGCACAAAGATGAAATCGTCACCGCCGATGTGTCCGACGAAGCCCTGCTTCCCGATCATGCCACGCACGACGTCGTGCAGGATCCGGGAAAGCAGATAGATCACGCGATCGCCGTCATTGTAACTGTAGCGATCGTTGTATTCTTTGAAGTGATCGAGGTCGGCGTAACAGACGGCGAAGAATTCGCCGAGCTCCATCCGCCGCTTGATCTCCCGCTCGATCTCCGTGGTTCCCGGGAGCCGCGTCGAGGGGTTCACCGCTACATCGCGCTCGGCCCGCGTCACCAGGGCGTCGAGCCGGCCGGTTTGCTCGCCCGGCTCGAACAGCGGCGTGATCACTTCGTCAGCTCCAGCCGCAAACCACTTGCGCACCGCGTCCGTCGCATGACGATTGGTCACGACGGCGAGCGGCACGATCGCGGTGTAGGCGTCGCCCTTGAGGCGCGCGCAGAGCTGTATGCCCTCATCACCCGCGCTGTCGGCGTCGATGACCACCAGCGTCGGCAGCGCGCGCAGCACCCGCTCTTCCACCCCCGCCGCCTGCGGCAGCGCGATCACGGGAAGCCCTTTCCCGTTGACCCAGGCCGTCACGAACTCAGGTACGGAACGTCCAGCCGGCGAGAAGAAGAGAATGGCTTGGCGCGACCGCACCTTACTCCTCGCGTAAGGGTAGAAACCGCCTAAACTTAGGCCCGGTCGTCTCCCGTGTCAAATTAACTCCGCCGCGTCGGTGTTTCCGCCGTATACGCCTCCCGTAACGCCACCGGCTTGGTGCGCGAGCGCACGCGGATGTTGAGCATTTCGACGAAGACCGAAAAGCCCATGGCGAAATAGATGTAGCCCTTCGCGATGTGCTGTCCCAGCCCGTCAGCGATCAGGGACACCCCGATCAGCACGAGGAAGCTCAACGCCAACATTTTCACCGTCGGATGGCGGTGCACGAAGTCGCTGATCGGCGTCGCGGCGAACATCATGACGCCCACCGCGAGAACCACTGCAGCGATCATCACAGACAGGTGTCTCGCCATCCCCACCGCGGTGATCACCGAGTCGAGCGAAAACACGATATCGAGCAGGACGATCTGCCCGACGACGGCGGCGAACGCCGCGCGCACGCGCGTACCGGCATGGCCGGCCTCGCCCTCCAGGCCCTCGTGGATCTCGCGCGTGCTCTTGGCCAGCAAAAACAGGCCGCCCGCGATCAGGATCAAATCGCGACCCGAGAACGGCCGGCCGAGGACGTGGAACAGCGGCGCGGTCAAGCGAATGATCCACGCGAGCGCGGCAAGCAAGGCGATGCGGGTCACCATCGCGCCCGCCAATCCGAGGCGTCGCGCGCGTGCCTGCTGCGCCGCCGGGAGCTTTCCGGCGAGGATCGAGATGAAAATGATGTTGTCGATGCCGAGTACGATCTCGAGCACCGTCAACGTGAGGAGACCGAGCCAGGCTTCGGGGCTTGTAAAGAGGTTCATAGAAGAGTGTTGTGGGAGGACTAGAATTCGAGCGAGAACCGAATCTCCGCACGCCCCGGCATCAGGTTCGTCCGCATGGACGCCCCGCGCCGCGCGGCCGCCGTCATGCGGGCGGAGATCAGCGCGTCCACGGCGCTCAGCACGTGATTCGCGAGCAACAGCCCCACCTGATTCTGCGCGCGTCGAAACGCATTGTCGCTACGCGTGATGTAGTCGCGAAACACCTCGTGCTCGAGCGAATGATTGCGCCAGCTCCACGCGAAATCGGGTCCGACGGCACGGGCCTGATAGAACTCGAGCGCGCGCCAGTACTGCGGCGAGGTCGGATCGGGCGGCACGTTCGGGTCTTCCCAGAAGGTACGCCGTGCGAGCAGCCAAACCGACCCGTTGTAGGTCGCCGGATCGCCTTCCGGGATGAAGGCCGGACCGGGATCCGCATCGTAGCTGCCGCTCTCGGCGAACCGCTCCATCTGCTCGTAGTACTCGAAGACGGTGTCTCGCCGGATCGGCGCGAACGCGTGCCGCGCGACGTCGAACGCGAGGTTCTGGAAGCGGTGGGCCTGGACCCTGGCCTCGTGATGGAGCTGCAGGTAGCGCGAAAGAAGATAGACCTCAGCCGCGATGTACACCGCTCCGCGATCTTGGTGTGCCAGCAACTGCCCCGTGCCCGGGAGAATCAACGACGCGAGCGGCCGGACGAGGACGCTGGCCGGAGGCTCCTGCCGCTGCGCCTGCGCGGCCGATCCCAGCGTGCCGAGAAATGCGAGGCACGCTGACCACCTCATTAGAATGTGACCCGGAACGAGAAAAACGTCGGGTTGTCCGCTTGCAGATCGGACCCCGTAAGGAACGCGCGCGCGAGATCGACGCCAAGCGAGCCACTCTCCACACCAAGGCCCACGCTGGGTCCGCTCAATCCGTCCTGGACGAACGCATACCCGGCGCGCAGGCGCACGAGCTGCTGGTAGCCGATGTCGACGCCGAGTCGCGTCTCCGACTGCCCCACCTGTCCCCAGGGACTGTCGACGTCGGCGGCGAGCTTCACGTCGAAGGCCTGATCTAAAGCGTGACCGGTGGTGGAACCGAGGGGGCGGAGTCGGATCTCGTAGAGCGCGCCGACGGCGAGACGGGTAGGCAATGGGTCGGCCTGCGCCTGGTTTTGGACCTGCAGTCGAAAGCCGACGTTGCGCAGGGCGATCCCAATGCGTAACGGCCCGCCTGGCCCGGCACCGATGCTGAACTGGCCCCCGAAGTCGAGGGCGTGGGTCGCGCCCATGCCCGCCGGGAAGTCCCGGCAGTCGCCGCTGCAATCGACGCGGAACTGGACGAGCTTGTAACTGACGCCGAACGCGACGGAACCGGTCAGATTGGTCGCGTACGATGCGAGGAATTCGAAGTTGCGCGGCGCGATGCGCGCGATCGTATTGCCGTTCTGGTCGGTGCGATCGAGATCGCCGTAGTCGACGAGGTAGACCGCGCCGCCGAGGACGCCGATGCCGCGCGAGGGGAAGTACGCCGCCAGGACATTGCTTTTCCCCGCCACGAGACTCGCGCTGTGCAACGCGAACTCGTCGGCGGCGAGCGTGGCGAGGCCGGCGGGATTCCAGAATGCCGCTTCCCCCCGCCCGGCCGACGCCGTGGCCGTTTGCCCCATGCCGACGGCTTGCGCGCCGACTGGGAATACCAAGAACAGCGCGCCGGCGTTGAGGGGCGGCTCCTGGGCGGAAAGTTGGACGGTTGGAATGTTGGAAAGAACAATCATTCCAACCGTCCAACCTTCCAACATTCGTCTAAAAAGGCTTCGCCTCATCGATCAGCATGATGGGAATGTCGTCCTCGACGGCATAGATCAGCCGGCACGCGTGACAGGCGAGGGCTTCCGGATTGAGGCGATGCTCGAGGGGGCCTTTGCACTTGGGGCAGACGAGGATCTCGAGCAGGTCGGGCGCGAGGCTCATGAGGCGGCGTATCCCAGTCGTTTGAGGGCCGGTTCGTTGCGGCGCCACTTGGGCAGGACCTTCACGTGCAATTCCAGAAAGACGCGCTGGTCCCCGAGCAGCGTCTCGATCTTGGCGCGCGCCGCGGCGCCGAGGGCCTTGATAGTGCGGCCACCCTCGCCGATGACGATCCCCTTCTGGCTTTCCCGCTCGACGTACAACACCGCCCGAATATATACCGGCTCGGCGCCCTCCCGGAACTCATCGATCTCGCACGCGACGCTGTACGGCAGCTCTTCATGCAGTTGCTCGAACGCCGCCTCGCGAATGAATTCCGACGCGAAGAAACGCATCGGCTGCGTGGCGAGCTCTTCGGGATCATAATGAAAGGGACCTTCGGGGAGCCGCTCGCGTAACACGGCGAGCAAGGCGTCGAGGCCTTCACTGGTGACGGCGGAGAGCAGAACGTCGGACGGTTGGACGGTCGGACGGTTAGACGGACGCACAAGATCGGACTTCGTGTAGACATTTACAATTGGCGCGCGCGGGGCGCGCTCGAGGCGAGCGACCGTGGCGAGCGGTGGGGCCGGATACTCGCCGAGCGGGTGCAGATACGCGATCACCTCCGCGTCGTCGATCGCCCGCAGCGCGGCCGCGCGCATCGCTTCATGCAGCCGGTACTCGGGCTCGAGCAGACCCGGCGAATCGGTGAAGATGTATTGCGTGTCGTCCTTGGTCAGCAGGCCGACAACGGGCAGGCGCGTGGACTGGGGTTTCGGTGACACGATGGCGAGGTGCTCGCCCACGAGTGCGTTGAGCAGTGTGGATTTGCCGACGTTCGGTCGGCCCGCGAGCACGATGGTCCCACAACGCGTCATGACTCGAAGTGTAGAGCGTGACCGCATCTTGCGCGAGTCAAGGCTACGCTGGGAGGTGTCCTCATGGTACGGACGTATGGCGTATCCGCGCTCCCGCTTCCGTACTGCTCACGCCCCAGACACGCTTCGGCCTCGGCGAGGGGTCGAGCCGATCCGGGTGTCCCGCTTCTCCGCCCCGCCAACGGATCTTGGGTCGATTTCGCTCTCGCTCCCCTGCGTCCCGATCCTCGATGCGAACCTGAATTCGAAACCGGATCCCAGCTGTGCGCGTCGCGCCGTTCCGCGGGAGTCACCACCCCAGCCCAGCGGCCGAGCGCAGCGCCTCTCCGTCGACGAACTCGGCTACTGGCTGCTCATCGTCTCGGATGATTACGTCGGGTTTGCGGAGGTCCTCGCGCACACGCGGTGACAGGATCCGCAGAGTGTCGTACATTCTTGCCGCATGCCCGGCAAGAAAATCCTCGTCGCCGATGACGACAAGGTGACGCTCGAAACCCTGAGCGCACAGCTGCGTGGCGCTGGTTTTCAGGTCGTGACGGCGATGGACGCGATGCAGGCGTTCATGGCGGCGCAACGCAGCAATCCCGACGCCGTGCTGCTCGATATCCAGATGCCCGGTGGCACGGGGCTCGACACGCTGAAACGGCTCCACGCGTCCACGAAGACCCAGGCGATTCCGGTCATCGCGATCAGCGCGCATCCGAAGCTGGGCCCCGAGGCCATGGCGCTGGGCGCGCTCGAGTTCCTGGCGAAGCCCGTCGACTTCGAGCGGCTGCGGGGCACGTTAGCGCGATTGCTGGCCCCGGCGCCCGAGAAATAAGAAGCCCGCTCCGATGTCCTGGAGCGGGCTCCGTTGAGACGCTGGCGGCGGTCTACTCTCCCACGACCTCGCGATCGCAGTACCATCGACGCTGACAGGCTTAACGACCGTGTTCGGGATGGGAACGGGTGTGGCCCTGTCGCGCTAGTCGCCAGCAGAACGACTGGTGTCTGGTTTCAGGTGTCGGGTTTCAGGTTTTTCCGAAACCAGGCACCAGACACCTGACACCGCAGTTAAAGACGAGTGCGTGATTTCATGATGTCGGGGATCTCACCGAGCAATAAACAGCGGAGAGATCAAGCCTCACGGGCAATTAGTACGGCTCGGCTGAAGCGCTCGCGCGCCTTACACCTGCCGCCTATCAACCTGGTAGTCTCCCAGGGCCCTTCAGGAGCCTTACGGCTCGGGAGTGTTCATCTTGGGGAG
>WNGC01000028.1_pt1 | contig 79394 bp, 69 predicted proteins | sample 5400051 | NCBI WGS metagenome assembly WNGC01 (sample SAMN13153368, study PRJNA577476) | soil metagenome | isolation source: 20 cm soil or saprolite under grassland replicate 2 | place: USA:California | collected 2016-06-15
CCGGTTCTTGAGAGTCGGCGAGAATCAGTTGCGCGCCTTCCGCTGCGAAGCGCAGTGCGCTCGCTCGCCCGATGCCGCTCGCGGCGCCGGTGATGACGGCCGCCTTGCCGGCGAGGCGCCCTTCCTTACCGGTAGGCACGGAGCTGCTGCCGCGACGAGCCGAGTCCCTCGATGCCGAGCTCCACCACGTCGCCCGCGACCAGGAAGCGTGGAGGTTTCTGGCCGAGTCCCACGCCGGCCGGTGTGCCGGTCGAGATCACGTCGCCGGGGAGGAGGGTCATGAACTGGCTGATGTAGCTGACGAGTGTCGGCAGGTCGAAGACGAGGTCTTTGGTCGAGCCCGATTGCTTGGTCTCGTCGTTCACCTTGAGCCACATTTGCAGGTTGTGCACGTCCGGGATTTCGTCCGGAGTGGCGAGAAACGGCCCCAGGGGCGCGAAGGTATCGCAGCTCTTGCCTTTCACCCACTGGCCGCCGCGCTCGAGCTGGAAGGCGCGCTCCGAATAGTCGTTGTGCAGTACGTAGCCGGCCACGTGCTGCAAGGCGGCATCCTTTTCGACGTAGCTCGCCCGCCGGCCGATCACGACGGCCAGCTCGACTTCCCAGTCGGTCTTGGTGCTCCCTTTAGGAATAATGACGTCGTCGTTAGGCCCGCTCAACGCGGTGGTCGCCTTAAAGAAGATGACGGGCTCCGCCGGGAGTGCCTGCCCCGTCTCCCGGGCGTGATCGCGGTAATTGAGGCCGATGCACACGATCTTGCTCGGCCGGCAGACCGGCGGGCCCAGCCGGACGTCGTCCCGCACCTTGGGTGCCGAGCGGCCGTCCGTCGCGAGCCAGTCGGCCAGGCGCCCCAGGCCGCCCGATCCGAAGAACGCTTCGTCGTAGTCCGCTCCGAAACCAGAGACGTCGACACGTCGGGCATCGGGCAGGATCAGCCCGGGTCGCTCGTTTCCCGGTTCACCGAATCGAATGAGTTTCATCGCTCACATCTTGAGGGTGACGAAACCGCCGTCGATCGCGTAGTTGCTGCCCGTGATGAACGCAGCGGCATCCGAGCTGAGGAACAGGGCGAGCTCGGCGATCTCCTCCGGCCTGCCCATCCGGCCGATCGGCTGACTGCGCGACAGCTCCTCGAACATTTCGCGCTCCCGGCCCGCGTAGTTCTGGGCCAGAAACCCGTCGACGAACGGCGTGTGGACGCGGCCCGGCGATATCGCGTTGCAGCGAATCTTGTGGGCCACGTAATCGCGCGCGACCGAGTACGTCATCGTCAACACGGCGCCCTTGGTCATCGAGTACGCGAACCGGTCCGCGAGGCCGACGGTCGCCGCAACCGAGGCGAGATTGAGGATCGCGCCGCCGCGGTCCTTCATCGCCGGGACCGCCGCCTTCATGCAGTTGTAGACGCCCTTGACATTGACGGCGTAGAGCCGGTCGAAGTCTGTCTCGGTCGTCTGCTCGACATTGCCTACGTGTGCGACCCCGGCGCTGTTGACGAGGATGTCCGGGGGCCCGAGTTCCGCCTGGATCGTCTGAAACGTTCGGAGCACGTCGACCTGCCGGCTCACGTCGCACCGGAACGCGGCGCCCTCGGCGATGTCGACCACCGCGACGCGCGCGCCCGCGTTCGCAAATCTCTGCGCGATCGCCTTCCCGATCCCCGAACCTCCCCCAGTGACAATCGCGACCTTCCCCGCGAGTGCCGTCATAGACCGTACACCGCCACCGCGTTGCCTCCATAGAAGCTGTCGCGCTCGGCCGCGGTCCACGTCGCCGTGAAGCGCTCCGTGAATCCGTACCAATCGCAGTAGCTGCCCGCGAGGGTCAGCACCGGCCAATCGCTGCCGTACAGGAGACGCTGCGTCCCGAAGCAGCGGGTCACCCAGTCGGCGTACGGGACGAGATCCTCGTCGCTCCAGGCTTCCGGTGCGGCCTGGGGCAAGAGGCCCGACACCTTGCACGCCACGTTCTCGTACACGGCGAGCGCGGCAATATCTGTGCGCCACCGCTCGGCGCGCCTTTCCTTAATAGCGGGTTTCCCGCAGTGATCGAGCACGAAACGCGTACCGGGGCACAGCCGCACCAGTTGGACTACGTCGCCCAGCTGGTCGTGCGTCGCGCACAGGTCGAAGGTCAATCCCCGCCGTCCGACCTCGCGCACGCCGTCCACGAACGCCGGCTGCACGCAGAACCCGCCCGGCTGCCCTTGGATGTTCTGTCGGATACCCTTGACCAAGGGTGAGGGCGCCAACAGGTCCAGCGTCCGCCGCAGTCCCGAGCCCCCAGCCCCTAGCCCCGAGTCCCCAGCCCCCAGGTCTGCGAACGCCACGATGCCGGCGATGCGCGGCTCATCCTCTGCGAGTCGTTGGACGAGTGCGACCTCGCGCTGCGTCTCGTCGGGCCGGCAGTTCGCCTCGACGAAAACGATCCGCGAGATCGGGACCTCGCCTGTCGCCGCCCGGTAGTCGTGCGGGAGAAACGCCCGGCGGAGCGAGGGAATCTCGTCCAACCAGGGGTAGTGGAGGGCACCGGGATCCCAGAAATGCACGTGGGCGTCCACCATTAGGGCGTGCTCCAGCCGGCGCGGAGGCGATCGAGCGCCACGGCGAGCACGATGATCGCGCCGATGATGATCTCCTGAATGTAGTTCGGCCATCCCATCTGCTGGCATCCGTTACGCAGGAACGCCATGATCAGCGCGCCGACCACCGAGCCGAACACGCTCCCCTCGCCCCCCTGCAGGCTGCCCCCGCCGATCACGACCGCGGCAATGATGTCCAGCTCCGTTCCGATCGCGACTGTGGGATCGCCCTGCCGCAGGCGCGACAGCTGCATCACGCCGGCGAGTCCGAAGAACAGACCCGCCGATCCATAAATAGCGAGCTTGAGACGCTCGGTCGCGATGCCGCAGGCGCGCGCAGCCAACTCGTTCGACCCGAGCGCGAACACGCGCCGCCCGAAGATAGTACGGCGCAGCACGGTCGCCGTGAGCACGGCCAGTGCCAGCGTGATCCACACGCCGGGCGGAAGCACCATCCATGCCTGGCGCGGGAACGTGACGAGGAGATCGTTCACCCACGTGGACGGCACGTTCACCGTCTGCTCGTGCGCCAGCCACTTCGCGATGCCGCGCGCGATGCCGAGCATGCCCAGCGTCGCGATGAACGGTACGACCCGCAGCCCCGTGATGAGCAGGCCGTTGCCCAGCCCCACGAGTCCGCCGGCGAGCACCGCGGCGACGACGGCCAGCGCAGGCGGCCAGCCGGCCCCAATCGCGAGCGCTGCCACCACGCCGGTGAGCGCGATCGTCGCGCCGACGGACAGATCGATCCCGCCGCCGATGATGATCAACGTCATCCCGATCGCTCCGAGCGCGACGATCACCGTCTGCGTGAGGACGATGCGGAGATTGAATGGCGAGAGGTAGCGCGCTGGCGCGTCCGTGAGTAGAGCGAACACTGCGATCACGAGCACCAGGGCGAGCGCGGGCCCCAGCCGGGCGACGGCGGCGCGGAGGGTCGGCGCGCGGGGCAGGAGCAGTGAGGCCGCGGTCACGTCTGGGCGCGCAGCAGCATGCCGGTGCCGAACTGGATATTCGCCTCGGGTGTCTCGGTCAGCACATAAGCTGGGCCGCCGTCGGCCCGAGGCAAAGGGGCTGGCAGGACGGTTGACTGGAGGCGCGATACCTAGCACCCTGATAACGGGGGTGTGGAGTCATGACCACGGGTGACGGCTCGTCAGCAAGTCTCGCGCGGCTCCGGAGATTCGCGTACTTGCTGGATGGAGTCGGTCTCGATCCCCTCCTGGGACTGATTCCCGGCGCCGGCGATGCCGCCGGCGCTGTCCTCTCCGCGTGGGTTCTCATCGAAGCGTTTCGCCTCGGGGCCTCCCGCGCCACCTTGCTGCGCATGGCCGGAAATGTGGCGCTCGACGCGGGGCTCGGCGCGATTCCCGTACTTGGGGATTTCTTCGACTTCGCCTGGAAAGCCAATCTTCGGAACGTGGCGCTGCTGGAGCGACATCTGGCGGCGCCCGCGCAGGCCGGGCGAGCGGACCGGGCGTTCCTTTGGCTCATCATCTTTGGTGTGCTGGTTCTGGCGCTCGCGCTGCTCGCGCTCGGGATTCTGCTGACGCGCTGGCTCTTCCACGCAGTGGGTGGCGCGTGAGGAGCAAGGCCCGGCTGCGCATCCGTTCCCCACCTGCCTGATGTGATCGCGCCACAAACTTTGCCACGACGCTGCGGCTCCGGCGCAACTTGCCGTCGCGTCGATCCCCGTCGCTGCCTGCCGGAGGCACGACAGCTCCCTGCGAATTCAAGCCGCGCAACCGCTTCGCGCATTCGACGAACTCGTGGACCGGCGCGCATCACGAGGGCATGCACCTTGCCACTGCGGACATCGGCCTCATGGGGAAGCGGCGCCGTCACGCTCTCGCGACCCCGGTGACGGTGCGCCGGGCAATCCCGGTGTCCCCTCCGTTTTCCTCTCCGCCAACCTCTCCATTGACATCAGCAGGTCGTAGCCATCCCGCGTGGCCGGAGGCATGTCCATGAACCGTCTTGTGGTCTTCCTTCTAGCGTTGGTGCCCCTGCAGTCCGTCTGGGCTCAGGAGGCGGGTACAATCGTCGGCACCGTAACAGACCTTACGATCGGTGGTCCGGTAGCCGCGGCCCGTGTCACGGTCTCCGGCACGCGCTACAGTGCCACCACCGGTGGCGACGGTCGCTACACGATCGGGCAGGTTCCTCCGGGCACATACGTCGTGCGGGCCCAGGTCATCGGCTACGCAGTCGGACAGCAGGCGAACGTCGTGGTCCGAGGCGGGGACACGGTCGTAGTGAGCTTTCAGCTGCAGCCGCAGGCGGTAGAGCTCAACCCGGTCGTTGCGATCGGCTACGGCACGCAGGCCAAGGCGACCCTGACCGGAGCAGTCAGCGCGGTCGCCGGCGAGGCCATTCAAGGGGTGCCCAACGCCAACGTGTCCAACACGCTGAGCGGCCGGCTGCCGGGTGTGATCACGGTTAACGCGAGCGGCGAGCCCGGGTACGACGGGGCGACGATTCGGATCCGGGGCAACCACACGCTGAATGATAACAGCGCGCTGGTGGTCATCGATGGCGTGGCTGATCGTACCGGCGGGCTGGAGCGACTGGATCCGCAGGATATCGAAAGCATCAGCGTCCTGAAGGACGCGTCGGCCGCGATCTATGGCGCGCGCTCCGCCAATGGCGTCATCCTGATCACGACGAAGCGCGGGCGCAGCGACACACCGCAGCCGCCGCAGCTCAGCGCGAGCTTCAATCAAGGCTTCAACCAGCCCACGCGCGTTCCGAAGATGGCGGATGCGGCGACGTACATGACGATGCTCGACGAGATCGACACGTACCGCAACCGGACACCCCGCTACTCGGCGGACGAGATCCAGAAGTACCGGGATGGCGCTGATCCGTGGCTCTATCCCAACACCGACTGGTTCGCCGCGGTCATCAAGCCCGTGTCCCTGCAAACCAGAGCATCCGCCGCCCTCCGTGGCAGCAGCGATCGGATTGGGTACTACCTGTCCCTAGGCGGCGAGAAGGAAGACGGATATTACCGGAACAGCGCGACCTGGTACGGCCAGTACAACTTCCGGAGCAACATTGACGGCCAGGTCAGTGACCACCTCGCCCTGCGCTTCGACCTGACGGGGCGTCTCGAGGATCGCAACTTCCCGAACCGCAGCGCGGGATCCATCTACTGGATGCTCATGCGCGGCAAGCCGAACCTCCCGGCGTACTGGCCGAACGGGATGCCGGGTCCCGACATCGAGTACGGCGATAACCCAGTCGTCATTTCGACGAAACAGACGGGATACGACAGGGACCAGCGATACTTCCTGCAGGGCAACCTGGGGTTCGACTGGAAGGTACCCGGGGTGCGCGGGCTGACGTTCCGGGCCAATGCGGCCTACGACCAGTCCTTCCGGAGCGAAAAGCAGTGGCGCACCCCGTGGACGCTGTACGACTTGGACCGGACCACCTACCAGGCGACCGGCCAGGTCGTGCTCCAGCCCGCCCGGCGGGGCTTTAGCACGCCGGAGCTTCAGCAGTACGACAGGCGAGGAACGGGGATCCTGCTGAATCTCCTCGGCGAGTACCGCCGCGAGTTCGGGCCACACGCGATTGGCATCCTGGGCGGCGTCGAGCGACAGAAGGCGGACAGCTCGGACCTCAGTGGTTTCCGCAAGGGCTACGTCTCAGATCAGATCGATCAACTGTTTGCGGGTGGCGATCCGGAGAAGACCAACGGCGGCACAGGCTGGATTGCAGCGCGGCAGAATTACTTCACGCGTCTCAATTACGCGTTTCGCGACAAGTACCTCTTCGAATTTGTCGCGCGCTACGACGGCTCATATATCTTCCCCGAGAGCAAGCGTTTCGGCTTCTTCCCCGGTGTCTCGGCGGGGTGGCGCATCTCGGAAGAGCCCTTCTTCCGCGACAAGGTGCCGCTGTTCAACGAGCTGAAGCTCCGCGCTTCGTGGGGCCGCACGGGGAATGACCGGATCAACGAGTGGCAGTACATGGCCACGTACGGATTCGGCGGCGGGTACGTCTTCGGCGGCACGGAACAGAAGAGCGTCTATCAGACGCGTATCCCCAACCCCAACGTCACCTGGGAAGTCGCGAATCAGGTCGACGTCGGGCTCGAGGGTCGCCTCCTCGACAATCGGCTCTCCTTCGAGGCGGATCGCTTCCACGAGCGGCGGAGCAACATCCTCTGGTATCGGAACGCCTCGGTGCCCCAGACGGCCGCACTGCCTCTGCCCCGCGAGAACATCGGCCGGGTCGCGAGCTGGGGCTATGACGGCTCGATCACCTGGCGCCAGCAGTTCTCCCGCGGCGTCTCCTACGACGTAACGTTCAATGGCGGATATGCCCAGAACAAAGTGGAGTTCTGGGACGAAGCTCCGGGAGCACCCCCGTGGCAGCGTTCGACCGGCTACCGGATGTGCATTCCGGGCACGCAGGCATGCCCCAACGGCGGACTGTACTACCAGGCGATCGGCGTGTTCAAGGATCAAGCCGCCGTGGACGCCTACCCCCACGTGGCCGGCGCCCGCCCCGGAGACATCATCTTCGCGGACATCGACGGGGACGGGAAGATCACGGCGAACGACCGCATCCGGATCAATAAGACCGGTGATCCCACTGTCACCGTCGGCCTCAGGCTCGGCGCCCAGCTGAGGAGCGTGGATGTCGCCGTGTTCTTCCAGGGCGCCTTCGATGCCGTGCAGTACTGGCGTACGCAATCGGGCGACATCGGCAACTACTACGAAGAATTCGCCGCCAATCGCTGGACCCCCGAGCATCCGACCGACAGGTATCCCCGGGCGTTCAACCGGGAAGAGGAATACTGGATCTCGAACGACAACACCTATTTCCTGCGTGACGCGTCCTACCTCCGACTGAAGACGGTCGAGATCGGCTACCGCGTGCCGAGCCGCTTGACGTCCAGCGTGCGGCTTCGGGACCTGCGGCTTTACGCCAGCGGGTTCAATGTGGTGACGTGGGACAAGTTCAAGCTGCTGGACCCCGAGGCACGGTCACAGAACGGAGCCTATTACACGCAGCAGCGCGTCATCAATGTCGGTGCGTCCGTAAACTTCTGACAGAGAGCACGAGACCATGAGACACACTACCATCGCGGCGGTGCTCGTCCTCGGGCTGACGGGCTGCAACGGGATCCTGGACGTGAGCCCCAGGGATCAACTCTCGGACGACGCGGTCTTCGCCGACCCCAATCTGGCCCAAGCGTTCGTGAACGATATGTATCGCGGCATGGGGCAGGGGCTCTATGAGATCATGCTCAGCTCCATGGCCGACGAGACCCATTTCATTCACGTGTATCAAACGGACAAAGTCGTTCAGGCGCGGATCACGCCGAGCGACCGGGGCGCCCTCGACGACAACCGTTTCAATCACTTCGACTGGTCGGATAACTACACCCGCATCAGGCAGGCGAACACATTCCTCAGAAGGATCGACTCCACCACGTTCGACACCGCCTGGAAGCAGCGCATGAAGGGAGAAGCGTATTTCCTGCGCGCGTACTTCTATCACAACCTGATGCGGATGTACGGCGGCGTGCCGCTCATCACCAAAGTCTACGGCTTGAATGAAGACTACAAGGTCGCGCGGAACACCTTCAAGGAGACGGTCGACTTCATCGTCGCCAACGCCGACTCGGCCGCCGCCCTGTTGCCGGTGTCGTACAGCGCGGCCGATGTGGGACGGGCGACAAAGGGGGCGGCGCTCGCGCTCAAAGCGCGTGTGCTCCTCTACGCGGCGAGCGATCTCTACAACGTGAACCCGAGCGGCCAGCCGGAGACCGGCTACACCGGCTCGCAGGACCGTACGGCGCTGTGGCGGGCCGCCAAGGACGCCGCCAAGGCAGTGATGGATCTCGGTGTCTATAGCCTCTTCCGCCCGGCTCCGGCGAACGCGCAGGAGGCGGCGAAGAACTACGGTGACCTGTTCCTCCAGCAAACCAGCGAAGAAGTGATCATGAGCCGCCAGTTCCTGACCAGTCGAGGGTGGTCGGACGGCGGCCCCTTCGGCCTCTTCAACGGCCCGAACGGCTATCACAACTGGGGCGGCAACACCCCGATCCAGAACCTGATCGACGATTACCGCATGGCCGACGGCTCGAAGTTCGACTGGAGCAACCCGGTGCATGCGGCGAAGCCATACGCAAACCGGGACCCGCGCTTCTACGCGTCGATCCTCTACGACGGGGCACCATGGAGAACGCGTCCCACCGACGCGCAGAAGTTCGAACCCAACAATATGATCGAGACCTTCCGCGCGCTCACATACGTCGAGTCGGGTACGACGAAGGTCGCAGCGGGGCTCGACACCCGGGAGGGCCCGATCGAAGACTGGAACGGTGGCTACTCCGGCTACTACATCCGGAAGTTCGTCGATCCCACTGTGGATCATCAGTTCGTCGTCCAACAGGTGCCGTGGATCTTCTTCCGCTACGCGGAGATCGTGCTGAACTATGCCGAGGCGTCGATCGAGCTGAATGAGCTGGGTGACGCAATGACTGCCCTGAATCAGATTCGGCGGCGCGCCGGCATGCCGGAATTCTCCGGGTTGGATCAGGCCACCCTGCGCGACGAGTACCGCAACGAGCGGCGCGTCGAAATGGCATTTGAAGAACAGCGCTTCTTTGACGTGCGCCGTTGGATGATCGGGCCGCAAGTATTCAGCAAGAATGCGGGGGGCATCAACATCTACCTCGACGGGGACAGCCCCACCGACCGCAGCACCTGGAGGAACTACCGGTACGAGACCTACGATGTCCAGCAGCGGGCATGGAATGACAAGATGTACTTCATGCCGATTCGGCTGGATGAGCTGAACCGGAACAATTTGCTCAAACAGAATCCGGGCTACTGAAGAATGTTATTCGTCATTGCTCTTTTGCTGCTGGCCGGCTGTGGCGGCTCGGCGCAGTCGGAGCACGCGAGCCCGGACCGCGGCGAGGTCTCCGTCGGCTACGGCACAAAGCAGCCGGAGCAGGTGACAGGCTCGATCGCGTCGCTCTCTCCCGAGGAGAGGGACGCACGCGTCGCGAGCGTCGTGGACATGCTGGAAGGGCGCGTGCCCGGTCTCTCGGTAATCCGGCTAGCGAACGGAGATGTCTCGCTACGCATCCGGGGAAAGCGCTCGCTCCAGGGGGATAATGAGCCGCTCCTCGTGATCGACGACGTGCCGGTGCGAGGCTCCATCGGGGCCGCGCTCGCCGGACTCGCTCCGCAGGACATCGCCCGCATCGACGTGCTCAAGGACGCTGGATCCACGGCGATTTACGGCTCGCGCGGTGCCAACGGCGTGATCGTGATCACCACCAAGCGCGGACCCTAGGAGAACCTCATGACGACTCGACTCATTTGTACGGCCCTCACGGCAGTGCTCGGCTGCGCCGTGCCGGCCTCGGCGGCGGCGCAAGGGAGGGGCACGCTCGAAATCGGCGCCTTCGGCCGCTACGTCAATTATGACAACGCCATCGGCTTGGATAATGCCGTTGCCGTGGGTGGGCGAGTGGCGCTGTACCTGGGACCAACCTTTGCCATCGAGGTAGACCTCGCGCGGTCACCCGACCACACCCCGCTCCACGTTCGCGCGGCATACGAAGGGCCAGTGAGCGATCGGGTCGAGGCGCTGCTGGGCTTCGGGCTTGTGCACAACTGGTACGGTGCGCCGTATCACCTGGCGGACGACGGTATCTCCGGGTTGCTGGGAGTGCGCTATCGTGCATCGCAGCAGCTATGGCTGCGGATCGGACTCGACCTCGACGCGATGTTCCACACGTCCGATGCGAGTCCCTTCAATTTCTACGCCGGCAACTGGGGGATCCACGTTGGTGCCGGCGTGCCGCTCAATCGTTAGCTCTGCCGACCATGAGACCCGCCATGACGACCAAGCACCGTGATTTTACCCGTCGCGAATTCCTCGAGACCACGGCTGCTGCGACTGCCGCCGTGGCGCTCCCTCACCACCTGGCGGTCGACACCGGCTCCGACAAGAAGATCCGCATCGGCCTGATCGGTTGCGGCGGCCGCGGCACCGGGGCGGCCAAGGACTGCCTCACCGCTGCCGAGGATGTCGAGCTTGTCGCGCTCGGCGATCTGTTCCCCGACCATGTCGCCAAGTGTCGCGAGAACCTCGCCCGCATGATCACCGAAGATGCCACGCTCAAGCTGAAGATTCGCGTGGAGGACTCCCGCTGCTTCGTGGGATTCGACGCCTATCGTCGGGTAATCGCGAGCAAGGTGGATCTCATCCTGCTCGCCACGCCGCCCGCGTTTCGCCCGCAACACCTCGCGGCCGCGATCGAGGCTGGCAAGCACGTCTTCATGGAGAAGCCGGTGGCCGTGGATCCGGCGGGCGTCCGTTCCGTCATCGCCACGTCCGAGCGTGCGGCGGAGCAAGGTCTCGCGATCGTAGCCGGGACGCAGCGTCGTCACGACATCGGGTATCAGGCCGTGATGCAGCGCATTCACGACGGCGCGATCGGCGACGTCGTGTCGGGCCAAGTCTACTGGAACCAGGGCGGACTCTGGATGCATCAGCGCCGGCCCGAATGGTCCGATGTCGAGTGGCAAGTCCGGAACTGGCTCTACTTCACCTGGCTCTCCGGCGACCACATCGTGGAGCAGCACATTCACAACCTCGACGTGGCGAACTGGGCGCTCGGTGCCCATCCGGTGAGGGCAGTGGGCGTGGGCGGCCGGCAGTGCCGCACCGATCCCGCTTACGGGCACATCTACGACCACTTCGCCGTCGACTTCGAATACCCGAACGGCGCGCACGTGCTCAGCATGTGTCGCCAGATCGATGGTACGGCACACCATGTGGGGGAGCGGTTCGTGGGGACGCGCGGTTCCTCCGACGGGAACTCGGTGATCGAGGGAGCGGCGCCCTGGCGGCTCGATCCTCCGACGCCCAAACCGAACCCCTACGTGCAGGAGCACGCCGACTTGATCGCAAGCATTCGCCGGGGTACGCCGCTCAACGAGGGCCGCCAGGTGGCCGAGAGCACGCTTACGGCAATCATGGGGCGCGAGGCCGCCTACACCGGGCAGGTGATCGTGTGGGAGGAGCTGCTCGCCTCGGAGCAGGAACTGGTGCCGCCCGACCTGTCTTTAGGGCCGATGCCCGTGGCGCCCGTTGCGATGCCGGGACACACACCGATTGCGCGCAATTGGCGGGGAGCCTGACTCTTCCAACTCGGGTTAGCTTTGGGCTCCGTGCGTACTCCGGAGCTGGCTTCGATGGCCGCCGCCCTCGGCGATCGCTACATCATCGAGCGGGAGCTCGGTCGCGGGGGAATGGCGACGGTCTATCTCGCTGAAGAAAGGAAACACGGCCGCAAAGTCGCGATTAAAGTCTTGCGACCCGAAATCACGGCGGCACTCGGCACGGACCGGTTCCTGCGTGAAATCGGCATTGCCGCCCAGTTGTCGCATCCGCACATCGTTGCCTTGATTGACTCCGGCGAGGCCGCCGGCCTGCTCTATTATGTCCAGCCGCATGTTCCAGGCGGATCGCTGCGTGAGCGCCTCGACGAAACACGGCAGCTGCCCGTAAAAGACGCGCTCCGCATCGCTCAGGAGGTCGGCGCCGGTCTCGATTTCGCGCACCGCAAGGGATTCGTGCATCGCGATGTGAAACCGGAGAACATCCTGTTCGCCGATGGCCACGCGGTGCTCGCTGATTTTGGCGTCGCACGGGCATGCTGTGACGCCGAAGCCGACGCGGACGCCCGCCGGGAGCTGGTGACGGAAGTCGGCTTCGCCGTCGGCACGCCGGAGTATATGAGCCCCGAGCAGGCAAGCGGGGAGATCGAGCTCACCGCGGCGAGCGACGTCTACAGCCTCGCCTGCGTCGTGTACGAGATGCTCGCGGGCGAGTCGCCCTTCCACGGTGCGGGCCACCGCGCCGTCATGGCGAAGCAGGTGACGGAGGCGCCGCGGCCGTTGCGCAGTCTGCGACCGGAGGTCCCCCCGTCGCTCGAGCGGGCCATTGCTCGCGCGCTGGAGAAAGATCCCGATCAGCGGACCGCCACCGCCGCCGATTTCGTCGCCGAGCTCCTGGCGCCGCCCGCGCTGCTGCGCAGCCCCGCCGTCACGCGGTCGATCGCCGTGCTGCCCTTCATCAATGCCAGCCCTGACCCCGAAAACGAGTACTTGAGCGACGGCATCACCGACGAGCTGATCGACGCGCTCGCCAAGATCTCCGGGCTGAGGGTTGCCTCGCGCACGTCCGCGTTCGCGCTGAAGGGAAAGCCGCTCGACGTCCGCGCCGTGGGCGCGCTGCTGGGCACCTCGGTGGTGCTGGAGGGAACGGTGCGCCGTGCGGGCGATCGGCTGCGCATCACCGCCCAGCTCACATCGACTGAAGACGGCCGCCTCCTCTGGTCGCAGCGCTACGATCGCCAGCTCGTGGACGTGTTCGCGATTCAGGACGAGATCGCTGCGACTATCGTCAACACTCTGCGCGCCACGATGTTCGCCGACTTGTCCGAGCACGTCCCGAGGCGCTACACCGAAAACATCCACGCGTATGGGCTCTATCTGAAGGGGCGTTTCGCCTGGAACAAGCGGACCCAGGAAGGTGTCGCCGAGGCGATCGAGTACTTCCAACAGGCGATCGCGGAGGACCCGGGCTACGCGCCGGCCTACGCCGGACTGGCCGATTCGTATTCGCTCGACGTCGATTATCGGTCCATTCCGGTCGCCGACGCGTACGCGCGCGCCAAGGACTACGCGCGCCAGGCGCTGGCGCTCGACGAGTCTGTGCCGAGCGCGCATGCGTCACTCGCGTGGAGCTTGTTCATCTACGATTGGCAGTGGGATGAGGCGGAACGCGAATTCCACCGGGCTATCGAGCTCAATCCCCGTTACGCCAGCGCGCATCAGTGGTTCGCGTTCCTGCTCGCGGCCCGCGGTCGGTTCGACGCGGCGCTCCTGGAGGCACACACCGCACTGGAGCTGGACCCCGCGTCCGTCTCCGTCCGGCGGGCAGTCGGTTGGGTCTACTACTACGCCCGCCGCTACGAGCAAGCGCGTGAGCATTTGGCACGCGCGATCGAGATGAACCCCATGGCGGTCGAGAGCTATCGGATGTTCGGCAGCACGCTGGCCCTCCAAGGTGAGCTCGCCGAGGCGGAGCGGGTCTTTCGAGAAGCGCTCGCGCTGCCGGGAGCTGGGGCGTACTCGAAAGCGACACTCGGGTGGCTCCTGGCACGCGCGGGCAAGCGCCCGGGGGCCGAGCAGCTGCTGCACGCGCTCGAGCAGGCGCGAGCGCAGGGCTATGTGTCCCCCGTGGCGTTCGCGATCCTGCACATTGGCTTGGGCAACCATGGTGAGGCACTCGACTGGTGTGAGCGGTCGTTCGAAGAGCGGCGGGGCTGGCTCGCCTACGTGAATGTGAATCCGATTTTTGATCCGCTACGAAACGAGCCGCGATTCGCCGCGCTGGTGAGAAAAATGCGACTGTAGGTCTACGGGCCTACTCCGTCGGAGCTAGTCCTGAATAGCGGGGCTACGACAGTCGACTGGCGGCGGGATGACCAACGGGGTAAGAAGTGGAATACCCTCGAGGGGTTTCGGCTGTGGCGGCACGACCAGCAGCTTCCGCTATTCCATGAACCCCGCGCGCTCGCGGGGACCAGAGCCGCTGTGGCAGGAGGTCCTGCGCCGGGCCGCGGTCACCCTCGGGGGGCGAGCGGTGGGTGTGTGGGAAGCCGACGCGCGCGGTCGACTGCATCTCCTTGCTTCGAGCTCCGAAGACCTCGCCCCTCTCGCCGACGAGCTGGAGGCGGCGCTGCGCTCGCTGGGCGAGTTGCCCGGAGCGCGCCCGCGGCCGTGTCGCTGGGTCGCGAGCCGCCTAGAGGAACAGCGGTGGTGCATCGCGCGGGTCCGCCGCGAGCTGCCCCGACCGCCTCCCCCCGGTGTCGAGCGGCGCGGGCGCGAACGGATGGCACTCGAGCTGGCGGGCGTGTGTATCGGGTTGCTCGGCGACGCCGACCGCCAAGCGGCGGGCGCGCGTGACGTAGAAAGCCTGGCGCGTCTTGCCCTCACCGTCGAACAGGTCCCTGCGATTCTCTGGACCACCAACGCCGAGTTGCGGATCACGGCGCGGTCGGGCGCTGGCCTCACGTCGGACATCCTGCCAGAGCGCGTGGTAGGCGCATCCCTCCTCGATCAGTTCTCCAAGCAAGCAGTGGGCGCCGACTCGATCAATGCGCATCGGCGGGCGCTCACGGGTGAGTCGGTCTCTTACGAGATTCGGGTCGAGGGCCGCTGCTACGACGTGAACGTGGAGCCACTGCGAAACAAGGCGGGCGCGATTGTGGGCGTGGTCGGTGTGGCGGTAGACGTGCGCGATCGCGCCCCGGCACCGCACGATCTCGAGGACTTTTTTGAGAACGCGACGGTCGGTCTGTGCTGGCTCGGGCCGGACGGCACCATCGTGCGGGCCAACCCCGCCGAGCTGGACCTCGTGGGCTATGGACGCGACGAGTATGTCGGTCAGGACGTGCGCCAGTTCCACGTCGACCCGCAAATCGTTGACGATGTCCTGCGGCGTCTGCGCGCGGGAGAGACCGTCCGCAATGTCGAGACGCGGCTGCGGCACCGCAATGGATCGATCCGCTACGTGCTGCTCAGCGCGAACGCTCGGCTGGAGAACGGGCAGTTCGTGCACGCCCGCTGCGTCACACGCGACGTCACGGAGCTCAAGCGCGCCGAGTCCGCCATCGCGTACTTCAAAGCCATGGTGGACTCAGCCGACGATTCCATCGTCAGCAAGACCCTCGACGGCGTGATCACGACATGGAACCCGGCCGCGACGCGCCTCTACGGCTACACGGCCGAGGAGGCGATCGGAAAGCCGATCACGCTGATCGTGCCACCGGACCACCGTGACGAGCTGACCGGCGTCTTCGAGAGCCTGCGGCGCGGCGAGCACATTGAGCACTACGAGACCACGCGCATGCGAAAGGACGGCACGCGCGTCGAGGTATCGATCAGCATCTCGCCGATTCTCGACCCAGACGGTCATCCTGTTGGCGCCACCACGATCACCCGGGATATCACGTACCGCCGGCAAGCCGAGCGACAGCTGCTGCGCGGGGCGCTGCGCGACCCGGTCACCGATCTGCCGAACCGCGCCTCCTTCGTCGAGCGCTTGTCGCAGGCGCTGGCGCGCACGCGGCGGGACTCTGACTATCGGTTCGGTGTCCTGTTCGTCGACTGCGACCACTTCAAGGCGGTGAACGACCGCCTCGGGCACGCCGCCGGCGACCGCCTCCTGGTGGAAATCGCCAGGCGGCTGCAGTCGAGCGTGCGACCCGCCGACGTGGTCGCACGGCTCGGGGGTGATGAGTTCACACTGCTGCTCGAAGAGGTGGCGGGCCTTCCCCAAGTCGAGCATGTGGCGCGGCGTGTCCTCGACAGCCTGGCCGCACCCTTCTTGTTGGAAGGGCGCGAGGTGCGTGCCAGCGCCAGCATCGGCATCGTGCTGAGCGAGCCCCACTATGAGCAGGCCCAGGACATGCTGCGGGACGCGGACCGCGCCATGTACCGCGCCAAAGAGCGGGGGCGCGCGTGCTTCCAGGTCTTCGATGTCGAGATGCGAAACTGGGCCAACGCTCGTTCGGGAATGGAGGCGGATTTGCGGGAGGCCCTCGGGCGCAAAGAGTTCCGGCTCTTGTTCCAGCCTATCGTGGACATCGAGACCGGCCGGGTGTACGCGTTCGAGGCCTTGCTCCGCTGGCACCACGGCAAGCGGCGGGTCCTCTTGCCGCACGAATTCCTGCCGCTGGCCGAGCAGACCGGCCTCATCGTGTCGATCGGCACCTGGGTCCTGCGGGAGGCGTGCCGCTACGCGCGCACCTGGCAGAACGCAGTCCCGGGCGCGGGCCCGGTGCGGATCAGCGTGAACGTCTCGGCGAAGCAACTCGCGGATCCGCGCCTCGTAGACGACTTGCGAGCGGCTCTCCAGGATGCCGGACTCACGCCCGCTGCGCTGAGTCTCGAGGTCGCTGAGAGCGTGCTCATGGAGAGCCTCGACTCGTCCATCGCCCTTCTGAATCGGCTGCGGGAGGTGGGCATCCAGGTACACATGGACGATTTCGGCTCTGGCTACTCGTCCCTGACTTATCTGCCGCGCTTCCCCCTGCAGGGCATCAAGGTCGACCGGACCTTCGTGCACCGCATGGGTGCGCGCCGCACTGATCTGGAGATCGTGCGCTCGATCGTTGACCTGGCCGAGCACCTCGGCCTTATTGTGATCGCGGAGGGAGTCGAGACCGCGGCGCAGCGCGAGCGCCTCATCGCCGTCGGATGCGAGCTCGGGCAGGGGTTCTTGTTCGCCAAAGCGCTCGAGCCCGAAGCGGCCCGGGCACTGCTGGCCGAGCAGCAGCAGCCAGGCCCCAAGGCCGCGTGAGGAAGGCTAACCGTTCAAAGAGTCAACGGGACAACCATGCGAAACGATTGTCCCGTTGACCGGTTCCTAAGACCCGCAGGTCCTAGTCTTATTGGCCCACGGTAAAATCAATTCGCTTCAGAACCGTCCCGGCCTCGTCACGAATCTCCACGTGCCACGCTCCCTTTGCATCAGCCGGGATCGTCTTGCGGCTCCACGTTCTCCACGGCGATCCGCCAACCGCCAGCGACACGTCGCCGACCTGTTCGTCGCCGTGGAACCAGACGTGGTGCAGCGACTGGCCGCTCCCGCCCGTCACGCGCATCCACAGCACGACGGTACCGACGCTGTCGGGGAAGGCGGTGCCCGTATCCTGAGGCGCGCGATCGACCACCGACCGAGCCAGGACGGCTTCAACGCTGGCGTTGCTGGCCGGAGCCGCAGCGGCCGGGGGAGCCGCGGGAGCGGGGTGAGCAGTAGTATCCTGGGCGGCGAGAGTTCCGGTGCCACAGACCATAACGATCAGCGTGAGTAAAGATTTCACGGCTGTCCTCCTGAGTTGACGTTTACGGCTTGTGCTGCGGCTTTGCGTCGACTGCGGCGCTCCAGCGCTGCGCCCAACACGGCGGCCAGTAGGCAGCCGAGTAACGTACCCGCGGTTTGAAATTTCAGTTGATACTCGAGCTGAATCCAGTGGCATTTCGGGGCAAAAATGGGTCCGACCAATCGGCCGCAATGATCTACCGAGAAGGCGAATCCCCAACTGCCGGCGAGCGCAAAGATCAGCGGCAAGAGCGCGATGAAAAAATGCCGGAGCTGGAGCTTCATCGGCCACGCTCGATGTGCCAGCGGTCCATAACGCGACCTCCTTCAATCACGACGTACTCGTCGAAATGCGCCTCGGTCAAACAGGAATGGTTGGGAATGATTTCGACTTGTTGCCCGACCTTGAACTTACCTTCGATCGCCGCGGGCGCCGCGGCGCGAATCAGGCCATGCTCCTGCGATACGGATGCGACCGTGAGCTCGGGATGGCCCTTCACTTCCCCGAACGCCGTCTCCAGGCCCAGGTGCGCCGGCCCTGCATCCTTCGAGAGCGAGAGCGCACCGGCGTCGACGACGAAATGTGCCGCGCCTGGCTGGTGCGACACGACGGTCGCCAGCACCGAGACCGCGACGTCCTGTGGCTCGCAACATCCAATCAGGACCATGGTTCGATCATAGAAGATGTAGTTGCCCGGCCGGGCTTCTGTGACGCCGGTCAAGCTTTTTACGGCCGCCATCGCGGGAGTCGAGCCCACACTCACACCGCGTACCGGCAGGCCGTCCTTGCGGAGCAGGTCGGCGAACCAGGTCATGACCTGCCGTTCCTGCTCGGCGATCTGTGCCGCCTCGTCCCTATGGCGCGTGCGATAGGCGTGGCCTGAGTGGCTGAGAATGCCATCGAAGCTGAGGCCGCGCTCCGCTCCCAACTCACGCGCCACCGCGAGCGCGTACCGCGATGAGGGATCGACACCGGCGCGGTGATAGCCGCAATCCACCTTGAGCCACACGTGCAACCCGCTGCCCGCCAGCGCCTGTGCCGTGTCGAGATCGTCGAGAATGACGCGCAGGGTGACGCCATCCTGGGCGATGCGGTGCACGTGCGGGACGTGTGTGGGGTCGAGCGGGAAGGCCCACGTCAGATCGCCGAAGCCGTCGCGAGCGAAAGCCTGCGCTTCGAACAGCGTGGCGACGGTAATGCCCTTCGCCCCATACGCCTGCTGGCGACGACCCAGCTCGAGACATTTGTGCGTCTTGATGTGCGGCCGCAACGCGACGCCGAGTTTCTTCGCGCGGTCGGCCATGTGCTCGAGGTTGCGCTCCATCACGTCGCGATAGAGCAGCAGGGCAGGGGTTTCGACCTCGATCATGCGAGCGCGAACGCCCTATCCATCGATGCGGCGGCCCGTCACCTCCACACGCCTCATGCGCTCGATCCGTCCCGAACCGCCCACGAAGTGCGAGGCGACCCAGCTCGTGAGACTCACGATGATCGCACCTAACGTCGCCGACCACAGGCCCGCGACATGGAAGCCCGAAACCAGCCAGGCGACCAGTGCCAACGAGATGCCGTTCACAACGAGGATGAATAGCCCCAATGTGAGGACGGTCAGCGGCAGCGTGAGGATGAATATGATCGGCCGGATGAGCGCATTCACAACGCCCAACAAGAGCGCGGAGACGATCAACGCACTCGTGCCGGTGATCGCGATGCCCGGAAGCAGTTGATCGGCGACCCACAGCCCCAGGGCGGTGATCAGCAGTCGTACGAGGAAGCCTCTCATGGGTGGGAAGATAACCGCGGCGCCCGGCCGGCGACGAACCGTGCCGTCATGCCGGGGCGGGCCTGCACGCCCAGCTTGGAGTCGATCAGAATGGCGCCGCTTGCGGAATCACGTCCGGAGAGTGCCAGCGACACCCCCGCGAACGGGCCTAAGTCGGCTGGCCAACCACTGACGATCGCTTGCTCTGGTTGGCCGAACCAACTGACGGCCAGCGTGTCGGGCCGCGGCGCACGAAACGTGATCTGCCCGCGGAACACACAGTCCCGGCCGACGACCACCGTCGTCGTATCGAGAAGGATCTCGCCGAGCCGGAAGCGATCACTCATTTGCGGGGCGCCCGGGAACGTGAGCGTATCGCCGCGGGCGACCACCCAACGGCCCGCGTAGGGAACCGAGTAGCGCCGCAGGCGGTCAAACTGATGCCCGGAGCAGGGGTCGGACGGGCCGCAGGCAAGCGCCACCAACCCCATGGCGCCGATCACGGCACGCATTAGAACTCGGTCGTATCTCTCGCGACCGTATCGGTGCGGAGCACCCGCGCGCTGGTCGAGTCGGCGGCGCGCATCGCGTTGCCAACGGCGCGAGCCCCCGGAATCTTCGAGTTCGCGAGGATACTGTCCTTCTGGCGCTGCGTCAGCGTATCGCGGTTCACGGTCTGGCTCGGCTTGTCGGACCTGCCGCAGGCCGCGATGCAGCAGATCGGAACGACCCACAGGATGGATTTCATGGCTGGCAACTTTAACGAACCGGCGTACACTTGCAACCCAACTCGGCTCTCCGGAGATCACATGCGCCGTCTTTCAATTGTCGCGCTGCTCCTGTTATCGACCGCCTGCGGCGGCCCCTCGCTCGCCAGTCGTCTCGCCGAAGGCAAATGGGTGGATCTCACGTACGACTTCGATTCGACCACCATCTATTGGCCGACGGCCCAACCGTTTCGCCTGACGGTCGTCTCGGCGCAGCGCACGCCCGGTGGCTACTACTACGCCGCGAATAACTTCGCGGCTGCCGAGCACGGCGGGACGCATCTCGACGCACCGGTCCATTTCGTCGAAAAAAGACGCACGACCGATCAGATTCCCCTCAGCCAGCTGATGGGCCTGGCGGTGATCATCGATGTCCGGCGACAGGCCGACTCGAGCGCCGATTATCGTGTGCACCAGTCCGACATCACGGCGTGGGAGGCGGCGCACGGCGACATCCCGCAGGATGTGATTGTGCTGATCCGAACCGGGTGGGGCAGCCGCTGGCCCGATCGCGCGCGTTACCTCGGCACGACGAAGACCGGTGCCCCAGGGGTCCGAGAGCTGCACTTTCCCGGACTCGACCTCGACGCCGCACGCGCGCTCGTGCGGCGCAGAGTCAAAGCCGTGGGGATCGACACGCCGAGCATCGATTACGGCCAGTCCAAGACATACCAGGTCCATCGCCGGTTATTCGCATCAAACGTTCCGGCGTTCGAGAACGTCGCAAACCTGGACCAGTTGCCGATCACGGGTGCCTACGTCATTGCGCTGCCGATGAAGATCAAGGGTGGCAGCGGCGGGCCACTGCGCATCGTGGCGCTGCTGCCTCCGCCCTAGGCGCGGCTCACAGCGCCGGCACGGCGGTTTCCTCGATCTCGAAACGGACCGTCACCTGGCGCAGCCGGCGATACACCGGCATCACGAGATGCAGCGCGGGGTCGAAATAGTCCCTAAGCACGGAAGGTCGTGGGTGCTTGAGGTAGGCATCCGGATTCTTCCGCACCTCCGTCGCCGCGACCGCATCCACCTCGTCACGCGACGCGCAGTGCTGGATGATGCAGGGCACGTGCGTGACGCCGAGCCTGCGGAGGGCGTAGGCGCGATGGCTGCCGTTGTTGAGGATCAGCCTCTTCTCGGCGTAGACCGCGTTCATAAAATTTGAGCCGAGACCGACGGCGATTCCGACGAGGCCTACGAACTTGCCCCGTTCCGGATAGTCCTTGATCTGATCGCGTTGCAGCGGCACCGCGCCGAGAAACCGCAGGTCATTCGACGAAGACACGAAGACGAACCGGTCGTTGTTCACGCGGGACCACTTCACGGGCGCCTCGTCGTGATCGTGGAGCAGGCAGGTGCGAAAGACTTGGGTCCCGGCCGGCGCGCCTCCTCCCAGCTTGGACGTGAGTTGCCGGACGTAAGTCAGGTCGATGTGCTTCTGATATACGACCAACCGGTCCAGCTCGACCAGCGCCACGTCGGTGGGCACCGTGTTGAATCCGTTGCGCACCAACGGGTCGCCGAGCAGCTCCAGCAGCAGGGGCTCGTACTCCCGCCCGAGCGGGCGGATCGGGGGGTTGTCGGCCAGGCCGGCCTCTTCCGTCTCGAGACGGCGGACGCGCTCGTGCGCGGCGTGCCACGTGTCGGCCAGGGCCTTTTCGTCCGGCGGCTTCACGGCGTGACTCCTGGCGAACCGCACCAGGTCGCGCAGCCGCGGGCGGCCGGTCAAATACAGATATTCGTCCGCGACGGGTGCGGCGGCCGGGGCCGGGACGGGCGCGGGTTCGACGCGCGCCGCTGCGCTCACCACCATGACCAGAACTCCACTTTGAAGGTGCGGGCCAGACGCCGCTTGAAGAGCCCGATGATGCGCCGCTGCCCGGCGTAGATCTTCCCCTGTCCGGTCATCCCGGGCTTGAGGAGCAAGTCGTGATTGTCGATCTGCGTGGTGACGACGAATGCGCGGCTCGGGCCGCCGCTCGTTGAGATGGGGGTCGTCGAGGACGACGGGATACCGGTGAAGCTCTGCGAGCTGGTCGTGGGTGCCACCTCGGTCGCGACGGCGGTCACTGTCCCGTGGAACACGACGTCGGGATAGGCGCGCACCCGAAGCGCGACCGGCTGATCCACCCGGACGTCGGCGATCTCCTTTTCGGAGACGACGAGCTGCGCGGTTACGGTGCTGAAGTCATACACCTTCGCGATCAGCGTGCCCGGGGTGACGAGCTGGCCGACGAGGTCCTTGAGCTGGCGGGACGGCGTCGCGACGATCCCCGAGGTCGGGGTGACGACCGTCAGCGCGCTCACTTCTCCATCGAGGAAGCGCTGTTGGGCCTCGAGCAACGCCAACTTCCCACGTGCCGATTCGATATCCTCCGGACGAACGCGCGCACGCAGCAGGGCGAGGCGCGCACGAGCATCGGCGGAATCGTGTCGCGCGATCCTGACCTGGTCTTGCGCCCCTTCCAGCTCCTGGCGCGTTGCCGCCGCCGTCTCGAACAGGCGGGCCACGCGCCCCGCGTTGTCCTGGGCGAACCGCAGCCGATCCTCGACGCGGGACAGCGCGACCTCGGCGAGGGCCACCTCCTCGGGGGCGGGACCCGCTAGGAGCTTGTCCAGCTGGGCACGAGTGTCCTGGATCGACGCTGCGGTCTTGTGCAGCTCGGCGACGGTCGCGCGGTTCGAGAGCCGCGCGATGACGTCTCCCGCCCGGACCGACTGCCCCTCGTCCACCAAGATCTGCTCGATGATCCCATCGACGGGTGCCCGCACATCCGCGTTCTGCTCTGGGAGCACCGTGACCGGTCCCCCGATGCGCAGCTGCAGGCGGCCGAAGACCGCCACTGCCACCGCCGCGCCCGCGAGGGCCAGCCACTTCGCGCGTGGCGACCAGCGTGGCCGTTCCGGCGTCGGCGCCGGCGACGCAGCGGCTTCGCTCGCGGCCGGCGCGGTCAGCTCACGGCCGTTGTCCCCGGAACCATCGTCGTCGCCCAAGTCACCGTCATCCTCCGGGTCCGATGCGCGCGGCGCTCCGCCGAACAGCTTTCGCAGCTTGCGGCGGGACTTGGTGCCCGCGAGGCCGGCGAAGAGCAGGAAGGCCATCGATTGATGGGTATCGAGTAGGTAGCCCCCCGCAGTGACGACGACGTACCCCAGCACGGAAAGCGAGGTGACCGACCCGAGGAGTCCGTACGCGAGGTAAATCCAGCGCTCGCGGGGCGACACGTCCGCCGCGATCTGCTCGCCCATGCCGACGAGTCGTTTGACGACCCTGCCCACATATCGGAAGGACCGCTTGCGCAGGTTGGGGAGCTCGAGGTAATCGCTCAGCAGGTAGTAGCCGTCGAGCTTGATGAACGGGTTCAGGTTGAAGAACGTCTTGATCCCCGACGTAGTCATGACGATCAGCGCGGCGTAGTTGATGCGCGTGTCTACGTCAGTCAGACGCCACGCGAGTGTCGCGAGCGCCCAGAGAAACAACTCGAAGTAGGGACCCGCAACGCCCACCCACAGCCGCTTCGACTTCTCGGGAAAGAGCCAGGCGTCACTCACATTCACGTAGAAGGCGGGTGTGAAGTAGATCAGCAGGAAGCCGAGCTCGTGCACCTCTCCCCCGAATCGCTTGCACGTCAGGCCATGGGCCGATTCGTGGGCGAAGGCCAGCCCGAGAGTGACCAGCAGGAGCAGCGGAATCGACGAGAGCCGATAGAGGCGCGAAAGGTCCTGCCTGACGTCGGTCCACTGCAGGATCGTGACGACCGTGGCCAGGAGAATGAGCGCCGCCGACAGCACCACAAATTGCGGCGTGAAGCAGAACCGCACCCGGCGCTGCAACCGGTCGAACAGCCGGTTGGGGTCGAAGAGCGGGAGTCGGAGGTACAGGAGGCTGCCGAGCAAGCGCGCGGGGCGACCGGCCTTGGAGGAAGCAGGCGCCGCGGCCCCCTGTGCTTCGAGCAGGCCGCCCTTCGCCAACTTGGTGACGAAGGCGGCGAGCGCCTCGGGTGGGAGCGTCGCCTCGAACCGGGCTTCCGTGCGCTGCCGCACCGCATCGAGCGGCGTCTCGCCGTCGAGCTGCTCGGCGATGAACTGCTCGACCTCGCCGAAGCGAAAGAACTTGCCGGAGCAGCCGTCCTTGACGACGTACCGCACCCCGCCGGCCGCCTGCTGACGGCTGACTGTGAGATCGCTCCGGAGTTTCGGCGGAGATGGAAGCACGGCGCCGCGGACTCCTCTCTCGATGCATGCGTCGGAGGAAGGCCGCGGGACTGCATTCCCGCGACCTTCCCGGTACTACAAGACGCTACGAGCTACAGCTTTCGCGACTCTGGCTCTTGGAGCTCCTGCTGCCCGAAGCGCTGCTGCCGTCACAGCTGCGGGCGGAGCTGCCGGTACAGCCGTCCGGATTGCCGCTCCCGCAGGCGCCGAGGCTGATGCCGATCGGTAAGCCGATGCTCAAACACGGCGCCACGCGCTCCTCGAGCCGCTCCAGTGTGGGATTCAGGTGTCTCATGCGCTTCACCTCCCCTCAAGTGTGCCGAATGAAAGCTGACTGTCTAACGCGCGGCTCTGTGCGGCAATCTCCGTGCCTCGTTGTAACGTTGCGGCTTCGTGGCAACGTCGCTCGCGCGCTACGCGATCGGCTCTTGGTTCGAGGTCGGCTCGTGAGGGAGGAGAAATGCGTTTCGCGGCGATACGGCTCTAAGGAATCGCGCTGGGATTCCTGACGAGGGGGTGAGGGGCGTCGGGGGCGTGCCTCACCCCGCGTCACGCGCGCACTATGACGTCGGCAGCCCCTTGCGCAGCACGTCTTCCATGACGTCGCTGAAGCGATCGATCTCGGCCAGCGTCGTGTAGACGTTCGGTGTGATCCGCAGGCAGTTGAATTCCGGATGCGCGATCGGCGTGACGATGATGCGGTGCCGGTCGAACAGAAACGTGGTGAGTTTTCCTACATCGAGCTGGCCCGGGGTGAACGACGCGAGACCGCACGATTGTGCGGGGTCGTACGGCGTCAGGAGCTTCACGCCGGGTACGCGCTCGAGTCGCTTGGCCCAGCGGTCGCGCAGGAAGCGCAGCCGCGCCGCCTTCCGCTCGGGCCCGATGCCGTCCAGAAAATCGAGCGCTTCCACGATCGCATTGTGGTTGGCGGCCGGGTGCGTCCCGATCTCCTCGAACTTGCGGATGTTCTCGTTCATCTCCGGCGGCGCGGCCATCATCGGCCAGATCTTGGTGATCTTCGCGCGTCGCACGTAGAGGAATCCGGTGCCGATCGGCGCCGTGAGCCATTTGTGCAGGCTGGTGCCGTAATAATCGCAGTCCAGCTCATCGTGCGTAAACGGGAAATGCGCGTAGGCGTGCGCGCCGTCCACGATCACCTCGATGCCGCGCGAGCGTCCCAGCTGACAGATCTGCTTCACGGGGAAGATCTGGCCCGTGAGGTTCGTGATGTGACAGAAGTGGATGACCTTCGTGCGCGGGGTAATCGCTGCCTCGATCCGCCGCGCCAGATCCTCCTGCGACGGCGGCGGGACGGGGAACGTGATCTGCTTCAGGACGATGCCGTCGCGGCGCTCGCGTTGTTTCCAGGTGGTGATCATCCGCGGGTAGTCCTGCGTGGTCGTCAGAACCTCGTCGCCGCGCTGCAGCGGGAGACCAAGCTGCACGATCTCGAGCGCCTCACTGGCGTTGCGCGTGATCGCCATCTCCTCCGGATCGCAGCCGAAGTTCGCCGCGAGTCGCCGGCGCACCGCCTCAATCTCCGGCTCGATCCATCCCCACATCGTGATCGCGGGGGCCTGATTCGAGACCGCGAGGTAGCGCTGGAACGCGGCATTCACGACCCGCGGGCTGGGCGCGACGCCGCCGTTGTTCAGGTTGATCATCCCGCGGTCGATGTCGAACGCGGCTTGGATTTCGCGCCAGAAGTCTTCGTCCGCGGCGACTTGGGTGGCGCTGCGGCCGCCCGTGTGCCGGACTGCGGGGAGAATGCGTGACAGGGCGTCGCTCTTGAATGCCGGAAGCGTTGCACCGGCGGTGATCAGCGAGCGCAGGAAGTGGCGACGAGTGGCCATCAGGAGCCTCGGGTGAGACGACGGAGCAGGAGTGTGTAGGCGCAGAGATTCACAATGAGCACGCATGTACCGAGCACCATCTGGACACCCGCGGTCAATCCTCGGGGATAGATCGCGGGCAGGAGATAGTGCTCGACAAAACCACCGGTGTAGCCCTGCTGGCCGGCGCGCGCGCGCAAGCTGTTTTCGAGCGGTGTCAGCGGGCAGATCCCACCACGGTACTCGATGAGGATACCCCACACCGCGCACGGAATGTGCAGTGCGGCGACCCACCGCCAGCGCCAGGCCGCGAATCCCCCGCAGACCACGAAGACGATGAAGAGCGCATGACACGCCACGACGGTGTTCGCGAGCAGCCGGTCGAGCACCCGTAGGTAATAAAGCAAAACCCCCTGCCCGGCCAGAGCCGGACAGGGGGTCGTGCTACTCCTGGGCGTCAGGCGCCCAGCACGCCGATGGCTGGCGACAGGATGCCTTCGAACATCGCGCCGATGCTCTCGGTGGCGTCGCCGAGATTGTGCAACGCCTCTTGCTCATCCGCATTCAGGCCATCCTGGTCGGCGCCGCTGCAGGTGAGCGTGAAGCTGGTCGATGTGCCGTCGACCGTGCACGTGGCGAAGAGGCCGCCGTCCACCTTCGACGTAATCGTGCCGCTGACCGTGCCGGTCGTCTCGTCGACGTCGAGCGTTCCCTCGAGCGTCACCACCTCGCCGCCGTGCTCGAACCGGAAGGAGATTTTCAGGCTGAGGGTGCTCTGCGTAAGCGTGACACGTTGCCAATTCCGCACGTGGATATCGCGCGAATTGACGTCGAACGAGACGTCCTCTGTGACGGTCAAGTTCGTCTGCGATCCGGACGCCGTGACCGTGCCGTTGAAGCGAACCGAGTCAGGCGACGAGGCGCCGTTCGTGATGTACCCGGCGGTCGTGATCTGTGCCGACGTGAACGACTGGCTGGCGATCGTCACCGTGTAATTGACGTAGACCGGCGTCCCCCCGACACCGGCGACGATCACATGCAACTTGGGACTGCCGCTGCCGGTCTCGTCGATCAAGTCGAGGTAGCCGACTTCGACGAGCGGATTTGCCGGATACCCGGTGAGCGGGTCGATCGCGTACAGGATAAAGCGCACGCCCGTACTCGGCGCGCCAGCGCGCGCCGTCGCAGCGTACGACTCCGTCCCGAAATCCCATTCGAACGTCTTGCCGACCACATCCACGGGGAACAGCGCCGCCATCGCGCGCACGCTCAGCTGCGGCAGGAGCCGGCCGAAGGTGCGGGCGCCCAGGATGCGGCGCGCGTAGGGCCGCAGCTCGGGCGATTCGGTGAGCGGAGTGACCGCCGCGGCCAGGGCCAGCGCCGGCATTGGAGCGGGAGCCGTCGGCTGAATCGATCCGGAAACCGCCGAGAAGCTGCGGAGCGGGGCAGCATTGAAAATCGTATCGAGTGATGCGAGCTGTGCAGTCGTCGCCTGGGGATTGGCGAGCGACTTCGGTGCGATGGACTCCTTGCCACAGGCGCCCGTCAAGGCTGCCAGCACCAGCCCGGCAAGCGCGGGACGCAGGAACGACCGCATACGGCCTCCGAATCGAAAAAGTGGGGACGAAACTGAATTCTGCAGGCGCTGCGGCCGGACGGGCTGTGACCCTCCGCACGTCTTGTCCGGCTAGGCGATCACGCCACCGCCGAGCAGTCGATCGTCGGCGCCATACAGCACGCCGGACTGCCCGGGTGTGATCGCCCGAACCGGCTCCGCCAGCCGGAGCGCGATGCGACCGTCCGCCTGCGCAGCAATCGTGCCGAGTACGGCGCGCGCGCGATAGCGGCACTGCACCCACACGGCGTCGTCGACCGTCAGCGGGTCCGCCAACCAGTTGACCTCTGCGAGAGACAGCTCGTGTCCGAACAACTCCGCGCCGCGGCCGACGACCACCTCGCGCGTCTCGGGCCGGATCGCGACCACATAGAGCGGCTCGTCGAATCCACCTGGCAGGCCGCGGCGCTGGCCGACCGTGTAGCGCGCGAAGCCGTCGTGCTCGCCGATCACTTCGCCGCTGGTGGTCACGAGCGGACCCGGCACAAGCGCGGGTGCGTCGGCGGGTAGATGCTGCTCGAGCACCGCAACGTAATTGTCGTCCGGCACGAAACAGATCTCGACGGACTCGGCCTTCTCCGCGGTCACGAGGCCCAACTGGCGCGCGACGGCGCGCGTCTCGGCCTTGGTGCGCTCGCCGACCGGCGTCAGCATGCGGCTGACCACCGCGCGATCGATGCCCCACAGGAAATACGACTGATCCTTCTGCCGGTCGCGGCCGCGGTACAAGGCGCCTGCGCGCGCGATCGCGTAATGGCCGGTCGCAATGGCATCGCAGTCGAGCGCGTCCGCGTGGTAGAGGAAATCGCGGAACTTCGTGAACGAGTTGCAGCGGACGCACGGAATGGGCGTCCGGCCTCGCGCATACTCGGAGACGAAGTTTTCGATGACGTCGTGCCCGAAGCGGTCTTCGAGATTGAGTACGTAGTGCGGGATGCCAAGCCTGTGCGCGACGAGCTTCGCGTCGGTGATCGAGTCGAGCGAGCAGCACGGACGGTCGGGCACGCTGTCGCCGTAACAGAACAGCTTCATCGTCGCGCCGATGACCTCGTGGCCCTGCTCGACGAGCAGCGCCGCGGCGACGGAGCTGTCGACGCCGCCCGACATGGCCACCAGCACTCTCATCGGTGGAGAACCGTGGACAGGGACCGCACCTTCTCAACGATACGCGGCAGCGCGGCGGTCACCGCTTCCACGTCCTCCATCGTGCTGTCCTTGCCGAACGAGAACCGCAGTGCGGCCACGCCCAGCTCACGCGGCACCCCCATGGCGCTGAGCACGTGCGACGGCTCGACCGCGCCCGTACTGCAGGCCGATCCCGACGAACAGGCGATGCCCGCGAGGTCGAGATGCATCAGCAGCGCCTCGCTGTCCGTGCCGGGAATCGAGACGTTCGAGATGTGCGGCGCGCGCGGCCCCTGCCAGCCGTGGATCACCGCGTCAGGGACGATCGCGATCAGCCGGCGCTCCAGTTCGTCGCGAAGCTCGCTCAGTCTGGTCGCCAGTGCCTGCTGCTCGTCGCCCGCGAGCCGGGCAGCCACGCCGAGTCCAACGATCCCCGGAACGTTCTCGGTTCCGGGGCGAATGCCGAACTGCTGCCCACCGCCGTGGATGATCGCCTCGACCGCCTTGCGGTCGCGCACGATCAGCGCACCCACGCCCTTGGGAGCGCCGATCTTGTGGCCGGAGATAGTCAGGAAGGTGCAATTGACGTCGCGGAGCGAGACTGGAACCTTGCCGAACGCCTGGACGGCGTCGGAATGGAACAGCACGCCGGCGTCGCAACATCGACTCGCGAGCGCGCCCACCGGCTGCAGCGTGCCGACCTCGTTATTGGCCCACATCACGCTCACGACGGCGACGCCGTGCTCGAGAACCCTGTCGAGCGACTCCTGCTCGACCTGGCCGGAGGCCGTCACGGGGAGAATGACCTCGTCACCACCGAGGTGCTTCACGGCGTGCGCGGCGGCGAGCGCCGCCTTGTGCTCCGTGGCGGAAACGGCGACGCGGAACGGGCCGCCACGATCTCGCGCTGCAAGCGCGGCACCGATGATGGCGAGGTTGTCGGCTTCCGTGCCACCGGAGGTGAACACGACTTGGTTCGGCTCGGCGCCGACGGCGTTGGCCACGGCGCGCTTGGCCTCTTCGATTCCGGCGCGCGCCGCCCGCCCGAAACGGTGCGCCGAGGAGGGATTACCGAAGGCTTCGTTCCCGAGATAGGGAAGCATGGCCTCCAGGACCTCTGGTCGCACCGGGGTCGTCGCGGCGTTATCGAGATACGTGACGCGCTTGGTCATGGACGCTCGCAATTTAGGGACTAGATGGACTGCACGCCAAGCTTCAGCACGTCGTCCACTTCCAGCGTCTCGGCCGTGTAGAACGGCTCGCCGTAGCGGCGCCTGATCAACGAGCCGTAATGCGCGCACTGCACCCGGATCAGCTCGTACAGATCCTGCCCGGTGGGGTGGATCTCCCCGGCGGCCTTGGCGCCGGTGAATTGTGACGCATAGCAGCGAATGGCCTCCATCTTCACGTCGAAGGCGTCAGAGATATCGACGACGAACGTCGGTTTCACTGGGTCTTCGCGATAAGCGAGCGCATACAACAGCTTGTACGGCCGGTGCGCCTCGCCCCCTTGCCCCGGCGCATACTTCGCCAGCCCCGCCAGATAACAGGCATCGCGTCCCAGCTCGGCGGCGATGCGGTGATCGGGGTGCCGTCCCACAGAGTACGGCAGGATGACCACGCGGGGTCTTGTTCGACGAATCAGCTCGACCACCTTCTGCCTCGACGCCCCATTGTTTTCCAGGTGCGCATCCGGCATCTCGGCGTTGAGTCGCAGCGCGACGCCGAGTGTCTGCGCCGCGCGCTCGGCCTCTGCCGCACGCGTTGCCGCATCTCCCCGAGTCCCCATCTCGCCCTGCGTGAGGTCCAGAATCCCCACGCGATGACCCGCGCGCACTGCTTTCGCCAAAGTCCCGCCGCACGTGAGCTCGACGTCGTCGCGATGCGCCGCGATCGCGAGGAGTTCGACGGGCTCACTCATAGCGGAGCGCCTCGACCGGATCGAGTCTTGCCGCGCGCGCCGCGGGCGCAATCCCGAACACGAGCCCGACGAGGATTGACGCAGCCGTGGCGATCGCCGCCGGCACGATGGGAATCGTGGTGTTGAACGCCAGCAGCCGCTTCAGCACCTCGCCGACGCCGATGCCCAACGCGATGCCGATGACGCCTCCCAGCAGCGTCAGGGTGGCGGCTTCGACCAGGAACTGCCATAGAATGGCGCGGCGCGTGGCGCCGAGTGCCTTGCGCAGGCCGATCTCACGCGTCCGGCTCGTAACCGACACCATCATGATTGCCATGACGCCGATGCCTCCCACCATCAACGCGATGCTGGAGAGGACCAGCATCACAAAGAAGAACGCGAAGGTCAGGCTGTCGAAGATACTCAGGACCTGATCGGACGTGAGCAAGTCGAAGGTGTTGGGCTCGCCGACGCGCAGGCCGCGCAGCCGCCGCAAGGTCACCGAGGCGGCATCCATCGCGCGGTTGACGCTGACCTCCGGTTTCGGCTTCACGAGAATGATCAGGCTGTTCCACTCGTCGATGATGAAACTGCGGCGCGCCGCTTCGAACGGCACCACCGCAGCGATTTCGGGCGCGCCCGGTACCTCGAAGATGTTCGTCGGTCGTTGCCAGACCCCGATGACCTTGAACGGGTGTCCGCCGATCCGGATCACGCGGCCGAGCGGATTGACGGGTCCGAAGAGACGATCGATGGTCCGCTGCTCGACGATCGCGATCGGCTGCCCGCCGCGCAGCTCGGCCGCTGTGAACGACCGGCCGGACGAGATGCCGCCGCCGAGAATCTCCATGAAACGGTCATCGGCTCCGAATACGCCCAGGATCCGCGTGTGATTCCCGCCGTACTCGAACCGCTGAAAGACCTGGGTCCAGATCGCCGCGTAATGGATTTCGGGGAGGCGCGCGATCGCTTCGGCGTCCTGCGGGAGCAGTTTGGGCCGGATGCGCACCTCGCGTGGCACCGCATCGGGGTTCACCCCCGTGGTGGAGAAATAGCGGAGCACGCGGAACGTCGTTGGTCCGACGACCTCGAGCGTATTGACGATCTGCTCGCGGAACCCCGCGACGATGGAAGCCATCGCCATGACCGTGGCGATGCCGATCACGACGCCGAGCACCGTGAGCGCCGAGCGGAGCTTGTTGGCGCGGAGCTGATCGAGGGCGATGCGCCAGCCCTCGCGGACCGAGTGGAGTTGCATCTACTCCTGCCGGAGGGCTTCGATCGGATCGAGGCGTGACGCGCGGTGCGCGGGATACACGCCGAACGCCACCCCCACGACGATGCCGAGCAGCAGCGCGATGCCGATGGACCATCCGGTCACGCGGGCCGGCAGCGGTGACAGAACCTGCACCAGGCCCGCGAGCCCCGCGCCGACCGCGAGGCCGGCGATCCCGCCGAACACCGACAGTGTCAACGCCTCCGCGAAAAACTGGCGGCGGATGTCGCGACGGGCGGCGCCCAGCGCCTTGCGAATCCCGATCTCGCGGGTGCGCTCGGTGACGCTCATGAGCATGATGTTCATGATGACGATGCCGCCCACGACGATGCCGATGACCACGACGGCAGGCACGACGGTGAAAATGACGCGGGTGAGCTTGGCCCAGAACGCGATCAGCCCTTCACCGGTGTCGATGGTGAAGTCATTATCAATGCCGGGCCGCAGCCGGTGCGCGATGCGCATCGCTTCCTCGGCCCGCAGCATCGCGGGCGCGACGCCATCCGCCCTCGCCATTTTCACCGAGATCACCATCGTTTGGCGCCGCCCGTACATCGATTCAAACGTGGAGAGCGGCAGCATCACGAAGCCGTCCCACGATTGTCCGAGTACCGTGCCCTTCTTCGCAATCACGCCCTTCACGACCAGCTGAATGCCATGGACCCGGATCATCCGGCCAACCGCGGCCTCGATGTTCCCGAACAGCTTGTCTGCGACATCGTAGCCGAGTACGGCGACGTAACGCCGCTGTTGCAGGTCGACGTCGGTGAGCGGCCCTCCGGCCGCGAACGTGTAGTCCTGTACGACCACGTAGGGCGCGGTGACCCCGAAGATGAAAACGTCACCGGTCGTGCGGTTGCGCCACTGCACGTCCGCCATGGGCGTCGGCCACCCCGACTGCAGGGCGATCGCCTCGGCATCGGGGACCGCCCGCTCGATGTATCCGACGTCTTCCGGGGCAATGATCGGCCGGCGCTGGATCTGCTTCCATTGCTCGTCGTCGATGAACCCCACCTGGATCGGATCGCGGCGGATCTGGAATGCGTTCACGCCCACGATCGCGCCGGCCAGGCGCTCGCGGACGTAGGCATTCATGCCCTGGATGACCGCGACGACGGCGACGAGAAAGGCGACGGAGACGATGATGCCGAGCAGCGTGAAGAACGAACGGAGTTTATGGCTCCAGATCGTCTGAACCGCGAGGACAACGGCTTCGAACAGGGGCACGGCTGGAAACTAACGTCTATTCGTATCTCAAAGCTTCCACCGGATCAAGCTTCGCGGCCCGGCTCGCGGGGTAGAGCCCGAACCCGACGCCCGTCAGCGCCGAGGCGAGGAGTGCCGCCACGATCGACCACAGTGGGACGTTGGCGGGGATCGGGGTGACGCGAGAAATGACGAACGCGAGCACGCCTCCGCTGAGCATCCCGACGGCGCCGCCGACGAGTGTCAGCGTCGAAGCCTCGACGAGGAACTGCCAGAGGATCGCGCGACGCGTGGCACCCAGCGCCTTACGCACGCCGATCTCGCGCGTGCGCTCGGTCACCGAGATCATCATGATCGCGACGACGCCCACGCCGCCGACCATCAACCCGATCGAGGACAACACCAGCATCACGAGAAAAAACACACCCGTCACCTGGTTCCAGGACTGGAGGAGCTTGTCCTGCGTCACGATCGAGAAATTGTTGTCCTGGCCCGGCTTGAGCCCACGGATCGAGCGTAGGGTCGCCACGACTTCGTCCATCGATTCCTGCTGCGTGTACCCGGGCGCCGGCGCAACGGCGAGGCGCATCCAGCCCTTGAAATAGGGTACGCTCTTCACAAACGCACCGTGGGGAATGCCGACGAACGGCGGCGCCGCACCGCTGAACAGACTCGGCGGCTGCGCATACACGCCGATGACGGTGAAGGGCGCGCCCGCGATGTGAATGGTCTGGCCGATGGGGTCGCGCCCGCGGAACAGCTGGTCTTCGAGCTTGCGATTGATGACCACGACGGCGGCATTGGAGAGGTCTTCGAAGCGCGTGAATGTGCGCCCCGGATAGACGTCGCCGCCATTCACTTCTACCCATTCGGCAGACAGACCGGAGACGTTCACCGATTCGAGATGCCGGTCTCCGAATTCCACGTTGGCGGAGCTCTCCTCGCGGCGCGTCACGTACCGTACTGACGGCAGCAGCCTGATCCGGTCGGCCTCAAGCTCGTTGATCGCCGGATTGCGTCGCCACGGGCTGCTTTCGTCCGAGCCGTCGGACACGTTGACGCCGGCCTGGAAAAAGCGCCACACCAGGAAGGTGCGCGGCGCGATCGATTCAAACACACCGGCGACGCTCTTGTTGATGCCGCTGATCAGGGCGGCCATCAACATCACCACCATCACGCCGATCGCGATGCCCAGGATGGTCAGCGCCGCCCGCGCCTTGCTGCTGCGCAGCGACGCCAGTGCGATGCCGACGCCTTCAAACAGCCCGCCGCTGCCGAGCGTCATGTCTCCGCTCGCAGCGCGGTGATCGGATCGAGCCGGGCGGCGCGGGTCGCCGGGTACACCCCAGCGATGATCCCCACGCCCGCACCGAGCATGACGCCGACGATAATGGACCATGGCGCGACAGCTGCGGGCAGCGGTGTCGTGGCGGCGACCAGAGCCGCCAACCCGATTCCGATCCCGACGCCGATGCTGGCGCCCACCGTGGCCAGCGTCGTCGCCTCGACGAGGAACTGGCGCAAGATGTCGCCGCGTCGCGCGCCGAGGGATTTGCGGATGCCGATCTCCCGTGTCCGCTCCGCCACCGCCATCAGCATGATGTTCATGATGACGATGCCGCCCACGACGAGCGAGACCGCCACGAGCCCGGGCAGGGCGTAAAAGAGAATGCGGCTGATCTTGCCCCAGAAGTCGAGCACTTCATCCGCGGTCTCGAGCGCGAAGTCATCGACTTGCCGCGGGCGCAGGTGGCGCCGGCTCCGCATGACGGCCTCGGCCTGGGACATCGCCTCGCGCATCTCCGACTGCGTGTTGGCCTTCACGGCCAGCGCGTCCACGACACGGGGTGGATTGACGTACCGCTTTAGGGGGGCGCTGGCTGGCGCAACCACGAACTTGTCGAGCGACAGCCCGAACAGGTTGCCCTGCTTCTCGACCACGCCGATCACGCGGTAGGGGATGTCGAACACCTTGACCTCGCGCCCGATCGGGTCCTGGCCCTCGAAGAGCTTGTCGGCGAGGTCATGCCCGAGCACGAGGACCGGAACGCCAGCCTGGACCTCCTGCGCGGTGAACGCGCGCCCCTCCTCGATCACGAGGGAGCGAATGTCGAAGTAGAGCTCGGTGGCGGCGGTGACCTGGATGTCCTTGGCAGTGCGCCGGCCGGCGGTGAGGGTGCCGCGCGTGTTCGACTCCCAGGCGGCGAGCACGGGGACCGTCACGGCGTGCATCACCGCCTGCGCGTCTTCGTACGAGACGCGGGGGCGCCGCATCCATGACCGCCACATCGAGTCGGTGACATTGCCGAGCGCGACGTCGGGGAACTGCCGCAGGCGAAACGTATTCACCCCGAGGATCGTGCCGGCGAATTTGTCGGTCATGTAGCGGTTCATCCCCTCGACCACCGACACGACGGCGATGAGGAACATCACGCCGATGAAGACGCCGATGATCGAGAAGCCGCTCTTGAGCTTCTGCGCCCGGATGGTTTGGAAGGCGAGGCGGACGGCGTCGAGAAAGGACACCGCTACTCGTAGCGCAGCGCTTCTACCGGATCGAGTCTCGCCGCCTTGCTCGCGGGATAGATGCCGAACAGGAGTCCCGTTACCGCCGCGGCAACGAGCGCCGTGATGATCGAGGCCAGCGGCACGTAGGCCGGGACGGGCGTGAAGTTGTGGAGCAAGATCGCGATGAACCAGCCGATCGCCATGCCGATGAAACCGCCGACGAGGGTGAGCGTCGCCGCTTCGACCAGGAATTGCCACATGATCTCGCGGCGGAGCGCGCCGAGGGCCTTGCGCACGCCGATTTCACGCGTGCGCTCCGTCACGGAAATCATCATGATCGCCACGACGCCGATGCCACCGACGATCAGGCCCACCATCGACAGTGCGATCATGAGCATGCGCGCGACCTTGGTGAAGCTGTTGATGGCTTGCACGTACACTTCCTGCGTGATCGCGTCGAAGTTGTTCTTTTGGCCGGGACGCAGTCCCCGCATCGTGCGCATGGCCATCGTGACATCGTCGATCGCGCGCTCGGTGGAGACGGAGTCCTGCGGCACGACGAACATGTCCATCCACCCGTGCCAGTACTGCAGGTCCTTCGCGAACGTGCCGTGGGGAATCATGACTTCCGGTTGGTCGCCGTCTCCAAACAGCCGGGGCGGGGGATTGTACACACCGACCACATCATAGGGCAGGCCCCCGATCTTGATGCGGCGGTTCATCGGATCGCGCTGCCCGAACAGGTTCTCGGCCAGCTTGCTGTTGACGACGGCCACGTGCGCGTTGGACGCATCCTCGAGATGCGAGAACGAACGGCCGGGCTCGATCAGGCCGCCTTCGATCTTCGGCCAATCCGCGTTGCGGCCGCGAATCCGAATGGCCGCGAGACGGCGCCCTTCGAACTCGATGTCCGAGCCCGTGCCCTCATCGATCACGACGAACGCGACGGTCGGGAGTTGCGCCAGGCGGTTCGCTTCTTCCACGGTAATGGGCGGACGACGGCGCCACGGATTCGGATCTTCCGGATCCTCGTCGTTCTGCCCGCCCCAATAGCGCCCGACCCAGAATGTCTTGGGGCCGAGCGACGCCAGCATGTCCGAGATGCCCTTGTTGAAGCCGCTGATCAGCGCGCCGATCACCATGACGACGGTCACACCGATCGCGACGCCAAGAATCGTGAGCGCCGCGCGCATCTTGTGCGCGCGCAGCGATGAGAGGGCAATGCCGACGCCTTCGAATACTCCGGACATTGGCTACTCCTGCCGCAGCGCGGTGATCGGATCGAGCCGCGCGGCCCGGCTCGCGGGGTACACGCCGGCCACGACGCCGACGCCGGCCCCCATGATCACACCCAGCACGACCGACGCAGGCGACACGCTCGCGGGGAGCGGCGACAGCTTGTTGATCACGATCGTCAGCCCGATGCCCGCGAGGATACCAAACGCGGCACCGACCGTCGCAATCGCCGTCGATTCGGCGAGGAACTGACGCAGCACGTCACGACGACGCGCGCCCAGCGACTTCCGCAACCCGATCTCGCGGGTCCGCTCGGCCACCGCCATGAGCATGATGTTCATGATCACGATGCCGCCGATCACGAGCGAGACGACCACGATCCCCGGGATCACCGTCACGAGGATGCGGCTGATGCCCGCCCAGAAACGCTGCACGCCCTCGGACGTGTCGAGCACGAAGTTGTCGTCCTGCCTCGGCCGCAGATGGCGCCGGCTGCGCATGATTCCCTCGGCCTGCGACATTGCCTCGCGCATCTCGAGGTCCGAGTGCGCTTTCACCAGGAAAGCGTCGAGAATACCGGGTGGGTTCACCAGGTTCTGGGCCGGTGAGAGGGCAGGGACGACCACGAACCGGTCGAGCGGAAATCCGAGGATGCTGCCTTGGTGCTCCACGACCCCGATCACGCGATACGGCACGCCACCGATTCGGACGCTCTTTCCCAACGGCCCGCGATCGGCGAACAGCCGCTTGGCGACCGCCTCGCCGAGGACCGCAACCGGAGCCCCTGAGCGGTTCTCCTCGCCGGTGAAGGGGCGGCCGAGCGCAATCCCGAGGTTCTTGATGTCGAAGTAGCGCTCGCTCGCCGTGGTCAGCTCGATGTCGCGCGCTTCCTTATTGCCGTAGGAGACCGTCACCTGATCGCTCGACTGCCAAGCGGTGATCACCGGGACCGTGAGTCCTTCGTTGATCGCCTCGGCGTCGCTGAAACGGATGCGGGGCCGCCGTGCCCACGCCCGCCACACCGAGTCGGGCACGTTGGGCGCGAACATCGGCCGCCGGCGGAGCTGGAACGTGTTCACCCCGTACAACGTCTGCGCGAACTTCTCCGTCATGTACCGATTCACGCCGTTCGCGATGGACCAGGCGGCGATCAAGGATGCAACGCCCACGAACACGCCGAGGAGTGAAAAGCCGCTCTTGAGCTTCTGGGCGCGGAGCGTCTGAATCGCGAGACGGAAGGCTTCGAAAAACGGCACTCAGGCAGCCCGGGCTTGGTCCGTCGCCACAACGCCATCGCGCAGGGTGATCACGCGCTCGGCGTGCGCCGCGATGTCCTGCTCGTGCGTCACCATCACCACGGTCTGGCCCTGATGGTGCAGCTCCGCGAAGACGCCCATGATTTCGGAGCTCGTCGTGGAATCGAGGTTTCCCGTGGGCTCGTCGGCGAGCAGAATGCTGGGCTCGTTCACGAGTGCGCGCGCGATCGCGACGCGCTGGCGCTGGCCGCCCGACAGCTCGTTGGGTTTGTGGTCCATGCGGTCGCCCAGGCCGACGCGCTTGAGGGCGTGGGCCGCGCGCTCCCGGCGGTTGCGCGCCGAAAGCCCCGCGTAGATCAGGGGCAGCTCGACGTTGTGCAGCGCATCGGCGCGCGGCAGCAGGTTGAACGTCTGGAACACGAACCCGATTTCCTTGTTGCGGATCCGGGCCAGCTCGTCGTCCGCCAGATCGCTCACCTTCTGGCCGTTGAGCCAGTACTCGCCACTGGTGGGCGTGTCCAGGCACCCGATGAGGTTCATCAGCGTCGACTTGCCCGACCCCGATGGTCCCATCACCGCCACGTACTCGTTTTTCTGGATCTGGACGCTCACCCCGCGCAGCGCGCGCACGAGCTCAGAGCCCATGTCGTACTCGCGCGTCAGCTTGTGCGCCAAGATGATGACGTCGGGAAGCGGCGTATCGCCCGTGCGAAACAGCTGGACCGTACTCATGAGCGGCGCCGCGCGGTCGTGTCACTCGATTCCTTGCTGGGGCGTACGCGCGCGCCTTCCTTGAGGTCGCGGATGGCCTGATACGGGCCCGCGACGATCGTGTCGCCCTGGTGGACGCCTTCGACGACCTCGAAGTGCTCCTCGCCCGCGATGCCCACTTTGACTGCGTGGAACGTCGCGATCCCATTGTGCACCAGGAACACGCCTTCCGTTTCCTTCTTATTGCCGGCACCACGCCTGCCGGTATCCGCGGGCGCGGGAGGAGGCGTCGCGGCCTGTGCCGTCCCGCGACCACCGGAACGTTGCTCGGTGGAGATCGGCGTGTTCTCGCGCACCGTCAGGGCAATGATCGGAATCGCGAGCGACTGTTTGCGGGTGTCCGTGATGATGCGCGCCGTGGCAGACAGATCCGGGCGCACCTCAGCGGGCGGATTGGACAGCGTGATTTCGACTTCGTAATCCACCGCGCGATCGCTCTGCGACCCCCCCGCGGCCGAGGCGGCCGTCAGGATGGCGCTGTTCGAGACTTTGGTGACGCGGCCGATGAACGTGGTATCCGGGAACGCGTCGATGGTGACCTCGACGGAGTCGCCCAGGTGCAGCCGCACCACGTCGGTCTCGTCGACTTGCACCTTGGTCTGAATGACCGACAGATCGGAGATCGTGAGCAGCAGCCCGGTCTCGCGTGAGAACGTGCCTGGAACCGCCACCTCGCCCTCTTCGACGGCCAGGCGGGTCACGCGTCCGGCCATCGGCGCGACGAGATGCGTCTTCGCCAGCTGGTCACGCGCCTCCTGCAAGCCGGCGCGCGACTGCTCGACGAGATGCTGCGAGGCCGTCAGGTTGGCCTCGGCGATATCGGACGCCGTTTGGGCCTGCTCGAGCTGTTCCTGCGAGATGAGGTTCGGGTTCTGCTCGCGCAACTCCTTGGTCCGCGTCAGCGCGCGCGTCGATTGGTCGCGCGTGGCGCGCGCCTGGACGGCGCCGGCCTCCGCCTGCGACATCGCCGCCTGCGCGCGCTGCAGATTCGCCTGATAGATCGTGGGGTCGATCTGCAGCAGGAATTGGCCCTTTTGGACCAGGTCGCCTTCGCGTACCGCGATCCGCGTGATGCGGCCCGTGATGTCGGCGCTGATGTCCACCTTCTTCTTGGGCTGAATTTTCCCGCTCGCGGTGACCGCGGCGACGAGGTCGCGCCGGCCGACGGTCTCGAAGCGCACCTCGATGCCCTTCTCGCGCTTCGCGCTGGCACTCACCATCACCAGCGCGATCAGGAAAACGATTCCTCCCCCTCCCAACAGCATCTTGTTCCGCTTGGACATGGCGGCTCGATCCTCTCGGTTAACGCAGGCTGCGGCCGACGGCGGCTTCCAGCGCGGCCAGGGCCTTGTGATAGTCGTAGGTCGCGTTCACGGCGTCGCTCTCGGCACGCAGCGCGGCGACTTGCGCATCCAGCAGCTCGAAGAACGTGCCCGAACCCACTCGATAGCGCTCGGTCGCGAGCTGCAACTGTTCGCGAGCAGCGCTGAGGTTCGTATCCTGCAGGCCGACGGTTCGGAACGCCGTCTGCAGCGTCAGGAACGCCTGGCTCACTTCCGTATGCACGGCCAGGCCGCGCGCCCGAACCGACTCCTCGAGATCGCCGTGCTGGGCCCGCGCTTCTGAGACACGCAGCTGCTGCGCAAAGTTTGTAAAGATCGGCAGCGAGACGGTCAGCCGTGCCTGGAACGGCTGCTGCGTAAAGTGGAACGGGAACACCGAATTCCGGTCGCGCAGCGCCTGCTCGCTGGACGCGCCCCAGATGAACCCGCTGCAGTCGTTGGGCGGCAGGCCTGCGTTGGCGCGGATCGTGTTGTTGTCCTGGCACTCGCTGTACTGGTTCGCGTACGACGCCTGCGCGTTGAAGATGAGCGGATCGACATCCGTGAACTGCTGCGTGAAGCCCGACCAGCCCGCCGAGACCGACAGCGTCGGACCGTAGCTCGACGTGGCGGCCCGCACGCTCCACCCGGCCGCACCCTCGCGCGCCCGCAGGGCCTTGAGCGACGGATTCTGCTGCTCGGCCATCGTCAAGAGATCCGACAACTGCCACTGTGGTGCCTGCACGCTGAACGAGTCGGTCAGCTGCACCGTGGCGACGTCGATCGGCGGCGTCACACCCATCTGCTCGAACAGCCGCAGCTTTTCGACGTTGACGGCGGTCTGCGCTCGAAGCAACCCGACTTCGGCCTGGCCCCGCGCGACCTGGGCCTGGCGCACGTCGATCAGCGTGGCCTGCCCCACGCCGTAGCGCGCTTGGGCGAGCTTCAAGAACTCTTCGTTGCGCTGCAGCGTCTTGCGCGCCAAATCAGCCTGCGCGAGCGCCTGCAGCACGGTCAGATACTGTTGCTTGATCCCCGTGATCAGCAGGTTCTCGGCGCCCGCGATATCGGCGTCCGTCGCGCGCTGTTGGGCCTTCATGAGTCCGGGCTGGGACAGCGTGGTGCCCGAGAGCTGCCACGACAAACCCAGATCATAGAAGGAAGAGACCGTGGATACGGACTGTGAGAAGCTCTGCGCCAGGAACGTCTGCGAGCCCGGCCCCGTGTAGCTCATGCTACCCGCGGCGGTGAACGTCGGGATCAGGAGGCTGGAGTAGGCGTTGCGCACGCCCCACGCCGCCGGCCCGCGGTTATTCTCGGCCTGCCGGTACGCCGGATTCTTCTCGCGCGCGACCGCAATGGCATCGGCGAGTGACAGCGCGGCGGACGTCACCTGTGCCGGTGCGCTGGGATTCCGTGGAGTTGTGGGCTGCTGTGCAGCGGCGACGGCAGTGGGGCCCAAAACCAGGCCTGCCACGAGCAACAACTGTTTCATGGTCGTCCTTGAAAAGATATGTCGTGGGTCGAAGCGCACCCCCCTACGCGCCAGTGCTTGAGGCGGTTTCGGCCTGTGACGGAACCTAGCTACCCGCGAGGCGCTCCGCGACGAGGCGGCGGCTGGGGATCTCCACTTTCATGAGCCGACCGCGATCATCCAGCCACACATGAACGGTCCCGCTGGGTTCGCCGGCGACGGTGATGTGGCGCAGGCGGGCCGGGTCACGATTGAGCGTGGTGGAGGACACGCCAAGGTCCTGGATTTGGACCGTTTCCCGCCGCAGGGCGCGGGGGTATATGGCCGTGAGCTCGGAGGCTGCGGAGGCCGCCCGCCAGGCGGCGAAGACGTATGGCGCAAAGACGGAATCGTCGAGCACGACCGCTCGTGGGCCCGTCGCGAACTCACGCGCGCGCTCGGTCGCGCGGGCCACCAACCGCACGGTGAGCCGCCCGCGGCCGAGCTCGCCGAGGATACGCGCCGGCTGCCGGGGGTCAGCGACGTCGTATTGCAGCGTCGCGGGCATCGTGTCGCTGTTCACCTCGAGAATGGGTGCGAGCACGATGACCGGTCGCGCCCGGTCGTAGCGAATGGTTGTCGCGAGCGTCCACCCGTCCTCACCGCGCGAGAGGCGGCCGTGGCTCAGGCGAAACGACTCTCGCGCGACCTCGAGCGTATCTGCACGCACGACGAGCACGCCCTCGTCCAACGGAGTGCCGGCTGCCTGGAGCAGCAACAGAGCGAAGAGGCCCGTGGTCATGCGGCTACGGCGCCCAAGACTCGCGTCGCGATGCGGTCACGAATCATCTTATACAGGCGCGCGCCCTTTTCGGCAGATGCGAGGCTCGGTCGCCCCACGGAACCCGGCGACAAAGCGGGGACGGACCCGGTCGCGCCCCGCCGGTAACGCTCGACCTGGCGCTCGGTGAGGGGATAGTCCTGTGCCAGGTCCATGCGGACCAGCTCAGGCGCGAGGTGCAGCATGAGGGAGGTGTCGAGCTCGCCGCCGTGCGTGGGCCCGCCCGGGTTCTCGAGGTAGCCGGTGAAGTCGAGCGCGAAGATGTCTACGGTGAAGACCCGTGCCCGTCGGGTGCGCAGCGTCGATAGTGCTTCCTGGTGGGGGTCGTGGCCGTGCGCGGTAAGAATAATGAAGGCGTCCACGCCGCACTGCTCCCAGGCGCCCAGCAGGTCGTTCATCCAGCGGTGCAAGGTCTTGCGTCGCACGGCGGCGTTGCCGGGATATGGGCGTTTCGTGGCGGTGTTGACGCCGTACGCGATGGTCGGCGCCCGCAGCAGACCGAAGCCGGACGAGAGGTCATCGGCAAGCCGCTCAACGATTAATGTATCGCAGCCCAGCGGAAGGTGGGGTCCGTGTTGCTCGCACGTGCCCACAGGCACTAACAGTCGCGAGTCGCGCGCGAGGGCGGCGCGCACCGCGTCGGGGGTGAGAACGCTCAGGTGCAGCGGCAAGCTCACGTCGTAATCGCGGGCTGCTTTGCCAGCCTCGCGACGGCCGAGTGGCTGCGCAGCGACGTCGCCGTCTGGGCGGTGCTCGCCGCCCTTGCGGGTCTCGTGGGCGTGGCGCTCGCCGTCCGATCGCCCGCGCCGCGACCGATGATGGGTCTGGTCGCGGCGGGTATGAGCCTGCTGCTCGGCGTGATCCTCGCGGGCGGTGCCGTGCGCGTGTGGCGGATCGAGTGCTGCTGGCCTGCCCTCCGCGAGCGGCTCGTCACTTCGGCTTCGCGCTCCCTCCAAGTGTCGTTGGGCCAGGCGATCGCGGAGGCTCGCCGGCTCGCCCAGCGTGGCGCCACGGCGGCGCCGCTGTCGCGGGAAGCGGTGTTTGATCGGCTCGGGGATGCCGTCGCGTCCGGCGTCGCCCCGGAGCGCGGCGCTGCCGTCCTCGCCGTCGGCGCAGACTCTACGATGATTGCCTGGGCGGGCCGGCACCGCACGATTCCCGGAGCGCGGGATACGACCGAGCTGCAGACGGTCATGACTCCATTCTACGCCGTGCTCGAGGCGCGGCGCCAGGCACAAACCGCGACCGCAGTCGGCAGTGTGCTCTTGTCCGCGGTGCCGGCGATCGCCGATGCCGATCGGAGTCTGGTCGCCGAATTCGCGCGCGCCCATGGTGTCTCGTTGCGCCTGTTTCCTCCTGGACAGGGCCCGCGCGACTCCAGCGTCTTCGAGATTTGTAATCCCCGCACGCCGCCCTCGCAGGCATGCGCGCCTGGAGACACGCTCTTCTCGGTGCAAATGATCCCTCCCTCACAGGGGGACGCGAAGCTCGCGGCGGTCACCAAGACTGCCTGGTTCGCGCGTCTCGGTCTGGCGGTCTTGCTCGCCGTCTTGGTGTTGGCGGCGCCGCCGGGTCGGTGGCGCTGGGGCGTGTTGCTGGTTGGCGCCTGGACGTTGCTGCGCGCGCCGGTCGGTCCGGCCGCGCTGTTTTCTCCCGCGACGTTCTATCGACCGGTGATGGGCATCGGAACGTCAGCGGGATCGTTGCTCGTCGCCGGCGTGCTGCTGCTCATGGCCGCCGGCTGGTTATGGCGGCGCGGTCTGCGTCGCACATGGTGGGGCGTGGCGGTCGCGGCGTTACTGATCGTGGCCGCACCCTATGTGGTGCGCTACTTCGGGCGGGGCATCGCGCCACCGGCGAGCGGTGTCAGCATCGAGCTCTGGCTCTCGTGGCAGGCAGCGTTGGCCGTGACCGCGATGGCGCTGATTCTGCTCGCGGGTGCGCTGGTGCGCGGCGCGACTGAACCGGAGCGTGCGTCGTGGGCGCTTCCCGCGGCGTGTGCGTGGGGCGCTGTCGCGGCGATCGGCGGGCTATGGCTGTGGAGTCCCTACGGAGCCTGGCCCGAATGGTACACGTTCCTGTGGCTTCCGGCATTGGCCGGCGCGATTCTGCCGGCGCCGCGCCGCTGGGCGCGGGTCTGCATGGCTGTGGTTGCGGGAACGGCGGCCGCGTTGCTCGCATGGGGCGCCGCGGTCGAGGGGCGGCTGTCGCTCGCGACGCGCGACGCGCAGCGGCTGGGTCATGAAGGCGATCCGGTGGCGGTCGCGCTGTTGGAACGGTTCGGGCAACAGTTGATCGATCCCGCGAGGCCGGCACCGCAGACGGCGGGCGATCTCTATGCCCTGTGGGTCGGATCAGGACTCGTCGCCGAGGATTATCCAGCGATGCTCGAGTTGTGGGGCGCGGGGCCGCAAGGGCCACTGCTGGCTGAGCTGCAGCTCGCGCAACTCGACTTGTCGCCGGGGTTGCTCGCGACTCTAGCCCGGTCGGCGGCCGCCGGGGGCGGAGGCGGCGATCCGTGCATTGAACGGCTGGAGGCGAATCCGGGCGTCCATTACATCCTCGTTGCCCCACTCCGCGACGGCACCGTGCTGACTGTGGGCGTTGGTCCGCGCACTCGCCTGCTGCCACCGAATCGTGTGGCGCGCTTTCTCCGCGGTGATCCAGGTGTCCAACCACCGTACACGATCCTCCTCTCGCCGACGAGTCACACGCTGGCGACCGGCAACGCGGTGGTGTGGCGACGGGAAGGCTGGACTGCGCGGGGCGAACGTCAGATCGACCTACCTGGTGGAGCTCGCCACGTTCACCTCGCGGTGGCGTTGGGCGGGCCGTGGGCGTTGTTGGTGCGCGGGATCCTGGTCGTTGGGCTCGACGTCGCGCTGCTCGGCGGCGTGTGGCTGCTCGGCCTGGTGGTCGCGGATGGTTGGCGCGCGCGCCTGCCGCGACTCGTCACGACGCTGCGCACGAGTTATCGCGCGCAGCTCACGTCGGTCCTGGTCGCGTTTTTCGTTCTGCCGGTGCTGCTGTTCGCCGCGTGGAGTTTCGCGCGGCTGACCGACGAAGCGCGCCGCTCGGGCGACCTGCTCATTCGACAAACGCTGCGCGACGCCTACGGGGGCGCCCAGAAAGTCGCCGAGGAGCCCTCTGACGCGATCGCCGGCTCGCTCGCCGACCTGGGGCGCCGGCTCGACGCCGAGCTCTGGCTGTACCGCCGCGGCGTGCTGGTCGCGACCAGCTCGCCCGTCCTGGCGGAGCTCGGGCTCGTCGATCCGTTTCTGGCGCCGCCCGTGTTCCGCGGCACCCTCGAGGACGAGCTCGAGCGGACGATGGACGCGCGCACCGCGGGCCGGCCCACGCGCGTGGGATATCTCGTTGTCGGACCGGGGGGGGGCCAGCCGGGCGAACAGGCAGTGATCGCCGCGCCACAATTGCTGGACGATGAACGCGTGCGACAACAGCAGGAGGACTTGGCACTCGCGCTCGTGCTCGGTACGCTGGTCGGGCTCGTCGCGGCGATCTACCTCGCCGGCCTGGCGGCGCGGCGGCTCGCGAAGCCGGTCGCGGCGTTGCGGGACGCGGCGATCGCGGTGGGGCGGGGCAGCGAGCCGCCGGCGTTCCCACCGGGAACGCCGCGCGAGTTCGAACCCGTCCTCAATGCGTTCGATCGCATGGTCAGCGACGTGCGGCGCAGCCAGGCGGCGCTCGAAGAAGCGCGCCAGCGCAGCGCGCGCGTGTTGGCGAACGTGGCGACGGGCGTGATCGCGGTGGACGATGGCCTGCGCGTGACGATGGCGAACCCGCGCGCGTCAGAGCTCGTGTTGGGGGAGGTGGGGGTGGGGGAGGTGGGCCAGGACACCCTGGCGCCGGGCAACGTGCTGCCGCAGGCGACATCACCCGGATGGGCGCCGGTGTGGCACGCGGTCGCGGCCTACATTGCGGAAAACCGTGACGTCATCAAAGAGCTCGAATTCGAGGTCGACGGCCGGCAGATTCGCGTGCAGCTGGCACTGCTAGGGGCCGCGCCCGACGGCTGCGTGATCGCGCTCGACGATGCGACGGACCTGACGCGCGCCGCGCGCGTGCTCGCCTGGGGTGAGATGGCGCGCCAGGTGGCGCACGAAATCAAGAATCCGCTCACCCCCATTCGTCTGGGCATCCAGCATCTGCAGCGCGTGCGCGGCAAGGGGCAGGCGACCACGTTCGATGCGACGCTGAAGGAAACGTCCGAGCGAATTCTTGCCGAGATCGATCGGCTCGACGGCATCGCGCGCGCGTTCTCCCGCTTCGGGGCGCCGCACCCATCCGATGCCGAGCAGCTGCCGCTCGAGCCGGTGGATCTCGCGGCAACCGCCCGCGAAGTCGTCCAGCTCTACGATCTCGGCGCGACGCCGCGGTTCGAGGTCCGCACCGGCAACGGCGCACCGCCGCCCGCGCTCGCGCGCAAGGATGAAGTCAAGGAAGTGCTCGTGAACCTGCTGGAGAATGCGCGCAACGCAGAGGCGAAACACGTGACGGTCCAGGTCGCCGCGAGCGGGCGGCAGTTGGTCGTCGCCGATGACGGCCGGGGCATCCCGCCGGAGGCGTTGCCGCGGGTGTTCGAGCCGACGTTCTCGACGACATCGAGCGGCGCGGGGCTCGGACTGGCGATCGCGCGCCGGCTCGTCGAGAGCTGGGGTGGCGTGATCACCCTCGAAAGCGATCCGGGCAAAGGGACACGGGTCACTCTGACGCTCCAAACAGCATCCTGAAGCGTCCCCCGGTGACCTTCCTCACACCTGGCAATGGAAAAATCGGGCACAATGTGCAAAGTTGTGGCGGCTTTTCCCTTGACCGAGGTGCTCTGTGCGAACAGGAGTCGTCGGTTTTGCGCTCGCTCTGCTCGTACTTGCTCCGCTGCTCCCCCGGGCGGCCAGCGCGCAGTTCTCGTTCGATGCGCGCCGTATCGGCATGGGCGGGGTGTCGCTCAGCCGTGACGGCAACGCGCGGCGCTACAACCCCGCGTATCACGCCGTCAAGAATAAGAACCAGGTCACCGGCACGCCCAAGTTCTCGATTCCGGTGCCGCTGGGACTGATCCAGTTTTTCCACGACCACCCGATCAACCAGTTGAGCCACGATCCGATGTTCAATCCCGACTCAGCAGCGTTCAATCCGATCGGGTTGATGGATCTCGTGTTCAATCCACCGATCTTCCTTGAAGTGAAAAAGGCGCCCACGCCGACGAACGACGTGGAGTTCACGATCGGGAGAAACAAGCTCATCGTCGATCTGGGGGCGACAAAGGTGCTGATCCCCGAGCAAGACTTCGGCCTGGGCTCGACCAGTCGCCTGTTCGACGCGGGCGGCGGATTCGCGGGCTTCAACATCGGCGTGATGGGCTTTCTCGAGTATGACGTTCGCTTCCAGCTCGACACCGCGCTGCGGAACTTTCTCGTCAGCGATTCGACGGCGCGGCCGAATACCCCGTACTCTGTAAACGTCGACGGAGTGGCGCAGGCAGGGCTCGCACCCACGGTGAGCTTCGCGGGCCGGATCCTGCGGGGCATCGGTGGCGACGCTACCGACGACGGCTTGTACGTCGGCGGTGCGCTTCATTATTACCTCGGCGCCACGTACGGCCGGGCCGTTGGTCCCGCCGGGTTCACGACCGGCAATCCCGTGCTGGCGAGCACGCCGACCCCACTGCTTGACGGCAACGTGTTTACCTCTCAAAAGCCCAACGGCCATGGCGTCGGGGGTGACGTCGGCGTGGTGTGGATTTCGGGGCCGTTCGAGGTGGGGGCAGGTGTCGACGATATCGGCGCCGAGCTCACATGGTCCCACACGAAGATTCAGCGCTTCCTCTACAACACCGCAGGCGACTCGATCGCGCGAACCGTAATCGCGACCGATGCGACGACGAAGACGAAGCTACCGATTACGTATCTGGCCAATGCGGCGATCCACATGGGGACGGGGACCACCGTCGGCGGCGACGTCATCAACTCCGGCCGCGGCACGGTCATCCACATCGGCGCCGAACAGCGGACGGGACTGTTTGCGGTGCGCGGCGGTGTGTCGCGCGACCAGCGCAAGAAGATGCAGTTCGGGTTCGGTGGCGGCGTGCGGCTCGGGCCACTCGGTCTCGATCTCGGATTCTGGACGCACAGCAATTCACTCTCGACGCAGCGGGCCATTACGATGGCCACGTCGATTTCGATCTATTAAGGGGGCGACCATGAAGGCCTTTGTAGCCGCTCTCCTCGTGCTCGTCGCGGCCTGCGGTGAAGGGCGCGCGATCTTCAACGTGGATGTGTTGAGCTTCTTGTCCCCGAGCGATTCCTTGAAGCGCTTCAGTGTTCCCGGTGGGATTCCGCAAGCGGATTCGAGCGCCGCGCGGCGTTTCTTCCTGCCGCCGGGCTTCGGGAAATCGACGGCGGACTCGGTCACCGCGTCCGCGTCGGCATCGGTCATCGACACGTTGGGCAGCGGGAGCGTTCGGTTCGACGTCTTCTTCGCGAAAACGCAGGCAGCGCTCTTCCTCGGGACGCCGTACCTGACGGCGAACAGCGGCGCGCTCGTGCCCGGCGATTCGGTCGCCCTGCTGCCGCCCTCCTCCGTTTCGCTGGCCGATTCGGTCTTCCAAAGCGACACGGTGTGGGTGGGGATTCGCGCCCGCATCACCACCAACATCGGCCCCAATATGGCCGGCCGGATCCGGATCACGAGTCTCAAGCTGCGGATCGTGCTGCAGGACAAGATTCTCTAGCCGGACTGCCCGAGTAAACTCGCGGGGACGCTATATTTCGTCCCCGTGAGCACGCGACGCTCCACCGTGACGGTCACCGTGGGCGGCGTACCGGTGGGCAGCGCCCAGCCGATCGTCGTCCAGTCGATGACCAATACCGACACCGCCGATCCCGCCGCGACGGCCGCGCAGGTGCGCGCGCTGCACGCGGCCGGCAGCGAGTTGGTGCGCGTGACGGTGAACACCGATGAAGCGGCCCGCGCCGTGCCCGCCATCGTTGCCGAGGTGGACGTTCCCGTGATCGGCGACTTCCATTACAACGGCCACCTACTGCTGACGAAGCATCCCGCCTGCGCCCGGGCGCTCGCGAAGTACCGCATCAATCCGGGGAACGTCGGCACCAAGCGCCGCGACGACAACTTCCGCACGATCATCCAGGTCGCTGTGAACGAAGGGAAGCCGGTCCGCATCGGCGTCAACTGGGGCAGCCTGGACCAGCAGCTGCTCACCGAGATGATGGATGCCAACGCGAAGCTCGCCGAGCCGCGCGATGCACGCGACGTCACGATGGATGCGATGGTCGAGAGCGCGATGCGCTCGGCAGAGCTGGCCGAAGAATCCGGGCTGCCCCACGACCGCGTCATCCTGTCGGCCAAGGTCTCCGGTGTGCAGGATCTCGTGGCGGTGTATCGGATGCTCGCACCGCGTTCCGACTACCCGCTGCATCTCGGTCTCACAGAAGCGGGAATGGGGACGAAGGGAGTCGTCGCGAGTACGGCGGGGCTCTCCATCCTTCTCCAGGAGGGCATCGGCGACACGATTCGCGTCTCGCTCACGCCCCGTCCCGGAGGCGACCGCACGGAAGAGGTGCAGGTCGCGCAGCAGGTCCTGCAGTCGCTCGGATTGCGGAGCTTTACGCCCCAGGTGACCGCTTGTCCCGGCTGCGGCCGCACGACGTCGACATTCTTCCAGGAGATGGCTGAGGAGATTCAGACATACCTGCGCCAGCAGCGGCCCGCGTGGCAGGCCCGCTATCCAGGCTCGGAAGAACTGCGCGTGGCGGTAATGGGCTGTGTGGTCAACGGACCCGGAGAGTCGAAGCACGCCGACATCGGCATTTCGCTGCCCGGCACCGCCGAGGAGCCGCGCGCGCCGGTGTACGTGGACGGCGCGCTCAGCGTCACGCTGAAAGGCGACTCGATCGTCGCCGATTTCCTGCGCATTCTCGAGGATTACGTCGAGCGGCGGTTCGGAAAAAGCTCAGGCAATGCGGGAGCCCAGCGGCACGTCGCGGTCGGGGTGCACCAGGCAGATATCGCCCTCCCCAAGAATCACGCCTAAGGTCAGGACCTCCGAAAAAAACGTCGCGATCTGCCGAGGCGGGAAGTTGATCACGCCCAGCACGAGCTTACCCACCAGATCCTGCGGGTCGTAGTACTTCGTGATCTGCGCGCTCGAGTTTTTCACACCGATCTCGGGACCGAAATCGATGCGGAGTTTGTACGCCGGTTTGCGCGCCTGCGGAAACTCGTCCGCCTGCACGATCCGGCCGACGCGGATGTCGATCTTCGCAAAATCGTCGTAGCTGATCTGGTCCATCGCCACTCCCAAATGTCCCTTTTAGAGGTCACGGCAAGCGTTCGTCAAAGCGCGAAAAGCTTGGCACGTGCATTGCCTTTCCGCCACGGCGTAGACGATTCCACTCTCACAGGGCGGCGATATGCGGCGCATCGGGATGGCGGTGCTGGGCCTCGGTCTCGTGTCATCTCCTCTTCTCGGCCAGCGGTCCGCGCTCCGTGAGGTTCGCGACCGCGGTGCATTTGGCGCCGACTTTGTCGTGGCACAGCCGCTCGGCGAGTTTCGCCGCAATGGGGACGTCGCGGGCGGATTGTCGATCTTCGGCGTCACGAGCGGCGGCGCGCTGGGGCTCCGGATCGACGCCTCCTGGGTGGCCTACGATGCGCAATACCAGAGTGACGGCGTTACCACCACTTCACAAATCGGCACGATCGGCGCGGGACCCCAGCTGACGCTGGGCACTGGCGCGTTCCGCGTCTACGGATTTGCGACCATGGGCGGGTCGCTGTTCTGGAGCAACGCGAGCTACAGCAGCTGCGGCTGCTCTGCGAGCGACTACCTCGACGGCCACACCACGTGGATGCGGTCCGTGGGCGGCGGCTTGCTGCTTGGTCTTACCGCTGGTCGCACTCCGATCGCGATCGATATCGGTGCCCGCGGCGTGCGCCACGATCGTGTGACCTATGTGCCGGCGGGCGGCCTGACGCAGAATCCTGACGGCAGCTTCAGCGCACGCCAAGTCACGACGCCGGTGGATATGCGCGTCTATCAGATCGGGGTGTCGATCGGGATTCGGTAATCTCCCCTGCCGTCCCCGACCTCACCCTAACCCCCTCTTCACTCAGTGGAGAGGGGGGTCCTTTTTCAGGATCTGATTCAAATAACGATCGGGTGCGTTTAGAAAATCTCGTGTAATGCGCACGTGATCGAGATCTTCGTACGCGACCGCCCGCACGGGTATCCGATCGAACGTATAGATCTGCGCGTCCGGGAACGCGAGCAGCAGCGGCGAATGGGTGGCGATGATGAACTGTGCGTCGTGCGAGATCATGTCGCCAATCATTGCGAGGAGGGCGAGCTGGCTCTGCGGTGAGAGCGGTGCCTCCGGCTCGTCCAGCAAGTACAGGCCGCCGGGCACAAACCGTGATTGAAACAGCTTGAGAAAGCTTTCACCGTGTGAGTTGGCGTCGAGCTGAGCACCGTAGCGCTTTTCCAGTTCGGCGATCGATGCCTGCAGCGGCCCTTGCTTCAAGCCGAGCGCCGCCTGCGAGCGGCCGCCCGCCTTGTACAGCGCTGCCGCTTCGCGCATCTCCACGATCAATTCGGCGCGCATGCGCGCGAGCCGTTTCGTGAAGCCAAAGAAATCTTCCGCACGCAGAAAGAATCCACGCGCCGTGCGTCTGGCCCAGCTGAGCCGGAGTGCTTTGCCCAGCCGTCGTTGCGCTTCGAGCGTGTCGTCCTGCTGTACCTCCGCACTGCCTACTGTCGGGAGTCGCGCGGCCGCGGCGATACCCTCGAGCAGCGTCGATTTTCCAGAGCCGTTTTCGCCGACGAAGAATGTGACGGGCCGCTCGAGCGACAGCCCGTCGAGCGCCCTGATCGCCGGGACGCTAAACGGAAACTGGGCGTCGTCGCCGCCGCGGCGACTCATAGCAGCCAAATGAACCGCGCTCACGGCCTCAACATACGTGCTGCCGGAGGTGTTTCATTTCGCTTACAACCGGCATGCCTGCGGCGGGAAGTGTTTCACTTCGCTTACAATCACCGGCGTCAGCACTCCAACTCGCTGATTGGGCGGAGCTTACAGAGCGCAGCGATGGGTACGGTACTTGCCCCTCGAGGATCGCCAAGGAGGGAATGATTCATGGCCGACACACATCCCGTCTCCGGCACACGACCAGCAGGCGCGCCCGCCTATGAGCCGGTCGTGAGGCTCGGCACTCCTCCAACGCCCACGATTCCGGCAACGCAGACGCCGAGTCGCATCAATCATCCGGTCCTGCTTCCCTCCGACGCAACCGATGTCGATGACGAGCTTCCCGCCGCCGGAGAGTCCGCACCGTCTGCCGCTCCCGGCTCGCATACCGCGCCGAGGGTTCGTTGGTACACATACATCGCTTCGGGGCTTGCCGGTGCCGTACTCGTGACCGCCATCTACGGTTTGCTCGGATCCCGCTCCGGTGCAGCAGGCGGCCGCGGCTCCGAGAGGGGGGCCGCCGGCGCGGTGCCTGTCAGTGATACCGCGTTGCTCGACCGGCGCGCTGACACGCTTGCCCTCGCGCTTACGGCGTTCAACATGCGAGCGACCATGTATGACACGCACCGCATGCCGTGCAGCGGACTCGCGCGCGGCCTCACGCAGGTGGAGGATGCGTGGCTCGGATACAATGTGGCACGGAAGGATCTGCTCGCAGGGTCCGACGCCGGGCGCGACGCGCGTGACAAGCGTCTCTACGCGGACGTCCGCGGCGTCGAAGTGAAGTTCGAACGCTCATCCTGCGCCCGGCCATAGCGTGCCCTCGCGGCTGAGAGGGATTCTGATCGCGCTGGCCTCGCTGGCCGCGGCGACCGCGGGCGGGGCGCAATCACCACCGCCGCTCGACAAGACCGAGTTGATCCGGCTGCTCACGAATCCCATGTTCGCCCAGACTGAAGTCGCGGATGTCGTGCGTCGCAGCTGCCTGACGTTCCGTCCGACGGAGCGCGATTGGGCGGATCTGCGCAACGCCGGAGCCGGCGGCGAGGTGATCGCCAGCGCCGCCGCCTGCGACACTCGTCGCGCCGCTAGCGCGTCGGCGTCCGCAAGCACCGAGACGGCCCAGCCGATCACCGCCGTCGCCCAACCCGGCGAGGTCGTCACCACCGCGGGGACCGCGGCGAGTGTGCGCGTGCGCCTGAGTCGTGGCCGCACGCCGCTACGGCGCACGACCTTGGCGTTGCGGGGGACCACCGCACTCGGCCTATCGCGGGACGCGTCAGCGGTCACCGACGACAGCGGCATCGCCGTCTTCCGGCTGCCGGCCGTGTCGCGCGCGGGCACGCATCAATTCGAGATTCGCAGCGGCGCCGGCGCGACGCTTCCGGGCCAGCCTGGGGTCCTCCTTTCCGTCCGCTCCGCCAAAGCCGGACGGATGCGTGTGACGCCCGACTACATCGTGTTTCGGAGCGAAGACACCACCGCCGCGATCGTGGCGGCGGTCACCGACTCGCTCGGAAATCCGGTGTCAGGTGAGCCGGTCGACCTCGTCGGCGGGACCGGCGGCCCGCTGACGTCAGTCACCGATTCCGGCGGGCGCGCGGCGTTTGCCGTGACGCCCAAATCGGTCTCGCGCGGGGCCACGGTGCAGGTCCGGGTTCGCGGGCTTCCACCGACGGAGGTGGAGATCGCGGCGACAGCCGGACTGTCCGGGATCAACACCGGATTCCTGCCGCTCGCCACGACGTCGGGCGGCGTGGGAAGCCCGCTGGGTGAGCCAGTAGTTTTCCGCGCGCGAACCGTTCAGGGAGCTCCCGCGGCCGGCCGTACCGTCCGCTTCCGCGCGTTGAACGGCCGCGTCACGCCGGAGTCGGCGGTCGTCGACTCGACCGGTCAGGTCCGCGTGGATGTCGTCTTGGGTAACAAGACGGGGGAGTCGGCTGTCTTCGCAAGCATCGATTCACTCGAGCGGGTCGTGACGCTGCGGGCGCAGCCGGGGCCCATCGATACGCTGATCCTCGACCGCAACGGCGAGGTGGTCAACGGGCGCGCGATCACGGTGCCGGTTGCTACGCCGTTTACGCTCCGACTGCGGGCTCGTGACCTGTACGGCAATCTCACGTCGATCGATGCCCTGGGTCAGGCGCTGCGCGCCGGTCGCGCGCGCCTCAACGTGCGCCAGCAGGATCTCCAGCTCGTTAGCCTCGAGTCGGCCGACACGGCCGTGATCATCATGCTCAAGGCGCAGCGGGTGGGGAGCTACCAGTTCGTGATTGGGAGCGGCCTTACCGCCAGCGTCCGCGTCGACGCGGTCGCGAAGCCGTAATCAGTCGGCGGCGGCCGGCTCCTCGACGGACGCCCGCCGCGCACGGCGCCCGAGGCGATGTTGTACGGTGTCGAGGTAGGTGTACACGACCGGCGTCACGTACAGCGTGATGAGCTGAGAGAAGGCCAGCCCGCCCACGACGGCGAGACCCAGGGGCCGCCGCGATTCGCCGCCGGCGCCCCAGCCGATCGCGATGGGCAGCGTCCCCATCAACGCCGCCATCGTCGTCATCATGATCGGCCGGAACCGGACGCTGCACGCCTCGATAATGGCGTCGCGTGGGGACTTGCCCTCGGTCCGCTCGGCATCTAGGGCGAAGTCGATCATCATGATCGCGTTCTTCTTGACGAGCCCCACCAGCATGATCACACCCACGAACGCGTAGACGCTCAGCTCAGTGCGAAAGATGAACAGCGTGAGCAACGCCCCGAATCCGGCGAATGGGAGACCGGACAGGATCGTGAGCGGGTGGATGAAGCTTTCGTAGAGAATCCCGAGCACGATGTAGATCACGACGACGGCGAGCAGTAACAGGAACACGAGTCCCTGCTGGCTCGCCTGAAACGCCTGCGCAGTGCCCGAGAAGCCGGTGCTGATCGTGGATGGCAAGGTCTGTCGCGCGGCCTTTTGTACGTCATTCACCGCGGCCCCGAGCGAGACGCCGGGCGGCAGGTTGAACGAGAGGGTGACCGACGGCAGCTGGCCGCTGTGATTCACGCTGAGCGGCCCGACGTCGTTCGACGCGGAAGCGACGGAGGTCAGCGGAATCAGCTTGCCGGTTTGCGAGCGCAGGTAGAGCAGCTGGAGCGCCGAGGGATCCCGCTGGTACTCGGGCAGCAGCTCCAGAATCACCCAGTACTGGTTGTTTGGCGTGTAGATCGTCGACACCTGGCGCGAGCCATAGGCGTCGTACAACGCCTGTTCGATCTGCTGCACCGTCACGCCGAGACTCGTCGCGCGATCGCGATCGATGCGCACGCTCACCTGTGGGTTCTTAATCTGCAGGTCCGTGGTCACGTCCTGCAGCGTGGGGATGCCGCGTAGGGCACGCTCGAGCTTCGCTGCGTTGTCGTACAAGGCGTCGATGTCGGCGCTCTGCAGCGTGAACTGGTATTGGGTCTTGGTCGGCCGCCCGCCGATGCGGATGGAGGCCGGCACCTGCAGGTAGGTGCGTATGCCGGGGACACTGTTGAGCTTGGGATTCAGCTCGCGGGCCACCTGATCCGCGGGCAGCCGTTGATTGCGCGGTTTGAGCCGGATACTCAGCCGGCCCTGATTCATCGTGCCGCCGCCGACCGACGACATGAAGTGCGCCACGTTCGGGTCGTGGGTCAGGATGTCGGCAACGGCCTGTTGGTGGTCGCGCATGTTCTCGTACGAGCTGCCTTCGAGTGTCTCGGTGGTTCCCTGGATTTGGCCGGTGTCTTCGGTCGGAATGAACCCCTTGGGGACAACCACGAACAGCACGGCCGTGGCGACCAGGATGCCCGCCGAGAAGACGAGCGCGAGGGGCCGGCGATCCATCACCCACGCCAGCGACCGCTGGTACCACCCCAGGCCGCGCCGGTACACGCGTTCCGTCGCTTCGTACCAGCGGCCGTGGTGCTCTTCCTTGGGGGGACGGAGGAAGCGGCTGCACAGCATAGGGGTGAGCGTCAGCGACACGAACCCGGAGACCAAGATGGCGACGCCAATCGTCACGGCGAATTCATGGAACAGCCGGCCGATGATGCCGCCCATGAGCAGCACAGGGATGAAGACAGCGGTCAGCGACAACGTCATCGACAAGATCGTGAACCCGATCTCACGGGCGCCTTCCAGCGCCGCCTGCATCGGCCGTTTTCCCATCTCCATGTGACGGACGATGTTTTCAAGCATCACGATGGCGTCGTCCACCACAAACCCGACCGACAGCGTGAGGGCCATCAGTGACAGGTTGTCGAGACTATAGCCCATCAGGTACATCACCGAGAACGTCCCGATGATCGAGAACGGCAGCGACAGGCTCGGGATGACGGTGGCCGACAGGTTCTTCAGGAACAGGAAGATCACGAGGACGACGAGGCACAACGTGACGAACAGGGTCAGCTGTACGTCATTCACCGACTGGCGGATCGAGACCGACCGGTCGTACAGCGTATTCACTTGGACAGACGCGGGGAGCTGCGCGGACAGCGACGTGACCATCGTTTTCACCGCGTCCGCGACTTGCACGGTGTTCGTCCCGGGCTGGCGTTGAATCGCGAGCACGACGGCGCGCCGGCCGTCGTACCAGCTCGCGTTGCGCGAGTCCTGAACGTCGTCGAGCACACGTGCCACGTCTTGGAGACGCACGGGAGCGCCGTTCTGGTAGGTCACGGCCAGTTGCCGGAACTCCGGTGCGCTCGAGATCGACCCGTCGGCCAAGACGGTGTACGCACGCTGCGGCCCCCACAGCGTTCCCGTCGGGAGATTAGGATTCCCGGCCGACACCGCTGCCGTCACTTCATCCAGTCCGATTCCACGCGCGGCGAGCGCCTTGGGATCGACCTGAATGCGTACGGCGTATTTCGCGGAACCGAACACCTGGACCTGCGCGACGCCACTGACGGTCGACAGGCGCTGCGCGAGGAATGTCTCGGCGTACTCGTCGAGCGCGGACAGCTGGAGGGTGCTGGACGTCAGGGCCAGGTACAGGATCGGCGAGTCCGCCGGATTCGACTTGTTGTACGACGGCGGCTGCATGCCCGGCGGCAGTTGCCGCAGGGTCTTGGAGATTGCCGCCTGCACGTCCTGGGCAGCGGCGTCGATGTTGCGCGACAGGGTGAATTGCAAGGTGATGTTCGTGCCACCGAGCGTGCTCGACGACGTCATTGCATCGATACCGGCGATCGTCGAGAACTGCTTCTCGAGCGGCGTGGCCACCGCCGCCGCCATCGTCTGCGGACTCGCACCCGGGAGCCCCGCCGAGACCGTGATCGTGGGGAAGTCGACGTTCGGGAGGTCGCTCACGGGCAGCAGCCGGTACGCCATCAGCCCGAACATGAGAATGCCGAACATCACGAGCGTGGTCGCGACGGGGCGACGAATAAACAGCCCCGAGATGTTCACTTCGGGTGCCCCGAGTCCGAACCGCCCCCGCCCCCCGCGGTCTCCGTGGTGGGGCCACCGCGGATGTCGACTTTGGCGTTCGGCGTGAGACGCAGCTGACCATCGGTCACCACCAGGGTGCCCGCCGGCACGCCCGCAATCACGCTGAGACTGTCGAGGGTGCGTTCTACGGTCACGGGCTGCGTCGCCGCAGTGCCGTCATTGTTGACGACGAAGACGTAGGTCCCCTGTTGACCCTGCATGACCGCCTGACTCGGCACCACGACCGCGTCATTCTGCATGCCCAGCACCAGCGTAACGGTGACATACTCGCCGGGCCACAGCGCGCCGTCGCGATTGGGAAAACGGGCTTTCAGTAACACCATGCCGGTCGCGGTATCGACCTGGTTGTCTACAAAGGAAAGCATGCCTTGCACCGCCGACGCTGAATCGCGCGCCGGCAAGGCGATCACTTTTAGCTCCTGACCGGCGCGCTGGCGTAACGCGGGCAGGTTCGTCGCCGGGACGGGGAAGCGCACTAGGATGGGACGCAGCTGCACGATCGAGACGAGCGCGTCGCTGCCCGCGCGGACCAGATTGCCTTCATGGAGGAGGAGACGTCCGGTGCGCCCGCCAATGGGCGCGCGCACCGTCGCATACTCCAGATTGAGCCGTGCAATCGCCGCAGACGCCGAGTCGGAGCGAACCGCTGCTGCCGCCGCGTCTGCTGCCGACTGTTTCGCCTCGTAGTCTTCCTGCGTGACGGTATTGGTGGTCGCCAGCGTCTTGTAGCGAGCGGCCTCGCGCGCGGCAGCGATGGCGTTCGTCAGGTCGCGTAGCAGCGCGCCTTCGGCCTGTTGCAAGGCCGCCTGGTAGGGACGCGGATCGATCTCGAACAGCACCTGTCCGGGGGCGACCTCGTCTCCCTCGGCGAAGCGCACGTGCAGGATCGTGCCGTTGACTTGCGGCAGAACATCGACGGAACGGATTGGCTCGACGGCGCCAGTCGCATCTAGCTCGTATGGTAGGGCGCGGCGTTCAGCCCGCGCGACGCTGACGGGGACCTTCGGAGGAGCGCCGCCCTGACTCGGGCCGCACGCCGTGGTCGCCGCGAGCGTCCCTGCGAGTCCCGCGAGCAACAATGTTCGAAAAGTCATCACCTCTATACGCATATCCTCCCCGTGGCGTCATTTAGACCCGCACGGCGGGCTTTTGGGTACGCGCCCGACGCTGCTAAACGTAGCCTGGGTGATGCTCGCGCGCGTCCGCTCCGCCGCCGTCCTGGGGATCGATGCGTACTTGGTGGAGGTCGAAACCGACATCGCCAGCGGTCTCCCCACGTTCGTGACCGTCGGCTTGCCGCAAGGTGCTGTAAAGGAGGGCCGCGACCGCGTTTCGGCGGCCCTCGCCAACACCGGTTACACGTTCCCCCTCCGGCGCATCACCGTCAATCTGGCGCCTGCCGATATAAGGAAGGAGGGTTCCGCCTTCGACTTGCCCATCGCGCTGGGGATTCTCGCTGCGACCGAACAGGTGAAGGGGGAGCGGCTCGGCAAGATCGCCGTGCTTGGAGAGCTCGGCCTGGAGGGGGCCATCCGCCCCGTGCGCGGCGCGTTGCCCGTGGCGCTCGCCGCTCGAGCTGCCGGAGTGGACGCGCTCATCTTACCGCGTGAGAACCTGTCGGAAGCGGGAGTCGTCGACGGCTTGCGGGTTCTGGGTGCGAGCTGCCTGGCCGAGATCGCGGACTTTCTCGATGGCAGGGCCGAGCTGCCGGGCGCGTCGATCGATGTGGCCCGGCTGTTTGCCGAGCGAGCCAGGGACGACGTCGACTTCGCCGAAGTGAAGGGGCAGCCGCACGCGAAGCGCGCTCTGGAAGTGGCAGCGGCCGGCGGTCACAACATCCTCATGGTGGGACCACCGGGTTCGGGGAAGACGATGCTCGCCCGCCGACTGCCCACCGTTCTCCCCAAAATGAGTCTCGACGAGGCGCTCGAGACGACCAAGATCCATTCGGTGGCAGGCACGCTGCCGTTGGGAGAGTCGCTGGTCGCGCGGCGACCGTTCCGGGCGCCGCATCATACGATCTCCGACGCCGGTCTGATTGGCGGTGGCTCGTATCCGCGCCCCGGCGAGGTGAGCCTGGCGCATGGGGGCGTGCTGTTTCTGGATGAGCTGCCGGAGTTTCGCAAGAACGTGCTCGAAGTGTTGCGCCAACCGATGGAGGATGGTGTGGTGACGATCGCGCGTGCGGCGATGAGCCTGTCGTATCCGGCGCGCTTCATGCTGGCCGCGGCGATGAATCCCTGTCCGTGCGGCTGGTTCGGCGATCCGCATCACACGTGCGCCTGTGGATCGCTGGTCGTGCAGCGCTATCTGGCGCGCGTCTCGGGCCCATTGCTCGATCGCATCGACATCCATCTCGAGGTTCCGGCGGTGAGGTACAAGGCGCTCACGACGGAGAGCGGAGGAGAACCGAGCGAGGCCATGCGCGAGCGGGTGGATCGCGCACGCACGGTGCAGCGTGAGCGGTTCGCCAACCGGCCGGGGATCTATGCCAACGCGCACATGGCGCCGCGCGACATCCGCGCGCATTGCCGCGTGTCGGACGGCGCGGATGCGCTGCTCAAGACGGCGATTACACGGCTCGGACTGTCGGCGCGCGCGTACCACCGGATTCTCAAGATCGCGCGCACCGTCGCCGACCTCGATGAAGCGGCGGCGCTCGAGCCCAAGCACGTGGGTGAGGCGATCCAGTATCGCAGTCTCGATCGGCGCGGCGTGGCTTAGCGCTCTAGTCGCGGCTCCCCGATCATCCCCAGTGGCTCACCCTGTGACATCGCGGGCGTGGCGACAACGTACAGCACGATCCCTCCGAAGGGTGCTCGAATCTCAGCTTGTGTTGCACCGAAGAAGTCGGTGAGGACCCCGACCAGCGCGCCTTTCTGCACGCTCTGCCCGCGCTCGACCTTCGCATGCCACACTCCCGTCGCCGGACTGCGGAGCACCTCGGTACGATCGAAAAACAGCGGGTTGCGAACGAGCTCGACGTCGCCCGGCACCATTCGCAAATACCGCAGCAGCCGGAACACGCCATCCACGTTGCGTTGGACCATGTCTTCGGCGGGAATGCCGAGATAGCCGGTCTCGGTCGTGATGGCCGGCTTCCCGCGTAATTGCGCCGTATTCTGCGTGTAGACCGACGCGCGGACGTCGCGCGGCCGCGCCGTGTCGACGACGATATGATCGCTCCCGAAGGCCAGCGCCATCTCCCGCGCAATCGAATCAGCTCGCGCGTTGAGGCCAAGCGGACTCCAGTAGCTGTAGGGTCGCAGGGACTCGTTGCCATCGCCGGCGTGCAGGTCCACGAGATAGTCCGCGCGCTCGATGATTTGATTCGTGATCGCGTAGGCAATCCGCTCCGAAACGGTGCCGTCGGGCTTCCCGGGGTAGACGCGGTTCAAGTTCTTCCGGTCGATCGGGCTGTAGTAGATCGTGCGGCCGAGGAACGAGGGCATGTTGGCGACGTGGACGATGAGCACGGTGCCGCGCAGAGCTGCCGGATCGATCATGGTGCGCACGCGCTGGAGCGCGATGATCGGTGCGACTTCTGAGCCATGGGTGCCCGCGATCAACGCCAGCGTCGGTCCCGACTGCGCGCCGCGCACGATGGTGATAGGAATGCGCGTCGCGGTGTCCACACCGGCCGGCACCTCGATGAATCCTGACGCGGCCTGTCCGGGCCGGGCAGTGGCCGAGCCGATTGTCAGAGACGTGGGTTGTTGCAGCGTGGCGATCAGGAGAGCGGGAATGACGGCGACCATGGCATCTCCGCGAGAACGGGATGGCATGATCTTATCGCGTTACGGCGCTAGGGGCACGTGCCTCCGTTGCCGAACCAGCATTTGGTGAACGGCGAGGTTTTGAAGAACGCGAGCAGCATTGTCCCGACCTTCTGTTGGCCGCTCTGCGACGGATGCGTCCCATCTTGCACGAAATCCGTACTCTGCCACACCAGACCGTCGCCTTGGCGCGGCGTCATACCGTCGGCCCAGAGATAGGGCCCCCAGGCGAGCCACGCCGCGCCGCTGTTGTAGTTCAAATCGCCGGCGCGCGCGTCGGTCACCGTCCCGGCGTTCGACATCTGTTCGATCTGCGCCTGAATCAACCACTTCACCGCGAAGCCCGACTCGTAGGCGAACGGCTCGGGGTTCAGCGTGGTAGTCGCGTAGCCCGCGTAGATCCGACTCGAGAAGAAAATGATTTTCAAATTCGGATAATGTGATCTCAGCGCCCGGGCGACGTTGCCCAGCCGCGACTCGAGCTGGTACGCGTCGGACTGGGCCGACGGCAACGAGTCCTGCGGTCCGGCGTCGGCCTGTTTGACCCAGACGATCTGGACCTGCCGCTCGGTGAGACCCAACGGACCCAGGCGATTCAGCCGGACGGTGTCGTAATTGGCGTCAGTCGTGGCATCCCACGCCTGGGCGTCCTGGCCGCCGCGCGCGCCATTCACGATCGCCAGCGTCGTGTGGTTGACGCTCGGATCGGCCGCGGCTTGCCCCATGAAGCTCCAGCTGCTGCAATTCGTGGTCGTGGAGCTTCCGGAGCAAAACTCCTGTGTCGTGTTCGACATGCCGAGCGACAGCAACACGATTTTCCCGCCGGCACTCGGTGCCCCCGAGGTGTCGAGTGGAACGATGGCCTGTGCGCGCGACTGCCCGGCGGCCGCGTGTGCGGCCGGCTCGACGTTCGCGCCGGCGGGGTAGAGCCCGCCCAGGAATCCTTTGTAGGTGCCGATGCCGAGCTGGGGCAACGGAACACGTCCCGCGGTGGCGGGAGCGGTCCCGGGTCCCTTGTCGCCGCACCCGGCGATGGCGGCCGTGAGACCGAAGAGTAAGAGCCGGCAGCATGCGCCCATGATCTGCAGACGGTACTGCGTGATCGCGCGTTAACCAGTGACGGTGCTCACGCTGAGCTTGAGCTCGGCTCGCTCCCAGTGAGGAGGCGATAGGCGCTCTTGATCTGCTGCGCCTGTCCGACCACCACGAGCACGTCGCCGGCCTCGAGCCGGAAATCCGCGTCCGGCGTCGCCAGATCACTCTCCCCGCGCCGCAGCGCGAGAATCAACGCGCCGGTCTTGGAGCGCAGCGCCGTCTCGGCGACCGTCAGGCCGACCGCCGGCGCGTTGGCTGCAAGGACGATCCGCTCGACATGCATCTGCGGCATCCGGCTGAGCGTGCCGGTCAGCGTGAGGCGCGGCCGGGCCCCGGGACGCAGTGCCTGGTAGTGCGACGCCCGGATTTCGCTGACCAAACGCTCGATCTCTTCACGCGCGACATTGTAATGCGCCAGCACGCGCGCGAAGATCTCGATTGACGTCTCGAATTCCTCGGGAATGACGACATTGGCGCCGAGGCGCGTGAGCTCCGGAATCTCGACGACGTACCGCGTGCGCGCGATGATGTGGAGCTTGGGGTTGATCTCGCGCGCGACCCGCACCATGCGGCGCGTCGCCGCCGGATCGGAGATCGCGATCACGAGCATACGGGCGCGATCCGCGCCGAGCGCCCGCAGAATCTCCTCGCGCGTGGCGTCGCCATAAAATGCCGGCTCGCCGTCGGCGCGCGCCTTCCGCACCGTCTGCGCATTCAGCTCGACGATGAGATACGGGGCGTGAACCGACCGCAGCGCGGCAGTCAGGTTGCGCCCGTTCAACCCGTAGCCCGCGACGACGACATGATCCTTGATCTGGTCGTGCACGGACGTGAGGCCGCGCGGCCGAAATCCGGGGAGCAGTCGATCGAGTGGCACCACTTTCTCGAGCGCATCGAGCAGCGCCGGACCGCCCTGCAGCAGGAAGGGGGTCACGAGCATCGTGATCACCGCCACGCCGAGGAACTGCTGATACAAGAGATCCGGGAGGAGTCCCGCGACTCGGCCTTCTTTCGCCAGCACAAACGAGAACTCGCCGATCTGCGACACGGCGACGCCAGCCAACAACGCGACCCGACCCGAGTAGCCCATTACGGCGGGGCCGATAGCCGCCGACAGCGTCTTGCCACCCATGATCACCGCGACGGCAATCAGGGTGAGACCGATGTGCGCCCTGATGGTATCGAGCTGGACCAGCATGCCGACCGCCACGAAGAACAGCGAGATGAAGATGTCGCGGAACGGCATGAGCTCGGCCAGCGCCTGGTAGCCGTAGTCGGACTCGGAGATGATGAGGCCGGCCAAAAACGCGCCCAAGGCGAGCGAAGCCCCCGCGGCGGCTGTCCCGAGCGCCGTGAGCGTGCCGATCAGAATGACGGCGATCAGAAACAGCTCGCGGCTGCGGGTCTTGAGAATCTCCGCGAGGGCGCGCGGCACAATCGTGCGCGCGGCAATGATGACCCCGACGACGACAAGCGCTGCCTTTCCCAACGCCACGAGCAGGCCAACCACACCGCCTTCTGCCTTCCCCGCGAGGAATGGCAGCACCAGCATGATCGGCACCACGCAGAGATCCTGAAAAATCAAGACGCCGGTCGCGAGACGGCCGTGCGGGGCGTCGATCTCACTGGTATCGGTCAGCACCTTCAGCACGATGGCGGTACTCGACAGCGCGATCAGGAACGCGAGAAACAGTGCCACCCGCCAGCTGCCCAAGAAGCCGAGGCCGACCGCCAGCGTCGCCAAGACCGTAAAACCCATCTGTGAGAAACCGCCGGCGAGAACTTGCCGCCCCATCTCCTTCAACCGGCTGAGCGAGAACTCGATGCCGATCGTGAACAGCAGGAGGATCACGCCGACTTCAGCGAGTCCCTCCACATCGTGCGGATCTGAGACGAGTCCCAGCGCGTTGGGACCGAGCAGGATCCCGGCGACGATGAAGCCGGGGAGCGCGGGGAGCTTGAGGCGGTAGAACACCAAAATGACCAGCAGTGAACCGGCGAAGATGACGGCGAGGTCGCGCAGGACGTGGAGCTGTTCCATCGGGTGGCCTAAAATGAGACGGGCCCATAGTTTTGGCCACCGTGCGCGACTGGTTGCAGAACCGCTTCGGCCTGAGTCCCGCGGTACAGACGCATCTCCTCGTCACAATCGTCGTCATCGCCGGCTTGTGGCTCTTGGAGCGGGTGGTTCTGGCCGTCGTCTACCGGCGCTTTACCGATCCGTGGACGCGCTATCGCTGGCGCAAGAGCGTCACGTATCTCTTCCTCGCCATCGCGGTGCTGGTCATCGGCCGCGAGTGGCTCGAAGGCTTCAAGTCACTCGCCACGTTCCTCGGCATCGTGTCCGCCGGCATCGCGATCGCGCTCAAAGACCCGCTCGCGAACCTCGCCGGCTGGGCGTTTATCGTGTGGAGTCGCCCGTTCGAGGTGGGCGATCGCATCGAAATTGCCAAGCACAAGGGTGATGTGATCGACGTACATCTGTTTCAGTTCACGCTCAACGAGATCGGCGGATGGGTGGATGCGGACCAGAGCACGGGACGCATCGTCCACCTTCCCAATCAGCTGGTATTCACCGAAGCGGTCGCGAATTACGACAAGGGGTTCAGGTACGTCTGGAATGAAGTGCCGGTGCTGGTGACGTACGAGAGCAACTGGCGCAAAGCGAAAGAGATCCTGACCGCGATTGCCTTCAGGCACGCCGAGCATCTCACCGCCGAGGCCGAGCGGGATCTGCTCGCCGCTTCGCAGCAGTACCTCATCAACTACAAGAAGCTGACGCCGATCGTGTACACCAACACCACCCCATCTGGAATTCTGCTCACGATTCGGTATCTCATCGAACCGCGTCGCCGCCGCGGCACGGTGTCAGCGATTTGGGACGACATTCTGACCGAGTTCGGCCAAGCCAAGGACATCGAGCTCGCCTATCACACCGTCCGCTCGTTCAGCAACCCGATCGAAGGGAAGATCGTCGGCACCGGCGAGGAACCTGGCTAGTCGCTGCGGAGCGCCGTGCCGGTCTCGACGACCGCACGCACCAACAGATCGAAATCCTCACGGCGGCTGCGGTGGTTCGTGATCGCGACACGGATCGCGAACTTGCCGTTCAGCACGGTCTGCGACGGGATCGCCACGCCGCTCTCTTGGATGCGGAGCAGAATCTCCTTGTTCAACGCATTCAGGGTCGCGTCATCAGCGCGAGGCACGACGAATCGGAAACAGACCACGTTGAGCGGCGCAGGCGCGAGCAGCTCCAGCCGCGGGTGCTTGGTGACGAGCCCCGCCAAATAATGGGCCTGGCGCACGTTCTGGTGGATGAGCTGGGCGAATGCATCCACGCCGTGCGTCTTGAACGACATCCACACCTTGAGCGCCCGGAAGCCGCGCGACAGCTGCACGCCACGCTCCGCGAACGGGAACCCCCCCGCCGCGATCCCGCGATCGAACGAGGCGAGGTACGCGGGCGTCACGTTGAAGGTGGCGCGATGTGCGGTTTGATCGCGAACGAGGGTGCAGCCAACTTCGTACGGCATGTAAAGCCACTTGTGCAGGTCGAAGGCGAGCGAATCGGCTTGCTCCAGCCCGCTCACGAGCGGGCGCAGCGCGGGCACGAGCGCCGCCAGCGCCCCGAACGCGCCGTCCACGTGGAACCACGCGCCTGCCTCACGACTCAAGGCCGCCAGCGCGCCCAGATCATCGGTCGCGCCGGTATTCACGGTGCCGGCGTTGCCCACAATGCAGATGGGTCGCCAGCCGGCGGCTTTGTCGGCCGCCAGCTGCTCACGGAGGGCAGCGACGTCGATGGTGTAATCCGCTGCTATCGGGATTGCGCGCAGCGCGTCGTGGCCCAGTCCCAGCAGCTCCACTGCCTTCCGGACGGACGAGTGCGTTTCGGTGGACGCATAGACGCTCAGCCGCGGTGCCGCGCCCTCCCCGCCCGCCCCGTTCTGCAGCCCGCGCTCGCGGACATCGAACCCGGCGCGGGCGTTCCGGGCGACAGCCAGCCCCACGAGATTCGCCATGGAGCCGCCGGAAACGAGCAGCCCGTGCGTGCCGGCGGGAAGGCCGAGCAGCTCGACCAGCCAGCCGATGACCTGGTTTTCGACGACCGCGGACGAGTCATCGAACTCGGCGACCTGCGGATTCATGCCCGAGGCGAGCATGTCGGCGAGCATGGCGAGCGGGGTGCCGGTGCCGATCACCCAGCCCCAGAAGCGTGGATGGATGTTGCCGGTGGGGTAGGGCAACACGTCGCGCTTGAACTCCTCATAGACCTTTGCGGCGGGCGTCGGGTCGCGCGGCGCGGCTCCAGACAGCCGCTTGCGCACCTCGGCGGGCACCGGCCGCCAGACGGGACGCTCGCGCGCGGTCCGCAGGAATTCGAGCATCTCGTCCACCATCAGGTGACCGAGGTGGCGCAGCTCGTCCCACCCGCGGTCGTCGGCGGGGTCGAGCGAGATCTCCGGCTCGGTCACAGTGGGGGAGCGTCCAACACTTGGTAGTGGTCGACGAACGGCTCGAGCTCGAGTAGGAAGTCGCGGTCCTTCGGATAGTAATGCGCCTTCTCGTAATCATCACCCGCAAAGCGACGGATGGCATCTACGGATTCCCACAACGAGATGAACGTAAACTCGGCTCGGTTCTGCTTGATCCGCTGGAGGACGTACACGCCACGATTGCCGGGCGTCGCCCGGCACTCTGCTGCACCGGTGCGTTGGAGGTAATCAGCGTACTCGTCGGCGCGGGCGGCTTCAGTCACGCCATGCCAGATACGCGCGATCAACTTAGAGCCGATCGAGCTCTGGGACGGTGCGGTCATTGCGGACGTTTCCCGTGTTAAGCGTCGAGTTGGGCTCGAACAGCAAGACGTGGGTTTCTTCCTCCGCAACCGGCAAGTGTTCGACGCCGTGCGGGATGATGGCGAACTCACCGGGCCCGAGCACGATGTCTTTGTCTCGGAGCTTCAGCCGCAGTCTGCCCTTCACCACGAGAAACAGCTCATCCTCGCGCTCGTGATGATGCCAGACGAACTCGCCTTTGAGCTTCGTGAGCTTTACGAGACAGTCGTTCACTTCGCCGACGATCTTGGGACTCCACTGATCCTGAAACCGCCCGAACATCTCGGCGAGATTGACTTTGCGAATCGTCACGCGACCTCCCGCGCCGTCTGTCGGAGTATGGTCGCCGTGTCGACGACGGTCGCAAACTCGCCGTGCAGGTCGGCCAGCGCGACGTCGTGCAGCAGCTCGGATGCATAGCGCTTCCCGTCCGGTCCGGTGTTGTCGAAGGTCGCCGTCGCATCCGATACGACGTAGGTGGTGAAGCCCAGGTTGCCGGCCATCCGTGCGGTCGTCGACACGCACATGTTCGTCTGTAGCCCGACCATCACCAGCGTCGTTATGCCACGACGCCGCAAGTCGGCTTCGAGCGTCGTACCGATGAAGGCGCTGTTTACCGACTTCTGCACGACCGGCTCTCCGGGGAGCGGCCGCACTTCGTCCTTGATCTCAACCCCCGGTTGTCCGGGCCGGAGCGGTGAATTCGGCAGCTTCGAAATGTGCTGCACGTGAATCAACGGCCGGCCGCTCTCACGCCACGCCTGCTGGAGCCGTGCGATGTTGCGTTCGAGATCGGGGTTGTTGCGGTGGTATTTCTCGCGAAAGACGTCCATGCCCTTCTGGACGTCGATGGTGAGGAGGACGGCGTCCTTGGGAAAAGCGGCGGTCGGGACGGTCATGACGGTTGCTCTTCGGTTTGCGGTGCACGACTGGGCGGTCGGTCGGTCACGGCGCGGAGAGTATCTGCATCGGTAGCGACCGCCCGACCGCCAGACCGCCCGACCGCCAGCTTGTGCGAGAACTGAATCCAAACGACAGCTCCCAGGATCATGCCCATCGCGATGAACGTGCGCGGGTGTACCGGCTCGTGCAACAGCAGCCAGCCGAGCAGCACCGCAATCACGGGGTTCACGTAGGCGTACGTGCCGACGATCGTCGCGGACGCGTGTCGCAACGCGTAGGAGTACGCGCTGTAGCCCAGGATCGATCCGAACACGACAAGGTACGCGATGGCCCCAATGCCACGTGTGCTCAAGTGCCACGACGCCCATTCCCCGAGGACCGTTCCGACGAGCGCGACCGTGACACCGCCAACGATCATCTGGAATGCCGCCCCCATGTAGGGGCTCGCCTGCGTCGGATGGCGCTTCGCGTAGACCGTGCCGACGGACCACGACGCACTCGCCAGCGTGAGCGCGATCGGTCCGCGCTTGTCGGCCGCCAGAATCTCCCCCGGCGTCGCGCCGACCAACAGCATGGTGCCGAGGAACCCGAGCAACAAACCGGCGATGATTCGCCAATTCAGTTCCGAGGCACCGCCCGGGATAATGGCGTCGAACAGCGCCGTCCACATCGCCACGGTCACAACGAAGATGCTGGCGATCCCCGATCCGATATACTGCTCCGACCAGACGACGAACGCATTGCCGCCCGCGAGCAGCAGCAGGCCGACGATGGCCAGCGTGCGCCAATCAGTCCGCCGCGGCAATGGATCGCCGAGCGCGCGGGCGATGAGGAGCAGCAGCAGTCCAGCGACGAGGAACCGGAGGCCCGCAAACAGAAACGGCGGCAGATCGGTGACGCCGACCTTGATCGCGAGGTAGGTCGAGCCCCAGAAGACGCAGACGACGAGATAGGCGATGAGCGCCTTGCCTTTGAGCGTTGCCATCAGTCGGGCTCCGTTGGAATGAATCCCGGCTTTTCGAACAGGGTCGACAGCACGATCGTCGTGCGCGTGTTCATTTGGGGGTTTGGCCCGCGCAAATCGCGGAGGATCTCTTGGACGCCCTCGAGATCGGGCGCCACGACTTTGAGGATGTAGCAATCGTCACCGGCGATGTGATGGCACTCGAGCACACCCGGATGTTTCTCCATTTCCCGCATACGGGGCTCATCGCCGACGTAGTCGCTCGAGCCATACCGCACGGCGACAAACGCGGTCACGGGGAAACCGACCTTGGCGCGGTCGAGCTGGACGCGATACCCGCGGATGTAGCCCGACTCCTCCAGTCGCTTGACGCGCTCCATGATGGCGGGTCGCGATAGCCCGATCTCGTCGGCAACCGCCTGATAGCTGGCTCGACCGTCTTGGGCGAGGATGCGGAGAATGCGTCGGTCAGTGGTGTCGAGCTCATTCTTGGGGGGCATTTGGGAAGCTCTCCACGGGTTTGTCCGACTATCCGTTGCTGAAATGCTTTTCGAGTGAACGCATCATAAGTGTAACCAGTTCCGAGCTGACGGAATATCTGTTTTTGCGCGGCAAATTGTCCTTGGATTAGGACAGTGGCTGGGGTACTATTGGGGCCATGGAGTCGCTCCGCGCCCTCGTTCGCGGTTTCCCCTCGGTTTTGCTTGGTTATTCGGGAGGCGTCGATTCGGCGCTGCTGGCCGTCGTGCTGCGCCAGGAGTTGGGAAAGAGCCGCATGGTGGCGGCGATCGGTCGCAGCGCGTCCTATCCCGCGGCCCAGTGGCAGACCGCCATCGATGTGGCGGCGCGATTCGACATCCCGCTCATCGAGATCCACACACACGAGCTCGAGGACGCGAACTATCTCGCCAACCCGACCAACCGCTGTTTCTTCTGCAAGACCGAGCTGTGGAATCGGCTCGTGCCGCTGGCGCGCGAGCACGGGCTCGCCATCGTGTGCGACGGCACCAATGCCGACGATCTGAAGGAGCATCGGCCGGGGAAGGCTGCCGGCGACAAGGCGGGGGTGCGTTCCCCGCTCGCCGAGGTGGGACTCACGAAAGCGGAAATCCGCGCCGCATCGCGCGAGCTCGGGTTGCCGACGTGGGATGCTCCCGCCGCGCCGTGTCTTTCGAGTCGCGTGCAGTACGGTCTCTCAATCACGCCGTCGCGCTTACGGCAGGTGGAGCAGAGCGAGGCGTTTCTGCGCGAGCTCGGCGTAGTGGGGGACCTGCGCGTGCGGCATCACGGGGAGGTCGCGCGCATCGAAGTGGAGCCGTCCTGGATTTCCTGGATCGAAGCGCGGCGCCACGCGATCACCGATCATCTCACGAACCTTGGGTTCGCGCGGGTGGAGGTCGACCCGCGCGGGTATCGGCGGGGGAGCCTGTTAGAGCGTTCGTCGCCCTGAATTTTCCGCAGGGCGTGCGCCAAGGGCTCTGGGATGCGCTCGCGCCGCTGCGCGACCCCCGAGAGAAACTCCCGGTGAAATGGGTTCGTCCCGAGAACATTCACCTCAGTCTCAAGTTTCTCGGCGAAGTCGAGGAAAGGCGGGAACCGGAGCTCGTGGCCGCGCTGCAACAGGCGGCGGGCAGTCGCGGTGAGCCACGTCCGCTGACGCTGCAGCTGACCGGCTTTGGTGTGTTTCCCGATTATCACCGCCCGCACGTCCTGTGGGCGGGCATCACCCCGGAGCCGGGACTCGAGCTGTTGCAGCATGGCGTGGAGCAAGCGTTTGCGCCGCTCGGCTTTCCGACGGAGGCGCGCGCGTTTCGTCCGCACGTCACGCTGGGGCGCGCGGCGCGCGATGCGCGGCCGCGCGACTTCAAAGGACTCGCAGAGATCTTGGCGGCGCTGGCCTTCGACGAGACGGTCACCGTGGCCGAGGTGGATCTGATGCAGAGCACACTCCAACAGGATGGCCCGGTGTATCAGGTCAGACATCATGGACGGCTGTCTTAAGGGCGCGCTCAAACTCGGCTGCGCGATCGCCATCATCGGTGTGCTCGCGCTCGCGTGGTGGTTCCGCGAGCCGATCATGTCCACCGTCGTGCGCTGGTTCGGACGTTCGACGGCCTTGCCCCCCGTTGCCGACACCGCGGTCGGCGCGCCGACGCCCAAGGCGGTCGCGTCCGGCAAGGCCAAAGTCGGGACGCTGCGGACTGCCACTGGCCCCGATTCCGTGGTGCTGAACCCGAACGAAATGGCGTCACTAATCGGCGCCGGGATCGATTGGAACGTGCGCAAGATGTACGACTCATTGCGCGTCGAGCTCCAGGAAGGAACGCTGATCCTGCATGCGCGTCTCGACACACGCGCCTTGCCGCCGGGAACGCTCGGACCCTTCGCCGGGATGTTCGGTGAGCACGAGCCGCTGCGCATGGCCGGCACGGTCTCGATCGGGCGCCCTGGGACCGCGTTGTACGACATTACCGAAATCACGCTGCGCGGCATCGAGATTCCGGGGCCGTTTGTGAAACAGTTGACGAAGCAGATGGCCGGGGCGTCACCCAACGGCTCCGTACCGGTCAAGGTGGATCCCGCCGTGACGGCCGTGCAGGTGCACACGACGGGCGTCGTGCTGTACAAGCGGCCGAGGTCTGGGTCGTGAGCCCGCGCCGCGTGATGATCGTCGACGATGAGAAAGGGATCCGCGAGGCCCTGAAGCAGGTCCTCGAATACGAGGAGATCGAGGTGCAGGCGTGCGCATCCGGGCACGAGGCGATCCGGGTCTACCCGGAATTCAAGCCGCATCTCGTGTTTCTCGACGTAAAGATGGAAGGGATGGACGGGCTCGAGTCGCTGAAGCGGATCCGCCAGCTCGATGCCCAGGCACAAGTCGTCATGATCTCGGGCCACGGCACGATCCAGACCGCGGTCGAAGCGACGCAGCTCGGCGCGTACGACTTTCTGGAGAAACCGCTCGACACCGATCGCATCCTGCTGACGCTCCGCAATGCGCTGCAGCATGTCGTGCTGGTCAACGAAAACGTGCGGCTCAAGCAGGAAGTCCGGGCCCAGTATGAGATCGTAGGGTCGAGCAAAGCGATTCGCCACGTCATCGGGTTGATCGAGAAGGTCGGGCCCACGCCGGCGCGCGTACTGATCACGGGCGAGAACGGCACAGGCAAGGAGCTGGTGGCGCGCGCGATTCACGCGCTCAGCCTCCCGCCGCGCGCCTCCGGTCCATTCGTCGAGGTCAACTGCGCGGCCATCCCCACCGAGCTGATCGAGAGCGAGCTGTTCGGCCACATGAAAGGGAGCTTTACCGGTGCCTTCGCGGACAGGGCCGGCAAATTCGAGCTCGCCGACGGCGGCACGCTGTTTCTCGACGAAATCGGCGACATGAGCCTCTCGGCGCAGGCGAAAGTGCTGCGCGCGCTGCAGGAGGGCGTGATTTCGCGTGTGGGGTCCGGGAAGGCGCTGCCGGTCGACGTCCGGGTGATCGCCGCGACGAACAAGAATCTCGCCGCCGAGATCGAGCACGGACGGTTCCGCGAAGACCTGCTGCATCGACTCAATGTCATTCCGATCCATGTGCCGCCACTCAGGGAACGCCGCGCCGATGTTGCTCAGCTCATCACGCACTTCACCGCCGAGCTGACGAAGGAAGGGTTGGCTGCGAGGGAGTTCGAGACGGGCGCGGTGGAACGGCTCACCGCCCACGACTGGCCGGGCAACGTCCGCGAGCTGAAGAACGCCGTCGAGCGGTTGCTCATCCTCGCCGCGGGACCCACGGTCGCAGCGGCTGACGTCGAGAAGCTGGTCGGGAAGCGGGACGCGGGACGGGGGACGGGTGGCGACGCATCGCGAGGCGACGCAGGCTGGTTGCGCGCCGCCACGTTCGAGGAATTCAAGCAGTCGGCGGAGCGCGCCTTCCTGCTCGGCAAATTGCAGGAGAACGACTGGAACGTATCGGAGACGGCGCGCACATTGCAGATGCCACGCAGCAATTTGTACAAGAAGATCGAGCGCTATGGCCTGTCGCGCGGTAACGAAGGAGGAGTCTCGTGAAGGAGAAGGACCAGAAAGACCGCGACTGGGATCGCGAGATGCGCGAGGTCGACAGGCTGCTGGCCAAATTGCCGGAGGCTGAGCCCACGCTGGGCCGCGGCGTGCCTACGGTTCCCGTTTCGCCACGCCCGGGGCTGGGCGTGGGGGCCGGGGGAACGCTGCCCGCCAGTCCGGCGCGGGGGCGTGCCTGGATCACGACGTGGATGCGCGTGGGTCTCGGACTCGCGTTGGGGATTGGGATGATCGTGTGGCCCTACTCCCATGCGTGCGGCCTGAAGCTCGTCTTCTATCTTATTGGTGCGACGGCAGTGACGGTCGCCGGCGTGTGGAGCGCGCTGACGTCCTGGAAACGCCGGCTGGGCATCGCGCACACACTGTCGATCATTCTGATCATCTGGGGGCTCGGGCTTGCCGGTCGTCAACTGTTGCCCCGTCTGTACGGAAAAACCCCCCTTCCATTCTTCTGTCCCGAACCGCCAACGCCATGACCGCGCCTGCTGAGTTCAAGAATTTCATCGCCGGTGATTGGGTCGCCCCGTCCACGGGCGAATACTTCGAGAATCGCAACCCCGCTGATTGGAACGACGTCATCGGTCGCTTTCCACGCTCGGGACCAGATGATCTGAAGCGCGCGATCACGTCGGCCAAGCGCGGGTTCGCCCTGTGGTCCAAGACCCCCGCACCGATTCGGGGGCAAGTGCTGCAGCGCGTGGGCCAGCTGCTCGCCCTGCGCAAGGATGCGATCGCACGAGCGATGACACGCGAAATGGGAAAAGTGGTCGCGGAGACCGGCGGCGACGTCCAGGAGGGGATCGATACGGCGTTTTACGCCGCCACCGAGGGCCGGCGCCTGTTCGGCCGTGTCGTCCCGTCCGAGCTGCGGAGCAAGTGGGCAATGAGCTATCGCCGGCCGATCGGCATCGCGGGACTGATCACGCCGTTCAACTTTCCGCTCGCGATTCCGACGTGGAAGATGTTTCCGGCGCTCCTCTGCGGCAACGCCGTGGTCTTCAAGCCGGCCGAGGATGTGCCGCACACCGCCCATCTGCTCGTGGAGATTCTGCTCGAAGCAGGGCTGCCACCGGAAGTCATCCAGCTCGTGCATGGGCAGGGCTCCGTGGTCGGCCGAGCGTTGGTCGAGCATCCCGAGGTGCCGGTGATCTCGTTCACGGGTTCGACAGAGACCGGGTCGGCAATCGGCGCGACGTGCGGCAAGATGCACAAGCGGCTGTCGCTCGAAATGGGCGGGAAGAACGCGATGATCGTGATGGACGACGCCGACCTCGATCTCGCCCTCGACGGCGTGCTGTGGGGGGCGTTCGGTACGACGGGGCAGCGCTGCACCGCCACCAGCAGGCTGATCTTGCAGGACAAGATTCACGACAAATTCGTGCAGATGCTCGTCGATCGCACCGGCAAGCTGCGGCTCGGTCCCGGGCTCGACGCCAAGACCGAAGTTGGTCCACTGATCCACGAAGAGGCGCGGCAGAAGGTGGCCGAATACGTCGACATCGCGAAGAAAGAAGGGGCGAGCGTCGCGCTCGGTGGCAAGATTCCACAGGGAGACAAACGTCTGGAATGCGGCTGGTTCTACGAGCCGACGGTGCTCACTGGCGTCAAGCCGGGGATGCGGGTCGAGCAGGAGGAAATCTTTGGGCCGGTGCTCGCCATCCTGAAGGCGAAGGATCTCCCGGACGCGATTCAGATCAACAACGACGTTAAGTATGGCCTGTCGAGCTCGCTCTACACGCGCGACATCAACGGCGCCTTCAAGGCGATGACCGATTTGGACACCGGCATCACCTACGTCAATGCGCCAACGATCGGCGCGGAGGCGCATCTCCCCTTTGGTGGCGTGAAGCAGACCGGCAACGGTCACCGCGAAGGGGGATGGGAGGTCTACGACTTCTACTCCGAAACGAAGACGATCTATGTCGATTTCTCGGGGACCCTCCAGCGAGCCCAGATCGACACGGAATCAAGCCCTTGACGCAGGAGGGACCAGAGGGGTAGAGTACGCTTACAACTGACGACCCGTGGTGATTTGCCGCGTATTGCCGCCACGTTAAACAAGGTGCTAAAAAGCGACTCGCCCGCGGCTTTATTGGTCCGGGCGATGATTGTTTCAGGGAATCGCTTCCCGCGGCCGCTCAGCTGAGCGGCCGTTTTCGTTCCGGCCGTGAGGGCGCGTTCGAGGTGTTCGTGGCGGCACGCCGCCTCGAGGCCGCCGGCCGCCACGTGGTGCACCTCGAGATCGGCGAGCCTGACGGCACGACCCCGCCCCACGTGGTCGAGGCAGCCGTCCGCGCGCTGCACGATGGCCAGACCCGGTATGTGAATCCGGCCGGTCTGCCCGCCCTCCGCGATGCGATTGCAGCGTCCCTGGCGTGGCGCGGCGTCCACGGGGCGGCGGCCGAGAACATCGTCGTCGTTCCGGGGGCCAAGCCGATGGTGTTCTACGCCCTCCTCGCCGTGGTCGAGGCGGGCGACGAGGTGCTCGTGCCGGACCCCGGGTTCCCGATCTACCCATCGGTCGTGCGGTTCGCAGGCGGCGCTCCTGTCCGCTACGCGCTCGACGCACGGGGCGGGGTGGATCCCGAGCGGCTCGCTGCCTTGATCGGCCCGCGCACTCGGGCGTTGGTCGTCAATCTCCCCGGGAATCCCACCGGCGGAGTCGCAACCGCTGATGCCCTCCAGGCGATTGCGGATCTCGCGTTGCGTCACGACCTCATCGTGATCTCGGACGAGGTGTACGGCCGGATCCGGTACGACGGGCGCGAGGACAGCCTCGCGGCCCTGCCGGGCATGCTCGAGCGCACGGTCATCGTGGACAGCTTCTCAAAGACCTACGTCATGACCGGCTGGCGGCTCGGCTTCGGCGTGCTGCCGGCGGCGCTGGTCGAGCGGGTGACGACGCTGGTGGTCAACGGCACGTCCTGTACGCCGCCGTTCGTACAGCTGGCGGGGGTCGCCGCGCTGACAGGGCCACAAGACGCGGTAACCGGTGCGGTAGCGCGCTTCGAGCGCCGCAGGGATTGGCTGGTCGACGGGTTGAACGGTCTTCCTGGCATTCGCTGCGCGCGGCCTGACGGGGCGTTCTATGCATTCCCTGACGTGCGACAGCTCGAAGAACGATCGGGGCTCTCGACCCGCGAGCTCGCCGCCCGCCTGCTCGACGACTACGGCGTGGCGGTGCTGCCCGGCACCGATTTCGGACCGGGTGGCGCCGGCCATCTGCGTCTGTCGTGCGCCGTGTCGCCGGCCGATCTCGACCTCGCGCTCGACCGCATCCGCGAATGTGTCAGCGATCTCGCGGTCGCTTCTCCGACCGATGGAGGCATCCATGTCGGTTCGTAAAGTCACCGTTGCCACCCTCGCGGCGTTGAAAGCGCGCAACGAAAAGGCCGTCTTCGTCACGGCCTACGACTACCCAACGGCCACGTTCGCGGACCGGGCGGGCGTCGAGATGATTCTGGTGGGTGATTCAGCCGCCATGACGATGCTCGGACTCCCGAGTACGCTCCAGATCGGCCTCGACGAAATGCTGGTCTTCATCAAAGCGGTGGCCCGCGCCGCGAAGCACGCCTTCGTGGTGGGCGATTTGCCGTTCCTGTCTTACCAGCCGTCCGACGAGACGGCGATCCGCAGTGCGGGCGCCTTCATAGCGGCCGGCTGCGACGCGGTGAAGTGTGAAGGGGGAAGCCGCGTCGCACGCCGTGTCCGCGCGATGGTGGACGCCGGCATCGCGGTGATGGGACACCTGGGGCTCACGCCGCAAAGCATTGGACAGCTCGGCGGCTACCGTGTGCAGGGCAAATGCCTAGCGGCCGCCGAACGGCTGCTGCGCGATGCTGAAGCGCTGGAGCGCGCGGGCGCCTTCGCGATTCTCCTGGAAGCGGTTCCCGCCGAGACCGCGGCGTTCGTGCGCGAACGTGTCGGGGTGCTCGTGTATGGGATCGGCGCCGGTCCGCACGTCGACGGGCAGCTCGTGATCTCGCATGACCTGCTGGGCAATTTCGTTGGCGACATCGCCCCGCGGTTCGTGAAGCGGTACGCCGAGGTGGGCGCGCACGTGGAGCGCGCATTCAGCGAGTACGCGCGCGACGTCCGCGCCGGCGTCTTTCCCGGTCCGGAACATTGCTACGAAATCGATGCGGCCGACGAGGCGCTGATTCGCGCGGCCCGCCAAACGCCGGCACCGGCAGTGGGGGCGGGGGCGGGGGCGGGGGCAACGCCGTGACGACCACGGTGGCTCCGTCGGCGGCGTTGCGGCCCCGACCACAGGTGTGCCGGGCGTGCGGCACGTTACACCAGCCGGCTCCCGTGGCGATCTGCGAGCAATGTCTCGGCCCGCTCGATCCGGTCGTCGATGCGGCGCGGGTGCTCCCCACGCGCGACGCGATCGCGGCGCGTCCCTGGTCGCTGTGGCGCTACCGCGAGTGGCTGCCTTTCGACGGTGAGCCCGTCCTCTCTCTCGATACGGGCGGCACGCCGCTCGTCGCGGCGCCGCGACTCGCCGCGCTACTCGGCGTAGCGCACGTCTGGGTCAAGAACGACGCGGTCTCACATCCGTCGTTGTCTTTCAAGGATCGCGTCGTCGCCACCGCGATCAATGCCGCCGCCGCGTTCGGACTCGACACGATCGGCTGCGCCTCAACCGGCAACCTGGCAAATGCAGTCGCCGCGCAGGCGGCGCGGGCCGGTCTCAAGGCATGGATCTTCATCCCGGAAGATCTCGAGAGCGCGAAGATCGTCGGGACCGCGGTGTATGGTTCTCGCCTGGTCCGCGTGCGCGGGCACTACGACGATGTCAATCGGCTGTGCGCGCAGGTGGCGGATCTGTTCGGCTGGGGCATCGTGAACGTCAACCTGCGGGGCTACTACGGCGAAGGGTCGAAGACGATGGCGTTCGAGATTGCCGAGCAGCTGGGGTGGCGGCTGCCGACTGTCGTCGTCGCGCCGATGGCCGGCGGTTCGCTCGTCACGAAGCTGCGCAAAGGATTCCGGGAGTTCGCCGCGGCCGGACTGGTGAGCGGCGGCGTCCCCCGCATCTTCGGCGCACAGGCGTCGGGTTGCGCGCCGATCGTTCGGCTTGTGCGAGAGAACACCGATGCCGTGACGCCGGTGGTCCCGCACACGATCGCCCGGTCGATTGCGATCGGAAATCCCGCCGATGGGCTGTTCGCCAAGCGTGCAATTCTCGAGTCAGGCGGCTGGGCCGCCGCAGTCTCGGATGCCGAGCTGGTCGCGGGAATCCGACTGCTGGCCGAAGCGGTCGGGATCTTCACCGAGACCGCCGGCGGCGTCACGGTCGCTGCCGCTCTCGCGCTGGCGGGCGAAGGCCGGTTCTCCGCGGATGACGAAGTGGTGCTGTGCATCACGGGGAACGGCCTGAAGACCGTCGACGCCGTCGCTCCGGCGCTGCCTACGGCCCCCGTCATTGCGCCACGCGTCGCCGAGGTGCGCGCGCTGGTGAAGGACAACTCATGACGGCGCGCGCTCGGGTGCCTGCGAGCTCGAGCAATCTCGGCTCGGGGTTCGACTGCATTGGCGTCGCCATCGACCGCTGGCTGGTCGCGTCCGTGACGTGTGCCGCGGAGACGAGGGGGGGCGGGGGGGACATCACCGTCCGGCGCCACGGGCGGCTGACTGCCGTCTCCGTTCCGGCCGACGAGGACCTGCTGGTGCGCGGTTTC